>Ga0066709_100000473_pt1 | contig 21709 bp, 22 predicted proteins | sample GraSoiAngelo_158_FD_79665 | JGI IMG/M metagenome (GOLD analysis project Ga0066709, IMG submission 79665) | Grasslands soil microbial communities from the Angelo Coastal Reserve, California, USA - 14_1009_16_30cm | ecosystem: Environmental > Terrestrial > Soil > Grasslands | place: USA...
CGTCTCCGAGAGGTTCAGCTCGCGGGCGAGGCGCTGCATCTGGCCGTCGTCGAGCCCCCGCGCGTCAGTGAAGACACCGAGCTGGTTTCCTTCGAGCGGCGTGTCCGTGAAGACGTCGCACACGACGTAGCGGTACGCGGCCACGAGGCCAGACTATCCTGCTGCGATGCGCCTGGTGATCGTCCGTCACGCCGAGGCCGAGTCCGGGACGCCGGACGAGTTGCGGACGCTGAGCCCGCTCGGAAGGGAACAGGCGCGTGACCTCGGGTACCGCCTCCACGAAGAGCTCGGAACGGTCGACGCTGTCCTTTCGAGCCCGCTGCTGCGCGCGCGGGAGACCGCCGAGACGCTGGGCCTCGGCCGGCCCGAGCCGGACGAGCGCCTCGCCCCTGGCGCGACCGTCGATGACGTGCGCGAGGCGGTCGAGGGTCGGGGCGAGACAGTCGTCGTCGTCGGTCACCAGCCCGACTGCGGGCGGATCGCGGCCGCGCTCGGCAACGGCGAGGAGCCGCCGTTCCCGCCGGCCGGCGCTCACGTGATCGAGCTGTGACCGCGATCCGGGTCGAGGACTTGCGCAAGTCCTACGGCGCGCACGAGGCGTTGCGCGGCGTCAGCTTCGAGATCGGCGAGGGCGAGGTCTTCGGGCTGCTCGGTCCCAACGGCGCGGGGAAGACGACGACCGTCGAGATCCTCGAGGGCTACCGGCGACGCGACGGCGGGACGGTGCAGGTGCTCGGAGCCGACCCGGCCTCGGCCGGCTCGCGATGGCGCGCGCAGATCGGAATCGTCCTGCAGTCGTCGTCCCTCTATCCGAACCTGACGGTCGCCGAGCACCTCTCCGTCTTCGGCGGCTACTACCCGAAGCCCCGTCCTGTCGACGAGGTGATCGACCTCGTCGGCCTCGGCGAGAAGCGGGACGTTCGCGTCAAGTCGCTCTCGGGCGGCCAGCAGCGGCGGCTCGATCTCGGGCTCGCGCTCGTCGGCGACCCCGAGCTGATCTTCCTCGACGAGCCGACCACCGGCTTCGATCCCGCCGCGCGCCGCGCCGCCTGGTCGACGATCCGCGACCTCCGCTCGCTCGGCAAGACGATCCTGCTGACGACGCACTACCTCGACGAGGCCGAGCAGCTCTCCGACCGCGTCGCCGTGCTTCGGGAGGGCCGGATCGTCACGATCGGCGCACCCGCCGAGCTGATCGGCGCGACCTCCGAGACGGAGATCCGCTATCGCCGCGACGGCGAGCTCGTCGTCCTGCGCACTTCGGAACCGACCCGCGTTCTCCACGAGCTGACCGCGCAGGCGCTGGCCGAGGGCCGCGAGCTCGAGGGGCTCGAGGTCCGGCGGCAGACGCTCGAGGAGCTCTATCTGGCGCTGACCGCGGCCGAGCAGGAGCAGTGAAGCTCTTCGCGCACGAGCTCCGTGTCGAGCAGAAGCTGTTCTGGCGCAACCGCGAGGCGGCGTTCTTCACCTTCGCGCTGCCGATCGTCTTCTTCCTGATCTTCGGCTCGGTCTACGGCGACTCGACGATCAAGGAAGGCGCCCGGCGCGTGCGCGGCGCCGCCTATCTCGAGGCGGGAATGATCGGCTACGGGATCGCGTCGACGGCGTTCGCCGGATTGGCGATCACGCTCGTGATCCGGCGCGAGAGCGGAATCCTGAAGCGCGTCCGCGGGACGCCGCTCCCGCCCGCGGTGTACCTCAGCGCCGTGCTCGGGTCGACGGTGATCGTCTTCGCGATCCAGACAGTGCTGATCATCGTGCTCGGTCACGTGCTCTATGACGTCCGCTGGCCGACGGTTCCGCTTTCGGTCGTGCTCTTGCTGCTGCTCGGCGCGGCCGCCTTCGCCGCGCTCGGCCTCGCGATCACGACCGCGGTCCGCTCCGCCGAGGGCTCGTCCGCAGTCGTGAACGCGGTGTACCTGCCGATGGCGATCATCTCGGGGACGTTCTTCTCGCCGACCTCGTATCCGCACTTCCTGCGGGTGGTCGCCGATCTGCTGCCGCTGACGTATTTCACGAAGCTCGCGCGCGACGTGATCCTGCACGGAAAGGAGATCTGGGCGGATCCGGGGGCGATCACCTGGGTGGCGTGTTGGGGCGCGATCGGGCTCGCAGTCGCGATCGCCCGGTTTCGCTGGGAACCGAGGGAGGGTTAGAACCCCGCGCCTCGCGGTTACGTAAGTGTCATGGCAATTGAGCCCGCGATTGCGTTCTGCGTGCGCGAGCACGACGAGCCCGCCCTCGAGGTGCGGGTCAACTTCGGCGTCTTCGCCGGCCGGGACGTCACGGCCGCGGAGATCGACGAGCTGGCGCGGCAGCTCCACCACGAGGTCGAGGACTTTTCGGTGATCGCCGAGGAGCGGCACGAGTTCAGCGGCTCGGTCGAGGCGTCCGTGCATCAGGTGCGGATCGAGGTCGCGCGCAACGCCATGCGCGGCACGGCCGACGAGCTCTGCGACCGGGTCGTCGCCGCGGCCGAGTCGTGGGCGGAGGCGTGCATCGCCGACCGCCACGCAGAGCTCTTCGAACTCTAATAGCGAGAAGTCACACTTTCGGCACACTTCCGTGACACACGCGCGCGCGTTTTCGCGTTACGCTCGCGCGTGAGCAGGGGGAGGGTCGGGACCCGAGTTAACTCGCGTGTACTTAAGAAGCGCTACCGAACGCCGGCGGCCGTAAGCGCGAACTTCGCCATCGACCGCGGCAGCTTCCGTGCCTTGCGAACAGTCGTGTCGAGCGACTCGACGAAGTCCGTGAGATCCTGCTCGGTCACGCAGAGCGGCGGAATCCCCTTGATCACGGCCATGGCGTGCCCGGCGACCTGGCTCAAGACGTGATGCTCCGAGAAGAGCGGCCCGACGACGAGTTGCGCGAACAGGCCCGGCTGCATCCGCTCCACGAACCGGTACGAGCGCGCGCGCCGCGACGGCTCGCCGAACTCGATCGCCCACATGAGCCCGAGCCCGCGGACCTCACGGACGACGTCGTATCGCTCGACGAGCGGCCGCGTCAGCTCGAGCAGCAGCTCACCGAGCCGCGCGCTCGCCTCGACGAGGCGCCGATCGTCGAGCTCGTGCAGCGTCGCGAGGCCGGCCGCCATCGCAAGGTCGTTCGGCGCGTACGTCGACCCGTGGCTGACGGCGTGCTGCATCGAGTCGAACACTGCCTCGTGGACTGCGGTCGACATCAGAAGCGCACCGACCGGCACATAACCACCCGACAGGGACTTCGCAACAGGCACGAGATCCGGCTCGAGACCCCAGTGCTCGAACGCGAACATCTTCCCCGTCCGGCCGAATCCCGTCTGCACCTCGTCAACGCAGAAGAGCGTCCCGTACCGACGGCACAGCGCCTGGGCTCCTTCGAGATACCCCGGCGGCGGAAGGTTGACGCCCTTGCCCTGGATCGGCTCGACCAGGAACAGCGCGACGTCTTCGCGCCGCAGCTCGGCGTCGAGCGCGTCGAGATCGCCATAGGGAACGAAGTCGAATCCGGGAAGAAGCGGCTCGAACCGCTTCGTGAACTCCGGATTGCCGTTCGCCGACAGCGAGCCGAGCGTAAGGCCGTGGAACGCATGAGCGGTGGAGATGACGCGCGCACGCTTCGTCGCCGTGCGCCCGAGCTTCAGCGCCGCCTCGACGGCCTCTGTCCCGGAGCTCGTGAACTGGACACGCCCGATCCGCGCCGGCGTGCGGCGCAGCAGCTCCTCGGCGAGTAGCCCCGGAAGGATCGTCGCGCCCAGCTGCACGGAACCGGGGGTCTCGAGCTCGAGCTCCTCGACCAGCGCTGTGCGAACGGTGCGGTTGTTGCGCCCGACGTTGAACATCCCGAACCCACCGAGCATGTCGAGGAACCGGTTGCCGTCCGCGTCCCAGAGGTACTGCCCCTCGGCGCGCGCCCACTGCCGGTCGAAGCCGATCGTGCGCAGGACGCGCGCGAACTGCGGGTTGATCCCGCGCGCCCAGAGATCGAGATCCTCGCCTTGTCGTGACTCGACCAGGTCGCGGAGGCTGAATGCGCCCACGACCGGAATCTATCCGGAACGCGTCAGCGCCTCCACCGCTCGTGCCGGGCGCCCTTCTTGCCGTTGACGAGGTCCGTGAGCCGCTGCGTCAGGCCGGCGAGAATCTTCTGTTCCTGCGCTGTCGTCAGCCGTCCCGCGGCGACGGCCGCATCGAGCTCCTTCTGCGCGGCGGCCTTCATGGCGGCGAGGAGCCCGTCGACGGACTTGCTCTTGTCGGTGGCGATCTGCGCGAGCGTCTTGCCCGCGTCGAGCTGCGCGCGCAGCTCGGGGTCGGTGAGCCCGAGGTAGGTTGCGGCGGCGGCGAGGGCGCCGACGTGCTTGAGGCCGAGACCGCCGCGGTGGCCGAAGCCGCCGCCGAGGAACGGCAATCCCCCAGCTTCGATGCGCGACTTCAGCGCGTCACCCTGCTCCTTCGTCAGCCTCCCGGCGGCGACGGCCGCGTCGACGCGGTTCTCGAGCGCCTTCTTCAACGCGGCGGTGAGGGCGCTCGGCTGGACGCCGAGCTGCTTCGCGGCGTCGTCGATGATGGCCTGGCCGTCGCCGGGCGACCCGAGCTGCGTCGCAGCAACCGCGCCGCCGGCGCCTCCGGCGGCGAGCGCCGCGGCGACTCCGGTGACGATCTTGCCCCTGACCGTGCGAATCATGCGAGTCCTCCTTCGAGCTCGTTGTGCGCACCCAAGCAGCCGTCCCTAAGACGGGCCTGAGAAACGTCTAAGAAAGTTGAAGCGTCATGCGCGTACCGCCGCCCTCAGCGCGCTCGGCGAGAACGCGGCCGCCGTGCGCCTCCGCGACCTGCCGCACGATCGCGAGGCCGAGCCCCGAGCCCGGCAGCCCACGCGCCGTGCTCGCGCGATAGAACCGGTCGAAGACGTACGGCAGATCCTCCTCGTCGATTCCCGGTCCATGGTCGCGCACGGTCACGCGCCCCTCCCGGACCGAGATCTCGACAGTGCCGCTGGGCGGGCTCCATTTCGCGGCGTTGTCGAGCAGGTTCGCGACCGCCCGCTCGATCGTCGCGGGCACGCCGTGGACAACGGTCTCCTCGAGGTCGGTGATGAAGAGGACGCCCGGACGGTTGCGGCGAGCACGTTCGACCGCATCCGCGACGACGAGGTCGAGCCGGACATCTTCTGCGTCGCCCGGTCGCTGCTCGCCGCGCGCCAGCTCCATCAGCTCGGAGATCAGCGCGGTCATCTCGCCAAGCTGCTCGACGACGTCATGAAGAAGACGCCTTCGCTCTTCGGGCGGCAACGCCCGTTCGCTCGCGAGCACTTCGATGTTCGTGCGCAAGCTCGTGATCGGGGTCCGCAGCTCGTGCGACGCATCCGCGACGAGCTGGCGCTGCGCACGCCTCGATTCCTCGAGTGCGCCGAGCATCGTGTTGAAGCGCCCGGCGAGCCGGCTCAGCTCGTCCGTGCCGCGCGCGTCGATTCGCTCGGAGAGGTCGCCCGTCGCGGCCACCTTCTCGGTCGCGTCGCTCAGGCGCCGCACCGGCGCGAGCGCGGCACGCGAGATGAGCAGCCCGAGCGCCGCCGCGATTGCGACGCCGCACAGGTCGATCGCGAGCAGGAAGATCACGAGCCGACCGAGCACGTGATTTACCTCGTCAAGCGAGCGCGCGACCTGGATCGCGTACCCGGGAGCCGCGTAGGGAACGGTCAGCACGCGCAGGTCGTTGCCGGCCACGTGCATGTCGCGGAAGAAGGAACCTCTCCCGGTCTTCGCAATCGCACGCTCGCGCTTCCCGACCGGCAACGTGACGGCCTCCGGCGGCGGCCGATACGTGCTGCCGTTCGGGAGGACGATCTGGACGTAACCGCCGGTGCCGCCCACCTCCGGAGGCGGCGTCACGACGCGCCCGAGCTCGTGTGGCGGCAGGTGCTCGATCTGCTCCGCCGTCGCCCGAAGGCCGTTGTCGACCGTCCCGCGCAGGTCGTTCCGAACGATGAAGTAGACGGCGAACGACGCGGCAACGACGGCGGCCGCCACGGCCGCCGCGGCGACCAGCGTCAGACGAGCCCGAAAGCTCACTGCTCGCGCAGCGCGTAGCCGACGCCGCGCACAGTCTGGATCAACCGGGGCTTACCGCCGGCCTCGGTCTTGCGCCGCAGGTAGCCGATGTAGACGTCGAGCGAGTTGGACGCGAAGCCGAAGTCGTAGCCCCAGACGCGCTCGAAGATCACCGAGCGGGTCAGCACCTGCCGCGGGTTGAGCAGGAACAGCTCGAGCAGCGAGAACTCGGTTCGCGTCAGCTCGATCGGCTCGCCGCCTCGCCGCACCTCGCGCGTGCCGGGATTCAGCTCGAGATCGGCGAACCGCAGCGGCTCACCCGTCGTCGTGGACGTGCGGCGCAGGAGCGCGCGCAGACGCGCCAGCAGCTCCTCGAGCGCGAACGGCTTCGTCACGTAGTCGTCGGCGCCAGCGTCGAGGCCGGCGACGCGGCTCTCGACCTCGTCCCGCGCTGTCAGCATCAGCACTGGGACGCGACTGCCGGCCTTGCGCAGCCGGCGGCAGACCTCGAGCCCGTCCGGCCCGGGCATGAGCACATCGAGGACGACCGCGTCCGGCTGGTCGTTCTTCGCCTCGAGCCGCTCGAGGGCAGCCCGTCCGTCGGGCGCGAGCTCGACGTCGTAACCCTCGAGCTCCAGGGCGCGACGCAGCGACTCGCGCACGGCGCGCTCGTCGTCGACCACGAGGATCCTCATCGGCACATTGTGCTGTGCGCCGCCTTACGGGCGCGAACTGCTCACCGCCGCCGCCACCGGGAGGGTGGCGGCGACGGCGGCGGCGAGGAGAAGGAGCAGGCGGGCAGCAGGGGAGAAGCCCGCCTGCGACAGGCGCCACGCCCTGAGGGTCGGTGGGGCTGTGTGCTCGGGCGCCATGGGACGAACACTCGCAGCGAGGCCTAAGAGGGCGCTAAGAGCGCCGTAAGAAGTTCGTGAAACGGCCGCTCTTACCCGGTTCTTAGCCCGTTCTCAGGAACGTCTTAGCGAGCGCTGCTGCCATGGCTGCAAACAACTGAACCGAAGGCTCGAAAGGAACTCGCATGAAGAAACTCGTGGCCACGTTCGTCGGGGCCGCCTGCATCGGAGCCGGAGGAGGCGCGGGCGTCTACGCCGCGCTCTCGCCGGCGTCCACGACCGTCGTCCGGCAGGTCACGGTCGCGAGCGGCCAGGCGACCGCCAGCACGAGCGCTTTCTCCGTCGGCGACGTCTACAACCGCACGCACAAGGGCGTCGTCGAGATCACCGTCACGTCCAGCGGCGCCGGCAGCCCAGTCCCCGGCTTCGGGAATCCCGGAACCCAGCAGGCGCAGGGCTCCGGCTTCGTCTACGACTCGAAGGGTGACGTCGTCACGAACCAGCACGTCGTCGACGGCGCCACGTCGATCTCGGTCAAGTTCTGGGACGGCACGACAAAGAAGGCGACGGTCGTCGGAACCGACGCCTCCGACGATCTCGCCGTGATTCACGTCGACGCGCCGAGCTCGATGCTCTTCCCGATTGCGCTCGGAGACTCGACGAAGGTCGCGGTCGGTGACGGCGTGATCGCGATCGGCAGCCCGTTCGGACTCGACGAGACGGTGACAAGTGGGATCGTCAGCGCTCTGCACCGGCAGATGACGTCGCCGAACAACTTCACGATCGACGATTCGATCCAGACCGACGCAGCGATCAACCACGGCAACTCCGGCGGGCCGCTGCTGAACACGCAGGCTCAGTTGATCGGCGTCAACGCCCAGATCGAGAGCGACTCCGGCGGGAACGACGGCGTCGGCTTCGCGATCCCGTCGAACACGGTCAAGGCGGTAGCGACGCAGCTGATCGCGGGCGGAAAGGTGCAGCACGCGTACCTCGGTGTCGGCATCTCCAGCAGCGGCGCGGCCAAGCTGACGAACGTCGTCAGCGGCGCGCCGGCCGACAAGGCCGGGCTGCAGGTCGGCGACGTCATCACCGCGATCGACGGGACCAAGCTCTCGACGGGTGACGACCTGCGCGCAGCGATCGCGGCGAAGAGCCCGGGCGACACGATCTCGGTCACGTACACGCGCGGCGACGCGCCCCACACCGCGAGCGTCAAGCTGGCCGACCGGCCCTCGTAGCCGCGCGGCGCGGCGACGGCGTCAGTCGGTCCAGAAATCCTGGATGCGGACGCCGTCGCCGCCCTCGGGCCGGTCGGAGCCGATCGCGACGATCTCGATCCCCTCCGGCCCGCCCTCGAACGCGCGCACGACCTCGGGCGCGACGCGGATCACGTCCCACGTGCGGACCTCGACGATCTCGTCGTCGAGCTTGACGCGCCCGGAGCCGCCGACGACGACGTAGGCTTCCTCCTGCTCGCGGTGGCTGTGCCCGCCGCTCGGGTGGAACCCCGGCGCGTAGCGGAAGTAGCTGACCCCGAGGTGCTGCGAGTCGAGGTGCCTCCGGCCGAAGCGAGCCTCGACGTTCGGCGCGTTGTCGCCGGCCGAGTCATCGATCTCCATCAGGTTCTTGATGGTGTACGCAGACACGGGACGCCTCCTTGACGGGAATCCTGACGTTCTACACTGACCGACCGGGCCCCCGTAGCTCAGTGGATAGAGCAGCGGTTTCCTAAACCGCGTGCGCTGGTTCGATTCCGGCCGGGGGCACTTCTCGATCCATGCTGCAGAGAGGAGCTAGGGACTACAGCCCGGTTGCTTCTGAGAGACTGGCCGCGTGGCGAACGTGATCGGTCAGCGCATCGTGCGCCGCGAGGATCCCCGCTTTCTCCGGGGCGAGGCGACCTACGTGGAGAACCACAAGGTGGCAGACGCGCTGCACGTGACGTTCGTGCGCTCGCCCTACGCGCACGCGCGGATTCTCGCGATCGATGCCTCCGCCGCGCCGGCTCAGGTCTTCACCGCGGCCGACCTCGACATCGGGCCCTTCCCCACGATCGGCTGGCCCGGGCTCGACCGCGGCAGGCCGCGGCCTCTGCTCGCTGGGGACGTCGTCCGCTACGTCGGCGAGATCGTCGCGGTAGTCGCCAGCGAGACCCGTGCCGCAGGCGCCGACGCCGCCGAGCTCGTCTTCGTCGACTACGAGCCGCTTCCCGCGGTCGTCGCCCCCGCGAAGGCTCTCGAGGACGAGGCGAACGTCTGCTACCGCGAGCAACAGAAGCACGAGGATGACATCTTCGAGGGCTGCGAGATCGTCGTCTCCGGCAGGGTGGTCAGTCAGCGCCTCGCGCCGAGCCCGCTCGAGCCGCGCTCGTCGCTCGCCGGCGTCGGGGAGGACGGGCGACTGACCGCGCGGCTCTCGACCCAGATGCCCCACCAGGACCGCGACGGGCTCGCGGACATCTTCGGCGTCGATGCGGGGCTCATCCGCGTGATCGGCCCGGACGTCGGCGGCGGCTTCGGCGCCAAGGGGCTCTCCGTCGAGGACGTGCTCGTCGCATGGGTTGCGCGCCGGACGGGCCGCCCGGTGCGCTGGACGGAGACGCGCAGCGAGAACATGGTCGCGATGCACCACGCTCGCGCCTCGATCCTCGACGTCGAGCTCGGCGGCTCCCGCGACGGCGTCGTCGAGGCGTACCGCCTGCGGATCCTCGCCGATGCAGGTGCCTATCCGGGAGTCGGTGCGATCCTTCCGCACTTCACCGGTCTGATGGCGAGCGGCGTCTACCGCATCCCGCGGATCGAGTTCGACGCGGCCGCGGTCGTCACCAATACGACGCCGATCGGGGCGTTTCGCGGCGCCGGCCGGCCCGAGGCGACGCAGGCCATCGAGCGCGCGATCGACCTCTTCGCCGCCGAGCTGGGGCTGGACCAGGCGGAGGTTCGGCGCCGGAATCTGATCCCGGCGGACGCCTTCCCGTACACGACCGCCTCGGGTGCCACCTACGACTGCGGGGACTACGAGCGTGCGCTCGACCTCGCGCTCGAGGCCGCGGGATATGACGAGCTGCGAGAGGAACAGCGGCGCCGCACGGGACCGCGCCGGCTCGGGATCGGTGTCAGCACGTACGTCGAGGTGACGAACGGCCTGCCCGAGGGAGAGTTCGGCGAGGTGGAGATCACCGGCGACGGCGGTGCGATCCTGCGCACGGGCTCGTTCTCGCACGGCCAGGGCCATGAGACGACGTTCGCGATGATCGTCGCCGAACGGCTCGGGCTGCCGCTCGCGGCCGTGACCGTCGTCAAGGGCGACACCGACCAGGTGCCGCGAGGCACCGGGACGTACGGATCGAAGTCGACCCAGATCGGCGGCGTCGTCGCGGCGATCGCCGCCGAGGAGGTGGCGCAGCGGGCGAAGCGCCTCGCGGCCGCCGAGCTCGAGGTGAGCGTCGACGACATCGTGCTCGACCTCGAGGCGGGCCGGTTCGAGGTCGCCGGAGCCCCCGCGCGCAGCCTCTCGTGGCCCGACCTCGCCGGGAGACTCGAGCAGGAAGGACAGCTCGGGGAACTACGCGTCGAGCGCGACTTCGAGCCGGACGCGCCGACCTTCCCGTTCGGCGCCCACGTCGCCGTCGTCGAGGTGGACATCGAGACGGGCGCGGTCGAGCTGCTGCGGCTGATCGCCGTCGACGACGCGGGCACGATCATCAGCCCGGTGATCGCGGAGGGACAGGTGCAGGGTGGCCTCGCGACGGGCGTCGCGCAGGCGCTGTACGAAGAGGTCGTCTACGACGAGGACGGCAATCCGTTCACGCTCGGCTTCGTCAACTACGAGTTTCCGTCGGCGAACGACCTGCCGTCGTTCGAGCTCCACGGGATGGAGACCCCAACGCCGATGAATCCGCTCGGCGCGAAGGGGATCGGCGAGTCGGGCACGATCGGGGCGACGGCTGCGGTGCAGAGCGCAGTCGTCGACGCGCTGGCGCCGTTCGGTGTCCGGCACGTGGACATGCCGGCGAGCGGCGAGCGGGTCTGGCGCGCGCTCGAGGCGGCAAGGCCGCGCTAGCGCGGCCGCCGAACGAGCATCGCGCGCCGCTCAACTGCCGGCACCCACCTGCGAGTTCTTCGCGTCCACGAGCAGCCGCTTCGCATCCTCCGGGTTATCCATCTTCCGAACGCGGCGGCGGCTGACGCGGTGACGGCGTGAACATAGTCGCTGTGCTTCGGGTAGAGCGCGTCGACCTGCGACTGCGCGAACGGGACCTGGGATCCCCAAAGCAGCGTGCACGTGCCGCCGCCACCCCGCGTGTTGCCGAGGTACGTCGCGCGCGGGACGTCGACCGCCGGCGTTCGCACTCGCCGTACGCGTCCGTCAGTGGCTGTGCGGAGGGCTCATCGGATCCGTCACCTGGATCCGCGCGGCCGTCGGCGCGGGAACCCGTCACGCACCCAGCGAAACGGGTTCGCCAACGCTCCGTCGATCGGGTACTCGGACGGGAACGTCGTCGGCTCGCCGTTGCAGTACGGGTCCCAGTTCGCGGGGAAGCCGGCGCGCACCGGCTCGTCGCCGCTCGGCGTGTAGGCGACCTGCGTGCTCCAGATGTGCCCGGCGCCGGCGATCTCGTACAGCCGGTAGTTGCCGTCGGCCCCGGTCGCGTCCGCGCGCCGACTGTAGAAGCCGTCCAGCGGATAGAAGTCCGACAGCGTCTGGATCGCGATCACGGGAGCGGAGCCCGGAGTTTGGATCACCCAGCGGTCGCTTCCGCGCACGGGGGAGGCGGCGCAGTTGTTGATCGGCGTCGGGAACCTCGCGCCGGCGATCGGCATGTACGCGTCGTAGACCAGCGCACCGTCCGCGAGCACGGCGTGCGTCGCGACGCGTTGATGTACGTCGTCATGTAGACGGCCGTCTGGCTGTAGCCGGTGAGCGCGAGAGCCGTGACGGGGAATCCCGCGAGCGGGTTGCCCGCCGAGTTGCTCTTCAGCAGCGCTCCTACCTGTCCGTGCGCCGCCGGCGTTACGCGGGCGGGCCCGAAGGCGGGACGGGCACCTGCTCCCAGGAGCGGATCTTCCCGTGCACGATCTCGAAGCGCGCGGCCGCTTTTTCGCCCGGCCCGTCGCACCGCTTGCCGGGCCTACCGTTCCCGAGCACGAAGATCGCGGTCGCGTAGCGGCCGCGGACGGCGATCGAGACGACCCGGCCGGAGCAGGGCAATCCTTCGTGCCAGAGGGCGACGCCGGCCGCCGTCGAGATCCGATACCCGACGCCGCCCTGGATCACGACGGCCGGGAGCGAAAAGAGCTGCGCGACGCCGCGGTTGTCGCCCGCGTTCAGTCGCTTGCTCCACTCGCGGACGATCGTACGCATGTGCGCGGGGGTGTCGTTGCCGGCGGCTACCTCTGCGAACGCGGGCGCCGCGCAGACAAGAAGGATCGTGCAGGCGACGACCGTCCATCGGCGCATGTGCCGAACGGTACCTGTGTCTTACGCGACGCGCGGGCGGGCGCGTGAGCAGGCCGACGACCCGGATGCGGGCTCGCTTCGTCCGCGGCTCGATCTCGATCGCGGCTTCGCGTGCGGCACCGATCGTGCCGCTCTTCACACTGAAGACGATCGACTTCGTGTCGAAGCGCGTCGCGCCTGGCGGCAGCGACGCGAACGACTGCACCGACCCAGCTGCGGCCTGCGCGACCCTCGACTGCGGGTACCACGTGGCGCAACCCGGCGACGTCGTCCAGCTCGCCGACGGAACCTACCGCGGCCAGGAGATCACAGCCGATCCGGCCAAGACGGCCGCGCCGAACGTCGTGCTCGAGCCGGCCCCCGGGGCGTCCGTCTCGTTCTCGGGCCGCGTGACGCTCACGGGCGCCTCCTTCCTGACGCTCCACGACCTCACGTTCGACACCGGCGATCCGTTCAACGATTTCCTGCTCGGCCCGTGCAACCACGACCTGCAGCTCGAGAACCCGTCGGGAACGCGCTTCGTCGTCGAGGGCGGGAACAGCAACGTGACCTTCCACGGCGGCTCCTGGGGCGGCTACTCGCACGGCGAGGACTCCGCGATCGGCGGCGACTCGTCGATCGCCGACCTCCAGACGTGCGGCACGGGCGTCAACCAGCCGTCGCGGAACATCCACTTCGACGGCGTCACCTGGCACGACGTCTACTGGACGAGCCAGTACGCGAGCGGCACCTTCGCGCCGCCGTGCATCCAGTCGAACGGCGTGTACTGCACGCCCGCGGCGCCTCAGGACTCGCCGGGCGGGCCGTGCGTCGAATGGAACGGCGCGCATCCCGACTGCTTCGAGATCGACGGGGACATCGACGGGCTCACGATCGAGAACTCGACCTTCGTCCGGTGCGGCGACTCGTTCCTCGCGATCTACGGCGACTCGCTCGCTCCGGTCCAGAATGTGACGATCCGAAACAACACGTTCGCCGACGGCGACCCGTTCGGCTTCTGGAGCGTCCAGATGAACGATTCCGGCCACCCCTTTTCCTGCGGCGGCCTCGCGTTCACCGGGAACACCTTCGACACGAACAATCCGAACAATCCGAATACCGACTTCGTCGGCGGTCCAGTGCGGATCAGCTGCAGCGGCGCCCCGTCCTCGCTGACGGGGAATACGTCCGAGAGCGGTCCGCCGGACGGGGTCGACTGCACCCTGTTGCAGCGGAACGCGCTCTGGGACGGGAACACGTTCACGATCGGGAATCCGTGCGGCGGCCACGTGCTCGTCGGCCAGCCCGGGCAGCCCGTCGAACCGAGGGTGGTCCCGCTCTGCGACGGCGCACCGTGCATGTTCTCGTACCTCCAGCCGATCACCGTCTCGCTGGTGCCCGCGTACTGGAGCTCGCCGATCACGGAGATCCGCTACACGCTCGACGGGAGCGACCCGACGGGCGCGACCGCGCTGACGTATACCGCGCCGTTCCCCGTCGCCGCAACCGCGCAGATCCTGTGGACGGCGACCGATGGAACGGCGACACAGCCGACTGACAATCAGGACATCGGCCTTGACCCGTTCACGCTCGCGGCCGGCTCGGAGCACGCGTACCTGAACAACGGCACGCTCTGGTTCGCGGGCGCGCTCGCAGGCAGCTTCCGCATCGCGGCGGCGTTCGCCGACATCAACGGCCCGAACCCGACGCACGTCTCCTTCCGGAAGTCGCTGCGGCCGGCTGGACGCACGCGGCGGAAGACGTCGCCGTGGGCCCGCCGTTCCTCTCGTCGCCGTACACCTGGACCGTGGGTGCGCCGTGCCGGGCACGCAGACGATCGCGGGCTTCGCCGCGGCCGGCGACGAGCGCGACGATGCCGTCGAGGTCGTCGACGACTCCACGCCTCCTGTGACGACGATCGCGTGCAACGGCAGCGCCTGCGGATCAACGGCGCTCAGCGGCCCGGTCACGATCGGTCTCGACTCGGCCGACGCCGCCGGGTCGGGCCTCGCGCGGATCGCCTACACGGTGGACGGAACCGACCCGACGACGAGCGTGACGGCGCGCACGTACACCGCCCCGTTCCAGCTCGAGTCGACCGCGACGGTCAGATGGTCGGCGAGCGATCGCGTCGGGAACTCCGAGCCCATCGCGGCGGAGACGATCACGCTCCAGGCGCCGGCCGGCGGCGGCGACGATGAGCACCACGATGGCGGCGGCCACGGCGGCGGCGGCAGCGGCGGCGGCGGCAGCGGCGGCGGCGGCGGCGACGGCGGCACCGAGAGCGGGCCTCCCGATCTCGGCATCGATCTCGGCGGGCTCGGGGTCGGCAGCGAGCTCCTCCTTCGCGCGATCGTGTCGGACCGTCGGGGGACGCAGGACGCAACGGGCGTGCTCGCCACGATCGAGTTGCCGGCCGGTCTTACGGTCGCCCGCTCGAGCAGCGACCGCGGCGCCGGCTGCCGTGCCGCGGGCCGCACACTGACCTGCGACCTCGGCAAGCTCCAGGCGGGTACGGACGCTCACATCGTCGTCTGGGCGCGCGGCGACCAGCCGGGGCCGTTCGTCTTCAAGGCGTCGGTCCGGGCGAACGGACCGGACGCGAAGCCGGCCGACAACACCGACACGCTGACGCTGCGATCGGTCACTCCGAAGGTGCTCGTCCCGGCGCGCGTGACCGGCCGCGCAGTCGTGGGGGCCGTGCTGCATGCCGTTACGCCGACGTGGAACGGCCCGGCCGGCTCGATCCGCTATCAGTGGCAACGTTGCACGGCCGGCGGGTGTGCGGCGATCGGCGACGCCGCCGGACCGACCCTCAAGCTCATCCCCGCCGGTGCCGGTCGCCGCGTGCGGGTCGTCGTCAGCGCGATGGTGGGCGGTCGGCTTCTCGAGAGCGCCTCGGCGCCCGTCGCGGTCGCGTACCGCTAGCCGATCAGACCGTAACCGTCGTCAGCCCAAGCGCCTCGAGCTCACGCTTCGCGTCCTCGTTGCCGGCGTCGGCGAGCTCGCGGAGGCGCTGATGCAGCGCGACGAGGGCGACGAGGAACTGCGCGTGGGTCATCGCGCGGCCGCCGGCGGCGGCGCGGAAGCGCTGCGCGGTCTCGGCGGGGACCCGGCGCATCAGGATGTCCTCGGTTCCGCGCTCGGCCTCGCCGCCGGGCGGAGCGTCGGCGCGGATGTAGAGGACCCGATCGTGGGGGCCGGGCATCGGGGGCGGTAGCGGCGGCAGGGGCACGTGGAACGGCTCGTCGTGTTCGCTCATGCCGGCGTTGATAGCACTGATTGCGTCCGCTATCAATACGATTCACCTGTTTCTCAGGTTCGAGGACGAAGCTGGAAGCGGTGCGGTTGCTCGTAGTCGACGACGATCCGGCCGTCCGCGAGTCGCTCGGGGAGGCCCTGAAGCTCGAGGGCTACGAGATCGAGTGCGCGGAGGACGGCGTCGAGGCGATCGCGAAGGTCGTCACCCGGCGGCCCGACGCCGTCGTCCTGGACGTCCTGATGCCCGAGCTGGACGGTCTCGAGGTCTGCCGGCGGCTGCGCGCGAAGGGCGACCGGACGCCCGTCCTCCTTCTCACCGCCCGCGTGACCGTGCACGACCGCGTCGCGGGGCTCGACGCCGGCGCGGACGACTACCTGATCAAGCCGTTCGCGCTCGAGGAGCTCTTCGCACGTGTCCGCGCGCTTCTGCGACGCGGCGGCGGCGCCGGCAGCGGCCGAACGTTTCGCTACGCCGACCTCGTCCTCGACGGATCGGGGCGCATGGTCAGCCGGGGAGACCGCAGCATCGACCTGACGCGCACGGAATACCTGCTGCTCGAGCTCTTCCTGCTGAACGCGGGCCAAGTGCTGACGCGGTCGGTGATCTTCGAGCGTGTGTGGGGCTACGACTTCGGCCCGTCGTCGAACTCGCTCGAGGTCTACGTCCGCTATCTCCGGCAGAAGCTCGAAGCCGGCGGCGAGCCCCGGCTGATCCACACGGTGCGCGGCTTCGGCTACGTCCTCCGCACACAATGACGTTCAAGTCGCGCCTCACGATCGTCTCGGCCGCCGCGGTCGCCGTCGCAGTCGTCCTCCTCTCCGTCGGCGTCTACGCGGCGGTGCGTAGCGTCCTGCGCGGCGAGGTCGACAAGGCGCTACGCGACCGATCCGGCCTCGTCCAGCTCCAGTCGACCGGCCAGGGCGAGGCGTTCACGATCCCGACGCCGGAGCTCGGCGGCGCGCCAGGGTACGTCCAGCTCGTGTCGTCGACCAGAGGCGGGATCGGTCCGCCGCCGGACGCCGGCGAGACGCTGCCGGTCGACAGCCACGCGCGGGCCGTGGCGGCGGGACAGCGGTCCGACAACTTCAGCGAACCTCACTTCAACGGCGTGCACGTCCGGATCCTGACCCGGTACCTCGCACCCGGCTTCGCTGTCCAGGTGGCGCGGCCGCTGACCGAGGTCGACTCGACACTGCGCCGGCTCGGGTACCTGATGGCCGCGCTCGCGGTCGGCGGCGTCGTCCTCGCGGGCGCGCTCGGCCGCGCGGTCGCGGGCGCCGCGCTCGCACCGGTGCGCAGGTTGAGCGAGGCGACGAAGCGCATCGCGTCGACGCGCGACCTCGCGCAGCGGATCGACGATTCCGGCCGCGACGAGCTCGCTGATCTCGCGGGAAACTTCAACACGATGCTCGGCGAGCTCGAGCAGTCGGTCGCCGCACAGCGCGGGCTCGTCGCGGACGCGTCCCACGAGCTCCGCACGCCGCTGACGAGCCTGCGGACGAACGTCGAGCTGCTCCAGCGCGCTGCGGAGCTCGCGCCGAACGCACGCGCGCGCGTGCTCGACAACGCCGTGTCGCAGCTGGAGGAGCTGACGACCCTCGTCGCAGACGTCGTGGAGCTCGCGCGTGGCAACGAGCCGGAGGAGCTGTTCGAGGCCGTGCAACTCGACGGCCTCGTCAAGGACGCCGTCGAGCGCGGCAAGCGGCACGCGCCCGGAATCCGCTTCGAGACGACGCTCCGTCCGTCGATCGTCCGCGGCGTCCCCGAGCGGCTCGACCGCGCCGTCTCGAACCTGATCGACAACGCGTGCAAGTGGAGCTCGACGGGCGGCGTGGTCGAGGTGGCCGTGCGCGACGGCGACGTCACGGTCCGCGACCACGGGCCGGGGATCGCGGACGAGGATCTGCCTCGCATCTTCGACCGCTTCTACCGTGCGAGCTCGGCGCGGCAGCTGCCCGGCTCCGGACTGGGCCTCGCGATCGTCCGCCAGGTCGCGGAGACGCACGGCGGCGTCGTGACAGTCGAGCAGCCGCCGGGCGGCGGCGCGCGGTTCCACCTCCGCCTGAGACCTCTCAACGGTTTCTCAGCAACTTCTTAAGCCCAGCTCATCTCGCTCTAAGCGCGAGCGCATTTGCTTCGGCGGTCTCTCATCGAAAGGACTCGCCGATGAAGCTCTATGCCACCCTCGTCCCGTTCGCGCTCGCGCTCGCACTGGGCGCCAGCGCCTGTGGCGGATCGCCGTCCGCGGCCGCGGGCACGGACCCCAACAAGAAGCGGCTCGACGCCGCGCTGAAGTGGGCGCAGTGCATGCGGGAGCACGGCGCGAACGTTCCCGACCCCAAGGTCGGCGACCACGGGATGGTCATGGTCGGCCCCGGCCCCGGGGCGGAACAGGAAATCTCGCCCTCGGTCATGCAGAGGGCCGACAAGGCGTGCCGCCACTTGATGAAGGACGCGGGCGGCGCGAACGGCCGTCCGCCCAGCGCGACCGACCGGAAGAAGATGGAGGAGCAGGCGCTGAAGTTCGCCCATTGCATGCGCGCCCACGGCGTCGACATGCCCGATCCGACCTTCAGCGGGGACGGCAGCGAGTTCAAGGTCGGCGTCAGGGTCGGGAAGGGCAACTCGCGGAACTCGCCGAACTTCCAGCGCGCCCAGAAGGCCTGCGGGAGCGTGATGGGGAAGGACGGCGGCTTCTCCCTCCAGGCGCCCTAGCGGATGCAGGCCTCTGGCGAATCCGGCCACCGGGCCGGGCAAGGACGGCGCGAGCGGCTGCGGCGGATCCCCAACGACGTCGCAGCCGCCCGCCGTCGATTCGGACGGCGCGGCGACGCGGCCGGGATTGGCGTCCTCACCGTCGCGGTCGCGGCGGTCTTGTGGGGAATCTTCGGCGGCAGCGCGGCGCCGCAGCCCGCATCCGGCGGCAACGTCGCCGGCACGACGACGGCAGCGGTTGAGCGGCGCGCGCTCTCCGCGCACGAGACGGTCGACGGGACGCTCGGCTACGCCGACTCCCGCTCGACGGGCAGCGCGACCGCCGGAACGATCACGCGCATGCCGGCGGAGGGCGAGGTGTTGAAGCGTGGCGCGCCGCTCTATGAGGTCGGCGGCGCGCCCGGCCCGGTCCTCATGTACGGCGCGAAGCCCGCCTGGCGCGCGCTGCGCCAGGGAATCTCGGACGGCGCCGATGTGCGGCAGCTCGAGGCGAACCTTCGCGCGCTCGGCTACGACCCTGGCCACGCGATGCGCGTCGACGGGCATTACGACTTCGCGACGCGCGCGATCGTCGAGCGCTGGCAGCGCGCGGCCGGCCTGGCCCTCACCGGCGAGGTCGGGCTCGGGCAGGTCGCGTTCCTGCCCGGCCCTCGGCGGATCGGCAAGCTCGAGGTCGCGGAGGGAGCGCCGGTCGCCGCCGGCGCGCCCGTGGTGACGACGACGGCGGTCCGGCGGACGGTCATGGTCGAGCTCGCGACCGACAAGCAGTCGTACGTCGCGGTCGGGGACCACGTGAGCGTCCTCCTCCCGGACGGCTCGACGACCGGCGGCACGATCACCGAGGTCGGCAAGGTCGCGACGACCGACGACCAGGGCAACTCGACGATCGACGTCACGGTCGCGTTGCGCGGCCGCTCGCTCGGAACGGGGCTCGACCAGGCGCCGGTCAGCGTCTCGATCACGAAGGAGACCCAGAAGGACGCGCTCGTCGTCCCGGTCACGGCGCTGCTGGCGCAGACGGGCGGCACGTACGCCGTCGAGGTGGCGGCCGCCGACGGGACGCGCACGCTCGTCCCGGTCACGCCGGGGCTCTACGCGGACGGCTACGTGCAGATCTCCGGCGGCGGGATCCACGCGGGCACGCTGGTGGTGGTGCCGGAGTGAGCGTGCTCGAGCTCGAGGACGTGACTAAGGAGTACCCCGGCCCGGTGCTCGCGCTCGGCGGGGTGAGCCTGAGCGTCAGGGAGGGAGAGCTCGTCGCCGTCGTCGGGCCGTCGGGCTCGGGCAAGTCGACGCTGCTCCAGATCATGGGCACGCTCGACCGACCCACCGCCGGCGTCGTCCGCGTCGCGGGGTTCGACGTCGCGGAGCTCGGAGACGCCGAGCTCGCGGCGTTGCGTGCGCACCGGATCGGCTTCGTCTTCCAGCAGTTCTTCCTGCTCGAGGGGATGAGCGCGCTCGACAATGTGGCGAACGGGCTGCTCTATGCGGGCCTGCCGGCGGAGGAACGCCGCCGGCTCGCGAGCGAGACGCTCGAGCGGGTCGGGCTCGGCCGGCGCATGAGGCACGACGCGTCGAAGCTCTCGGGCGGAGAGCGGCAGCGCGTCGCGATCGCGCGCGCGCTGCTCGGCCGGCCGGCGATCGTCTTCGCCGACGAGCCGACCGGCAACCTCGACAGCCGCTCGAGCGCAGAGATCGTCGCGCTGCTGCGCGAGCTGAACCGCGACGGCTCGACGATCGTCGTGATCACGCACGACCACGAGATCGCAGACGCGATGCCGCGCCAGATCGCGATCCGCGACGGTCTGATCGAGGGCGGCGGATGAGGGCGATGTCGCTCCCGCGGTCGCGCCTGCTCCCGCGCGACGTCCTCTCGGTCAGCTCGATGGGACTGCGGACGCGGCGACTCCGCGCAGCGCTCTCCGCGGTCGGCATCGCGATCGGGATCGCGTCGATGGTCGCCGTGCTCGCCCTTTCCGAGTCGAGCAAGGCCGACCTGATCGCGGCGCTCGACAAGCTCGGCACCAACCTCCTGACGGTCACACCCGGCCAGTCGTTCCTCGGCGAGGACGCGAAGCTGCCGAAGCCCGCACCCCGGATGCTCCGGCGGCTCGCCGCGGTCGAGGACGTCGCGGCGACGGCGTCGGTCTCGAGCGCGACGGTGCGTCGCAGCGGCTACATCCCGAAGGAGGACACGAACGGGATCGGCGTCGTCGCCGCCGACCCCGCGCTCGTGCGGACGCTCGGCGGGACGCTCGCCGACGGCGCGTTTCTCAATTCCGCGACGATTCACGAGCCGGTCGTCGTCCTCGGCGCCGACGCCGCGGCGCGGCTCGGGATCGTCAGCGTCGCATCGCGTCTGCTCGTCCTGATCGACGGCCGATGGTTCGCCGTCGCCGGCATCCTCTCGCCGCTCGCGCTCGCGCCGGAGCTCGACTCGGCGGCGCTGATCGGCTTCCCGCTCGCGAAGAAGATGTTCGCCGTCGACGGCTCGGCGTCCGCGGTCTACGTCCGTGCGTCGCCGGACGCGATGAACGCCGTGCGCCCACTGCTCGGCCCGCAGGCGAACCCGGAGCATCCCGAAGAGGTGCAGGTCAGCCGGCCCTCCGACGCGCTTGCCGCGCGCGTCGCGGCGAAGAGCGCGTTCACGGCGCTCTTCCTCGGGCTCGGGGCGGTCGCGCTGCTCGTCGGCGGTGTCGGGATCGCGAACGTGATGGTGATCGCGGTGCTCGAACGGCGCTCGGAGATCGGACTGCGGCGCGCGCTCGGCGCGACGCGCGGTCACGTCCGCGTCCAGTTCGTCACCGAGTCGCTGCTGCTCGCCGGCGCCGGCGGTCTGGCCGGCGTGCTTCTCGGTGTCGTCGTCAGCGCGGCGTTCGCCGCCAGCCGCGGCTGGCCGGCCCTCGTCCCTACATCCGTCGTCGTCGCCGGCATCGGCTCGGCGCTCGGCATCGGCGCGGTCGCGGGCCTCTATCCGGCGATGCGAGCCGCGCGGCTCTCGCCGACGGAAGCGCTCCGAACCGTCTGATGAAAGGACTCGCGATGCTCCAGCTCCGCCCGCGTCCCGCGCTCGCCGCCGGCATCGTGCTCGGCGGACTCGCCTTCGGCGGCTTCGGCGCCTTCGCCGGCGACGCCCCCGCTCCGCTGACGGTCACGGTGACGGCGTCCGGGACGCTCCAGCCGTCGCAGGACCTCTCGCTGAACTTCGGCGCCGCCGGGCGGCTCGTCGGCGTCGACGTTCAGCGTGGCCAACACGTCTCCAAGGGGCAGGCGCTCGCGGCGGTCGACCCGACGCAGGCGCAGGCCAACCTCCGCTCCGCGGTCGCCAACCTCGCGTCGGCGCGGGCGCACCTGCTGCAGCTCGAGGGGCGGTTGACGCCCCCGGAGCACCGCCAGAGCAGGGCC
>Ga0066709_100000474_pt1 | contig 21707 bp, 27 predicted proteins | sample GraSoiAngelo_158_FD_79665 | JGI IMG/M metagenome (GOLD analysis project Ga0066709, IMG submission 79665) | Grasslands soil microbial communities from the Angelo Coastal Reserve, California, USA - 14_1009_16_30cm | ecosystem: Environmental > Terrestrial > Soil > Grasslands | place: USA...
ACGAACGTGTCCTGCACCAGATCCTCCGCCTGGGCGCCGTTGCCGAGCATCACCATCCCCAGTCCGAACACGCGGGGCGCGAATCGCGCGTAGAGCTCCTCCGCGGCGATCTCGTCCCGAGCCATGAACGCCCGGACGAGATCGGAATCGGACCGGTCGTCTCGCCGCATGCGGGCAAGCCTACGGCCGGTGACGTTCACGGCAAGTAGTACGCGTGAGCTGCCCGTTCAGCTTTCACCTCAGGCGGCGAATGCTCGAAGGTTGGCCAGCACGGTCTCAGCCAGGCCGTCGTCCCCGCTGGTGAGCAGGACCCCCTCGGCTAGGAAGGCCTCGGGGTCCGCTCGACGGCCCGCGACCAGGCAAAACGCGTGCCCCCGGCCCTCGATCAGCGCATCGGGGGCCTTGCCCGGGGCGGGCGCCTCCCGCGCGCTGAGCCCGCGATGCCACGAACCCGCCCCGACGCCACCGAGCTCGACCCGGATCGACTTGCCGGGGAACGAGAGCCCGGCGAGCGAGAGGGCGTAGGGGAGGGTGCGGACCGCCAGGTCGTTCACGCAGAAGATCGGCGGGTGCTCGAGCCGAGGCGGGTTGCCGCCCGCGGCCAGAATGTCTTCCCCGTGCAGGTACCACTCCATGACGCGGGACTGGATCAGATAGCTCACGCCGAGGTCGCCCGCGACCCACGGGACCTGCCGCGAGCCCCAGTCCTCCGGGCTCACCCGGGACGCTCGGGCAAGGAACAGGTCGGCCGCGCCGCCCCACTCCCGGGCTACCGAGAACACGGGGCGGTCGGCACGGCGTTCGACCGTCCATCGATTGAACTCATCGAGTGCGAAGGGGGCGCCCGCGAGTGACTTCCGGAACTCCTCCAGCTCACTGGGCTCCTCGTCGCCGATCACCGCCGCGGCCGCCACGTCGGCCGCGGCGAGGTGGCTCACGATGTCGCGGGTTCGCCATCCGGCGCTCGGGCTCTCCGCGTCCCACGCGTCGGGCGGTGTGTACTGGACGGTTCGGCCCAGCGCGTCCCGTTCGGCCCGCGCGGTCGAGAGGAGCCATGGTCGGTCGAGCGTCATGGGCGGGTCGGGATTGTACCCTCTCCGCCGTGCGTATCCTCGTCGCGCCCGACAAGTTCCGCGGGACCCTGAGCGCGGCGAGCGCCGCGGATGCGATCGCCGCGGGGGTTCGGCGCGCGATCCCCGACGCCGCGATCGACGCCGTGCCGATGGCGGACGGGGGCGAAGGAACGCTCGATGCGCTCGTCGCAGCCCTCGGCGGAGAGCCGTACGAGCGCACCGTGTCCGGGCCGCTCGGAGACCCGGCGCAAGCGGCCTACGCCGTGGTCCCGAGCGCGAGCGGACCGACCGCAGTGATCGAGATGGCGCGGGCCTCGGGGCTCGCGCTCATCGCCCGGCGCCGCGATCCGCTCCGCGCGAGCACGCGGGGCACGGGCGAGCTGATCGCCGCGGCGGCGGCCGCCGGGGTCCCGAGCGCGGTCGTGTGCATCGGCGGGAGTGCAACGAACGACGCGGGGGCGGGCATGGCACAGGCGCTCGGCATCCGGCTCCGGGACGAGCAGGGGAACGAGCTCGCGCCCGGCGGCGCCGCGCTCCGCGGGCTCGCGAGGATCGACGCGAGGGGCCTGGACCCGGCGGTTCGCGAGATGCGGATCGTCGCGGCGACCGACGTCGACAACCCGCTCTTCGGCCCGAACGGGGCGTCGTTCGTCTACGGTCCGCAGAAGGGCGCGACGCCGGAGCAGGTGGCGCTGCTGGACCGGGCGCTTCGGCACTTCGCTGCGATCGTGCACCGAGACCTGGGCGTGGACGTGCGCGACCTCCCCGGGGCGGGAGCCGCGGGTGGTCTGGGCGCGGGGCTGATCGCGTTCCTCGGCGCGCGGCTTCGGCCCGGCGTGGAGGTCGTCATGGAGGCGGTCGGGCTTCGCGCCCGACTGGAGTCGGCGGACCTCGTCATCACCGGCGAGGGGCGGTTCGACGAGCAGTCGCTCCGCGGCAAGGTGCCGCACGGCGTCCTCTCGGCCGCCGAGGAGTTCGGGGTCCCGGCGGTCGTGCTCTGCGGGGAGCGGGCGATCGACGTCGAGGGCGTTCGTGTCGAGAGCCTGGTGGAGCGGTTCGGCGAGCAGGTCGCGCGGGACCAGGCTCGGTCGTCGCTCGAGACGCTGGCGGCCGAGGTCGCGACCGACCTCGCGAGGAGGGGATCGGGTGGCCGACGCGGTTGAGCGCTTCGAGGAGGCGGCGCGGGCCCTCGGGAGCGCCGTCGCCGTCCGGCGGTTCCCCGAGGGAACCCGGACCGCTGCCGATGCGGCCGCAGCGATCGGCTGCGGCGTCGGCCAGATCGTCAAGTCGCTCGTCTTCGTCGGAGACGGTGGGGCGTTCCTGGCGCTCACGTCCGGGTCCAACCGGGCCGACCCGGCGCGCCTGGCACTCCTGCTTGGCGACACCTCCCCCGTGCGGAAGGCCACGGCCGAAGAGGCCCGGGAGGCGACCGGCTTCGCGATCGGCGGGACGCCACCCTTCGGGCACCCGCGACACCTCCGCGTCTTCGTCGACCGGGACCTCATGGCGCACCCGGTCGTCTGGGCCGCGGCGGGCACGCCGGATTCGGTGTTCCCGATCAGCCCGCAGGATCTCCTGCGGCTCTCGGGAGGCCATGTGGTGGATCTCAAGGTCGAGGGCTGATCGCCGATCGAGGGAGAGGAACCCGTCGGCAGCGTCGCTATACTGGGGAGGCAGATGATCACGCTCACGGAATCGGCGGCAGGCAAGGTCAAGGAGCTCCTCCAGGAGGAGGGACGCTCGGACATCGCGCTCCGGGTGGCCGTCCAGCCGGGTGGCTGCTCGGGCCTTCGCTACGCGATGTACCTCGACGACGAGATCGCCGAGAGCGACACCGCCCAGGAGCAGTTCGGCGTACGCATCGTGGTGGACCGCATGAGCGCGCCGTACCTCGACCAGGCGAAGGTGGACTTCCTCGACACCCTCGAGCAGTCCGGGTTCACGATCGACAACCCGCTCGCGCAGGGAGGCTGCGCCTGCGGGCACTCGTTCCACTAGGCCTTACAGGCCCAGCTGCTCCTTCGCCAGTCGCGTCCCCTCGACCATGTGCTGCAGCTTGCGGTAGGCCACGTCCCATGACCGCGTCCGCAGGCCGCAGTCCGGCGTGACCTGGATCCGGGCCGCATCGCCGAAGACGTCGACCGCGTAGAGGATGCGATCGCGAACGAGCTCCGGCGGCTCCACGAAGTCCGTGTGGATGTCGATCACGCCGAGTCCCAGCGACGGCCGGTAGGGGAGGTCGCGGAACCGCTTGATCACAACGTAGCCGGGACGCGCTGCGTCGGACACGCCCAGCTCCCGGCTGTCGTAGTTCGCGAAGCCGACACAGAACTGCCGGCACTCCGTCATGGCCTCGATGCCGGGGAAGAAGAGGTCGTAGTCGGAGAAGCAGAGGTGAGTGGAGAACGTCGCACCCGAAAGGCCGCTCACGCTCTCGTTGAAGCTCTGAGCGAACAGGTCGAGCTCGTCCGGTCCCGTGCTCCCGGCCGGCTCGTCGATCTGGATCCACCGGGCGCCCAGGCCGATCAGGGCCTCGTTGTTCGGGCGGATCATGTTGCGGGCGACGTCCAGGATGAACTCGCGCCGGGCCGCGCGGCGCTTGGCCAGCCGTACCTTGTGCGCGTGGCTCACGTCGTGGTCCTGCGCCGAACGCTCGTCGAAGCTCCAGTCCGCGATGGTGTACGCGCCGGTGATCGGGACCTTCAGGTGGGCCTGGGCCGCGCCCTGCAGGAATGCGAACTCCGCGTTGTGGTACGCCTCCTTCAGCGAGATCGGCCCGGTCACGGCGGCCTTCGAGTAGTACTTGTTGTCGAACGCCCGCACGCTCCCGCGCCACGCGAAGCCGTTGGTGTGCGCGACCGCCCAGGCGTACATCTCCGAGCGCTGCTGCTCGCCGTCGTAGACGACATCCAATCCGGCGGACTCCTCCAGCCGAAGCGCGTAGCGGCTCGCCCAGCGCTTCACCGCTTCCTTGTCCTCGGCCGACTGCAGCGGTGCGCGTTCCAACAGTTCGATCAGCTGCTCGTGGTCGGGCACACCAACCCGAACGCCCCAGTCCTTCGCGTCCTGGACGTCCTTCGCGGAAACCGGCTTGCCCGCGTAGGCCGCCGTGCGCCAGCCCGGCTTGTCGAGCGAGCCGACCTCGTGGCTCAGCAGCGGGGTCGACGCGAGGTCGAGCGTCGCGCTCATGCCAAACCCTCCCGCACCCTTGCGGCGATCTCGCCCAGGCGCAGGACCTTCTCTCGTGCCAGGTCCCGCGGCAGGAACTCCAGCTCGCAGTTCGACGACACGTAGAGCGACGGTGCCCCGGTAGCCTCGGCGACCTGCCGGACGAACGCCGCGGTCTCCTCCGCCGGCTCGATCGGCGAGCTTCGGCCGTCGAGCGCGCCCGCCAACAGCCCGATCTCCCACCCCGACCCGAGCTCGTCGACGTCCGTCTGGACGAAGTCCACTCCGAGCGCGTCGATGGGCAACTTCCGCAGCCGATCGATGTGCGGCCCCGAATCGGCGAAGTACGTGTGCAAGACCAACGTGACCCCCGCCGTCGCTTCGCGCAGCTCGAGGACGGCCTTCTCGAACTCGCCCCAGTCCGCCGCGTCGATGCCGAAGTAGGGGAGCCACGGCTCCTCGAGATGGATCAGGCTGTAGCCGCGGCCGGCCAGGCCCTCGCAGACCGGCCGGAGGACCTCGCGGGTCAAGTCGAGCATCAGCGCGTTCCGGTAGTCGTCCGAGTGGGCGGCGCGCGAGAACAGGAACGGCGACGGCATCGTGGCCACCTTCGGGCCAGGCACGTCGCCGTCGTCCGCCATCTCCGCCGGCACCGGCCCCGACACGGTCAGGTCGCCCGTGACCTCGGGGGCCCGGAAGAACGAGTTGTTGTCGAACCACCGCACCAGGGTTCGGGCGTCCAGGCCGCCTGAGAGCCCGACGAGCGGCCGGAAGAGGTCCTGCCAGCGCAGCAGCCCATCGGAGAAGAAGTCCATCCCGGCGTCGCGCTGGACCTCGACGAAGTCGTCCAGGTCGGCCCGGTAGGCCGCCTCGACCTCGTCGGGCGTGGTGCGCCCTCGCTCCAGTCCCCGCGTCGCCGCGACGACGTCCTCCGACCGAGGGTAGATCCCATGCTGATACGCGCCGACCGCGGTCGTCATTGGGGCGAGATGCTAGCAGGGGGCGAGGGGCTGAACGGTGGAGATGTGGTGCAGCCGCTCGCGCGTCGTACAGTAAGGGCGAGAGGTTCCAAGGAGTGAGATGACCACGAAGACCGTCCTGGAGAAAGACCATGTCGTCGTCCGGTTCGCCGGGGACTCGGGCGATGGGATGCAGTTGACCGGCGACCGATTCACCAATGCCACGGCCATCATGGGCAACGACCTGGCCACCCTGCCCGACTTTCCGGCCGAGATCCGGGCACCCGCGGGCACGTTGGCGGGGGTTTCGGCGTTCCAGATCCACTTCGCGTCGCGGGACATCGTAACGCCCGGGGACGCACCGAACGTGCTCGTTGCGATGAACCCGGCGGCGCTGCGGGCCAACCTTCGGGACCTGGAGAAGGGTGGCACGCTGATCGTGAACGAGGACGCCTTCTTCGACCGGAACCTCGAGAAGGCCGGCTATTCGAGCAACCCGCTCGAGGATGGTTCGTTGGATGGCTACCAGGTGTTCCGGGTGCCGATGACCTCGATCACGACGCGTGCGGCCGAGGGCATCGACATCACGAAGAAGGAGGCCGAGCGGGCGAAGAACATGTTCGCGCTCGGGCTGCTCTCCTGGATGTACTCGCGGCCGACGGACCTGACGCTGCGCTGGATCGAGGAGAAGTTCGCGACGAAGCCGGAGATCCTGGAGGGGAACGTCGCGGCCTTTAAGGCCGGCTACAACTTCGGCGAGACGACCGAGGTCTTCGCCCACACCTACGAGGTGAAGAAGGCGGACCTCGCGCCGGGGATCTACCGGAACGCGAACGGGACGACGGCCCTGGCGTGGGGGTTGAGCGCGGCGAGCGCGACGAGCGGCCTGCCGATCTTCTACGCGAGCTACCCGATCACGCCGGCGTCGGAGCTGCTGCACGAGCTGTCGCGGCACAAGAACTTCGGGGTGCGGACGTTGCAGGCCGAGGACGAAATCGCTGCCGCGGGGATCGCGCTCGGGGCGGCGTTCGCCGGCCACCTCGGCATCACGGGGACGAGCGGGCCGGGGCTGGACCTCAAGCAGGAGACGATCGGCCTGGCGGTGGCGCTCGAGCTCCCGATGATCATCGTCGACGTCATGCGTGCCGGGCCGTCGACGGGGATGCCGACGAAGACCGAGGCCGCTGACCTGCTACCGGCGATGTTCGGGCGTCACGGCGAGTCACCGATCCCGATCGTCGCGTCGCACACGCCGGCGAGCTGCTTCGACGTGGCGGTCGAGGCGGTCCGCATCGCGGTCACGTACCGGACGCCCGTGATCATCCTCACCGACACGTTCCTGGGGAACTCGTCGGAGCCATGGCGCCTGCCGGACCTCTCGCTGCTGCCGAAGATCGACCCGCATTTCGCGACGCAGGTGAACCACGACGACGGGTTCATGCCGTACCTGCGGGACGAGCATCTCGCCCGTCCATGGGCGGTGCCGGGCACTCCGGGCCTCGAGCACCGGGTTGGTGGGCTCGAGAAGCAGGACGTGTCCGGCAACATCTCGTACGACCCGGCGAACCACGAGCGGATGACGCACCTGCGCACGGCGAAGGTCGAGAAGATCGCCGAGAGCATCCCGCCTCTCGAGGTCGACGACCCCGGCGGCGACGCGGAGCTCCTGGTGTTGGGATGGGGATCGAGCTACGGGGCGATCCTCGCCGGGGTCCGGCGGGCACGGGACGGCGGCCGTCGCGTCGCGATGGCCCACCTCACGCACCTGAACCCGATGCCGGTGAACATCGGCGACGTGCTGCACCGGTACCCGCGCGTCCTGCTGCCGGAGATGAACCTAGGCCAGCTCGCGACGATCCTGCGGGCGCGGTTCCTCATCGATATCGAGAGCTTCATGAAGGTGCAGGGCCAGCCGATCCTGGCCCACGAGATGCAGGACGAGATCCTTCGGAGGACCTCCGCATGAGCGTGACCCTGACGAAGAAGGACTTCACGAGCGACCAGGAGGTCCGCTGGTGCCCCGGCTGCGGGGACTACGCGATCCTCTCAACGGTGCAGAGCTTCCTGCCCGAGCTCGGCATCCCGACGCACAACACGGTGTTCGTGAGCGGCATCGGCTGCTCCGGCCGGTTCGTCTACTACATGGACACCTACGGGGTTCACGGGATCCACGGGCGCGCGCCGGCGATCGCCACGGGGATCGCGACCGCACGGCCGGACCTGCACGTCTGGGTGATCACCGGGGACGGCGACGCGCTCTCGATCGGCGGGAACCACCTGATCCATGCGCTTCGGCGCAACGTGAACCTGAAGATCCTCATGTTCAACAACCAGATCTACGGGCTGACCAAGGGGCAGTACTCGCCCACCAGCGAGGAGGGCAAGGTCACGAAGTCGACCCCGTTCGGCTCGCTCGACCATCCTTTCAACCCGGTGGCCCTCGCGCTCGGGGCCGAGGCGACTTTCGTGGCGCGAACGATCGACGTGGACCGCCACCACTTCACCCAGGTGCTCCGGGCGGCCGCGCAGCACGATGGCGCGGCGTTCATCGAGATCTACCAGAACTGCAACGTCTTCAACGACGACGCCTTCATCTCCCTCACCGGCAAAGACACCAAGGTGCAGAACCAAATCCGGCTGGAGCACGGGCAGCCGGTGACGTTCGGGCCCGAGGGCGAGCGGTGCGTCGCGGTCGAGTTCGATGGCACGCTTCGGATCGCCGACACGGCTGACGTGCCGCCCGAGCTCGTGTACGTCCACGACGCGCACCGCGAGGACCCGTCCACGGCCTTCGCGCTCGCGCACCTCTCGCGGGGCCCCACGACGCCGACCGCGATCGGCATCTTCCACGACGTGCCGCGACCGGTCTATGGTGAGCTGATGGAGCGCCAGATCGAACGGGCGACCGCGAAGCTCGGGCCCGGCGAGCTGGGTGCGCTCCTGCACTCCGGCGACACGTGGGAGGTCAGCGAGGCCTGACCGGCCAGCTCTCGCCGGTGCGCGCGACCTCCGCGCCGGCCGCGCACGCCGCAACGAGTGCCTGACGAACGTCCTGACCCTTCGCGAGCCGCGCGAGGAGAACGCCGGCGAAGGCATCCCCCGCTCCGGTCGTGTCCCTCGGTGCCGCAACCTCGGCCGCGGGTACCGACGTCCACCGTCCTCCTCGGCCGTGCCGCGCACCGCCGCCCCCCAGCTTCACGAACACGTCGCGGTAGCGCCCGGTGAGCTCGCCCGGCGAGAACGTCTCGGCCTCACGTTCGTTCAGAAGGAGCACGTTCGCCGTGGCCGTCGCGTCGAGGAATCGCGCCGTGCCGTAGACGCGAAGGAGCGGCCAGGAAGCCGCGTCGACGGCGACGAGGTCCGACGTCGCGCCGGCGAGGATCGCTCGCGCGGCCGCCTCGGACTCGTGATCGAACAGGGCGTAGCCGGACACGAGGAGTGCCCGCGCTCCTCGGGCGGTCACCGGAAGACGCTCGTCGAGGACGGCGTTCGCTCCACGATCGGAGACCATCGAGCGCTCTCCGGACTCGCTCACGACCAGCATCGTGCCCGTCGCGCGATCTGAGGAGCGTCGGAGCGGGGCGTTGACGCCACGGTCCCAGAGGGCGCCGAGGAGGAGGTGGCCCGCCGGGTCGTCCCCAACCGCGCCGTGCAGGACCACCCGGGCGCCCCCTGAGGCCGCCCACACGGCGGCGTTCGCGCCCCCGCCGCCCGGCCGGATTCGCACCGATCCGGGCACGTCACCGCCGGTCACGAGGGCCGGCGCTTCGACTCGGACGTCGAGCATCACGTCGCCGACGACGACGAGATCCGGGGGAGCAGAACCGCTGGACACGCTGGCTATGATCATGGCGCCGATGGCCGGACGCGTGCAGGAGGGCTCCCTCCCTCAGGACGAAGCCGAGCCCGCGAGCGAGGCGCGGGCTCCTACCGAGCGCGGCCGTAGCTGCGCCGAGTGCGGCGTGCGCCTGTCCCAGTACAACCCGGGGCCCCACTGCTGGCAGCACACCGTCGGGTGGCCCTGGCGGGGACCGTCGGCCAAGCCGCGCTTCTGACGTACGCTCGTCCGGATGGAGCGCTGGTGTCCCCGGTGTGAGTGGCTGGGCGAACGCGGCCGGGACGACTGCCCGGCGTGCGGCACCCCGCTCCTAGACGTCGTGGAGCCCGCTCCACCGCCGGTCACGAGTCCCGAGGATCCACCGCTTCCAGCCGCCGACCCGGATCCCACATCGTCCTTCGAGTCCGACCGGCGGCCGGGGCGCCCGTCCGATCGTGTGGGCCGCGGCTGCGCTCGCCGTGGTCGTGGTCGTGGTGGCGGGCGTGCTCGGCTCGCCCAAGGGCCGCCTGCGGGCGGGCGGAGGGACCACGGACCGTACCCCGGGGCTGCCGGCGAAGCTGGCGTATATCGCCGCGCCGGCGGGCGCGGGCTGCTGCATCCTGAGCCGTCTGTTCGTCGCGACCGAGGGCGCGGCGGGGGTGCCCGTCACCGTGGTCGGGGCGGGGGCCCAGGCGTTCGCCTGGGCGCCCGATGCCGTGCATTCGGTCCTGATCGATGCCGTGGGGGCGCTGCACGTCCTGCCGCAGGACCGCGCGTTCCCGGGCCCGATCCTCGGGATCGCGTTCTCCCCGGACGGCACGCGCGTCGCGGTCTGCTCGGGGCGGTCGTGGCCGCCGCGCATCACGCTGCTGCCGATTGGCTCGATCGACGGCCAGGCCGGGCCGAGCTTCGAAGGCTGCGAGCCCCACTGGTCGGCGGACTCGACCTACCTCGCCTATCGGCTCCCGTCGGTGCCCGCGCCGTACGGCACGTACGACGATTCGGGGTTCGGTGTGCTGAACACGCGACTCGTCGCGAGGTTCTCGATCCCCGGCTCGTGGCCGATGGCGTGGGCACCGGCCGCCGACCGCACGTTCGTCCCGCTCACCGACGTCGGCGCGGATGGACGTTCGATCGAGATCATGGATCCGCGGGGAGGGCAGCGAAGGGTCCTGCTGACGGCCCGCGCGCTCAGGGCGATCATCGGCAACCTCCACGTGGGACCGGTCGACCTGCTCTCGTGGTCGGATGACGGCACGCGTCTGGCGATCGGCTTCGGCCTGGGGGGCCCTGACTCGGTCGGCGGCGTCGCGGACGTCGACCCGAGCACGGGCGAGGGCAGGTTCGTCGCGGATCGGGGAGCCCCGACCAGGATCTCGTGGTCCTCGCGGGGATCCCTGCTCGTGGGGTTCGGAGACCACACGCGGTTGCTGGGCGCGTCGGGGAGCCTCTCGCTCGCCGTGCGGGACGCCACCTGGTCCTCCGATGGCCGTTGGATCCTGGGGCGGACGGAGGGCGGCTGGACCGTCGCCTCGGCGAGCGCGCCGCTCGCCGCTCGCCCGATCCAGGGATCCGTCGCGTGGATCGTCGCCAGCTGGTGCTGCCCGGCCGACCCCGGCATCGACGTCGGCGGAACCGGCCTGTAGCCGCCGCTAGAATGGCTCGTCGTGAAGGTGCTCCTGGTCTCCGCCGACCCCGCCGTCCGCCAGGCGATGGGGCTCTCGGCGCGCCGCATCGACCGGTCGGGACGCGGCGCCCCGGTCGAGGTCATGGAGGCAGAGGACGGCGTCGAGGCGATCGCCATAGCCTGGCGATGGCGTCCCGACGTCGTGGTCGCCGATGAGATCACGTCCCGCGCGGGCGCCTTCGCCGTCGCCAAAGACCTGAAGGGCGCCCTGCCACCGCACACGGCCAAGGTCGTGATCCTGCTCGATCGTCCGCAGGACCGCTGGCTCGCCGCGTGGTCCGGCGCGGACGCATGGTTCGACAAGCCCGTGAACCCGTTCGAGCTGGCCGACGCCGTCGCGGGACCTCCCGCGGCGCCCGAAGAGGAGGCGCAGTGAAGATCAAGCTCGTCCACGACGTATGCGGCCGTGAGGTCCTCGTGCCCCAGATCCTCGACAACGAAGGGCACTGCCCGTGGGACGGCAAGCCGTTCACCCGCGACTACACGGCGAACCTGGTCGAGGCGCTCCAGGCGTCGGAGATCGCCGGGACCGCGCTCGAGGGGGCGCTCGAGCGAGTGGCCGGCTTCGAGCCGTCCTTCGTCATCGAGGCCACCACGGTGCTCGGTCCCATCCAGGAGCAGCTTTCGCGACTCGGGGCGGCGCGCAAGGCGGCGGGCGCGTGACGCTCGAGACCAACGACTACACGGTGAGCGTCGCGGAGGAGACGGGCGGCTGGGAGGTTCGCATCATGGGCCCCAGCGGGAGCGTGGCGTGGTCCCGGCCGTGCGCCGACGCGGCCGAAGCCCGCACGTTCGCCTCGACCGTGCAGCAGCACATCTACTGGCTCTCGCCCGAGAAGTTCCGCGAGTACTACCGGCTCGAGGGGTAGGCGGCGTGGGCTTCAATCCGATGCAGCCCGGGAAGCTGAAGCGGGGCGACCTACTGATGTTCCTGTTCGGCCTGGCGCTGATCGCCGGGCTCCTGATCTACGCGCTCCACTAACCCCGCTCGAGCACGATCGCCATCCCCATCCCGCCGGAGATGCAGAGCGTCGCCAGGCCGAGTCCGTAGCCGCGCTCTCGCATCTCGTAGGCGCACGTGAGGACGATGCGCGCTCCCGTCATCCCGATCGGGTGACCTAGCGCGATGGCCCCCCCGTTGGGGTTCAGCTTGTCGTGGTCGAGCTTCAGCTCGCGGTCGCACGCGAGCACCTGGGCCGCGAACGCCTCGTTCAACTCGATCACGTCGAAGTCCTGGAGCGAGAGACCGGTCTTGTCGAGCACCTTGCGCGTGGCCGGCACCACGCCGATCCCCATGTACGCGGGGTCCACGCCCGCCGAGGCCGCGGCCACGATTCGGGCGAGCGGCTCGCGCCCCTCCGCCTTCGCGCGCGACTCAGCCATCAGCACGAGCGAGGCGGCGCCGTCGGTGATCCCCGAGGCGTTCCCCGGCGTGACGACGCCATCGGCCGAGAACGTGGGCGTGAGCGCAGCGAGCCTCCCCAGCGTCGTGTCGGGCCGCGGATGCTCGTCCCGTTCGAGCCCGCCGATCGGCATGATCTCCTTCGCCCGGCGTTCCCAGGTCGCCGCGGCCTTATGCTGGGAGCGCAGCGCGAACTCGTCGGACTCCTGGCGCGAGATCTCGTAGCGGCGGGCGAGGTTCTCGGCGGTCTCACCCATCATCAACCCGCAGAGCGGGTCGAGGAACCCATCCCGGCTCATGCCGTCGAAGAGCGTCGCGTCGCCCATCCGGTACCCCGTCCGCATGCGATCGAGCAGGAAGGGGGTGCGGGTCATGTTCTCCTGGCCGCCCGCGACTACGACCTCGGCCTCGCCCAGGGCGATCTGCTGGGCGGCGAGTTGGATGGCCTTCGTCCCGGACCCGCACGCCATGTTGGCGGTGAACGCGGGCTTCTCCTCGCCTAGGCCGCTTCGATAAGCCACCTGCCTGGCGGGGTTCGGGCCGTTCCCCGCCTGCCGGGCGTGGCCGAAGATGAGTTCGTCGACGTTCTCGGGCGCCACGCCGGATCGATCGAGCGCCGCGAGAGTGGCATGCACGCCGAGGTCGACCGCCGGGATGTCGCGGAGCGAACCCAGGAACTTGCCGATGGGCGTGCGAGCGCCCTCGAGGATGACCGCGCGCTCCATGAAGGCCAGTATAGGAGCGGTGCTCAGGCGACCCGACGGATGAGGCGGCGGCGCTGCTGCTCGGTGGTGCCGCCCCAGACGCCGTAGCGCTCCCCGTTTCGAACCGCCCAGGCAAGGCACATGTCCCGGACCTCGCAGACGGAGCAACAGGAGAGCGCGAGGCCGGCTTCCTCCTCGGTGGTGGGGAAGAAGACCTCGGGGTCCAGGCCGTAGCAGGCGGCCAGCTCCTGCCAGTGGTCCGGCGGACTCACCTGCGAGGGGAGGCTCTGGACGTCGATGTCGATCTCAGGCATCGTTCCCATCGTAACGGGGGCCCCGTCGGAAAGGCCAGCCCGAAACCGAGGCTCTGGCCCTCCAAACCGGCTGTTCCGGAGCCTGCCGCCTCTCCAACTTGGACAAGGGAGGGCGAGACGAGCGACGCGCCGCGCGTCCTGGTGGTGACCAACGACTTCCCGCCCCGCGTGGGCGGGGTCCAGCAGTACGTCGGGAACCTGGTCCGGCGCCTGCCGCCCGACCGGGTGGCGGTGCTCGCGCCGAACTGGGCGGGCTGGCGCGAGCACGACCGGGACGAGCCCTACCCGGTCCATCGGTGGCCGGCCACCGTGCTCCTGCCCTCCGACGACCTCGCCCGGCGGTGCCGGGACCTGGTCCGGGCGCACGACGCGGACCTGGTCCTGTTCGGGCACGGGTTCCCGGTGCCGGTCCTCGTGCCTCGGCTCCTGGAGGCCGGCATTCCGTCCGTCATCCTCACCCACGGGGCGGAGCTCTGGTTCGCGCGGATGCCGGGCACGTCGGAGGCCATGCAGCGATCGTTCGCGGCCGCACGAGCCGTGACCGGCGTGAGCGAGTTCGTCGCGCGCGCCCTTCGGCCGCTGATCCCGGCGACCGTGCCGTTCACGCTGCTCCCTCCGGCCGTCGACCCCGATCGGTTTCGCCCCGGCTCGGACACCGGCGAGATCCGAGCCCACCACGGCCTCGGCGAGCGCGCGGTGGTTCTCTGCGTGTCGCGATTGGTGCCCCGCAAGGGTCAGGACACGCTGATCCGGGCCATGCCGGTCATCAGACGCCTCGTCCCCGACGCCGCGCTCATCATCGCGGGCGAGGGCCCGGACCACCGGCGGCTTGAGGCGCTCGCCGCGCAGGCCCCGGCGCACTCGGTGTTCTTCTCCGGCGAGGTACCCGACGCCGACCTCCCAGCGCACTTTGCCGACGCCGACGTCTTCGCGATGCCGTGCCGGTCGCGGTTCGGCGGCCTGGAGGTCGAGGGCTTCGGCATCGTCTTCCTCGAGGCCGCCGCCACGGGCCGCGCCGTGGTCGCCGGCCGCTCCGGCGGCGCCGCCGAGGCGGTGCTCGACGAGGAGACCGGCCTGCTGGTCGAGGGCCGGGAGCCGAAGGCCGTAGCGCTGGCCATCGCGCGCCTGCTGCTCGACCCACCCCTGCGCGAACGCATGGGCGCGGCCGGCCGCTCCCGCGTCGAGCGCGACTTCACCTGGGACCGTCGCGCCGAGCAGCTGATCGAGATACTGACCAACGCCGTGTGACGGCAGGACGGGGAGGCACGGATGGACGAGGTACGGGTGGCGGTCGTCACCGGGGGCGCGAAAGGGATCGGTGCGGCCATCGCGTCGCGGCTCGCCCGGGACGGGTTCGCCGTCGCGATCCTGGACATGGACGTCGAGGCGGGGACGCGGGTCGCCACCGAGCTTGCTCGCGCGTCGGCGCACGCGTGCGACGTCTCGTCGCTCGAGAGCGTTCGCGGAGCCGTCGCCGACGTGATCCAACGCTGGGGCGGGATCGACGTGCTCGTCAACAACGCCGGCTGGGACCGCGTCGAGTTGTTCCTGGACAACGACCCGGCCCTGTGGCAACGGTTGATCGGCATCAACCTGCTCGGGCCGGTTCACCTCTGCCACGCCGCGCTGCCCCACATGATCGAACGAGGCGGCGCGGTCGTGAACGTCGCGTCGGACGCCGGCCGCGTCGGGTCCTCAGGCGAGACCGTCTACGCGGCGTGCAAGGGCGGTGTCATCGCCCTCACCAAGTCCCTGGCCCGCGAGATGGCGCGATACAAGGTCACGGTGAACTGCGTGTGCCCCGGCCCGGCCGACACTCCGCTCATGCAGGAGCTTCGCTCGACCGAGCTCGGCGAGAGGATCATGGACTCCGTGGCGAAGGCGACACCGCTTCGCCGCCTCGCGACACCCGAGGACGTCGCTGAGGCGGTGGCGTTCTTCGCGTCGCCTGGAGCGTCGTTCGTGACGGGCCAGGTGCTGTCGGTGTCGGGCGGCCTGACGATGGCTGGCTAGTCCAAGCCTCGAAGCATCTCGGGCAGCTCGCGGAGGTGCTCGATGACCGCGTCCGGCGCGTAGGTGGGGTCGTCCTCCTGACGGAACTGGCGGGTCTGGACCGTTCGCATGCCGACGGCCTGGGCGCCGCTCACGTCGTCGTAGAGCCGGTCGCCGACGAACACGGTCTCGGAGGCAGCCGCGCCCATCCGGCGGAGCGCCTCTTCGAAGATCCGCGGGTCGGGCTTGCGCACGCCGACCTCGCTCGAGAAGACGGACATCGTGAGGAGCGGCCCGATCCCCAGCCGATCGAGGTCGCCCCGCATCAGGTGGGGGAGGAGCGAGACGTTGGACACGAGCCCGATGGGGAAGCGCCCCGAGAGTGAGGTCAGGATCTCGAGCATCTCCGGCTCCACCGTGATCGAGTTCGAGTACGCGGAATGGTCCAGCTCGATGATGTGGGCGAGGGTGTCCTCCGGAAGGTTGAAGCCGATCCCGGCGAGCGTCTCGCGGAAGAGGGTCGGCAGATCGAGCTCCTCCATCCGGCGGGCCTGATACGACTCCGCGACCATGCGGTCGACCCCGCCCGCCACGCGTTCGATCAGGTCGAGGAGCTCGTGGACCTCCATGTATGCGGTCGCCTCGATCCGCGCGCGGATGTGCTCGTACGCTTCGCGGAGCGCCTCCTCGGTGCGGCGGAAGTCGACCAGCGTGTGGCCGTAGTCGAACAGGATCGCCCGGACCGCCGCCACGAGACCGGATGCTACCCTCGCGCCGATGCGCGTGATGGCCATCTCGGACCTCCACGGCGCCGCCGACCACCTGGAGGCCGCCGCCCGCGAGTGCGACGTCCTGTTCGTCCTGGGAGACCTCATCAACGTCCTGGACTACCGGACGATGGACGGGATCCTGGTCGAGGTGTTCGGCCGTGAGCCCGTCGCGACCGCCGCGAAGCTCCGCTCCGAGGGTCGCTTCGAGGAAGCTCGGAGCTCCATCCGCCGTGAGGTCGGCGACTGGGAGGCGGCGCGAGCGCGCGTTGCGGAGCTCGCTCGGCGCGACTACGAGCGCGTGTTCGAGGCGTTCCCGCCTGGCTCCTACGTGACGTTCGGCAATGTGGACATCCCCGAGCTGGTCCGCGAAATGGTGCCGTCCGGCGTCACGTTCGTGGACGGCGAGACGGTGCACGTCGGCTCGATGACCTTCGGCGTCGTGGGCGGCGGCGTTCGCACGCCGCTCAACGTGCCCGGCGAGGTCCCGGACGAGGAGTTCGACGCGAAGCTCGAGCGCATCGGCGCGGTGGACGTGGTGTGCACCCATATGCCGCCGCGGATCCCGTGGTACTGCTACGACGTGGTGGCGAAGAAGTTCGAGCCGGGCTCGGTCGGGTTGATCGCCTACGTGCAGGAGCACCAGCCGCGCTATGCGCTCTTCGGTCACGTGCATCAGCCGCTCGTGAACCGCGGCGCGATCCGGCGGACCGAGCTCGTGAACGTCGGGCATTTCCAGGCGAGGGGCGCAGGCTTCACGATCGACGTGCCCGACTGAAGGGGGACGGGGAGATGGCCGAGCTCACCACGGGATCGACCGAGATCGCGGCGGCGCCGGACGCCGTGATGCGCGTCCTCACCGACTTCGGCGCCTACCCGGAGTGGGCGGGTGTGAAGACCGCGGAGGTGCGCGCCACCGACGCGACCGGGCGGCCGTCCGAGGTCGAGATGACCATCTCCCAGATGGGGTTCGAGGCGGCCTACACGCTGGCGTACGACTACGCGCCGGACGACGGCGGGTTCTCGTGGACGACAAAGGAGGCCACCGGCGTGGTGAAGGACGTCCAAGGCTCCTACGTCCTGCAGCCGGACGGCCAGGGGACGAACGTGACGTACGAGCTCGCCCTGGAGCTCACGATCAGCTTGCCCGGTTTCCTCAAGCGTCAGGCGGAGAAGCAAGTGATCTCGATGGCACTCGAGGGGCTGAAGCAGCGCGTCGAGGGGACCTAGAGCTCGATCGAGTACCGCACCTCGCGGATCACGTGCCCGTACCAGTCCTCGTCCTTCACCACGCCGTCAACGGTCCAGCCGGCCGACCCGTAGAACCGGCGCGCTCGCTCGTTCGACTCGAGCACCCAGAGCAGGGCGCGGGAGAACCCAACGTGGCGCAGGTTTCGCACCGCCGTCTCGAACAGCTCGCGGCCCACGCCGCTCCCGACGCGCTCGGGTTCGAGGTAGACCGCGTAGATCTCCGCCGTGCCGGGCGCCGCCGCGGCGTCGGTGGTCGGCCCGGTCGCCGCAAACCCGCACGGCACGCCGTCGCATTCGGCGATCCACGTCCAGCGGTCCTGGCGGGCGAGGCCGCGGCGCCAGCCCTCGACGCCATCGGCGACCGACAGGCCGTCCAGCACCGAGTCCGCCATCAGCCCCCGGTAGGCCCACTGCCAGGACCGGACGCGGATCCGCGACACGTCCTCGGCGTCGCGCTCGCCCGCCCGCCGGATGAACAGGCCCTCCATGCGGCCATTCTGGACCATCGACGCGCAACGGCCGCGCGGTAGGCTCTTTCGTGATGCGGATCGTCTTGTTCACGGGCAAGGGCGGGGTCGGCAAGACCACCGTCGCGGCGGCCACGGCCGTGCGGGCGGCCGCCGCCGGGTCGCGGACGCTCATCATGAGCACGGACCCCGCACACTCGCTCGCGGACTCGTTCGATATGCCGCTCGGGGCCCGGGCGACCCCGATCGCCGATCGCCTGTGGGGCGAGCAGATCGACGCCCAGGAGCGCCTCGAGGCGAACTGGCGAGACATCCAGGAGTTCGTCATCGCGTTCATGAACTGGGCGGGCGTGGACGCGGTGGAGGCCGAGGAGCTGTCCGTCATCCCCGGCCTGGACGAGATCTTCAGCCTCACCGACGTGAAGCACCACGTCGACTCCGGACGCTACGACCTGCTCATCATCGACGCCGCGCCGACGGCGGAGACGCTCCGGCTGCTCTCGCTCCCCGAGGTCATGAACTGGTACATCGAGCGGATCTTCCCGGTCGAGCGGCGCGTCGTGAAGACGATCCGTCCGCTCCTGTCCCGGTTGACGAGCATGCCGATCGCCGACGACCGGATCTTCGCCGCGGTGGAGCGACTGCACCGCAACCTCGACGGCGTGCGCCAGCTCCTCACGAACGAGCGGATGTCGTCCGTGCGCCTCGTGGTGAACCCCGAGAAGATGGTGATCGCGGAGGCGCGACGGACCTATACGTACCTCTCGCTCTTCGGCTACCGCGTGGACGCGATCGTCGCCAACCGGATCATTCCGCCTGAGGTCGAGGACCCGTACTTCGGCAAGTGGAAGGACATCCAGGCCGAACACCTGGAGACGATCAAGGAGTCGTTCGAGCCCGTGCCCATCCTCACCGCGCGGCTGTTCGATCGCGAGATGGTCGGCGTGGAGCTGTTGGCAGCGATGGGCGTGGAGGTGTACGGCGAGCTCGACCCGATGGCGATCCTGCATCTGGACGAACCGATGCGCGTGCACAAGCGCGGCGCGTCCTACGTGCTCTCGCTTCGGCTTCCATTCGCGGAGCGCGCCGACCTGAACGTGTTCCGGCGCGCCGACGAGCTGTTCATCCGCGTGGGGTCGTACAAGCGCAACCTGGCGCTCCCGCAGACGCTGCAACGCCTGGACGTGCAGGACGCGAGCTTCGTCGACGACCGGCTCGAAGTGCGCTTCGCGCGCGAGACCGGCGGTCGGGCCACGGCGGCGGCGGGGATGCGAAGAGAAGGAGGACCGGATGGCTGAGGTGATCGTGGAGGAGGCGGCGGAGGAGCCGCCGGGCGGGGAACCGGCGGAGCGGCCTGCCTGCGCGTTCTCGTTGTGCCCGATCTGCATGGCGCTCACGGCGGTCGGAGATGCTCGGCCGGACATCATCGAGCATCTCCTGGCGGCGAGCCGTGAGGCGCTCTTGGCGCTTCGCTCGATCATCGACGCGCGCCTGGACGGGCCGCCCGGCGAGCGGCCGACCCGGCTCGAGCGCCTCAGGATCGACTGACCCGCGCTCACCCGATGCCCGGCACGCTCGTGATCGGCGCCGACGTGGGCGGGACGAAGGTGGCCACGCTCGCCGTCGACGTCACGTCGGGCGCGGTCGCGGGCCGTCGCGTCGTACCGACGCCTGCGTCCGACGCCGAAGCGACGGTCGCGGCGATCGTGGACGCGGTGTCGGCGGTCCTTCGCGAGCACCCCGACGCCGTCGCGGTCGGCGTTGGCGCCTCGGGGCTCGCCGACCGGAAGGGGGTGCTGCACTTCTCGCCGAACGTCGCGTGGCGCGACCTGCCGCTCGCCGCCCGCATCCAGGACGTGGTCGGGCGACCGACAGTGGTGGAGAATGACGCGGGCGCCGCGGCGTGGGGCGAGTTCCGGTTCGGCGCGGGCCGCGGCACGAGCGAGGTGCTCGTCGTGACCGTCGGCACCGGCATCGGCGGCGGGATCATCGTTGGCGGCGAGCTCCTTCGAGGGACGAACGGCTTCGCCGCGGAGATCGGCCATGTGATCGTCGAGCCTGGCGGTCCGCGGTGCGGGTGCGGGAACCTCGGGTGCTGGGAGCAGGTAGCGTCGGGCCGAGCGATCGACCGGCTCGGGCGGGAAGCGGCCGGGCGTGACCCGTCGGGCGCGATCGCGCGCCTCGCCGGCAGCGACGCATCCGCCGTCACGGGCGCGGCCGTTACGGAGGCCGCCCGCGCCGGCGACGACTCGGCGATCGCGATCCTGGCCGAGGTCGGCCGTCGACTTGGCGAGGGGATCGCGGGGCTCATCAACACCTTGGACCCCGAGCTGGTCGTGGTCGGCGGTGGAGCGATGGCGGCGGGTGACCTGCTCCTCGAGCCGGCCCGGGCCGCGTGCACCGGCGCGACCGAGGGTCGCGAACACCGGCCCAAGGTGCCGCTTGTCGCCGCCTCGCTCGGCACGGACGCCGGCGCGGTCGGCGCCGCCGACCTCGCCTACCGTCGCGCGATCCTCACCGATCGGCCGGGCTCGTGAGCCGGGCGATCGGGGTCGGGCTGATCCTCCCGATCTTCTCCGGTGACGCGTCGAAGGTCCTGCAGGCAGCGCGGGACGCCGAGCGGCTCGGATTCGACGGCGTCTTCGCCTACGACCATTTCTTCCCGCCGGGCGGCCCGCCCGACCGCCCCGCGCTCGAGGCGTTCGCATGCCTGGGCGCGGTCGCCGCGTGCACTGAGCGAGTCGCGATCGGGACGCTCGTGACCCGCGCCGTCCTTCGGCCTCCAGGGCTGCTCGCCAAGATGGCCGCGACGCTGGACCTGGTGAGCGGCGGCCGGATGATCCTCGGGATGGGGTCGGGGGACGCGATCGACGCGGGGGAGCAGCGCGCCATCGGCATGCGTTCGCTCGGCCTCGAAGAGCGCCGCGTGCATCTCGCGGAGACGACGGCGGCCCTCAAGGCGCTATTTCGCGGCGATGCCTACGAGGGCGGGACGATGGTCCCGCCGCTCAGGGGCCCGCTCCTCCCGGCGCCGAACCGCCCGGTCGGGCCACCCGTGTGGCTCGGCGGCCGGAGCGACGAGGTGGTGCGGATCGCCGGTAGCCTCGCGGACGGGTGGAACGGCTGGGGGCTGGACGAGCCGTCGTTCCGACGGAAGGCCGAGCTGCTCGCCGAGGAGGCGGGCCGCAACGGCCGCGACGCCGAGGCGACGTGGGCGGGCATCTCGCTCGTGGGCGTGGACGACGTCGAGACGGCGGCAATGCTCGAGGAGCGGCGCGCGGCAGGGATGCCGGAGCCAGCGTGGACGGGGAGCGCCATTGGATTCGTGGAGCACCTGCGCCGTCTGGCCTCGGCGGGCGCTACGTGGGCGATCGTCGTGCTCGCCGGCCGTCCCGGGCGCCGCGAGCTGATCGCCGAGCGCGTCCTGCCCGCGCTCGGTTAGGCGCGACGGAGCGTCTCGACGAGCTCCGCCGCGATGTCGAATCGCCCGAACTGCGGCATCAGGTAGACGCCGGCCGCCGCGCCGCGAAGCTCATGCGCCAGCTCCCGGGCGAGCTCCAGCCCGATCCGCTCGCCCGAGGCGCCCGCGGCGCGCAGGCGATCACGGATCTCCTCCGGGATCGATACGCCCGGCACCTCGTTGTGCAGGAACTCGGCGTGGCGGCCGCTCGCGAGCGGCAGGAGCCCGGCGAGGATCGGGAGCCTGAGCGCGCCGTGCCGAGCCTCGAACGCGGCGCGAACCCGCTCCAGCGGCTCGGCCGAGAAGACGGGTTGGGAGAGGGCGAACGCGGCACCCGCGTCGATCTTTCGTCGCAGCACGCGGCACTCCCGCTCGAGGTCCGGCGCGGCGGGATTGAGCGCGCAGCCGACCACGAAGCTCGTGGGCTCGCCGATCGATGCGCCGGCTTGATCGCGTCCGCGATTGAACGAGCCCGTGATCAGCGAGATCAGCACCGTCGGCGCCACGTCGACCGTGTCGGTGCCGCCCGGGTAGTCGCCCACCTCCATCGGGTCGCCCAGGCAGACGAAAAGGTCGCGGATGCCGAGGGCGTGGACGGCTAGCGGGTCGCCCTGCAGGCGCAGTAGGTTCCGTCCGCGGGTGGGGA
>Ga0066709_100000475_pt1 | contig 21707 bp, 21 predicted proteins | sample GraSoiAngelo_158_FD_79665 | JGI IMG/M metagenome (GOLD analysis project Ga0066709, IMG submission 79665) | Grasslands soil microbial communities from the Angelo Coastal Reserve, California, USA - 14_1009_16_30cm | ecosystem: Environmental > Terrestrial > Soil > Grasslands | place: USA...
AACCGGAATCGCTTGCAACAGCGCGGACAGGGTGCAGTTGGTGCAGTGAATCTCAACACGATGGAGAGTGCGACATGCGGTGGACGGGAGTCGTAGCGGTGGCGGTAGCGGCGTTGGCCATCCCGGCGATGGTCTTCGCTCAGGGCGCGCCGGGCGCCTGGTGCGGCGGCTCGTACGGGCCCGAGGGCACCAACTTCGGCCCGTGCCCGATGGCGCAGGCCGGGGCGCAGGTCGCCGGACAAGCCTCGGGTATCCAGAGCCAGAGTGTGGCGTCGGAGCCTCAGTATCCGGCCAGCCAGGTCACCTTCCAGGATGGCCGCGCGTACTTCAACAAGCAGGAGCTGAACCTCAACTACAAGCCCTCGGCCGACCGGCTCAATGAGGTCCAGTCCCCGGGCGACGGCGGCAACTAGAACGCACTTCGCTACCACGCCAGCAGTCTGACCGACGGCGCGGGGATCTCCCGCGCCGTCGCTTTTTTTCCGGAACCACCAACGGCCCTTGACAGATAATCGCGCCGCTCGTATCCTGCCGCGCACTTGCTCACGCGGTAGGAGGAACACATGGTGGTTGTCCGTTACGCGTCGCTTGGCGTCGTCCTCCTGCTCTTCGGTTGCGCGTCGATCGATCCCAAACCGATCGAGGTCGACATGCCGACGGCTCAGAAGCACTTCATCGTGCGAGCCGACGGCGACCAGCCCACGTTGTAGGCGCGCTGACCCTCACGGCTCGAGGTAGGCGAACAGCTTCGGGTCGAGTCGCCGGCGATGCGTCTCCAGCACCGGCTGGACCGCGCGCACGAACGCATCGCGCTCGCCCTCGGTCAGCCTGATCACGTCGGTCTCGGCCGGATCGAGCTTCGCCATGATCTCCGCGTCCTCCGCCGCCGCCAGCCGCCGCTGATACGCGGTGGCGTCGCGGGCCGCCGCGTCGACCGCGGCTCGCACCTCCGCCGGCCAGCCCGCGTAGTGGGCGGCGTTGCACACGATCGCGGACGCGCCCCAGAAATGTCCGCTCAGCGTGATGTAGCGATGGTGACGATGGACGCCGAAGTTGAAGATGTTGGTGAGCGGATTGTCCTGCGCCTGGAACCGGTCGCCGCCGATCTGCTCGACGAATTCCTTGCTGTCGGACGCGATCGGCTCGAAGCCGAGCGCCCGGAACACTTCGCCGTGCAGCTCGCTCGCCTGTGTGCGGATGCGGATGCCGCGGCAGTCGTCGGGCGTGCGGATCGGCCGCACCCGGTTCGAGAGATGGCGGAAGCCGTTATCCCAGTACTCGAGCAGACGGCACGCCGTCTTGGCGTTGACCTGACCGCGCGCCAGCTCGCCGAGCTCGCCGTCGAGCGCCCTGAGCGCGACGGAGCGGTCGGTGACCACAAACGGCAACTCGAGGAGCTGGAGCTCCGGGGCCGCCCGCGAAAAGCGCACGGTCGACATGTAACAGAACGACAGCTCGCCGCGCTCGACCATCGGGACCAGGTCGCCGGCCGGGCGGCCGAGCTTGACGATGCTCCCGATCAGCTCGAAGACGACACGCTCGCCGAGGCGCTCTCGGAGTCGCTCGCCGAAGCGCGCCGCGGCGCGGTTGTGGATCGACGCGGGCTCCTGGTAGCCCCCGAATCTGACGACCAATTTCGTGGACGCGTTGTTGCTCACGAGCGGGTCTGCTATACCACAGAGCGTGACGGGTGAGGAGTGAGCGACCTCGATCTGGCCCTCGCCCGACTGGGCTACACCGAGTTCCGCCCCGGCCAGCGCGAGGCCGTGGAGACGCTGTTCGCTCGAGGACGGCTCCTGCTGGTGGCGCCGACGGGCGGCGGCAAGAGCCTGAGCTACCAGCTGCCGGCGACGATCCTGCCCGGCACGACCCTGGTCGTGTCGCCGCTCGTGGCGCTGATGGCCGATCAGGTCCAGGCGCTCGAGGCGCGCGGTGTCCGGGCCACCTATCTCGCCGCGACCCTCGAGGCGGCGGAGATGCGTCGCCGCATGACGCGGATCGCGCGGCGCGAGCTCGCCCTCGTCTACGTCGCGCCGGAGCGCCTCGTGTTCCCGGGTTTCCGCGGGCTCCTCCAGGAGATCGACTGCCCGCTGGTGGCGATCGACGAGGCGCACTGCATCAGCGAGTGGGGCCACGACTTCCGGCCGGAATATCTCGAGATCGGCGCCGTGCTCGGCGACCTCCCGCGCGCGCGCGTGCTCGCGTGCACGGCGACGGCGACGCCCATCGTGCGGGACGAGATCCTGGCGCGGCTCGGCCTGCCGCCGGACACGCCGCAAATCGTACGCGGCTTCGCCCGGCCCAACCTGGCGCTGCGCGCCGCGGAGATCGGCGGGCGCCGCGAGCGAGAGAGTCTCGTGGACGCCGCCCTCGCGGAGGCGCTCGCCGGCCCGGGGGGCGCGCGCGGGACGGCCATCGTGTACGCCCCCACCCGCAAGCAGGCGGACGAAGAGAGCGCGCGTCTCACCGCGCGCCGCTGGCGCGCGCGCTCGTATCACGCGGGGCTCGACGGAAAGAGGCGGGACGTCGTCCAGCGGGAGTTCGCCGAGGGCCGGCTCGAGGTCGTGGTGGCGACCAACGCGTTCGGCATGGGCATCGACCGTCCGGACGTCCGCGCGGTGATCCATCTCGGCCCGCCCGGATCGATCGAAGCGTATTACCAGGAAGTGGGCCGGGCCGGACGCGACGGGGCACCCGCGCTCGGGCTTCTCCTCATCAGCACGCGCGACCTGCCGCTGCGGCGGGCGCTGCTCGAGCGGGGCGTCGGGGACACCACGCCGGACCCGGCGGTGATCGAGCACAAGTGGAGCATGTTCCTCGAGCTGATTCGCTGGGCCGAGGGCGGCAGCTGCCGTCACGACGCCATTCTCCGCTACTTCGGCGACGAGGCGGAGACGCTCGCGGGCTGCGGCCGCTGCGACGTGTGTCTGGCGCTCGGCGAGGATCCCGAGGCGGGTGATCCCGAGCGAGTGACCCTGATCGTCCGCAAGGCGCTGTCGGGTGTGGCCCGCGTGCACGGGCGGTTCGGGCTCCAGCTGGCCGTCAAGCTGATCCGCGGCGAGCCGGACGAGCGGCTCGAGCGCGCTGGGCTCACGGCCGTGAAGACCTTCGGCAATCTCAAGGAGCACGCGGCGCCATGGCTGGTCGGGCTGCTCCGGCGCTGTGTGTCGGCCGGCTGGGTGAGCTTCGCGGGCGTCGACCGCCCGGTCGTCATCCTCACCGACGACGGCCGGGCCGTGATGCGGGGCGAGCGCCCGGCGCGCCTCCTGCTTCCCTCCCAAGGCCGTCGGAAGAGCGCGGAGCCCGTCGGCGCGCGGCGCGACACGCCGTCGCCCGAGCGGCCGCCGTCGCGCGCGGGCATCCGCGAGCCCGCCGAGCTCGACGCGGCGGCGCTGGATCTGTTCGAAGCGCTCCGCCGTTATCGGCTCACCGTGGCGCGAGCGGAAGGGGTGGCCCCGTTCATCATCGCGAGCGACCGCACGCTGCGCGACATCGCGGCGCTCCGTCCTCGCGACCTCGCGGAGCTCGAGCGCGCCCACGGCGTGGGGCCATACAAGGTGGCGAAGTACGGAGCGGGGATCCTCCAGATAGTAGCCAAGCAGGCCGGGGGTCCACTACACTCCGGATAGGAGGGTTCCGATGAAGCTGACGACATGCCTGTTCGCGCTGACGATCGCGCTGACCGGATGCTCGACGACGACCCTTCCCTTCAAGCCGGTATCGCAGCCGGCCGGCGTCTACCTCTCGGCCGACTACGTGCTCCTCGCCGACCGACTTCGCGTGGAGGTCGACACGGGCGGCTATCGGTTGGAGGACGCGCAGATCGTGAGGTCCGACAACGCCGTCGTCCGCCCGCAGACGATCGAGCAGCCGCCCACGGCGTACAGCAGCGGATCCAGCGTCGGGTTCGGATTCGGCGGCGGGAGCTTCAGCGGGGGCCGCGGTGGCGGCGTGGGCGTCGGCACCGGCGTCGGCGTCAACATCCCCATTGGCGGCGACACGCGTGTGGCGGGCAACACGGTGCTCTACTTCGTGCTCGACCAGATCGGCCCGGCGCCCTGGCGGCTGAACATCAAGGTGGCCGAAACGAGTCCCGCCGAGATCCTGCTGCCGCCGCGCTAGGCCTCAGGCGCTGCGGAAGCGCGTCACCCTCACGAACACGATCGCCAGCATCGGCACCATGAGTGAGATCACGGTCGTCAGCACCAGCAAGGTGCCGAGCTGGCTGTAGTCGGCCGGCGTCGTGATCGCGCCCGACGCGTCCCGCACCTCGCGCGTCACGACGAGCGCCTGGTTGAGATACTTCGTCCCGAGCTGCGCGGCGGCCAGCGCGAGATTCGTGAACGACGCCATGACCGCGAAAAACGTCGCCTTCAACCGGTCGGGCGCCGAGTTCGCGATCCACGCCAGCATCGGCACCATCGCGATCTGTCCGAGCGGTGACTCGAGCGCCGTGTCGATGAGAACGATCATGCGCGCGTCCACGATGCCGGCGGTGTGCGCCGCGGTCCAGTGGTGCAGGCCGTAGTACATGCCGACGACCGGTGCGCCGATGACCGTGGTGGCGACCGTGAGGGACCCGACGATGTACGCGATCGAGCGCTCGGCCATGAAGCGGCGAAAAATGAACAGCCCCGCCAGGGTGAGGACGCTGCCGATCAGCGACAGCTCGGCCAGGAATTGCTGGTCGAAGCCGAGCTGATCGATCATCCACCACGTGGAGCCGGCGCCCGGCCCGGGCATCGCGCGGAAGACGAAGACCAGGACCGCGGTTCCGACCAGTACGTGGCGCGCGTCCGGCTCCAGCTCGCTCGTGATCCGCCACATCAGGAAGAGAACGATCGCCATCGAGACGCCGAACACGATCTCCTGCCCGCCCGTGACGTCACCGATGCCGATCCCCAGCGAGACGACCGCGAAGGCCAGGCCGCCACCGATGATCCACCAGTTGACGGGAGGCCGCTCGCCGTGCGGATTCAGCATCCGGCGCACTTCGCTCTTCGCGAAGCCCTTCGCCGCGAGCCGCCGGGCGTCGCGCCACTTGAAGGCCAACCCCAGGACGACGCCCAGTACCGACACCAGCGGAATGACGAGCGCCAGGTGATAGACCCGCAGATACGCGAGCGCCTTCTCGGCCTCGGGCATGTCCCCCACCCCGCGCAACAGGTACACGTTGGCGAGCGAGACGAGGACGCTGCCCCCGATGATCGCGACTCGACCGAGCGTCTGTACCGTCGTGTTCATCGACTTGCGCTCGGCCATGCTGGTCGGCCGGCCTTCGGCGTCGAAGCGCGGCACCGCCTCGACGGTCATCGCGTCGGCGACGACGTCCTGAACGACGTAGCCGATCGGCGCGAGCAACGTGGAAAACACGAACCACGCCTCGATGCTCCACAGCGCGCGCATCGAATCCGTGTCGCCCAGCAGGCCGATCATGATGCCGAGGCTCGCGGCGATCATGCCCGCGCCCACGAACACGAGCGCGCCCTTCCAGCGCCAGATCAGATCGACGAGATGGCCGAGCGGCACCTTCAGCGCCCACGGCAAGCCGGCCCAGAAGCCGAGCCCGGCGAGAAACTCCGCCGAGAGCCCCAGCCGCTCCTTGATGTAGAAGACCGCGACGATCGACGTGAGCCCCGCGATACCCGCGGCGACGTAGACCATGAGCGGCGGCAGGTACGAGAGCCGCATCTCGCGTCCGAGCGCCAGGAAGTTTCGATCGATCCAGGACCGAGCGAGGCCGGGGATCCCCCGCGCGGAGGTGGGCGGCGCTGAAGCCATCACTGACAGGGTAGGCAGGAATCGGCGCGCGGGCAATGTGATACCTTTTGCGCGATCGCCAATCAATGCGGAGGGCACGATGAGCGACAAGGTCGATGGAAAGACCGCGAGCCCCTACGGCTATCCGTTCTGGGACTGGATGGCGAAAGAAGATCCCGACTACGTTCGGGCCCGCGGGCCGCTGAGCGCGGTATCGGTCGGCGAAGGCAAGGAGCTCTCGATCAAGCATCGCGAGATGGTCATCATCGGGATCCTCGCCTACCGCGGCCGCGAGGACGGCGTGGTCACGCACATGCGCCGGGCCATTCAGCACGGCGCGACCAAGCGCGAGCTGCTCGAAGCGATCGAGTCGGCGGCGGTGCCGGGCGGCGGTCCGACGTTGAGCACGGGCGTGCAGGCGCTGATGCAGCTCGATCACGAGGGCGTGTTCAAAAAGTAACTGGGTGGTTCGCGCCGGCCGAGGCGCGACGATGAATGGAGGCCGTCATGGCAAAGGCGTACTGGATCGCGTGCTATCACGCCATCAAGAACCCCGACGCGCTGGCTGCGTACGCGAAGCTTGCGGCGCCCGCCATCCAGGCCGCGGGCGGGCGCTTTCTCGTTCGCGGCATGCCGGCGAAGACGTACGAGGCCGGGCTCACTCAGCGCGTGGTCGTGATCGAGTTCGACAGCGTCGCGCAGGCGACCGCGGCGCACGACAGCGCGGGCTACCAGGCCGCCCTGAAGGAACTCGGCAACGCCGCGGAGCGCGACATCCGCATCGTCGAAGGAGTCTCCTGACTGGGGCCACTTGCGTCCAACGTTTCGCCGGCGTATGGTCGCGGGACCATGAGACGAAGGGCGTCGCTCGTCGTCCTCCTTCTGGGTATCCTGCTCACGCTTCCGCCGTGCGCCTATGCCAGCCCGACGGACCCGACATGGATTCCCGGTCTCTACGATGACTACGACTACGACGACGTCATCCTGTTCATCACCGGCGCGGTCACCGCCGTCGACTCCCATATCGTGGACGCCAGCGGGTTCGTCGCCGTCTGTCTCGGCCTGATCCTCCCGACCCGACGACAGCTAGTCTCCGCCCGCCCACTCGAATCCCTCTCCACGCGGGCTCCTCCCCACCTGTTCTCGTAACGCCGTCTTCTCGCCCGCGCCCGCGAGGGCACGGGTGTCACCGCCGTGGCGGTGAGGCACAGCCAGTTCAGACCTCACGCCCGGAGCTTGACTGTTCGCGCTCACAACGGGAGGACTCGCAATGATGCGAAAGTGGTCGCTCGGGCTGCTCCTGCTTCTCGTCGTTTCCGTTCCCTTCTTGCTACTCAGCACCGGATCCGGCCGCGCTGACGACCGCGACGACCGAGACCGGGAAAGGGCCAAAGGATCTGTCAAGCTTCTCAAGACGATTCCAGTTCCCGTCAGCACCATAAATGGCACGTCCGGCGCCATGTACTCCTTCGATATCAGCTTTGTCGATCCGGCGACTGGAACCTACTATCTCGCCGATCGCTCCAACAAGGCCGTCGACGTCGTCAACGCCAACACGGACACGATCGCTCCGCAGATTTTCCCGAACAACGGCCACGGCGCGTTCGCCGGGTTCGTGCCGTGCTCTCCCCCCGCCGGTGCCAACGATTGCGCCGGCCCCAACGGCGTCGTCGGTGCGTTTCCCTGGCTCTTCGTGACCGATGCTCCCAGCCGCGTGCTTTCGTTCGACCTGCGGACCAGTCCCCCCACGACTGTCAGCGAGGTCTTCACGAAGGCCGGCGAAAGGACCCGCGCAGATGAGCTTGCGTACGATCCGAGGGATGGGCTGCTCCTGGTGATCAACAATGCTTCAGATCCGCCGTTCGGCACGTTGATCCAAGTCAACAAGGCGACTGGCGTCCTCACCGTCGTGAAGAACATCGACTTCGATGCGGCCCATGGCGTCGATGCCCAGAACGGCGCCGAGCAGCCAGTGTGGGATCCCGGCACCGGCAAGTTCTATCTCTCAATCCCCCAAATCGGGCCGACGCTCTCGCACGGAGGGGTCTTACGCATCTCGACGACCGGCACGGTGGAGGCGACCTATCCGGTCGAGTTCTGCTCCCCGGCCGGCCTCGCCCTCGGTCCCAAGCAAGATCTGCTCGTCGGCTGCAACACGGTGTTCGATACGGCGGGCGGCGTATGGACCGGGAATGCGGACCGGGACGCGAATTCCGCGAAGCCCAGGTATGTGATCCTGGACGCCAAAACGGGCAGCATCGACAAGATCATCTTCGACGTCGGACCCGGAGACGAAGTCTGGTTCAACAAGGGTGACGGGAACTACTACACCGCATCTTCAGGTAGCCCTCTGGCCCCGAACGCCATTACTCCGGCGCGGTCCCCACTCGGAACGGCGACGACCGCGCCGACGCTCACGGCCCAAGGCGCCGCGGTTCTCGGCGTGATCGACGCGGACCGACAGAAGCTGCTCCAACTCGTGCCGACCCTCAACGTTCCCGCCGTCCCGGCTTCCCAGCCCAACCCGCATCCCGCGGGGACCGCGCATTCGGTGGCCGCCAACGCCCGGAACAACCACGTGTTCGTACCCCTGGCGGCGAACAACGCCTTCCCCGACTGCCTGAAGGGCTGTATCGCGGTGTTTGCGAGGCCGTCGGAGGACGAAGGAGACGACTAGCCATCCGATATGGCTGAGGTGAGCGAGCGGCGCGATCGCGAGGTCGCGCCGCTCGTCTCTGCCGAGACGGTCGGGAAGGTCCTCGCTCGGCCCCTCCTCGGGCTCAACCTCCTCCTGGCCGGCCTCTCGGCCTTCTCTTCCATCCGCATCGTCCACGCCGTCTTCGCTCCCGACCTCCAATCACCATCTCGCGTCGCCCGGCCCCTCGCAGTAGCGGTCCCAAGCGATCACGGCGCCGTGCGGAGTTCGCGGTCCAGCGGAGTCTACGACGTGATCGCGACCAGGACCCTCTTCCATCCGAATCGTTCCGAGCCGAGATCCTTGGAAGCGATGGCTCCGATTCTGCCACCAGCGCCAACGTTGGCGCTCTATGGCGTGGCAATCAGCGACGACACTCGAGTTGCGTTCGTTCAGGATCTCGTCACGAAGCAAATCCTGGGCTACAAGACCGGGGACAAACTGGCGGGCGGACAGGTAGAGCGGATCGAGCCGGATCGAGTGGTGATCATGCGAGCAGACGGGCCCATCGAAGTTCTGCTACACCAACCAAAGGAGTCTCAGGCGGTCGTGCCATCGGCTGAAGACGTTTCTCCACGCCGGTCCCGAGGCCGGCAGGAGTAAATGGTCCGCGCGGTCATCAGGACACGAGCTTGACGATCCGCGTGGCGCGTGCGAGAAGCTGAGCTCAGGTGGTGGTCTAGAGACGCGAATGCTCCGGCATGGTCGCCAGGCGCGCAGCGGACATGCGCGCGAAGGAAAGGAATGGGTCATGGCACGCATCAAACACATCGCGTTGTCGACCGACGATCCCGTGAAGACCGCCGAGTTCTACAAGAACATCTTCGGGTTGAAGGAGCTGCGCCGGGAGCCCGCCGACACCGGCGCCCGCGGAGTCTGGCTGAGCGACGGCTACATCTACTTCGCCATCCTCAAGTTCGGCCACGAGGACACGCCCAACCTGGGCGAAGGCCCGTCCACCGTCAAGGGCATCCACCACATCGGCTTTTACGTCGACGACCTCGAGGGGACGTCCACGTCTCTGGAAGAGGCCAGCTGCATGGAGTGCCCGGGCAGCAGCAAGGTCAACCGGAAATTCAAGGGCCCGGACGGGGTGATGATCGACGTGCGTGCCCGGGGCTGGGACGAGCAGATCAAGGCGCGGATGCAGCTCTATCAGCTGACCCCGGCGTCGACCCCGCCCGCGTAGGCTCTGGGGCGCGACCGGCGGGCGCGACGGCGGTCGAACTTTACCGCGGCAAGACAAGAGCGTAACATCGGGCCATCCTCGAGAGGGAGGGCTCGAATGCGTTACACGCGGATCTCGGCCGACTGCCACATCGACATGCCGTGGATGCCCCCGGACCTCTTCACGTCGAACGCCTCCGCCGCCCTCAAGGAGCGGATGCCGTACGTGGCGGACGGGCCGGACGGACCGCACTGGACCTGCAAGAACGGCACGTCGTTCGGCCTGGTCTGCGGTGTCGGCCCGGGCGGCGCGAAGCTGGTCCCGGGCCAGAACTATCGCGTCGACAAGATGGCGGCGACCGGCCTCTATGACGACGCCAAGCGCGGCATCCGGCGCGTGATCGATCCACACCTCCGGGTGAAGGACGCCGAGCTCGACGGCGTCGACGCCGAGGTCATCTTCGGCATCCTCGGCGCGGCCACGCGGCTCAACGATCACGACGCGGCCAAAGAGATGTTCCGCATCTATAACGACTGGCTCGTCGGCTTCTGCCGTCCGTACCCGGACCGTCACATCGGCTTGGCCTGTTTGCCGTACGGCGACATCGACGCCGCGGTGAAGGAGATCCATCGCGTCGCCAAGATGGGGCTGCGCGGGCTCGAGCTCTCCTGCTCCTGGGACATGGAGCCGATGTGGCATCCCGTCTGGGAGCCGCTCTGGCAGGCCGTCGAGGAGGTGAACCTGCCGCTGCACTTCCACACGTTCCCCTCGATGCCGCCGGGCGTGCGTGAGAAGGCGACCGGGCTCACGCGCCGCGCCGCGATGTTCACCGGCGTGTCCGCCTTCCAGATGAACCTCGTCAACATCCTGGCCGCCATCGTCGGCGCCGCGGTCCTCGAGCGCCATCCGCGCCTCCGGATCTCGTTCGGCGAGAGTGGCATCGGCTGGATCCCCTACGCGCTCGATCGCATGGACTTCGAGTGGGAGGATCGCTTCCGCGACCTCGGCCTCACCATGAAGCCGAGCGACTACTGGCGCCGCCAGTGCAAGGCCACGTTCCAGTTCGACCGGATCGGCACCAAGCTCATCGAGGACATGGGTGAGGAAACGATCATGTGGGCCTCGGACTATCCGCACACCGACGGCGTGTGGCCCGAGTCGTCGAAGTACATCGAGGAGCAGTTCGGCCACCTGCCGGCCGACGTCGTGCGCAAGATCACCTGCGAGAACGCCGGGAAGTTCTACGGGCTGATGAATTGAACGTGGGGGGGCCCCGAAATGGCCCCCCACACCCCCCCGACGCTTGGACGCGCGCGCAACCCGAGCGGTCCGGACACCAGCGTGGCCGCACCGCCGAGAAATAGCGCGCTTCAGGCGCGCGCCGTCGCGGCCGGCCCTTTCTCGAGGAAGCGTAGCGCCACCGCGACGTGCATCGCGATGCCGTTGGCCAGCGCCGACTCGTTCACCTGCATCCGCGGCGAGTGGTTCGGGAACGCCGGGTCGGTCTCCGGCCGCGTGCTCAGGTTCGCGATCGTGCCGGGCACGCGCTGGAGCACATACGAGAAATCCTCGCTCGCCATGATCGGATGGCTCGCCGCGTGGACCGCCTCCGGCCCGAGCAGCTCGCGCGCGGTATCGAGCACGAAGCCGGCGAAGCCCTCGTCGTTCACGGTGACGGGGTAACCGCGGATCAGCTGCACGTCGGCCTCCGCCCCGTGGGCTGACGCGATGCCCTCAGCCACTCGCCGCACGCCGTCGAGCACGCGCTCGCGCGTCGGCTCCGACACCGTACGGATCGTGCCGAGCAGGCTCGCCGTATCGGGAATCACGTTCCGCGTCGTCCCGGCTTCGATCTTCGCGACGGTCACGACCGCCGGATCGAACACGTGGACCCGCCGCGTCACCAGGGTCTGAAACGCCTGCACGATCTCGCACGCGATCGGGATCGGATCCAGACAGTCGTGCGGCGCCGAGGCGTGGCCTCCCTTGCCGCGCACGACGATCTGCAAGGTGTCGCCGGAGGCCATGGCCGCGCCCGGGCGGGCCGAAATCGAGCCGGCGGTCATCCGGTGGGTCACGTGCAGCGCGAAGGCGCCGCTCGGCGCGGCCGCCCCGTCGAGCAATCCCTCCTCGATCATGACGCGCGCGCCGTGATAGCCCTCCTCGCCGGGCTGCAGCATGAACAGCACCGAGCCGGCCAGCGAGTCACGACGGCGGGAGAGCAAGCGCGCGGCGCCGACGAGCATCGCCGTGTGAGCGTCGTGGCCGCACGCGTGCATCCGGCCGTCCACCTCTGACGCGAACGGCAGCCCCGTCTCCTCCGGCATCGGCAGCGCGTCCATGTCGGCCCGCAGCAAGATCGTGGGGCCGGGCCGGGCACCGGTGAGCTTCGCGACGACCGACGTCGTGCGCCGCCCCGTCCGGACGTCGAGCCCCAGGCCCTCGAGCGCCTCGAGCACGGTCGCCTGCGTCCGCGGCAGGGTCAGCCCCAGCTCCGGATGCCGGTGGATGCGACGGCGAAGCTGGATGGTGTCGTCCAGGATGCTCTTGGCGTCGGCGAGGATCGCGGCGGTGTTCATGGAGCAGATTATAAACGCCTCGACGGTGTATGCTTCGGCGTCGTAGTACCTGGATCACGCCAACAAGCAACGCTTTCGATCGATGGAACGGAGGAAGCTGTGAGGGCTCGTCGCTCGTCCCGGACGCTCGCGCTCTTGCTCGCCCTGGCCGTCGCGGTGCTCGCGCCGATGTCCGCCTCGGCCGCGGCCGGGCCGGAAGGGCAGCTCACGATTGCTGTCCACGTGTCTCTGGCGCCGGCCTGGTTCGATCCCGCCGAAACGCCGGGTGTCATCACCCCCTTTCTGACGCTGTACGCGCTCCATGACGCGCTCGTGAAACCGATGCCCGGCAACGCCTTTGCGCCGAGCCTTGCCGAATCGTGGACGGCCTCGAAGGACGGCCTCACGTATGAGTTTCTCCTGCGCAAGAACGTCAAGTTCCACAACGGCGACCCGGTCACCGCCGAGGACGTGAAGTTCTCGTTCGAGCGCTACAAGGGCGCGGGGGCCTCAACCTTGAAGGCCCGGGTGGCATCGGTCGAGATCGTCGACCCACTCCGCGTACGATTTCGGTTCAAGCAGCCGTGGCCCGACTTCATGACGTTCTACGCCACGCCCGCCACCGGCGCGGCCTGGATCGTCCCGAAGAAATATGCCGAGCGAGTGGGCGACGAGGGTTTCAAGAAGGCGCCGATCGGCGCCGGGCCATACCGCTTCGTGTCGTTCAATCCCGGCGTCGAGCTCGTGGTCGAGGCGAACGAGGACTTCTGGCGCAAGACGCCCGCGGTCAAGCGCCTCGTCCTCAAATCGGTGCCCGACGAAGCGACGCGCCTGGCCATGCTCAAGCGCGCCGAAGCCGACGTCGCGTACTCGATCCGCGGCCCGAACGCCGAAGAGGTGAAGCGGACGGCGGACCTCACGCTCAAGCCGACGTCCCCGACTTTCACGGAATGGATCGTGTTCACCGAGCAGTTCGACCCGAAGTCGCCGTGGGCGGACCGGCGCGTGCGGCTGGCCGCGAACCTCGCGATCGATCGCAAGACGATCAACGAGGCCGAGTACCTCGGGTACGGCAAGCTGGCGTTCTCGATGATCCCCCGGGACTTCGAGTTCCACTGGGCGCCGCCGGCGTACCCGTTCGACCCCGCGAAGGCCAAGCAGCTCCTCGCCGAAGCCGGCTATCCGAGGGGCTTCGACGCGGTCGAGATGGCGACCGACGCCGTCTACGCACCGGAGGCCGAGGCCGTGATCAACGGCTTTCAGGCCGTCGGGATCCGGTCGCGCCTCAGGCCGATGGAGCGCGCGGGGTTCTACAAGGCGGATCAGGAGAAGACGTTCAAGCGTCTCGTCCGCGTCGGCAGCGCGGCCGCCGGCAACGCGTCGACCCGCATCGAGGCGTTCGTGATCTCCACGGGTATTCGCTCGTACGGCGGCTACCCGGACATCGACGCGCTCTTCCGCGATCAGGCGGCTGAGATGGACAAAAAGCGCCGCGAGGCGATGCTGCACAAGATCCAGCAGCTCATGCACGAACGGGCGATGTTCGCGCCGATCGTCGAGCCGGCGCTGATGATCGGCGTCGGCGCCCGGTTGGCCGAGCTGCCGACGATCACCGGCCACCCGTACCTGTCGCCGTACGAAGACCTGAAGCTCAAGGCGCGCTGACCAATGGAGGTTGCGCGCCGCAAACCGAGGAGGTTTCGTTCATGGCACAGACGATGAAGGCATGGTTCGCGGTTCCCGGGCCCGAGGGCGCGGTCTTCGAGCTGCGCGAGACTCCGGTGTCCGCGCCGGGCCCGGGCCAGGTGGCGGTCGCCGTGCGAGCGGCCGGCACCAATCGCGGCGAGCTGATTCGCGGCGCGGCGCTGAAGGCGGGGAGCGCGCCGGCCAGCCCCGCGCGAGCGGGTACGGAGTTCGCGGGTGAGATCGCGGCCGTCGGCGATGGGGTAAGCGCCTGGCAGCCGGGCGATCGCGTCATGGGCCGCGCGGTCGGTAGCTATGCGAAGTCCGTTATCGCCCATCAGCGAGCGCTCATGAAAATCCCGGGCGGCATGTCGTGGGCCGAGGCCGCGGCGATTCCCAACGTGTTCGTCACCGCGCACGACGCGCTGGTGACCAACGCCGCCGCCCGGCCCGGCGAGGCGGTGATGGTGACGGCGGGACCGTCGGGCGTCGGCACGGCGGCCATCCAGATCGCGCGCCACATCGGCGCGAACCCGGTGATCGCGACCACGCGGACACCGGCCAAGGCCGACGCGCTGCGCGCCCTGGGCGCGCACGAGGTCGTCGACGCGCGCGACGCCGCCAAGTGGGTCGATGCCGTGATGCGCGCGACGGGCGGCCGCGGCGTCGACGTCATCATCGACCACGTCGGCGGCCCGATGCTGGCCGACAACATCCGGGTGCTGGCACTCAAGGCTCGGCTCGTGAGCGTGGGCCGCAACGCGGGCCGGGTCGGCGACTGCGATCTGGACGAGATCGCGCGCAAGCGCGCCTCGATCATCGGCGTCACCTTCCGCACGCGCACGCCCGAGGAATCGCTCGCGTGCAGCGAGCGCTTCACCGCTCACCTGCTCGACGCCATCGCGAAGGGCGCGCTCAAGCCCGTGCTCGACCGCACCTTCCCGTTCGAGCGGCTCACCGACGCGCACAAATACATGCTGAGCGACGCGCAGACCGGGAAGATCGTGCTGCTGGTGGACGAGGGCGGGCGCTAGCGCCGCGCGCGGACGATGAAGACCAGCGCCGATCGCATCCTGACCACGCACGTCGGCAGCATGCCGCGGCCGGAGAGCGTCAAGGCGCTGCTCCGGGCCCGGCTGGCCGGCCAGGCCGTGAACGACGCCGAGCTGTCGTCGCGAGTGCAAGAGGCCGTCGCCGAGGCCGTGCGCGGCCAGGCACACGTCGGCATCGACGTCGTCTCGGACGGCGAGATGTCCAAGACAAGCTTCCTCGCCTACACCGACGAGCGCCTGACTGGCTTCGTCGCGATGAAAACCGATGATCCGGGCGTTCCGTCGACCAACCCTGGCGGCTCGTGGGCGCGCCGGATCGATACGCGGCGCGAGTGGCGCGCGTTCCGCGACTACTACGAGGAATACCTGCCGCGCGCGATGCCCCCCTCGACCCGCCCCACGGTGTGTCAGGGGCCGATCTCGTACAAGGGCCAGGCGCTGCTCCGGAGAGACCTCGACACCTTCAAGGAGGCTCTGAGCGGCATCGGGGTCGAGGAAGCGTTCGTGCCCGCGATCGCGCCGGCCATGGTCGGCCGAGGGCAAAATCAGTACTACAAGACGGAAGAAGAGTACGTGTTCGCGCTCGCGGAGGCGTTGAAGACCGAATACAAGGCGATCGTGGACGCGGGATTCATCCTCCAGATCGACGACCCCGGGCTCGGCGAGACGTGGGACATGATGATCCCGGCGCCGTCACTCGAGGAGTACCGGCGGACTCAGACTCGAAACATCGACGCGCTCAACCACGCGCTCGCCGGCATCGCCGAGGAGCGCGTGCGCTATCACCTCTGCTGGGGCAGCTGGCAGGGGCCGCACGTGCATGATCTCGGCCTGCGCGATATCGTCGACCTCGTGCTGCGCGTCAAGGCCCAGGCCTATTCGGTGGAGGCGGCGACGCCGCGCCACGCCTACGAGTGGCGCGTGTGGGAAGACGTGAAGCTCCCGGATGGCAAGCTGCTCATTCCCGGCGTCATCGCGCACACCACCGCGGTGGTGGAGCATCCCGAGACGGTGGCCGAGCGGATCACGAACTTCGCCCGGCTGGTCGGCCGCGAGCGGGTCATCGCCGGCGTCGATTGTGGCTTCGCGCAGGGCGCCCTGTACCAGCGCCAGCATCCCTCGGTGATGTGGGCGAAGTTCGAGGCGCTGGTCGCCGGCGCGCGACTCGCATCGGAGCGGCTCCGCCGGCGCTGAAGATTCTCGAGGTATCGAAATGAGGTAGGATCGCCGGCGTGAGCCGGCCTACCGCCGCGGAGCTTTCCGCGACTACGAAGTTCGGCGCCCTTTACCACCGGGACTACCGCAACTACTTCCTGCTGGCGCTCGTCGGCATGACGGCCGAGAGCATCGAGCACGTCGCCAGCTACTGGGTCATCTTCGAGTCGTTCCACTCGCCGACGCTCGGCGGCTTCGCCGTCATCAGCCACTGGGTTCCGTTCCTCGTCTTCTCCGTCTACGCGGGTGCTCTCGCCGACCGCTTCGATTGCCGCAAGCTCATCCAGGCGGCGCAGGGCCTGTTGATGCTCGCGTCGCTCGCGTGGGGCCTGCTCTTCCTGACGGGCACCTTGCGGGGCTGGCACGCCGCCGCGCTCCTCATGGTCCATGGCATGGCCGGCGTCATCGTGTCGCCGCCGATTCAGCTCATCGTCCATGACATCGTCGGGCCGGAGCATCTCGCGAGCGCGATCCGACTCAACGCCATCAGCCGCTACGTCTCCATGCTGATAGGGCCCGCCGTGGGCGGCGCCCTCATGCTCGCCCTCGGACCAGATGCGACGCTGCTTCTCAACGTGCTCCTGTACCTGCCGCTCACCCTCTACTTGTTCCGTCTGCCGTACACGGGACACGGAAACGCGGGCAGCGAATCGCGGCGGGCGCCGCGCTTGAGCCTCGCGGAAGCGTGGCAGCTCCTGGGCGAGGTGCGCTCGGACCCGCGGATCATCCGGATGATGGTGCTCGCGGGCGCGACGTCATTCTTCGTCGGGACGGCGTTCCAGGCCCAGATGCCGGAGTACGCGCACCAGCACGGCTCCGACGAGGCCGACGTCTGGTACACGGTACTGTTCAGCGCCAACGCCGCCGGCGCCGTGATCGGAGCGGTTATTCTCGAAACCGTCGCGGTCCTGCAAGGCGGCGTGCGCGCAGCGATCGTGTGCGCGGCGATCTGGGGCGCGGTCATGGCGATCTTCCCGTTCGTCCACGGCTACGCCGCGGCCGTGACGGTCCTGGTGCTCGCCGGCGTCTTCAACATCGCCTACACGTCGATGGCGCAGGCGGTCGTTCAGATCCTGGCGCCACCCAATCTGCGGGGCCGCGTGGTCGGGCTGTTCAACACCTCGATGCTCGGGCTTCGGGCCGGCAGCGGCGTGACGGTCGGCGTCCTCGGCGCGGTGATCGGCGTCGAGCTCTCGCTGACTTTGAGCGCCGTCGTTGTGGTGGCGATCGCCCTCGGCCTCCTGGCCGCGGACGTCGGACGTCGTCAGTAAGGCACCTCGATCAGGCGGTCGCGCGCCGAGCGCATGTCCTCCTGCAGCAGCTCGCGGAGCGCGCGGGCGATAGCGCCGGGCTTCCCGTCGCCGATCGGCTTCTGATCCCATTCGACGATCGGCGCGACCTTGACCGAGCTGCCGATCAGCAGCATCTCTCGGGCGGCCCGCGCCTCGGCCACCGGGATGTCGCACACCTGGATGCCCTTGAGGAGATTCCGCGTCTGCAGCGCGGTCGCCAGCTCGAGCAGGCGCAGCGAGGTGCAGCCCGACAGGATGTGATCGAACTTCGGGTGCTTCAAGGTACCGTCGGTCGTGAAAAACGCCACGTTCATGTTCGAGCTCTCGCCCACGTTCCCGGCCTCGTCGATGAAGACGCCGTTGTCGACGCCGCGCTCCTGTGCCTCCATCTGCATGAGGACGTTGGGGAGATAGTTCACGCTCTTGGTCACGGCGTAGAGGGGCGGCTTGATCGGGTACGTCGTGGTCATCACGCGAAGCCCCTGCGTGTACCACGTCTCGGGATAGGCGAGCCCCGCCGAGATCATCACGAAGAAGCCGGGCTCGGCACCGGCGGCCGGCGCCAGACCGAGACTTCCCGGCCCTGCCGAGGCCCAGTAGCGGATCGAGCCCTCGCGCCGCCCGCTCGCGGCCGTGGTGCGCACGATGATGTCGCGCATCTCGTCCCGTGACGGGAGCGTAAGCCTCGAGTTGCGCGCGGAGCGGACGAACCGATCCAGATGCGCCTCGAGGTCATAGATCTTGCCGGCCTCGATCGCCGCGGTGTCGAAGATGCCGTGCCCGCGGTGCACCATGTGGTCGTCGAACGGAACGACCATGAGCGCGGGGTCGGTCACGATCCCGCCGAGCTGGCTGGAGTAGAACGCCCAGTACTTCACCGGCTGCCGGGTCCGGAGCGCCTGAAGCCCTGCGATCACATCATCCGTCGTCAACTTCTTCAGCGTGTTCGTCGCCACGGCCATGAATGCCCCCCTCGAATGGTGCTTACCAGCGCAATCGTTAAGACGCAAATGTACCACCTCGGCCTAGGCGGGTGGCGCGCGCAATCCGCGATTCGAACCGGTGGGGGGCAGGCCATCTGGCTCGGGGCCCTCGCGTGGCGCCAGCATGCCCACGGAACGGCGCCCCCGAACGGGAGCCGACCACCAGGCGGATTTTTTCGTTCATTTGCAACCATCCGCGGGGCTTCGGCGACTATAGGGCGACGAGGGTCATGGACCAGGACGACGGCGCGATCGTCGACCGAGTGCTCGCCGGTGACCGGGATGCCTTCGGGATCCTGATCGACCGGCATCGCGGGGGCGCCACACGCTTCGCGTTGCGCATCCTCCGCGGGCGCGCCGACGCCGAAGACGTGGTGCAGGAGGCGTGGCTCCACGCGTTCCTCGAGCTCGCAGAGCTCCGGGCGCGCGACCGCTTCGTCGCCTGGCTGCTCGGCATCGTCATGAACCTCGCAAAAACCCGGCTGCGCGCCCGGCGGGAAACGCCGGTCGAGGACTGGGCCGGTGGGCGGGCGATCCGCGAATTCGTGTGGATGGACGCCGAGCCGACGCCCGAGGCCCGACAGGAAGCACATGAGCTGCACGACCGCATCTGGAGCGCGCTTGGCGCGTTGCCGCAGGAGCAGCAGGAGACCGTACAGCTGCATTACGTGGATGGATTGCGTGTGTGGGAGATCGCCGCGCTCGTCGGCGTGCCTGCCGGCACGGTGAAGGCGCGACTGCATCGGGCGCGCGGCCGACTCCGGCGGACGCTGGCCGCGGAGCTGGGCGTCCCGCTCCACGCTGGTGGACGCCGTCAGGAGGAGCAGATGATTCCGGTCACGGTCGACGACTTGATCTTTCGTGTCCCGAAGGAAGGCGAAATTCGGTATCTCCAGGTCCCCGAATGGCGGCCGGCCAACGTCGGCCCGCTGCGCGTCATTCTCCTCAAGGAGCGTGAGGGGCAGCGCGCGCTGCCGATCTGGGTCGGCGCCGTCGAAGGCGACGCCATCGCGCTGGCGCTGGCGGGCATTGGGACGCCGCGGCCGATGTCGCTCTCGCTGATGTACCGGGTGCTCGGCGAGGCGGACATCACGATCGAGCGCGTCGTGGTCACCGCGCTGCGCGACAACATCTTCTACGCAACCCTGACCCTGAAGATCGGCGGCAAGGCCCACGAGATCGACGCCCGGCCCAGTGATGCGATCACCCTGGCGCTGTACGCGGGCGCGCCCGTGTTCGTCACGCCCGCGATGCTCGAGCTGCCGACCGTCGTGCATGCGCCGGACGCGCTGCCCGCGCTGGAGATCCACACCGAGCGGGCGCGGATCGAGAAGGACCGCCCGGTGGAGGACCCGCCGATGGAGTGGCGCAGCTTCCGCTCGTTGCCGGACCCGCGAACCGCGCCGCGCTGATCCGTCGCACCTGTCATACCATTCAGGGGGCGCCCATCCGGCTCGCGAGGAGCGGGCCAGATGGGTTTCGAGTTCAGCGAGACGAGCCCCCGATTTAGATCAAGAACGCCAGATTCGGCAGTGGCTCCGCCGCGTTCACGAGCACAACCTTCTTGCGGCACATCTTCAGCTCGCCCCCGACCCGCCGGAGCCGATGCGTCGTGCGCCCGACCCACCAGTGCATCTCGCGCTTGGCCTGGATCGCGAGCTCCGCGAGGGCGAAGTTCGACTCGACGACTAGCTCGCCGTTGTCGGCGGGCGCGGCTTCGATGTTCGACACGAGCCGGCGCATGAGCGACGCCGGCTCCTGGCTGTAGCGGTAGCCGGTCTGCAGCAGCTTGATCCGCGTCTCGAGGCGGCCGCGGTTGTCGTAGATGTGCGAGATGTGCTTGTCCGGGTCGGCGCCGGGATCGGTCGTCGCCGGCATCCAGTAGACGCCGTCGTCGGTCCACAGCGCCAGCCATTCGGCGTAGCGCGCCTCGTCGGCCAGACGCGCTTCTCGGTAGACGAACTCGACTACGGCTCGGTACTCGGTGTCGGAGAGCATCGGGCGCTGGAGCGACTACGCTTCCGTCATCACCGTCCGGTAGTGGCGCCAGAGCGCGCGATTCGTCGTCTCGTCAGTGACGTGGGAGACGGTGCGGCCCTCGGCGTCGACCCGCTCACGGTTCAGGCCGCGGCCGAGCTCGAGCCACGCGACGGTGCGCGCGTGCAGGCCGAGCTGGTTGCGAGCCGCGACCGTCAGGTCCTCGGGCATGAGAAACGACGCGGGCCCCATCCCCGCCTCCGCCATGCGCAGCAAGCGGCTATTGAACTCCGGAACGCCCTTCAAGAACATCGGCGTATGCCAGTGCACGCACTCCTCGACGCCTAGGGGCTCGACGATCGCGATGTTGGTCTCGCCGAGGAACAGATTGGGAAAGATGAGCGCGTGCGCCGGGCCTTCCAGGATGCGCCGACGCGCCAGATCCGTACCACCGCGGCGCTCGAGCGCGGCCACGAACTCGGTCACGGCCGATCCCGAGGCGCCGCCCAGCCACTCGAACGGGCCCTGATAGCCGGGCGACCAGTCGATCTCCATGTGGCCGTTGCCCCAGTCGCGTACGACGGCCTTGATCGCCTTCTCCTCCCCGACGACGCGCTGGTACTGCGTGCGCACGGTGCTGAAGAGCGCGCGGTGGACGAAGCCGAGATGGTAGCCGTCGCTGTCGTTCTCGGGCAGCGCCTTCCAGTTGGCGGCGCAGTGGTGCTTCACCCATCCGGCGGTCAGCTCGACCGCTCCGGCGGGGGACAGATCGCACGAGCGGTCGAACAGCTTCGTGGCAGAGCCGAGATGCTCCGAGAGCGGAATGCCCGTCGGGCTCAGGCTGGCAAAGACGAAGCCGCGGTAGCTCGACACCCGCGGCGCGCGCGCGAGCCCGTGGGTGCTCTTGTCGAACGCCGTATAGCCGCCGGGATAGGGCACCCCGAGCAGCGCGCCCGAGACGTCGTACGTCCAGCCGTGATACGGGCAGGTGAACGTTCGCGCGTGACCGCGGTCGGCCGGACACACCATCGTCCCGCGGTGCATGCAGCGGTTGACGAACACGGCGACCGCGCCATCGGTGCCGCGCACCATGATGACGGGCTCGGTGCCTATCCGGCGCGTGACGAAGTCGCCGGCGCCGGGGATCTCGCTGTCGTGGCCGACGAAGACCCAGCCGCGGCGGAAGATCCGTTCCATCTCGTCGTCGAAGATGCGCGGATCGGTGTAGAGCGAGGCGTGGATGCGGTCGTCCTGCACGAGCGCCTTGTAGTCGATAGACGGTGCGGGCGAGAGCGACGACATCTCGTTTACTCTATCACCTCGC
>Ga0066709_100000477_pt1 | contig 21699 bp, 18 predicted proteins | sample GraSoiAngelo_158_FD_79665 | JGI IMG/M metagenome (GOLD analysis project Ga0066709, IMG submission 79665) | Grasslands soil microbial communities from the Angelo Coastal Reserve, California, USA - 14_1009_16_30cm | ecosystem: Environmental > Terrestrial > Soil > Grasslands | place: USA...
GGCCGCGGCGGCCAGCTCGCCGTCCGCGCCGTCGCCGACGTAGACGCACCCGGCCGGGTCGGCGTCCAGCGCGGCGCACGCCGCCAGGTAGATCCGCGGGTCCGGCTTGCCGAACCCGAGCGCGCAGGAGAACGCCGTCGCGTCCAGCCGCGCCGCCAGCGCCGTGCGGGTCCAGACCGTCGGCGTCTCCACCGTGCAGTTGCTGACCAGACCCAGCCGGTACCCGTTGCCGCGCAGCGCATCCAGCACGGCGAGGGTACCGTCGTCCGGCCGCAGCAGCCGCTGCGTCATCGCCATCCGGCGGGCGGCCGCCCGGGCCACCCCGTCCTCGCCCGGGTACCCGCCGAGCCGCGCGGCCAGCGTGCGCAGCGTCGCCGGCAGGTCGCCGAGCACCCCGCTCAACCGTTGCGGCCAGGTGTCCCACCAGAGCCGGTTGAACTCGTGGGGATCCACGCCCAGATCGGCGGCCATCGCCACGCCGACCGCCTCGCGTTCCGGGTCGCCGCCGGGTACCAGCGTGTTGAACAGATCGAACAGGATCACCACAGCGCACAGCGTAGCGAGCGAAAACCGGTGGCGTGCGGCCGATTGCGCCGGGTAACTTCGGCCGCGCCATGCGTGCGTTACCCGTACCCGATCCCGGGGTCCCCGATCACCGCTCGGCAAGCCGTTACCTCTGGTGGCTGGCTGGCCGGCAGCGGCGCACCATCCTGCTCGGCATCGGGTACGCCATCGTGTGGATGGTCGCCCAGGCTTTCGTACCGGCGGTGATCGGCAAGGCGATCGACGCCGGCGTCGCCGCGCGCGACACGAAGGCCCTGCTGGTCTGGTCGGCCGTGCTGTTCGCCCTCGGCAGCGTCCAGGCGGCCACCGGCATCCTCCGGCACCGGTGCGCGATGTTCAACTGGCTCGGCGCCGCATACCGCACCATGCAGCTCACCGTCCGGCAGGCCGGCCGGCTCGGCGCCACCCTGCCCAAGCGGATCGCCAGCGGCGAGGTGGTCAGCATCGGCACCTCCGACATCAGGCACATCGGCGACGCCGTCGACATCACCGCCCGGGGCACCGGTTCCGTCGTGGCGATCGTCGTGGTGGCGGTGCTGCTGCTCGGCGCGTCGGTACCGCTGGGGCTCGTCGTGGTCCTCGGCGTACCGGTGCTGATGGCCGTCGTTGCGTTGCTGATCCGGCCGCTGCACCGCCGCCAGCAGGCGTACCGCGACAGGCAGGCCGCGCTGACCACCCGCGCCGCCGACATCGTGGCCGGGCTGCGCGTGCTGCGCGGGGCCGGTGGCGAGGCGGCGTTCGCGGCCCGGTACCGCGACGAGTCGCAGACCCTGCGCGCCGCCGGTGTCCGGGTGGCCCGCGTCGACTCGTACCTGGAAGCCGCGCAGTTCCTCCTCCCCGGCATCGTGGTGACCGTGGTGACCTGGCTCGGCGCCCAGTTCGCGCTCGCCGGCCGGATCACGCCGGGGGAGCTGGTCGCGTTCTACGGGTACGCGGTGTTCCTCGTCTCGCCGCTGCGCCAGCTCACCGAGGCCGTGGACCTGATCATCCGCGGGCACGTGGCGGCCCGGCGGGTGGTGCGGCTGCTGGGACTGGTACCGGAGCTGCCCGACCCCGCCGTCCCCGCCCGCCGGCCCGATCCACGCGGCGACCTGACCGACCCGGAGTCCGGCCTGACCGTCCACGGTGGACGGTTGACCGCGCTCGCGGCCGCCACGCCGGAGGAGGCGGTCGCCGTGGCAGACCGGCTGGGCCGGTACCGCGACGGCGCGGCGACGCTGGACACGGTACCCCTGCGGGAGCTGGACCGGGCGACCGTGCGTGAGCTGATCCTGGTGGCCGACAACGACGCGCGCCTGTTCACCGGCCCGTTGCGGGAGACGCTGGGCGGTCGCGGCGACGCGGACATCCGCGCGGCGCTGGACGTGGCCAGCGCCGCCGACGTGCTCGACGCGCTACCGGAGGGCCTGGACGCCCAGGTGGCCGAGCGCGGCCGCGAGTTCTCCGGCGGGCAGCAGCAGCGGCTGCGGCTGGCCCGTGCGCTGCTGGTCGACCCGCCCGTGCTGATCCTGGTCGAGCCGACCAGCGCGGTCGACGCGCACACCGAGGCGCGCATCGCCGGCCGGCTGCGCGCGGCCCGCGAGGGCCGCACCACGCTCGTCGTCACGACCAGCCCGCTGGTCCTCGACCAGGCCGACGAGGTGGCCTACGTGGAGGGCGGCCTGGTGCGGGCCACCGGTACCCATCGCGACCTGCTCGTCGACGAGCCGCGCTACGCGGCCACGGTAACCAGAGGGGAGGATACGTGAACCAGCTTCCGGTGGCGGACGGTGCGGAGGTACGGCGGCACGCGCGTACCCTGCTGTGCCGCCATCCGCGCCCGCTGCTCGGCGCGCTCGCGCTGCACGGTCTCGCCGCGATCGCCGGCCTCGCGGTACCCCGGCTGCTCGGCGGTCTCGTCGACGGTGTCGCGCACGGCACCACCCGCGCCGGCGTCGACCGGATCGCGCTGGCCATCGGCGGCTTCGTGCTCGTGCAGGCGGGCCTGATGCGGTTCGCCACGTACGCCTCGGCGCGGCTGGGCGAGCGGGTACTGGCCGAGCTGCGCGAGGACTTCATCGGCCGGGTGCTCGCCATCCCACTGTCCACAGTGGAGCGGGCCGGCAGCGGGGACCTGCTGACCCGGGCCAGCCGGGACGTCAACGCGCTGTCCAGCAGCGTGCGGTTCGCGGTACCTGAGACGCTGATCGCGGTGGTCACGGTGTGCTTCGCGGTCGGCGCGATCCTGCTCGTCGGGCCGCTGCTGATGCTGCCGAGCCTGCTCGTGGTACCGGCGCTCGTGGCCATCACGAAGTGGTACCTGCGCCGCGCGCCGGCCGGGTACCTCCGCGAGAACGCCGCCTACTCCGACATTACCGACGGCCTCGCGGAGACCGTCGACGGCGCGCGGACGGTCGAGGCGCTGCGCCTGGCCGACCGGCGCGCCCACCGCACCGACCGGGACATCGCGCGGTCCTACGTGGCCGAGCGGTACACGCTGTTCCTGCGCACCGTCAGCTGGCCGGTCGCCGAGCTGTCCTACGTGGTACCGGTGGTCGCCACGCTGCTCATCGGCGGCTGGTTCGCGGTCGCGGGCTGGGTGACGCTCGGCCAGGTCACCGCCGCGACGCTGTACGTCGTGCAGCTCATCGACCCGCTCGACCGGCTGCTGTCCTGGCTCGACGAGCTGCAGGTCGGCGGCGCGTCGCTGGCCCGGCTGCTGGGCGTGTCGAAGGTACCCGACGACCGTCTGGCGTCCGGCGCGACCGCCGCCGACGAGCGGATCGAGGCGCGCGACGTGCGGTACTCCTATGTGGACGGTCGCGATGTGTTGCACGGCATCGACCTGCGGCTGCGGCCGGGCGAGCGGCTGGCGGTCGTGGGGCCGAGCGGGGCGGGGAAGTCCACGCTGGGGCGCCTGCTCGCCGGGGTACATCCGCCGCGTACCGGTACCGTGACGGTCGGCGGCGTGTCACTGGTCGACCTGCCGCTGGACGAGCTGCGCGGGCACGTCGCGCTGGTCACCCAGGAGAACCACGTCTTCGTGGGCACGCTGCGCGAGAACGTCGCGCTCGGCCGCCCGGACGCGACCGGGGACGAGGTGCTGGCGGCGCTGCGCGCGGTCGACTGGGCCGGCGATGTCGACCTGGACACCCCGGTGGGTACCGGTGCCCGCGCGCTGACGCCCGCGCAGGCGCAGCAGGTGGCGCTCGCCCGGCTGGTCCTCGCCGACCCGCACACGCTGGTACTCGACGAGGCGACCTCGCTCCTCGACCCGCGCGCCGCCCGGCACCTGGAGCGGTCGCTCGCGGCGGTACTGCGTGGCCGCACCGTGGTCGCGATCGCCCACCGGTTGTTCTCGGCGCACGACGCCGACCGGGTGGCGGTGGTCGAGGACGGCCGGATCACCGAGCTGGGCAGCCACGCGGAGCTGGTCGGGGCCGGCGGCGCGTACGCCGACCTGTGGCGCTCCTGGCACGGCTCCGCCCGCGCCGATCTTGGAGTTGTGTCGGGCACGAAGTAGCCCCTACCCGAGCATTTCGGGCACCACAAGTCCAAGATCGGCGAGTAGGAGTAGGGGCGGCGGGCTCAGTGGGCCGCGATGCGCGCGACCGTCGCGCCGGTGAGCCGGATCAGGTCGGCGGGGGCCAGTTCGACCTCCAGTCCCCGCCGGCCGGCCGACACGTACATCGTCGGCAGGTCGACGGCCGACCCGTCCACCACGGTGGGCAGCCGCTTGCGCTGGCCGAGCGGGCTGATCCCGCCGCGCACATACCCGGTCGTCCGTTCGGCCAGACTTGGGTCGGCCATTGCGGCACGTTTGCCGCGCAGTGCGGCCGCGAGCGCCTTGAGGTCGAGCGAGCCGCTGACCGGTACCACGGCCACCGCCAACGTACCGTCGACCTCTGCCACGAGCGTCTTGAAGCACTGGTCAGGATTGATTTCGAGGGCTGACGCGGCTTCCGTGCCGTAGGAGTCGGATCGCGGATCGTGCGCGTACTCGTGCACTGTGTGCGCGACCTTCTGCCGGGCGAGCAGTGCGGTCGCCGGAGTTCCCTGGCCAGCCACGCCGAAAGGGTAGAACTCCGAGTCGGCCGGGGGACACCGCGATTGCCGGAAGGGCATAGCGTGATAACCGCAAGGAAATGTTCGGGGAGGGTAAAGACGTGATGCGGATCCGGCGGATGCGCTGGATCGCGATCTTGGCCGCGATCTTGACGGTACTCGTGACGCTCGCCATCGGGGCCGACGCGTTCGCGAGCCAGGGCGCTGCACGGTGCGCCCGGCCCGCCGGGGCCGCCGCCGATACCGCGGTGGCCGCGCACCAGGTCGCCGGGCACCACTCCTGGCGCACCGGCGCCTTCAAGGCATTCGGCTGCGGAGCGTGGCGGAAGATGCACCACGACCACCACGTCCTGTCCCGCACCGGCCTGCGCCCGTAGCCTCGACGGATCAGGCCTCGACGGATCAAGCGTCGACGGATCAGCCCGGCTCGACCAGCAGTGCGGTCGGCGCGCCGGCGACCCGGGTCAGCACCACCGTCGCCTCCGCCGTTCCGGACAGGCGCATCGCGGTACGCAACTGGTCGGGGTCAACCGGCGAACCGCGCTTCTTCACCGTCAGCCGGCCGGTGCCGCGCTCCCGCAGCACCGCGCGCAGCCGCTTGACCGAGAACGGCAGCACGTCCAGCACCTCGTACCGGCGCGCGAACGGCGTGGCGGCCGGCGCGTCGCTGTACACGTAGGCGATCTGCGGGTCGGCGAGGGTACCGTCCACGGTCGCCGCGAACTCCGCCACGAGGTGCGCGCGCACCACCGCGCCGTCCGGATCGAACAGGTACCGGCGCACCGGCCCGACCGGGGCCGCCACGACACCCGACCCGGTCAGCACCGCGCGCGACGGCAGCAGGGAAGCCCGCCGGGGTACCCCGGCCAGCGGGCCGCACCAGAACGCCGCCTCCACCACGTCGCCGTCCACCGACACCCACTCCGCTTCGGCGCCGGCCGGGATCAGCGCGTGATCGGTACCCGGAGCCAGCTTGAGGACCGTCGCCGGTACCCGGCCGGGCAGCGCCGCGACGAAGTCCCACGACGGCGACCAGGCGCGCGGGTCGAACACCCGGCCGGTACCCCGGCGGCGTGCCGGATCGCAGAACACCGCGTCGACCCCGGACAGGTCGGCCGCGCGGGCGTCGGCGCACCGCACCTCGACCAGCCCGGCCAGCCCCAGTACCGCGGCATTGGCGGCGGCGACCGACGCGGTCGGCGGGTCGGCCTCGACCGCCAGCACCCGGATGCCGGCCCGGGCGAACGCCAGGGTGTCCGCGCCGATACCGCAACCGAGGTCGGCGACCGACCGGACGCCGGCCGCGCTGAGCCGGGCGGCCCGCCGGTCCGCCACCGGTACCCGCGTCGCCTGCTCCAGCCCCGCCCGCGTGAAGAACATCCGCGCGGCGTCCGGGCCGAACTTGGCGACCGCCCGGCGCCGCAGTTCGGCCTGGGTCAGCGCGGCGGCGGCCAGGTCGGCCGGGACGCCGTGCCGGCGCAGCGCCGCCGCCGCGGCGAGCGGATCGGCGGCCCCGAGCGACGACGCGAGCGCCAGCGCCGCCTCCCCGGGCGGCGTGCGCAACTCGTCGATCACGCCGCGGTACCCGCGTCCAGCGGGTCGGCGAGCAGCCGCTGGAAGGCCAGTTCGGCGGCGCCCAGCAGCGGGGCGTCGTCGCCGAGCTCGGGGGTACGCAGCCGGACGTGTTCCCGGCAGGCGGGCAGCCCGTTGCGGTTGATCCGGCTGCGTACCTGGGCCGCGGAGGCGAGGTACACGTCGCGCAGGGTACCGCCGAACACGACGGTCTCCGGGTTGAAGATGTTCACCAGGTTCGCCACGCCGAACCCGAGCCAGTCGCCGACCTGCCGGACGGCGGCCTGGGCGACCGCGTCCCCCCGGGCGGCCGCGTCGACGACGGCGAGGATGCCGTCGCGCCCGGTACCGTCCCGGTTGGCCGCCCGCAGCAGCGCGTGCTCGCCGATCTCGGTCTCCCAGCAGCCGCGCGAGCCGCACAGGCAGGGCCGCCCGTTCGGGTTCACCACCATGTGGCCGACCTCGCCGCCGTACCCGCCGTGCCCGGCCACCGGCCGCCCACCGGCGATGATGCCGCCGCCGATACCGACGTCGCCGTGCAGGTACACGACGTTGTCGGAGTCGATCGCGGCGCCGCGGGTGTGCTCGGCGAGCGCGGCCAGGTCGGCGGCGTTGCCGAGCATGATCGGCAGGTCCACGTTGAGCACCTCGGCCAGCGCCGACCCGAGCGGCGCGTCGGCCCAGTCGGCGTGCGGGCCGAGCCGGACCATGCCGTCCGCGCGCCGGACCATGCCGCAGACCGCGACGCCGCAGCCGATCGAGCAGGCGTCCGGCGGGGAGGCCCGCTGCATCTGCCGCACGAACTCGGCCAGCGGGGCCACCACGGCCGCGGGTGGCAGCTCTCCCCGCGCCCGTACCGTCTCCCGCCGGTCCAGCACCACCCCGCCCAGCCCGATCCGGGCGGCGGTGAGCCGGTCCACCCCGATCGACAGGGCGTACACGAACACCCGCTCGGACTGCGGCCGGACGACCAGTGACGGCCGCCCGGCCCGGCCGGTCTCCCGGGGCAGCTCCTCGCTGACCAGCCCGACCGAGGTCAGGTCGGCGGTGAGCGCCCCGATGGTGGACCGGTTCAGCCCCAGCGCCATGGTCAGCTCCGCGCGGGACAACGCACCCCGCACGTGTACCTGCCGCAGCAGCGCACCGAGGTTCTGCCGGCGGATCTCCTCCTGACTGGGGCCAGCGCGCATGTCCGTGACGGAACGACTTCGCCTCAGCGCATGCCCGTCGCCGCGGCCCGGCGGCGGGACAGCGCGTCGATGCCGGCGGCGAGCAGGAGGACGATGCCGGTCACTACGTACTTGACGCCCGAGCTGTAACCCATGAGTCCCATCCCGTTGTCGATCACGGCAATGACCGCACCGCCCAGCACCGCGTCGAGTACCCGGCCCTTGCCGCCGAACAGGCTGGTGCCGCCGATGACCGCGGCACCGACGGCGTACAGCAGGATATTGCTTCCGCCGGTGTTCGGGTCGACCGAGTTGGCCCGGCTGGCGGCGACAATGCCGCCGATCGAGGCCATACCGGAACAGATCACGAACACCGAGGTCCGGATCCGGTCGACGTTGATACCCGCCCGGCGGGCCGCCTCCGAACTGCCGCCGACCGCGTAGATGTGCCGGCCGTACGGGGTGCGGCCGAGCACGAACGTCCAGGCCAGCAGCAGGATCAGGATCAGCGGTACCACGTAGGGCACGCCCCGTAACGACACCCGCAGCGGGTTCTGGCTGCGCTCGATGTTGAGGAAGTACACGGCGAGCGCACCGACCAGCGCCACTGCGCCCACCCGGATCGCGATCAGCGCCAGCGGATCGGTGGCGAGGCCGCGAGCGGCCCGGGTGCGCAGCTGCATCAGCTGGACGAGGAGGTACCCGCCGGCGATCAGGACGAGCAGCGCCCAGCTGAGCCACATCGGCAGGTTCTTGTTCTCGATCGCGCTGACCACCGGGTCGGTGACCGAGATGTTCGCCCCGTTCTTGAGCATCAGCAGGGCGACACCCTGGAACGCGAGGAACGCCGCGAGGGTCACCACGAACGACGGGATGCGTACCTTCGCCACCAGCGTCCCCAGCGCGAACCCGATGACCACGCCGGTGGCCATCGACACGAGCACCGCCAGGTACCACGGCCAGTGGTTGTTGGTCAGCAGCTCGGCGAGGACCGCCGCGCACACCCCGCTGGTGAACCCGGCGGACAGGTCGATCTCGCCGAGCAGCAGGACGAACACCAGGCCCATGGCGATGATGATCACCTGGGCGCCCTGGGTGAACAGGTTGGCGAAGTTGATCGCGGAGAAGAACACCGGCCGCAGCACGGTGAACACGATGCACAGCACCACGAGCCCGGCGACGGCCGGCAGCGAGCCGAGGTCACCGCCGCGCAACCGGCGCAGGTAGTCGGCGAAGTACTCGCCGACGGAGCGTTCCTCGGAGCCGGGTACCTTGGCCGGGGCCGGCGATTCGACGATGGCCATCACTGCTCTCCGTTCACTTCGCCAAGGTCGATGGCTGCCGCGGCGGGGGCGAGCCCGAGGTCGCCGCTCCGCCCGGCGGTGATCAGCTCCACGATCTGCGCGTGGGTGATGTCGCTGGCCTTGACCTGTGCGGCGGTCCGGCCGAGGTACAGGGCGGCGATGCGGTCGGCGACGGCGAAGACGTCGTTCATGTTGTGCGAGATCAGCACGACCGCGAGGCCGTTGTCGGCCAGCTGCCGGACCAGCTCCAGTACCTGGGCGGTCTGCGCGACGCCGAGCGCCGCGGTCGGCTCGTCGAGGATGACCAGCCGGCTGTTCCACAGCACCGCCTTGGCGATGGCCACCGTCTGGCGCTGGCCGCCGGAGAGGCTGGCCACGTGCTGGCGGATCGACTTGACGGTGCGCACGGACAGCCGGTCGAGCGTCTCGCCAGCCATCTTCTCCATGGTCGGCTCGTCCAGGACGAGGCCGCTGCGCTTCTCCCGGCCGAGGAACATGTTCTGCACGATGTCGAGGTTGTCGCACAGGGCGAGGTCCTGGTACACGATCTCGACGCCGAGATGGGCCGCGTCCCGGGGACTGTGCACGTGCACCTGCTCCCCGTCGTAGAAGTACTCCCCGGAGTCGATCGAGTAGATCCCGCTGATGCACTTGACCAGCGTGGACTTGCCGGCGCCGTTGTCGCCGACCAGCGCGGTCACCTCGCCGGCGTGCGCGGTGAAGTCCACGTCACGCAGAACCTGTACGGGACCGAAGCTCTTGTTGATGCCGCGTAGTTCCAGCAGGGGCGCTGCGCTTGCGGTCACGGTGCCTCCAAGTTCGCCTCGTTGGGTGACGCCGGTCCCGGCGCCGGGCATCCGCCGCGGCACCGGGACCGGGATCTTTCCGCTGTCAGCTGATGCCGGCAGCGGTGCACTTGGCGGCGTAGGCGCCGGTGCACAGGTCAGCCTTTGTCACGTAGCCGTCGGCCACGACGTCCTTGACGTTGTCCTTGTAGATCGCGACCGGCGTCTCCAGTTCGGCCTTGACCTTCTTCTTGCTGGTGGGGTCGTCGACGCTGCTGTTGACGCTCGGGTTCTGCCCCTTGGCCAGCGCGACGGCCAGCGCGGCGGTGGCGTCGGCCTCCTTCTTGATCGCCTTGTAGACGGTCACGCACTGGTCACCGTCGAGGATGTGCTGCAGGCCCTGGACGGTCGCGTCCTGCCCGGTCACCGGTACCTGGCCGTTGAGGCTGTTCTTCTTCAGTACCGAGATCACCGAGTTGGCCATGCCGTCGTTGGCGACGAGCACACCCTTGATGTCCTTGTTGGCGGTCAGCATCTGCTCGAAGATCGTGCCGGCCTGGGCGTTGTCCCAGTCCGGTACCGCCTGGTTCGGGCCCTTGACGAACGTGCCGTCGGAGTACTTCGGGTCGAGCACCGAGTTGTACCCCTGCGCGAAGAGCGTGGCGTTGTTGTCGGTCGGCGATCCGTTCAGCTCGGCCACCTTGGGCTTCGCGGCCTTCATGTCGGTCAGGCACTTGACCAGGCCCTGGCCCTGCAGCTTGCCGACGGCCACGTTGTCGAACGACACGTAGAAGTCGGCGCCGCCGCCGAGGGTGAGCCGGTCGTAGTCGATGGTCGCGATGCCCTGCGCCTTGGCCTTGTCCAGCACCGCCTTGCCGGTACCGCTGTCCAGGTTGACGATGACCAGGACGTTGACGCCCTTGGTGATCAACTGGTCGGCCAGGGTCTGGAATGCGTTCTTGTCGCCCTGGGCGTTCTCGATGTCGTACTTCACGCCGGCCGCCTGGAACGCCTTCTCCAGGTATGGCCGGTCGTTGCCCTCCCAGCGGGCCGACGTCTTGCTGTCGGGCAGGATCACGCCGACGAATGGCGCCTTGCCGCCGGCACCACCGGAGCTGCCCGCCGAGTTGTTCGACTTGCCACATGCGGCCAGGCCGCCGAGCACGACAGCGCCCGCGGTGGCCACAGCGAGGATGCCCTTGCGCATGCACGGGTTCCTTTCGAAATGCGCCGCACGGGGCGGCGGGTGGTCGCGTGATTGTTGTGCCCGGCAACGTATTCCGGCCGGCCGGACGGTCGCAAGGGGATCGAGGTACCAAGTTTGTTGTTGGCCGTAACAATTCGGCAACGCGAAAGAAGCCTTACAGTAATGGTCCGATCACTGCGGTCGGGTTCACTGCGCTGGCACTCTCCTTGACGGAGTGCCAGCCCGCGGCATAATGTGCGGTTAGCACCCTCGGTACGAGAGTGCTAGCCCGGCGGAGCCGGCACCCGCGACGACGGTGCCGCCGAGGTGCGGACGAGGTATGCAAAGATCCAGTACCCCCAGGAGGGTATGCCCGTGACTACCGCGACCAAGGTTGCGATCAAGCCGCTTGAGGACCGCATCGTGGTCCAGGCGAACGAAGCCGAGACCACCACCGCCTCGGGCCTGGTGATCCCGGACACCGCCAAGGAGAAGCCGCAGGAGGGCACCGTCCTCGCTGTGGGCCCCGGTCGAATCGACGACAAGGGCAACCGGGTGCCGATCGACGTGAAGGTCGGCGACACGGTGATCTACTCGAAGTACGGCGGCACCGAGGTCAAGTACGGCGGCGAGGAGTACCTGATCCTCTCCGCCCGCGATGTCCTCGCAGTCATCGAGAAGTGACCTGACAGCGCCGCCCCGGCACCCCCAGGACCGGGGTGCCGGGGCGGCGTGTTTCTGATAAACGAAGGGATACCGATGGCGAAGATCCTGAGCTTCTCGGACGACGCCCGCCACCGGCTCGAACACGGCGTGAACGCGCTCGCCGACGCGGTACGCGTCACGCTCGGGCCCAAGGGTCGCAACGTCGTCCTCCAGCAGAAGTTCGGTCCTCCGACGATCACCAACGACGGCGTGACCATCGCCAAGGAAGTGGAGCTCGGCAACCCGTACGAGAACCTGGGCGCGCAGCTCGCCAAGGAGGTCGCCACCAAGACCAACGACATCGCGGGCGACGGCACCACCACGGCGACCGTGCTGGCCCAGGCGATGGTCCGGGAAGGCCTGCGCAACGTGGCCGCCGGCGCGAACCCGAACGGGCTCAAGCGGGGCATCGACGCGGCCGCGCAGAAGGTCAGCGAAACCCTGCTGGACAAGGCGATCGAGGTCGCCGGCCGGGATGAGATCGCGCACGTGGCGACCATCTCCGCGCAGGACGCCTCGATCGGCGAGCTGATCGCCGAGGCGATGGACAAGGTCGGGCGCACCGGCGTCATCACCGTCGAGGACGGTTCGACGCTGGCGACCGAGCTTGAGGTCACCGAGGGCATGCAGTTCGACAAGGGCTTCATCTCCCCGCACTTCATCACCGACGCGGAGGCGGGCGAGGCGGTGCTTGAGGACGCGTACATCCTCGTCACCACGCAGAAGATCAGCTCGATCGAGGACCTGCTGCCGTTGCTGGAGCGGGTACTGCAGGACAGCAAGCCGCTGCTGATCGTCGCCGAGGACGTCGAGGGGCAGGCGCTGGCCACCCTGGTGGTCAACGCGATCCGCAAGACCCTGAAGGTCGCCGCGGTCAAGGCGCCGGCATTCGGCGACCGGCGCAAGGCGATGCTGCAGGACATCGCGGTGCTCACCGGTGCCGAGCTGATCGCGCCGGAGCTCGGGTACAAGCTGGAGTCGGTGGGCGTCGAGGCGCTGGGCCGGGCCCGGCGGGTCGTGGTCGACAAGGACAACACCACGATCGTCGACGGCGCGGGGCGCCCGGACGAGGTGACCGCCCGGGTCGAGCAGATCCGCAAGGAGGTCGAGGCGTCCGAGTCGGAGTGGGACCGGGACAAGCTCAACGAGCGGCTGGCGCGGCTGTCCGGCGGGATCGCCGTGATCCGGGTCGGTGCGGCCACCGAGATCGAGCTGCGCGAGAAGCGGCACCGCATCGAAGACGCGATCTCCGCGACCAAGGCGGCCGTCGAGGAGGGCATCGTGCCCGGCGGCGGCGTGGCGCTGGTCCAGGCGGTACCGGTACTGGCCGACGGGCTCGGCCGCACCGGCGACGAGGCGACCGGCGTGTCGATCGTCGCCAAGGCGCTGGTCGAGCCGCTGCGCTGGATCGCGCAGAACGCCGGCCACGACGGGTACGTGGTGGTGGAGAAGGTGCGCGCCGCGACCTGGGGCGAGGGCCTCGACGCGGCCGTCGGCGAGTACACCGACATGGTCAAGCGCGGCATCGTCGACCCGGTGAAGGTGACCCGCAACGCGGTCAGCAACGCGGCGTCGATCGCCGGGCTGCTGCTCACCACCGAGAGCCTGGTCGTGGAGAAGCCGGAGAAGGCCGAGCCGGCCCCGGCGGGCGGTCACGGCCACGGGCACTCGCACGGTCCGGGCTTCTGAGCCGAGGTAGGCGAAGGGCGGCACCCGCGTCGGGTGCCGCCCTTGTCTTATCGATCGCTTACGGCGCTACCCGGCAGGCACCGGCCGCGTAAGACTTGCGCTGTGACTGATGCGAGGAGCAGGTGGACCGGGCCGGTCGCCGGGATCGTGGCGGCGGCCGTCGCGCTTGGCGTGGCCGAGCTGTTCTCGGTGTTCGCCGGGCCGCGGTCCGCGCCACTCGTCGCGGTCGGCGGCGTGGTGGTCGACTCGGTACCGGGGCCGGTCAAGAACTTCGCGGTCGCCACCTTCGGTACCCATGACAAGACCGCGCTCCTTGTCGGTACCACCGTGCTGTTGATCGCCTTCGCGGCGGTCATCGGAGCGCTGGCGGTGCGCTGGCCACCCGCGGGCCTCGCGGGCATCGGGGTGTTCGGTGTGGTCGGCATGGCCGCCGCGCTGACCCGGCCGGACGCCGGCCCGCTGGCGATCCTGCCGGCCCTGTTCGGCGCGGCCGCCGGCGCGGTGACGCTGCGGATGCTGCTGCGGCCGCGCGAGCAGGTCGACGCGCGGCGCGCGTTCCTGCTGGAAGGCGCCGGGCTGTTCGGCGGCGCGGTGCTCGTCGGCCTGCTCGGCCACGGCTGGAGCGACAGCCGCGACGTCTCCGGGGCGCGCAACAAGGTCGCGCTGCCCGCGCCGGCCAGTCCCGCGCCGTCGCTGCCGGCCGATCCGGAGGTACCGGGACTGAGCCCGTTCGTGACGTCGAACGCGCGGTTCTACCGGATCGACACCGCGCTCTCGATACCGCAGGTCGATCCGGACACCTGGCGGCTGAAGATCTCCGGCCGGGTACGCAAGCCGATGACGATCGGCTTCGCCCAGCTGCTCGCCCGGCCGATGGTCGAGCGGTACATCACGCTGGCCTGCGTGTCCAACGACGTGGGCGGCGACCTGATCAGCAACGCGCGGTGGCTGGGTACCCCGGTCAGGGCCCTGCTGGAGGAGGCCGGCCCGCTGCCCGGGGCGGACCAGGTGGTGGGGCGGTCGGCGGACGGGTTCACCGTGGGTACTCCGACCGAGGTGCTCATGGACGGCCGGGACGCGCTGCTGGCGGTCGGCATGAACGGCGAGCCGCTGCCGATCGAGCACGGGTTCCCGGTGCGGATGGTGGTACCGGGGCTGTACGGGTACGTCTCGGCGACCAAGTGGCTCGTCGAGCTGGAGCTGACCAGCTTCCACGACTACAGCGCGTACTGGGTGCCCCGGGGCTGGGCGGCGCAGGCGCCGATCAAGACCGAGTCACGGATCGACACGCCGCGCGACGGGTCGAAGCCCAAGGCCGGCACAGTGACCGTGGCCGGGGTGGCCTGGGCGCAGCACCGCGGGATCAGCAAGGTCGAGGTACAGGTGGACGGCGGGCCGTGGCAAGCGGCGGCGCTCGGCCCGGTGCCGTCGGTCGACACCTGGCGGCAGTGGACGTACTCCTGGACCGCGAGCCCCGGGCAGCACCGGCTGACCGTGCGGGCCACCGACAACGCGGGCAGTGTGCAGGTACAGCAGGAGGCGCCGCCCCCTCCGGATGGCGCTACGGGATGGCACTCGGTGGGTGTGACCGTTATCTGACCGTGCTGCCCCGTCCGCTCGCTTCGCGGCGCTCAGACGCGCCGTCTTCCCTCCTCGCTGCGCTCGTCAGTCCAGACGGCGCCGCGCCGCTTCCACTCGCTCCCTCAGTGCTGCCCCGTCCGCTCGCTTCGCGGCGCTCAGACGCGCCTAGCGACCATTCCGGCCCACGAGCTACGCCTGGCGGCCCGGAACGGTCGTCCCTCCTCGCTGCGCTCGTCAGTCCAGACGGCGCCGCGCCGCTTCCACTCGCTCCCTCAGTCAACTGGCCGCGCGGGGGCGGACGATCCGGGTACTGGGTTCGAGCTTGGCCTCAAGGCGCGGGACGTCGACCCGGTGCCGGTACCGGTCGGCGGTGTCCTCCCAGCCCACCGCCAGCAGCCGCAGCCGCTCCGCCTCGGTGAAGCCGCCCCACACCCCGTAGGGCTCGTGGGTGGCCAGCGCGTGAGCCGCGCACTCCGGGCGTACCGGGCAGACCGCGCACAGCGCCTTGGCCTTGAGCTCGCGCCGGTTTCGAGAGGATCCACGTTCTCCGTCCGGGTGGAAGAACTGGGCGCTGTCGCGGCCCCGGCACAGCCCCATGAGCTGCCACTCCCAGATGTCGGCGATGGGGCCGGGAAGCCTGCGTACGTTCGCCATCGCGGATGCCTCCTGCTGCATAGCACCGTTCGAACTGTTCGATCGTTGGACCGGTGGTACCCCTCGACTTCGGGTCCTAAGCATCGGTCTATCTTCGGATATCAGGTCTAGATAGGGCAGTTCTCGACAATTGCGTAATCAACCGACAGTTCTGTGGTCCCCTCTCAAGAGGAAGGGGGCAGTCAGGTGCGTACGGTCCTGGTGTGCGTCCGGACGCCGCTAGCGGCGCAGGCGATCGCGGTATGTGCCAACCGGCTCGGAATGGCCTCGGCGGTGCGGACCGCCGTCACCGGCGTCGAGGTGCTCGCCCGCCTCGCCGACCGGCCGGCGGACGTGGTGCTGGTCGACTCCGCGCTGGCCCGGCCCGATCCGGTCGGCTTCGTCCGACGCGCCCTCGGGTACGCCCCGGGGGCGACCCTGGTGCTCTTCGGTCCGGAGGACGGCCAGGTCGCCTCCGCCGCCGTGGCGGCGGGAGCCCGGGGCGTGATCCGCAGCGCCGACCCCGACCTGGTCGCCTCGGTGGCCAAGACGCTGCTGCTGCTCTGCCTGCCGCCGCGCGCCGCACTGGTACCGGCCGGCACGCTGGCCTCTGCCGCACCCGCCCCGGCACCGACGGTCACCGCCGTGGTCGAACCGGCGGTGGCGACCGAGCAGTCGGCGGTCGTGGTACCGGCGCAGCGGGAGAGCGAGCCGGCCGCGCCGCGCCGCCCGCAGCTGACCGAGCGCGAGCTTCAGGTGCTCAACGGCATGGCCGACGGCAAGAGCAACGCGGAGATCGGCCGGGAGCTGTTCGTCTCCGAGGACACCGTGAAGACCCATGCCCGGCGGTTGTTCCGCAAGCTCGGCGCCCGGGACCGGGCGCACGCGGTCGCGTCCGGGTTCCGGTCCGGACTGGTCACCTGAACGGCGTACTATTCACCGTTTTCGGTGAGCGTGTCGTGCACGCCGTCGGCGTAGCCCCGCGCGTACTCCCAGGTCACGTAGTGGTCCGGGTCGGGGTCGTAGGCCGGCTCGTGCACCCGGGGGCGCCCGGAGTCCAGTAGGTGCCGCAGGTTACCGCGCAGCAGGTCCCAGTCGAAGTAGTGCGGCTCGTGGCAGTCCTCGCACTCGATGACCAGGCCGCGTACCCCGACCGGGGTCAGCAGTGCCTGGTAGATTTCCAGGTCCGCGAGGTCCTCCAGCACGTCCTCCCGCTCCGCCGGGGTCAACGGGTCGTCGCCGCCGCCCTCGCTCTCGACCTCGTCCAGGTCGGCGAGCTCGTTGGACGGGTCGGCAGGGTCGCCCGCGAACGGATCGATCGGCTCGTCGTGCACGGTTCCACCGTATCGCCGAACCCTGGTTGACGCCGCATCCTCCCCCCGGGGCGAGTGTGGTCGCGGCGCGGCGCGGCGCGGCGCGGCCCGGCGCGGGACCGGCCCGGTGCGGCCCGGTGCGAATTTTGCGGGACGGCGCGTGGGTAACATATGACAACGCGCCGCCGAGGGGATTTTGACTGTGGATCTTGTGCCCGGAGACGACCTGACGCCCGCCCCGCTGCCGCTGGGCCTGACCTTCGACGATGTGCTGCTGCTGCCGGCCGAGTCGGATGTGCTACCCAGCGGTTCCACCACGACCACCAGGCTCACCCGCAATGTCGAGCTGGCCGTCCCGCTCGTGTCCAGCGCGATGGACACGGTGACCGAGGCGCGGATGGCGATCGCCATGGCCCGCCAGGGCGGGATCGGCGTGCTGCACCGCAACCTGTCGGTCGAGGACCAGGCCGCCCAGGTCGACCTGGTCAAGCGCTCCGAGGCCGGGATGGTGACCAACCCGATCACCTGCTCGCCGGAGGACGCGCTGCGTGACGCGGAGGCGCTGTGCGGCCGGTACCGCATCTCCGGGGTACCCGTCGTCGCCGCCGACGGCTCCCTGCTGGGCATCGTCACCAACCGGGACATGCGGTTCGTCAGCGACAAAAGCGTGCTGGTCCGCGAGGTGATGACGCCGATGCCGCTGGTCACCGCGCCGGTCGGGGTGAGCAAGGACGAGGCGCTCGGGCTGCTGCGCCGCCACAAGGTGGAGAAGCTGCCGCTGGTCGACGACACCGGCCGGCTGCGCGGGCTGATCACCGTCAAGGATTTCGCCAAGAGCGAACAGTTCCCGTACGCGACCAAGGACCCGGCCGGCCGGCTGCGGGTGGCCGCCGCGATCGGGGTGGACGAAGACCAGTACAAGCGGGCCCGCGCGCTGGTCGACGCCGCGGTCGACGTGCTGATGGTCGACGTCGCGCACGGCCACAGCCGGGCCGTGTCGGAGATGATCCGCCGGCTCAAGCGGGAGACCACCATCGACATCGTCGGCGGCAACGTGGCGACCTTCGCGGGCGCGCGGGCGCTGGTCGAGGCGGGCGCCGACGCGGTGAAGGTGGGCGTCGGGCCGGGCTCGATCTGCACAACCCGGGTCGTCGCAGGCGTGGGGGTACCGCAGGTCACCGCGATCATGGAGGCCAGCCGGGCGTGCCGATCGGCCGGGGTACCGGTCATCGGCGACGGAGGCATGCAGTACTCCGGCGACATCGCCAAGGCCATCGTGGCCGGTGCCGACACCGTGATGCTCGGCAGCCTGCTCGCCGGCTGCGAGGAGAGCCCCGGCGAGCTGATCTTCATCAACGGCAAGCAGTTCAAGTCCTACCGCGGCATGGGCTCGCTGGGCGCCATGCAGACCCGCGGCGCGCACCGGTCGTACTCGAAGGACCGGTACTTCCAGCACGACGTGACCGCCGAGGAGAAGCTGATCCCGGAGGGCATCGAGGGCCAGGTGCCGTACCGCGGCCCGCTCGCCGCCGTCGCCCACCAGCTCGTCGGCGGCCTGCGCCAGGCGATGTTCTACTGCGGTGCGGCGACCATCGCCGAACTGCAAAGCAGGGGCCAGCTCATCCGGATCACGCCGGCGGGTCTGAAGGAGAGCCACCCGCACGACATCCAGATGACCGTCGAGGCTCCCAACTACCACTCGCGTTGAACCAGGAGACCTGCGGTGCGTGACTTCGTCGAGATCGGGCAGGGCAAGAGCGCCCGGCGCGGGTACCACCTGGAAGACGTCGCCATCGTGCCGAGCCGGCGCACCCGCGACGTCGACGACGTGTCGACCGCCTGGCAGCTGGACGCATACCAGTTCCGCATCCCCTGCGTGTCGCACCCGTCCGACGCGACGGTGAGCCCCGCCACGGCGGTGACCCTCGGCCAGCTCGGGGGTCTGGGGGTGCTCAACGTCGAGGGGCTGTGGAGCCGGTACGAGGATCCGACGAAGATCCTCGAAGAGCTGGCCGAGCTCGACGAGGATGCGCCGGCGACCAAGCGGTTGCAGGAGGTCTACGCCGAGCCGATCAAGCCGGAGCTGATCGCCGACCGGGTCCGGGCCATCCGCGACGGCGGGGTGACCGTGGCGGTACGGGTCTCGCCGCAGCACACGCTGGCGCTCGCCCCGGTGATCCTCGACGCCGGCGTGGACATCCTGGTGATCCAGGGCACCGTCGTGTCGGCGGAGTATGTGTCCACTGTGGACGAACCGCTGAACCTCAAGGAGTTCATCGCCGACCTCGACCTGCCGGTCGTCGTCGGCGGGTGCACCAACTACCAGACCGCGCTGCATCTGATGCGTACCGGAGCGGCCGGGGTCATCGTGGGCGTCGCCGCCGACGAATGGTCGACGACCGACATGGTGCTGGGCATCCGGGTACCGATGGCGACCGCGATCGCCGACGCCGCCGAGGCCCGGCGCGAGTACCTCGACGAGACCGGCGGGCGGTACGTGCACCTGATCGCCGACGGCGACATCCGCACCTCCGGCGACATCGCCAAGGCGCTGGGCTGCGGTGCCGATGCGGTGATGCTCGGCGAGCCGCTGTCGGTGTGCGCCGAGGCGCCGGCCGGTGGCGCGTGGTGGCACTCCGCGGCCAGCCACCCGAAGCTGCCGCGCGGCGCGTTCGGGGTGGCCGGTGAGCCGCTGGGCAACATGGAGAAGCTGCTCTACGGGCCGTCCGACGATCCGGACGGCGGGCTGAACCTGTTCGGTGGGCTGAAGCGCGCGATGGCCAAGTGCGGGTACCGCGACCTCAAGGAGTTCCAGAAGGTCGGCCTGGTCCTGGACCGCTGATCCGCTCCTCCGTCGCCGGCTGCCTCGCGCAGGGACGATACATGGCTGGAGATCCATGTATCATGCCTGCGTTTGTGCCGGGGGGTCACGGAGGCGGGACGAATGGTGGGGGTTGCGGCCGGGGTGCGCCGTACCGCGTGGTGGCGCGGCCGGATACGGACGGCCCGGGACGCCGTCTTCGACTATCCCGGCTCGCTGCTCACGTGCCTGCTGGGCGGGTATCTGATCGCCCGTATTGCGGTGCTCCGGTCCTCGACGCTCAAGGTCTGGCCGGACGCCTTTTCCTACGCCTACCGCGACAGCCCGCTGTGGGACCGTGGTCCGCTTGTGTCGTTCACCGGCCACGCGCCACGGCTATGGGGCGTACCGCTGCTGTACGCGCTGTTCCACAACGACTGGCGCCGGGTCGAGGCGCAGTGGGCGATCAGCACGGTGGCCTGGGCGCTGCTGGCCTGCGCGCTGTGGACATGCCTGCGCGGCACGGCCGCCAAGGCGGTGGCGAGCGGCGCGGTGCTGTCCTTCGCACTGCTGACACTGGTCACCGAGTGGGACTTCACGATCATGTCCGAGTCGCTGTCCATCAGCCTCGGTGTCGTCGTGGTCGCCTGCTTCCTGTTGTGGCTGCGCACCGGCGCCCGCATCGCGTTGGTGGCGCTGACGGCCGCGGCGTTCTACTGGACGTTCGTGCGCGCCGAGCTGCGGCTGTTCGTCGTGGTCCTCGGCGCGGTACTGGTCTTTCTCGCCTGGCGCCGGCGTGACCTGCGCCGGTGGGCGGTGGGCGCGGCGGCGGCCCTGGCGGTCGCGGTGGGCTGGTGTACCGCGATCATGCCCAACGTCCTCGGCACCTTCAGCGGCTACACGGCCACGCATCTGTCGGCGAACAGCGACGTGCTGATGTTCCGGCTCGGCAACACCTGGGGGATCAACATCACCATCTACGGCGATCCGCGCCTGCAGCACGTCTACGAGGACGAGCTGGGGATGCCGAAGTGCCCGGCCGCCGCCGAGTACGCCCGTACCCGTCCCAAGGACTTCTTCGGGCTGCTCGACCGGTTCAACTCCTGCCCGGAGCTGCACGCCTGGGCCGACCGTAACGGCGACGCGCCGGTGAGCTTCGCCCTCGCCGCGCCGGACCAGGCCGCGCGAGTGGTCTGGAACGTCGCACCGCGGGCCTTCGGCGGCATCGACAACTACGGCCTGTACGGCGATGCGAAGCGGTTCTTTCCCAAGCGGATCGACCGGCTGATGTTCCATCCGAGCCGCAAGGGCCTGGCCGCCCTGTTCGGCAGCCTGCTGCTCGCGCTCGTGGCGGCGTGGGCCACCGGCGCGTTCCGCCGCCGTCGCCTGCTGACCGTCACCGCCGTCGTCCTCACGATCACCGCGCTGGTCAGCGAGGTTGCCGGCGTCCTGTACCTGGACATCGAAGCGTCCCGGTACGCCGTCCAGGAGAACTTCGCCATCCGGATCGCCCTGCTGATGCTGGCCGTCGCGGCGCTCGACGCGTTCGTCGAACGCCGCCACGAGCGCCGCGCGCAGCGGTCGGCCCCGCCGGAACCGGCGGTCACCGAGCCCGAGGTGGCCGTACCGACACCGCGCCACCCGGCCGACCCATCGAGCCTGCCCGAGCTGGCCGGCGCCGGCACATCCGGAGGAGCCCAGGGTGCGAGCTGACGATCCGGTGCAGACGCCGGTACCCGAGGTCGAGGTGACCGTCCTCCTGCCCTGCCTCAACGAGGCGGAGACGCTGGCCGGCTGCATCCGCAAGGCGCAGGGGTCGCTGGCGGAGCTGGGGGTCAAGGGCGAGGTAGTCGTCAGCGACAACGGTTCCACCGACGGCTCGCAGCAGATCGCGCGTGAACTCGGCGCACGGGTCATCCACGCCCCGGTCCGTGGCTACGGCGGCGCGCTGATCGCCGGCATCGAGGCAGCGGCCGGCCGGTACGTCATCATGGCCGACTCGGACGACTCTTACGACCTGGCCCACCTGGGTGCGTTCGTGGCGGAGCTGCGCAAGGGTCGAGACGTGGTGATGGGCAACCGGTTCAAGGGCCGCATCCAGCCCGGCGCGATGCCGTTCCTGCACCGCTGGTTGGGCAACCCGGTGCTGTCCTGGCTCGGCCGGCGGTTGTTCGGCCTGCGCCACGTCGGCGACTTCCACTGCGGGATCCGCGGCTTCAATCGCGACCGGATCCAGGCGCTGGACCTGTGCATGCCGGGCATGGAGTTCGCGTCCGAGTTCGTGGTCCGTGCGGCGCTGGCCGGGTACGACATCAGCGAGGTACCCACGACGCTGTACCCGGACGGGCGCAGCC
>Ga0066709_100000478_pt1 | contig 21665 bp, 24 predicted proteins | sample GraSoiAngelo_158_FD_79665 | JGI IMG/M metagenome (GOLD analysis project Ga0066709, IMG submission 79665) | Grasslands soil microbial communities from the Angelo Coastal Reserve, California, USA - 14_1009_16_30cm | ecosystem: Environmental > Terrestrial > Soil > Grasslands | place: USA...
CGACCGCGGTCGACGATCCGGTCTCCTGGGAGACGAGGACCATCAGCGCGATCGTGCCCATCCAGTCGCCGAGCGCGGAGACGCCCTGACCGATGAGCAACGAGCGGAAGCCCTTGCGTCGAAGCAGGTCCTTCACACGACTCCGCCGTCGTTGTCGAACAACAGGCGTCGCACGTAGGCGCGACGGCGTGCGGGCCCGGCCACGCGCCGGTTGCCGGCGAGGCGCTTCGCAGCCATCGGCAACGCGACGCACGCGCCGGCGGCCGCGCCGCGCCGCCCGCTCGTGCGCGCCAGCACCGGCACCAGCGCGGCGAGCGCCACGAACGAACCGAGGCCGGTCTGGCGCGCGAGGCGCCCGGCGATGAGACCCGCGGCGAGGACGGGGACGCCCGTCGGCGCGGTCGCGAGCAGTGAGCCGAACGCCGGCGCGATGCCGCGCCCTCCCGCGCCGCGGAGCCAAGGCGACCAGTTGTGCCCGGCGACCGCCGCGCCACCAGCGACCGCCGCGAGCAGGGGCCGGCGGCGGCCGGCGAGGAGCGGGCCGACCGCGCCCTTGCTGACGTCGAGGACTCCGGCCACGGCCAGCGGCGTGAACCCGGCCACCCGGTAGAGGGCGGTGCCCGACACGGTGCCGCTGCCCACCTCACGCAGGTCGACGCCGCCCGTCCGGCGCGACGCGATGTTCGAGAACGGGATCGAGCCCGCTCCGAAGCCCGCCAGGACCACTGACGCGCGATTCATCGCGCCCAGCATGGCCGGTTCGCAGCAGTTGCACAGGTCTTTCGCGACCGGGAGGGCATCTCCCTGCCTGTGACAGTGGTCGCTGTGACCGCAGTCGCTGAGGCGGCGGTAGCGTGTCCCATGATCCGCCTCGGGCTCCAGATCCCATCGTTCACCTATCCCGGCGTCGCGGACGACGCCCTCTTCGAGCGAGTGAGCGACATTGCCGTCACCGCCGAGGAATCGGGCTTCGACTCGATCTGGGTGATGGACCACTTCTACCAACTGCCCCTCCTCGGCCCCCCGACGCTCAACATGATGGAGAGCTACTCGCTGCTTGCCGCGCTGGCCGCCCGCACCGCGCGCGTGCAGCTGGGCACGCTTGTCACCGGCGTGACGTATCGAAACCCGGCGGTGCTCGCCAAGGAGGTGACGACGCTCGACGTCATCTCGCGTGGTCGCGCCATCCTCGGGATCGGCGCCGCGTGGTTCGACCAGGAGCACGAGGGCTACGGCGTGCCGTTCCCATCGACCGGCGAGCGGATGGACCGGCTCGAGGAGGCGGTGCAGATCTGCAGGGCGATGTTCACCCAGGAGACGGCGACGTTCGACGGGCGGTACTACCGGGTGAAGGACGCCATCAACAACCCGCGGCCCATCCGACCCGATGGCATCCCGATCATGATCGGAGGCGGGGGCGAGAAGCGCACGCTGCGGATCGTCGCCGCCTTCGCTGACGCGTGCAACCTGTTCGGCCAGCCCGACGAGGTGCGCCACAAGCTCGACGTGCTCGCGCGCCATTGCGAGGCCGTCGGCCGCGATCCGAAGTCGATCAACAAGACGCGACTCGGCACGCTCTTCATCGCCAAGTCGCAGGAGGCAGCCGAGGCGAAGCTCGGCGCCCAGCTCGCCGAGCGAGGCATGGACCTCGCGTCGATGGACGAGACCAGCCGCAACGCGATCGCGGGCATGTTCCACGTGGGCGGCCCCGACGAGATCGCCGAGCAGGTGCACGGGCTGCTCGACGCCGGCCTCGACGGGCTCATCTTCAACCTCCCCGACGCCCACGATCTCGAGTCGGTGGCGCTCGCCGGGTCGGTGCTGAAACCGCTGCTCGCGGCCTGACACCCTTCGCTTCTTGGTGCACTGACCCATCGTCACGGTGGCTGAGCGCACCAAGAAGGCACGGACGGCTGGGCACGTCCGCGCCGCGAAGTCCCACGACTCGCTTCAAGCGGGCGCTTGGCGTGCCGACATCTGAGGGGGCGGGCTCGACGAAAGGGAGGTGGACGTGTCCTCGCAGACCAAGGCGGTCGACGCCATCGCGGAGGCGCTCGCCTGCTCCTGCGACCTCTTCCAGCGCAATCCCCTGCTCCGACGAGCTGCTCGGCTTCGAAGCGGATGGGCTGGCCGGAGCCATGCGGGTGCTCGAGCGCCTGGAGGAGTCGGAGCAGCAAGAGGTCGACGACTTCCGGCCGGGCATCTCGTTCGCCGAGTTCCCGGAGTTCGTCCACTCGCACAACTGGCACGATCCCAAGGCCGTCTGCGCGTTCGCCGACTTCCTGAGGTCCTCGGCCGAGAACCGCGCCCTCACGGGCAAGATGCGCACCGCTCTCGACACGATCCGCAGCGCCGCGGGCTGGTTCGACGAGCAACGCACGACCAGCTGAGCCGATCGTCAGCGCGGGTCGCGCCTGACCGGCAGCCCGCTCGCTGCCCATGCCTGGAACCCACCCTCGAGGTCGGTTGCCCGGACGAGCCCGACGTCCTGGAGCGCGGCGGCCGCCAGGCTCGAGCTGTAGCCCTCGGAGCACATGACGACGATCGCCTGGTCGTAGCCGGTCACCTCGGGGATGCGATGGTCGCTCGCGGGGTCGAGTCGCCACTCCAGCACGTTGCGCTCGATCACCAACGCCCCCGGCACCGCGCCGTCGCGCACGCGCTGCGCCTCGGGCCGGGTGTCGACGAGCAGGCCGCCCTCGGCCATGAGCCGCGCCGCCTCGGCCGGGCCCACCCGCTCGAGTCGTGCCCGCGCCGCCGCGAGCACGCGCTCAATACTCACGGGTGGGCGCTGGAGGCCGTGCCATCCAGCGTCTCGTGGCGGACCACGTCGAGGAAGCAAGCCGGTCGGTCGTCGTAGAAGGTCATCGACACCAGCCGCGGAGCGTAGACGTGGATGCTGAGGGCCGGCTCGTCACCGAGGTTCACCACATCGTGCACGTGGTCGGCGCCGAAAGTCGCGTGCCGCCCGTCCGTCAGGGGCCGGCGTTGATGGCGGGCACGACCGTCCGTTCCGGCGTCCGGCGGACGGGGCCGACGTGGACGACGCTGCCCGGCGCCAGGTTCAGGCCGTCCACCTGCTCGCGGGTGAGCTGCACCCACACATCGACCCCGTCGACCACCGCCTCGACGCGAACCTCGAAGCCCAATCGCAGCACCCTCACGACCGTGGCCTCGACCGTCGTCGCGTCGGGCTCCTCGTGCAGCTCGAGGTCGTGCGGACGGACCAGCCGGTCGCCCAGCTGCGTCACCGGCCCGAGGAAGCTCATCACGAAGTCGTTCGCGGGTTGCTCGTACAGCTCACTCGGCGACCCCGTCTGCTCGATCCGGCCACCCGCGATCACGACGATGCTGTCGGCCACCTCCATCGCCTCCTCCTGATCGTGGGTGACGAAGACGGTCGTGACGTGCACCTCGTCGTGCAGGCGGCGCAGCCACTTGCGGAGCTCCTTGCGCACCTGGGCGTCGAGTGCGCCGAACGGCTCGTCGAGCAGCAACACCTGCGGCTCGACCGCGAGCGCCCGGGCGAGCGCCATGCGCTGACGCTGGCCGCCCGACAGCTGCGCCGGGCGACGGTGCGCGAACTGCTCGAGGTGCACGAGCTCGAGCAGCTCGTCGACCTTGCGCTTGATCTCGTCCTTGGGCCGCTTGCGGATCTCGAGGCCGAAGGCGACGTTGCGGTACACGCTCATGTGCTTGAACGCGGCGTAGTGCTGGAACACGAAACCCACGTTGCGGCTCTGCGGAGGGAGCCGGGTGGCATCGGTGCCGGCGATCTCGACCACCCCCGAGTCGGGCTGCTCGAGCCCGGCGATGATGCGCAGCAGGGTCGACTTGCCACCGCCGCTCGGGCCGAGCAGAGCGGTCAGCGACCCCGACGGAACATCGACGGACACGTCCTCGAGCGCGACGAAGTCGCCGAAGCGCTTCGTCACGTTGCGCGCGGTGATGGCCATCAGGCCTCCTCTTCCTTGGGCCGGAGCACGTTCATCACGACCAGGATCACGACGGCGATGAACGCCAGGACGAACGAGGCGGCGTACGCACCGGCCACGTTGAAGTTCTGGAACTGCTGTTCGACATAGAGCGTCAGGGTTTGGGTCTTGCCGACGAAGCGGCCCGACACCACGGCGATGGCGCCGAACTCGCCCAGGGAGCGCGCCAACGTGAGCACCACTCCGTAGGCGAGCGCCCAGCGGATGGCGGGCAGGGTCACCCTGCGAAAGGTCTGTACCGGCCCCGCGCCCAGCGTCCACGCGGCCTGTTCCTGCTCGATGCCGATCTCCTCGAGCACCGGCGCGACCTCGCGCACGACGAGGGGCAGCGACACGAAGATGGTGGCCATCACCATGCCGGGAAGCGAGAAGATCACCTGGATGCCGCGATCGGCGAGCCAGCCGCCGAAGCTGGAGAACTTGCCGTAGACGAGGATCAACGCCAGCCCCACGACCACCGGCGACACGGCCAGGGGCAGGTCGATGAATGCGTTGAGGAGACGCTTCCCCGGGAACTCGTGCCGGACCACCAGGACGGCGACGAGCACCCCGAACACCGTGTTGAGGATCACCGCGAGGATGGCGACCTTCAGCGTGACCTGAAAGGCATGCAGCGCGTCGGGCTCCGTCAACTGGTGCCACACCGGGCTGAGCCCGTGCTGGAAGGTGCGCCAGAAGACCAGCCCGACGGGCAGCACGAGCAGGAACAGCAGGTACGCGAGCGCCGCCAGTCGCAGTCCCCACTTAGCCACGGCGCGCGCTCCAGCGCTTGATCACGTCGAGCGCCACGATCACGGCCAGAGCCACCACGAGGAGGACCGTGGCCACCGCCGCGGCACCGGTGCGGTTGTCGCTCTCGATCTGGCCGAAGATCTGAACGGCCGAGACCTGCGTTTTGAGCGGGATGTTCCCCGAGATGAGCACGGTGGAGCCGAACTCGGCGATCGCACGCGCGAACGACAGCGCGGTTCCCGCCAGGATGGCGGGCACCAGGTTAGGCAGCACGACGCGGCGGAAGATCGTCAGGTTGCCGGCGCCCAGCGACGCCGCGGCTTCTTCCATGTCGCGGTCGAGCTCCATGAGCACCGGTTGCACCGTGCGGACCACGAACGGCAGGGTCACGAACAACAGCGCAACCAGCACCGCGAGGCGGGTGTACGCCAGGTTGATCCCGATCGGCGTCTGTGGTCCGTAGAGCGCGAGGAGCACGAGACCCGCCACGATCGTCGGGAGCGCGAACGGCAGGTCGATCAGGCCGTTCACCACCCGCTTGCCCGGGAAGTCGTCGCGCACCAGCACCCACGCGATCAGCGTGCCGAACACGACGTTGATGACGGCCACGAGCAGCGACGCCACCACGGTGAGCCGGAGCGCGGCCCACGCCTCGGGGTTGGAGACCGAGCGCCAGAAGCCGGACAGGCCGCCGTCGGTCGACTTCCAGACCACGGCGGCCAGCGGGATGAGCACGATGAGGCTGAGGTACACCATCGCCAGTCCCACGCCCATGCCCACGCCCGGTGACAGTCTCCGGCGGCGTGCGGCGGGGCCCGCCGGTGCGTGAGGCCGGCGTGCCGCGGGGCCCGCCGGTGCGTGAAGCGGGCCCAGCAGGACGGCGTCGCTACTTCTTGTCAATCGACACTCCGAGCCCGCGCTCGATGCCGGCGACGATGCCGGTCGTGGGGTCGAAGAACTTCTTGCTCACGTCGGCCCACCCGCCGACATCGGCGATGGTGAAGAGCGTCTTGGGAGTCTCGAACTTCCGCGCCTTGGTCACGCCCTGGGTCGTGGGCCGGTAGCCGTTCTCGGCGAAGATCGCCTGGGCCGCCGGTGTGCGCAGGTACTCGATGAACGCCTTGGCCTGCTCCGGGTACTTCGAGTTCGACGTAACCGCGATCGGGTTCTCGATGAGGATCGTCTGGTCGGGGATCGTGTAGTCGATGGCCTGGCCCTTGAGCTGGGCGAAGATCGCCTCGTTCTCGTAGGCGAGCATCACGTCGCCCTTGCCCGAGGTGAAGGTCTGCAGCGCCTTGCGGGCGCTGTCGTCCTGCACGGGCACGTTCCTGAAGAGCGCCTCGAGGTACGCCTTGGCGTCGGCCTCGGACCTGCCCTGCTTCAACTGCGCGCCCCAACCTGCCATCACGTTCCACCGGGCACCGCCGGACGTGAACGGGTTCGGCGTGATGACCTCGACTCCGGGCTTGGTCAGGTCGGACCAGGTCTTGATGTGCTTGGGGTTGCCCTTGCGGGTGACGAACGCCACGACCGAGTCGGTGATCATCCCCTTCTCGGGACCGCTGTTCCAGTCCGCGGCCACCAGGTTGGCTTTCACCAACCGGGTGATGTCGGGCTCGAGCGCGAAGGCGACGACGTCGGCGGTCAGGCCCGACTCCACGGCCCGGCTCTGGTCACCGGAGGCCCCGAACGACTTGGTGAACGTGATGTTCTTGCCCTGGGGCGTCTGGCGGAAGGCCTCCGTGAGCTTGTCGTAGGCCTCCTGGGGCGTCGAGTACGCCACGAGCGTCAGCTGCGCCGCCGGGAGCGCCTTCGCCGCGGATCCCGCGGCGGTCGTGCCGGTCGACTTCGCGGCGGTCTTGTTCTTGCTGTCGCCGCAACCGGCGGCCAGGAGCACCAGCGTCAGCGCCAATGCCAGCAGCGACGTGAGGCGCCGCCACGAGGGTCGTCGGATGGGATCGGAAGTCATCGTCGGTACGCCCTCCGTCAGGCTCGGTCACGCTCCCTTTATGAAGCTTTCCTATAGAATAGGTGCAGAATAGGAGGACGAGGTCGGGTGCGTCAAGCACGGCGACGGCCATGTCACCTCCCTGCCGTCACGGCCCGCCCATCACGTGGAGGACGCCGTCGGGCACATCCCCGACCGAGGAGCCCGGGCAGCCGGGTGGCTCGCTGAGGTGATGCCGGCGTCCGACAGGGGCGACCGTCCCCCCGTCGGCGGTTGGCACGCCGAAGCGCGCGACCGCGTGCGCGAGGGCCGCGCACGTGGAGACTCGTCCCGGGTAGCGCTCGGTCCACATGATCGACACGTCGCGGAGGCCCTTCCACCGCGGCGGCACCTCGATGCGGCCGATGAGACGCCCGCCGACGAACGCCTCCCACAGGTGGGGCCCGCCGGTGACCACCCGCAGCTCGTAGGTCGATCCGACCTCCCACTCGAAGGGGATGCGGACGCTGTAGCCCTCACCTTCGCCGTCGAACCGCGACATGTAGACGGGCCCGCCTGCGGTCACCGCGTCCCAGATGGAGAAGATGGCGATCTTTCCTGTCGGCTCCGAGCCGAGGGTCTGCAGACCCACGTAGCCCGCCTCGCCGCCGACCAGCCAGAACTGGTGGCTCCAGAAGTAGCCGTCGGGCGTCGGGTCGGTGTGCGGCGTGAGCTCCCACTCGAAGCTCGCATAGCCGTCGGGCGCGTCCGGCCAGCGCCAGTCGGTGTAGGTACCCGTGATGCGGACGGCCATGTCACCTCCCTGCCGTCACGGCTTCTTGGTGCGCTCATCCACCGCGACGGTGGTTGCGCGCGACGAGAAGGGCCCTGCCGTCTACCCCGGCAGGTTGTGGACCGGCACGAACGGACGGCAGGGCATCCCGCGCAGCGAAGGGCAGGGCGGGAGCCGTCGGGGCCCCACGTGGTAGTTGGGAACGACCGACAGCACGAGCGCGGAGGCCATGTCGTGCGTGCGCGCCACCCGGTGCGTCGGTATCGCCCCGTGGTAGTCCGGGGCCTCGAACTCCCAGGTCGCGTGGTTGCGGCCCGGTGTGGCAACCGTCAACCGGAGTCGGGAGCCGGCGCGGAACGCGTGGGCGAACGCGGGGATCTCGATCTTGGCGCGGACGAACTTCCCCGGCACCAACGGCTCGAAGTCGTCCTCTTCGAACGAGTGACCGATCTCCAAGCCCTTCGTGCGGCTCTCGTCGATCTTGCGGTGACCGAGCCGGAGCCACCCGTTCTGCACGAGGTACTCGATGCCGTCGGGTCGCACCTCGGAGATCGACACCTGCACGTCGGCGGCCGTGGCGTCGCTCGCGACATGGAGATCGACGTAGCCCGGGCCGGCGACCACGAGGTCGTCGGGCAGCGGAGGGGTGAGGTAGGAGAGCTGCTTGCCTTCGTCGAAACGGGTCCAGTCGAAGTCCCAGAGGCGGTCGAGCAGCCCGTAGGGCTTGTTCTCGAAGATCGTCTTGTCGCCCGCGGCGGGATCGAATTGGAACGCATCGACACCGCCCCGCTCGGAGGGGCCCGATCTCGGGGGCCGGTCATCGGTGAGGCTCTCCGCAGGCCCGAAGAACCAAGTCCGGCGATCGGCCTGCTGGTGGGGCGGCGGCCACGTGGGGAACGTCAACTCGAAGGTGCCGATCGGCTCGCCCCGCTCGTTGCCCCCGATGCCGCTCTCGAAGATCACGCGCACCGGCTGCTCGGCCTCGTAGCCGCGCCGCGCCGCCTGGTAGTCGTTGCCGAACCAGAAGGGCCAGCGATCTCGCTCGATCACCGTGTCGCGCAGGTTGAAGGCGGCTGCCAGGACGGGCGCGGCTGCGACCCGGATGATCGGGTTCATCTTGGGCACGCGTTCGGCCACATAGAACTCGAGGAACTCGAACCACCGGTTGATGTTCGACGGCGCGTACCCGTCGGGGTGTCGACCGTTCCAGAGGGCGACGCGGAGCACCGGCGCACGGTCGAAGTTGTCGACCATGGTGTTGAACTGCGCTCCCGTCTGCTCGTCCTGGAACGCACCGGTGAGGTACACGGGCACGTCGATGTCGCGCACGAGCCGGCGCAGATCGCGCGCCTCCAGGGTCTCGGGGTAGAACTCGATGGCGCGCCCGAACTTCTCGAAGTTGGGGTTGAGGTTGTGGGCGCGCTGGTTGGACGCACAGGTCGTGTCGCCGCCGGCGATGCGATCCGCCACCCAGCTCGAACCTCCCGGTGCCGCAGCGCGGTCGCGCTCGGCCAGCCACTGCTTGGCGAACCCGCTGTTGTAGATACCGCCGGGCCACTGCTCGAGATAGGGGTCGGCGATCACCGACTGGGGCAACACGGCCGCGAGGTGAGGTGGGCGCGTCGACGCCACGTAGAGCTGCGAGATCCCCGAGTAGGAGAGCCCCACCATGCCCACGTGGTTGTGCAGCACCCACGGCTGGCGGGCGACGGTCTCGACGATGTCGTAGCCGTCGGCCTGCTGCGCGGGGTTGAAGATGTCGAAGACGCCGCCCGCGCAGGCGCTGCCCCGCATGTTCACCGCGACAGTGGCGTAACCGAAGGCGCGCGCGAGCCGGACCCCCGGCTCTTCCGACGCGGGGTTCGACGGCGAGTAGCCGGAGTATTCGATCACGGTCGGGTAGGGCCCGCTGCCGTAGAACGCGGGGTCGGGGAAGCGAATCATCGCGGAGAGCGTCACCCCGTCACGCATCTCGAGATACCGGAAGCCGTTCTCGAGGGACGAGCCCGGCAGGACGTTGCCGAGGACGTCGAGCCGGGCGCCGTCGAGGTGCTGGCGCGCGTACAGCGACTGGTCGGGGACGTCGTCGCGCCCCAGCACCCGGAACGACGCGGTGGTGAGCGGCGGACGGGCGCTGTCGTCGCGGATCACGTAGCGGCCGGGCTCGACCACCCCGCCTCCCCTGACCTCGGGGATCGCCGCGTCGGGACCGGCTTGGAGCACCGCGTGCCTGGCAGGCAGGTAGGCGAAGTTCACCTGGCCGTACGCATCGGCGCGGTAGGTGAGGCGCCTGTGCCCGTCGTGGTAGAGGGTCAAGGGCTGGCCCGGGCTCGCCCCGGTGACCGTGACCTGCTCGACCCCCGGGTGCACCCCCCAGCTCGCGGCGACCGCCCCTCGGCGCTCCGCGGTGGCGGTCGCGGGGCCCGCGGCGGCCACCAGCGCGAGCACCGCCAGCCCGGCCGCGGCCCGCGCCCGCACCGTCGCCCCGCTTCGCCGCATCGCGCTCCCTCCGTGGTCGCCGCACGCTACCCCTGGACGGAGGGCGGAGCGGGCCTACACTGCGCCGCGATGGGGCGTGTCCTGGCCGTGGCGAACCAGAAGGGCGGCGTGGCCAAGACCACGACCGTGCACGCCCTCGCCGTCGCCTTGGCCGAACTGGGTGAGAGCGTGCTGGTCGTCGACCTCGACCCGCAGGCCTGCCTGACGTTCTCGATGGGACTCGACCCCGACTCACTCGACGCGTCGGTGCACGACGTGTTCGTGCGGGGAACGCCGGCCGCGAAGGTGATCCAGCACGTCGAGGGGGTCGACCTGCTGCCGGCCACGATCGACCTGGCCGGGTCGGAGGTGCACCTGCTCACGCGAACCGGGCGAGAGCACGCGCTCGCGCGGGCGATCGCGCCACTCGGGCCGATGTACGACACCGTGATCATCGACTGCCCGCCGTCGCTCGGTGTCCTCACCATCAACGGGCTCACGGTCGCGGAGCAGGTGCTCGTGCCGCTCCAGTGTGAGGCATTGAGCCATCGCGGCGTCGCGCAGCTCCTCGAGACGATCGACGACGTGCGTCTGTTCGCGAACCCTGCGCTGAGCGTCCGGGGGATCATCGCGACCATGTACGACGGCCGCACCCGCCACAGCCGCGCCATCCTCGACGACGTCCGCAGCCGCTACGCGTTGAACGTGCTCGAGCCACCGGTGCCCAAGTCGGTTCGGTTCGCGGAGGCTCCCGCGCAGGGCCACTCGATCCTCCGGCATGCGTCGGGCTCGGCCGGCGCGGAGGCCTACCGCGCCATCGCGCGCACGCTGCACGGCGATCTCACGAACGCCGACGACGCGACCTGATGCCGAGCTCGCGCGATCCGCTCGGCAAACATGCGCTGTTCTGGGTGCCCGGCGAGCGCGCCGATCCGAAGCCCTTCGAGTCGAAGGGGCCGGTTCCCGGCAAGCGCGCGCTCTTCTCGGCACCCGACCGCCAGCCCGGCGCGATCACGCTCGAGTGCTCGGCGTGCCGTGCCCGGTCGCAGGTGTCGTACATCGAGTTCGTGCGCCGTCATCTCCCGATGTGGCTCTGGTTGCCGGGCCGCCACTTCTCGCGGCTGATGAGGTGCCCTGCGTGCGAGCGCCGTGCGTGGGTCCGCGTCACCTGGCGGCCCTGACCGGTCCCGAATCGCACCGCCAGCCCGACGACGAGGGAGACGCCAGTGGAGATGCGCAAGCTCGGGTCGCTCGAGGTCACCGTGGTCGGGCTCGGGTGCAACAACTTCGGGATGCGTTGCGACGAGGAGCGGTCCACCAAGGTCGTGCACGCCGCCCTCGACGCGGGGATCAACTTCTTCGACACCGCCGACATCTACGGCGGCACGCGCTCGGAGGAGCTGCTCGGCCGGGCGCTCGGACGCAACCGCGACGAGGTGGTGGTGGCCACCAAGTTCGCAGCTCCCATCGACGACGACCCCCAGCATGCGGGAGCGAGCGCGCGCTGGGTGCGCGAGGCGGTCGATGGCAGCCTGCGGCGTCTCGGCACCGACCGCATCGACCTCTACCAGCAGCACATGCCCGATCCCGCGGTGCCGATCGAGGAGACCCTCGAGGCGCTCGACGCGCTCGTACGTGTCGGCAAGGTGCGCGAGATCGGCAACTCGAACTTCTCGGGAGAGCAGATCGACGCGGCCGAGGCGGCGTCTGCGACGAAAGGCTGGGCACGCTTCGTCAGCGCGCAGAACCACTTCAACGTGCTGCACCGCGAGCCGCTCGACGACGTCGTTCCGGCATGCGTGCGCAACGGCCTCGGGATGCTGCCCTACTTCCCACTGGCGAGCGGTCTGCTGACCGGCAAGTACGACCGGGGCGAGCCGCCGCCCGCGGGCACGCGCCTTTCCACGATGCCCGAAGACCGCGCCGCGAGGATCCTGTCGAATCGCAACTTCGAGCGGCTCGCGCGACTCGCCGCCTTCGCCGTAGCGCGCGACCACACCGTCCTCGACCTCGCGTTCGCCTGGCTCGCGGGCCAACCCGCGGTGGCGTCGGTCATCGCCGGGGCCACGCAGGCCGACCAGGTACGTGCCAACGTGGCCGCCGGGGCGTGGACGCTGTCGCGGGAGGAGCTCGAGGAGCTCGACGAGCTCGATGCGTGAGCCCGGGTCGCGCGTAGCGCGGACTGTCCCAAGAGTCGTCGTCGCGGTGCTGGCGGTCTCGTTCGTGCTCGTCGCGTGCGGGAGCGACAGCAAGACGGGCGCGGACGGCGGCTCGCCTCGCCCGAGGCCCGCCACGACCGCGCCGCCGAGCCCCGGCCGGAGCGCCCCCGACTCGACGGCCGTTGCGGGCCCCGATCCCGTGATCGCGGCGGCCGGCGACATCGCGTGCCCGAGCTCGTGCACGTCGACGAAGACGGTCGGCGACATGCTCGTCGAAGGCAACTACACGGCGGTGCTCACGCTCGGCGACAACCAGTACGAGGATGGCCGGCTGTCGGAGTACACGCGCTCGTACGACCCCACCTGGGGCCGCGTGAAGGACAAGACCTACCCGAGCCCGGGCAACCACGACTATCACGACGCGAACGGAGCCGGCTACTACGCCTACTTCGGCTCGCGCGCCGGCCCGCCGGGCAAGGGCTACTACAGCTATGACATCGGCACATGGCACCTGTTGAGCCTGAACAGCGAGGCGAACATCGACGCGCAGCTCGGATGGGTAAAAGCCGACCTCGCCGTCAATCACAGCCGGTGCACGCTCGCGTACTGGCACAAGCCGATCTGGACGTCGGGCAACACCCACCGTCACGACGGCGAGCCCATGACGGCCATCTGGAACGCGCTGGTCGAGGGAGGTGCCGACGTGGTGCTCAACGGCCACGTCCACAACTACGAGCGCTTCGCACCCCGCGACGGGATCCGGGCGTTCATCGTCGGGACGGGCGGGCGCGACTCCCACTACGGCTTCGCGCAGACGGCATCGCTCTCCGAGGTGCGCGACAACTCGACCGACGGGCTGCTCCGGCTCACGCTGCACCCCGCGGGCTACGACTGGCGCTTCCTCCCGGTGCCCGGTGGCACGTTCAGCGACGCGGGCGCCGGCACCTGCCGCTGACCGTCCATTTTGAGTCCTTCGGCCCATTGGCGCCGTCGACCACATTTTGTAGCCTGACCCCACGATGAGTGCGCAAGGTGCCGAAGACCACTCCCTCATGACCGCGCTGCTCGGCGCCTGGGTGCACGACGAGGCGACGCTCGTCAACGACCTCGCGCACGGCGCCTCGCGGGCCGAGCTCGTCGGCGCGACGGTGCAGCTCACGGCGGCGGTGAGGAGCCTGTACCGCATCCTCGACGAGCTGGCCGACCTCGCGCCCGACTCCAACCTGCGCATCTTCCTCGAGCACATCGCGCTGCGGGACGCCGAGGCGGCCTGAGCCCGACGGCGGTCAGTGCCCGAACGGGCTGACCAGCTGACCCTCCTCGTCGCGGATGACGTGCATCACCGCGTTGATGAGGGCGAGGTGGGTGAAGGCCTGCGGGAAGTTGCCCAGGTGGCGCCCGCTGCGAGGATCGAGCTCCTCCGCGTAGAGGTCGAGCGGGCTCGCGAACGACAGCAGCTTCTCGCACAGGTGGCGCGCGCGCAGCCGCTCGCCGATCTCGGCCAGCGCCGAGACGAGCCAGAACGAGCAGATCGTGAAGCTGCCTTCCTCGCCCGACAGGCCGTCGTCGGTCTCCTTCACCCGGTACCGCAGGACCAGTCCGTCGACCGTGAGCTCGTCGGCGATGGCGAGCACGGTCGCCCGCACGCGTGGGTCCTCCGGTGGAAGGAAGCGCACCAGGGGCATGAGCAACAGCGATGCGTCGAGCGCGTCGGTGTCGTAGTGCTGGACGAAGACACCGCGCCCGTCGACACCGTGCGCGCAGATGTCCGCGTGTATCTCGTCCGCCGCGGCCTGCCACGACCCGGCCCGCGTGGCGTCCTCGCGGAGCCGAGCCAGGCGCGCGCCCCGGTCTGCCGCGACCCAGCACATCAGCTTCGACGACGTGAAGTGCTTGGGCTCGCCCCGCACCTCCCAGATGCCCTGATCGGGCTCCCGCCAGTACGTCAGGGCGGACTCGACCTGGCGCTGCAGGATCGGCCACAGGCGATCGTCGAGGCGGTCCTGGGAACGGATGTGGATGTAGAAGGAGTCGAGCACCGCCCCCCAGACATCGTGCTGGTACTGCTTGTAGGCCGCATTGCCGACGCGCACGGGCCGGGCGCCGTCGTAGCCGTGCAGGTGATCGAGGACCTGCTCGTCGAGGTTCGTCTCACCGTCCACGCCGTACATCACCTGAAGCGCCTCGTCGCGTTCGGCGACGTCGGAGATGAAGCAGAAGAAGTCCTCCGCCTCCCAGTCGAAGCCGAGGGTGTGAAGGCTCCACAGCGCGAAGGCGGAGTCGCGTATCCAGCTGTAGCGGTAGTCCCAGTTGCGCTCGCCGCCAGGTGCCTCCGGCAGCGAGGTCGTCGCCGCCGCGATCAGCGCGCCGGTGGGGGTGAACGTCAGACCCTTGAGCGTCAGCGCGCTGCGTAGGAGATGGTTGCGCCATGGATGATCAGGGAAATCGCCGCGGGCCAGCCAGTGCTGCCAGTGGTGCGCGGTCCACACCAACCGCTCGTACGCCGCCGCGTAGTCGTAGGGCGGTTCGTGCTGACTCCATGTGAGCGCGCAGAACCGGTGGTCGCCCTCCTTGAGCAACGTCCGGGCCGTCGCCCGTCCACCCTCGAAGCCGACGCGCAGGTCGGTCGTGAGTCGCAGCTCCAGATCGACGTCGGCACAACGCGCCACGGCCTCGTGATAGCCCCGGTCGGTGTGCGACCACGTTGCCGGCCGACGGCCGTAGTCGAACATGGGCTCGCAGTCGAGCATCACCTGGACCTCGCCGTTGACGCAGCGAACCGTGCGCAGCAGCAGGTGGTCGGCGTCGTAGTCGGTCGGCGCGCGCCGGTGTGTGCCCGAGAGCTCGTCCTCGTGGTGCCACGGGCCGATGACCAGCAGGTCGCGCACGATGATCCACCCCGTCGCGGTCCCCCAGCTCGTCTCGAGCACCATCGTGCCGGGGAGGTAGCGCCGGGCGGCGGGCACCGTCTCGTCCGCCGGACCGAGCCTGAAGCCACCGGCGTGACGGTCGAGGATCGCCCCGAACACGCTCGGCGAGTCCATGCGCGGGAGGCACAGCCACTCGACGTTGCCGCTGGGCGCCACCAGCGCGGTGGTCTCGCAGTCGGACAGGAACCCGTAGTCGGCGATCGGCGGAAAGGGAGATCGACCGAGCATCGCCTCGGTCGACGGGAACATGGAGGTCACGGCCTTACTCTCGCATTCGCGGCGATCACACCGCTACGCACGTCGGCCCGGGCAAGACGTTGGGCTGACGTGGCGCCGTGGTCACGGCCAGACTGGTCGACAGACGGAGGAGGACTGCGATGCGCGTGGCGGTGCTGGGAGCCGGTTCATGGGGAACGACGGTCGCGTCGCTCGCGGCTGCGAGGAACGAGACAACCCTCTGGGCCCGCGGGCCCGACGTGGCCGCCGAGATCCGGGACGAGCACACGAACGCCGCGTACCTGCCGGGGTTCGAGCTGCCGAAGCAGCTACATGCGTCGTCGGACCTGGAGGAAGTCGTCCGCGACGCGGACGTGCTGATCGCGGGCGTGCCGTCGCACGGCTTCCGGGAGGTGCTCGAGCAGGCCGTTCCTCACGTCCGTCCGTGGATCCCGATCGTGAGCCTGACCAAGGGCTTCGAGGCGGGAACCCTGCTGCGTATGACCGAGGTCATCAAGGACCTGCTCCCGGGTCACCCGGCGGCCGCGCTGACCGGGCCCAACCTGGCGAAGGAGATCATGGCCGGCCAGGCCGCCGCCAGCGTCATCGCCACCGAGGACCTGTCGGTGGCGGCGGCCCTCCAGGCGGTGTTGCGCCGCGGGGTGTTCCGCATCTACATGAACCACGACGTGATCGGCTGCGAGGTGGCCGGCGCGCTCAAGAACGTGATCGCGATCGCGGCGGGCATCGCCCAGGGCGTGAGCGTCGGCGACAACACCCGCGCCGCGGTGATCTCGCGCGGCGTCGCCGAGCTGACGCGTCTCGGTGTGGCCATGGGAGGCGAGGCACCCACGTTCGCCGGTCTCGCGGGCATGGGCGACCTCATCGCGACGTGCGTCAGCCCCCAGAGCCGAAACCGCTACGTCGGTGAGCAGCTGGGCCTCGGTCGACCGCTCGGCGAGATCCTCGCCGAGATGAACATGGTCGCGGAGGGTGTGAAGACCGCGGTGACGGTCATGCAGCTGGCCGAGCGGCACGACGTCGAGATGCCGATCTGTCATGTCATCAACCGCGTGGTGACGGGCGAGATGCGCGCGGTCGACGCCTACCGCGGGCTTCGGCCCGCGGGCCACGAGCTCGATCCGGGCTGACGCGACCCTCGCGCCCGTGGAGCTCCGATACCTCTATGTCGGATCACCCGACGTCGGGCGGGCCGTCGCCGCCTGGCTGAGGGTGCCGGGCGCGAAGGCCCGCTGGCGGTTCCGCCACTTCGGAGCCGACGTCGCCGCCATCGACGTCGGCTCGGCTCCCGTCGTGCTCCTCGCCGACCACCGTCCGCCGGGATCCATCCTTCCGATCTACGCGGTCGACGACCTCGACAGCTCGTTGGAGACGCTCGAGGAAGCCGGATGGTCGCGCGACGTCGGGCCGATGGGAACGCCCGAGGGCCTCGCGTGCGTGGTCCGCCACGACGACGGCGGGACGATCGCGTTGTTGAAGGTGGAGCGGCCGAACGCGATGGACTCGGCCTACGCGGACGGCGCCAACGCACATGCAGTGAGACTGGCCGCCGCGCCCTGAGGCCGGCGTCGCCGGCGCCTGCTGGACGCGGGCGCACCCACCATGGAACATGAGGACTTGCACCGGTTGCCTTCCCCCGACTTCGGGCGCGACGCACGCTCGTCCGCGGCCTGATCGTGGTCGAGACCGGTCGGTACACCTTCGGTGACAGCGAGCTTGCCGCGTGCCGCCTGGCGACCGTCGCAGAGGTGTTCGAGGCCACCTCGCGCCGGCTGATCGCGTCGTCGATGCCCGCCGGCATGCGCATCGCCCTCGACCTCGGCTGCGGCCCGGGCTACACCACTCGACTCATCGCCCAGGTGAGCCGCCCGCACCGAGTGCTCGGCCTCGACAGCTCGGCGCGCTTCCTGGATCTCGCCCGCGAGCTCACGAATGAGCCCGGCGTGGCGTTCGGCGTCCACGACGTCACGGCAATGCCCCTCCCCGAAGCGCCGGTCGACGCGCTCTACGCGAGGCTGCTGCTCGCGCATCTGCGCGACCCTCTGGCGCGGGTCGAGAGCTGGATGACCCAGCTCCGCGCCGGTGGTGTGCTCGTGCTCGAAGAGGTTGAGGCGATCGAGGCGCCGGACGGGGTGCTCCGCGAGTATGAATCGCTCGTCGCGCGCCTCGTCGCGGCCGAGGGTGGCTCGATGTACGCGGGCCCGTTGCTGGCCCCGCGGGGTGGGCGGTGTGTCGACGTGCACGTCGACACGGCCGTTGCCGCTCGGATGTACGCGATGAACCTGGAGACCTGGAGGGAGGACGCGCGAGAGCGCGGGCTGGCCGGTCCGGATGAGCTCGATCGGATCGCGGAGGGCCTCGCGACACTCCGGTCACACCCCGGTGCCGGCTCGGTCCGGTGGGTCCTGCGTCAGGTCGTGCTCACGGCCTGACCGGTGATGACGTCCGAGCGCTCGGAGGGCAAGATGTGGCGTACTCGAGGTGAACGGGAGACCCTCATGAGAGCCAGGGTGTTCGAGCAAGCCGAGATGATGGCGACCGTCATTCGCGTGCACGACGTCGCCGCTTCGGTCGAGTGGTACCGCGACAAGCTCGATCTCGACCCGTTGCACGTCGGATCGGACGGTCGCGACCATCCCATCGCCGCCTTCGCGATCGCGGGAAGCGTCATCTCCCTGTGGCAGCTCCCGCCGGGATCGCGACGGCCCCGAGCGGATGCCGACCACAACACCTACGTCGCCGCGGTGGTGAACGGCGACCTCGAGGCGCCGCGCCGGGCCCTCGAATCCCGCGGCGTCGAGGTCGGGGAGCTCCGGCGCAGCGCGAACAACGAGTTCTTCTGGTTCTGCGACCCGGACGGCAACCGGTTCGAGCTCAGCCGCCCACTCACCGCGGAGTACCGCGAAGCAGCAGCCAGGATCGACGCGGAGTCCTAGCGGGTCGCTTCAGGCCGCGAGCTGCGCGGCCGGCGGGGGCAGGGTCTGAGGCGCGTTGGCGAGGTCGAGCTCGAAGTACAGGAAGTTCCTGGTCTGGTCGAGGATCTCGGTGCGGTGCTGCGTGTAGGGCACGTGTCCCGCGCCCTCCCAGGTCGTGAGGTAGGAGGTGAGCCCGGCGCCGCGCGCCTCGTTGACCGTGTTGACGGCCCACTGGTACGGCACGAGCGGATCGGCGGTGCCGTGGAACAGCAGGCTCGAAGAGTCACCCGCGCCTGCACTCCCGAGGATCTTTGCCCCCGACAGCGAGACGGCGCCTCTGACCGCCGAGGATTCGCCCGGGTTCCCGCTGTTGCCGACATCGTCGGGGTTGAAGCCGACGTTCAGCGCGGTGATCGCGCCGGCCGAGGTGCCACCGATCGCGATCCGGCTGCCGTCCACGCCGTAGGTCGCGGCATTCGCGCGCAAGAAGCGCACTGCCGCCTGCGCGTCGTGCATCGCGTCGATGATGGCCTGCACGCAAGCGCCGGTGGGGCTGCTGGCCGAACATCCGCCCGCGACGAGCCGGTAGTTGATGGACACGTTGACATAGCCCTTCTTGGCGAACGTGTTCGCCTCGTCGACGAGCTCCGGCGAGGTCTTGTCGCCACCGCTGAAGGAGCCACCGTGCACCCAGACGATCGCGGGACGGCTCGTCACGGGGTCGCCGGCCGGGCTGTACACGTCGAGCTTGAGCGTGACGGTCTGACCCGTCTGGTCGACGGCGCTGCCGTACGTCACGTTGCTCGTGGTGTTGACGGTGCTGAAGACCGCGTCGCGGTAGCGCAGCGGAGCGGGACCGGGCGGCGTGATCAGATAGCAGCCAGTGGTGGCGAGCGCGAGCGAGACAGTGACGAGGACGAGCAGGCGTCGCATCGGACCTCCAGAGGTGGACGGCGATGGTCCCGCGTGGGCCCCGGCGGCGTCAAGGGATCACCGCTAGCCTCCGCACGCACCTCGTCGGAGGAGATCTGCGGTGGGAGAGCTTCAGGTCGAGATCGAGCCAGACGACGCCGGGTTCGACGGGAGAAGGCTCGCACGACTCGACAGCCACTTCGCACGCTACGTCGACGACGGGCGCCTGCCGGGGTGGCTGATACTCGTGTCCCGCCGAGGCCGGATCGTGCACCTGAGCACGTACGGTCAGCGCGACGTCGAAGCCGCGCTGCCCGTCGAGGTCGACACGCTCTTTCGCATCTACTCGATGACGAAGCCGATCGCGTCGGTCGCGGCGATGATGCTCTACGAGGAAGGGCGCTTCGAGCTGAAAGACCCCGTCAGTCGATTCGTGCCCGCGTTCGAGGACGTTCGCGTGTACCGCGCCGGGTCTGCGCTCAACCCGGTGACGGAGCCGGCGCGCGAGCCGGTGCGCATCTGGCACCTGCTCACCCACACGTCGGGGCTCACGTACGGCTTCCATCACGCGCACCCCGTCGATGCGATGTACCGGGCCGCAGGCTTCGAGTGGGGCAGCCCGCCCGGCGCCGAACTGACGGCGTGCTGTGACGCATGGGCCGCGCTGCCCCTCCTGTTCCAGCCCGGGACCGAGTGGAACTACGGGGTGTCGACCGACGTGCTCGGCCGGGTGGTCGAGATCGCGTCCGGTCAGACGCTCGACCGGTTCTTCGCGGAGCGCATCTTCCGGCCGCTCGGCATGACCGACACCGCGTTCTGGGCGCCCGAGGCCGACCACGACCGGCTGGCGGCGCTCTACGTGGCCTTCCCGGGCCGCGCCGATCCGGTGCGCATGGACGCCATGGGAGACACGGCGAAGACGCGGCCCGCGCTGCTGTCGGGGGGTGGCGGCCTGGTCTCGACCGCGGCCGACTACCACCGCTTCACCCAGATGCTGCTCCGCGGCGGTGAGCTCGACGGCGCCCGCCTGCTCGGCACACGCACCGTGCGCTACATGACCCGCAACCACCTGCCGGGCGGCGTCGACCTCGAGGCGTTCGGGCGCCCGCTGTTCGCGGAGACGACGTTCGAGGGTGTCGGCTTCGGGCTCGGGTTCTCGGTCGTCGAGGACAACGTCGCCAACCGGGTGCTCTCGACGGTCGGTGAGTTCGGATGGGGCGGCGCCGCCAGCACCGCGTCGCTGGTCGACCCCGCCGAGGAGCTCACCATGCTGTTCTTCACCCAGCTCCTCCCGTCGAGCACCCATCCGATCCGATCGCAGCTGAAGCAGCTCGTCTACCAGGCCCTCGTCGACTGACCTCGCCCCGGCGGGAACGGCCGGCCTCCAGGGGCCTACGGTGAAGGGTCGAGAGAGCCACGGCGAGAGGAGACGCCACGATGGCCAAGGCGAAGTTCGTGGTCCGCAAGGCCAGCACGGGGAAGTTCCGGTTCAACCTGGTCGGGACGAACGGGAAGATCATCGCGACGAGCGAGCCCTACAGCTCCAGGGCGTCGGCCATGAAGGGCATCGAGGCGGTGAAACGGCATGCGCTCGACGCCGACGTCCTCGACGACGCGACCGCACCGAAGCCGCACCGGAGCGGAGCGCGCGCGCGGGCCGACGCCATCGCGAGCTCCACGAGACGGATTCGCCAGAGCCCGGCCGACGGCGACGGGTTGGGCGGTCCGTTTCCCGGGGGCAGCCAACCGCTGTAGGTGGGCTTCTCTCCACCGGCAGCACCATCCGACCCGCACCGCCGCCGCGAAGGCGAGCCCCCGGCTCTCGGGTAAATCCCCTATGACGTCTCGGGTCTACTCCGCTGTTCGTGTAACGAATGCACCTGTACGGTCGCCGTCGAACCGACCATGCCTTTTCGACCTTTACGGGTCTGGTCACCACAGAGGGTGCGCTTGTTGGAGCTCAAAGAACGCGTGCCGCGAGGTGTTGAACGTCACGCAACATTTCCGGTGTGTCGCAAGCAGGAAGGCACCCTGTGACGGCGGCGTGGCTTCCTCGAATGCCCCGCGTCGTCTCGTCCATCGCGCTTCCCCCGCAGCCGGTCCCGGACCGAATCAAGGTCCTCCACGTCATCACGAACTTCACGACCGGTGCCGGTGGAAACACCCTGCTATCGGCGATGGGCATGGACACCGATCGCTACGAGGTCTTCATCGCGTCTTCGCCCGGCGGCGAATTCTGGGATCGTGCCGAGGCTGCGGGCGTCAAGACCCGGCGGCTGGTCGGCTTTGTCCGTGAGATCGCGCCGCTGAAGGACCTTTCCGTTCTCTTTCAGCTCATCCGATTGATCCGTCGAGAGCGCTTCAGCATCGTTCATACGCACACGACGAAGGCCGGTTTTCTCGGTCGGGTGGCGGCCCGTCTGTGCGGTACACCGGTCGTCGTCCACACCTTCCACGCCTTCAGCTTCCATGACTTCATGGACGCCCGAGTTCGGCGGACATACATGCTTCTCGAGCGCCTGATGCGACCCTTCACCGATGAGTTCCTTGCGGTGGCGCCGCGAGTGGCACGGCAGGCGGTCGAATA
>Ga0066709_100000479_pt1 | contig 21655 bp, 19 predicted proteins | sample GraSoiAngelo_158_FD_79665 | JGI IMG/M metagenome (GOLD analysis project Ga0066709, IMG submission 79665) | Grasslands soil microbial communities from the Angelo Coastal Reserve, California, USA - 14_1009_16_30cm | ecosystem: Environmental > Terrestrial > Soil > Grasslands | place: USA...
AAACATGGTATCGGCCGCACCGATCTTGTCGAAAACCGCCTCGTCGGGATGAAGTCGCGCGGCGCCTACGAAACTCCCGGCGGAACCCTTCTCGTCAAAGCCCACCAGGAACTCGAGCGGCTCACCGTTGACCGCGAGACCGCGCATTTCCAGCAGGCTCTATCGCTGCGCTACGCCGAGCTGGTGTATTACGGTTTGTGGTTCGCGCCGCTACGCGAAGCGCTGGACGGCTTTTTCAACGTCGCGCAGCAGCGCGTCACCGGCGCCATCGGCCTGAAACTCTGGAAGGGCACGCTCAACGTCACGAAGCGCGTTTCTCCTTTCTCGCTCTATCGCGCCGAGCTTGCCAGCTTCACCATGGGCCGCTACAACCCGAAGGATGCTGAGGGTTTCATCAATCTTTTCGCGCTGCCTGTCACCGTTCGGCCAAGAGCAAAAGCGGAGGGCAGCAAACAGTAGTTCTTGCAAAGAATAATGTTGCCCGCGGAGAATTCTCCGGCTGCGGCCGGGAAGGAAACGATGACCGAACGCAAAGACGACCGGCTGTGGGGAGGACGCTTCGAGCGTCAGCCAAATGCTCACTTCGACGCGTTCCAGCGCTCGTTTGCGTTCGATCGCCGGCTCCTGTCTTATGAAATTGCCGTCGACCGCGCCTGGGCCAAGGTGCTCGAGCCCATCGGCATTTTCACCCCGATAGAAGTGAGGCAAACGCTCGCAGCCCTCGACAAAATTGCGAAGCGCGCCAAAACCGATGCCGCGTGGCTCGAATCGTTTGGCGCCACCGTCGAGGACGTGCATCATTTCGTTGAAAAAGCTCTGGTCGAAGAACTTGGACCGCTCGGCTGGAAACTGCATACGGGCCGCAGCCGCAACGAGCTTGTCGCTACCGATTTCCGTTTGTTCGTCAGGGATGCCGCCGCTGAAGTTCAGCGCCACCTCGAAGCCTTGCTCAACGCCTTTTTGGAGCAGGCGAAAGTCAACATCTACGTGCCCATGGCAGGCATGACGCACATGCAACATGCCCAGCCGATCTTGCTTTCGCATTTTCTCCTCGCGCACGCCGAAGCCTTCAGTCGAGACATGACGCGTCTGCAACATGCCAGAGAGAGTGCGGACGCTTGTCCCATAGGCTCCGGGGCACTCGCGGGGAATTCGTTTGCGATCGATCGCAGCGCGATTGCGCGCGAGCTTGGATTTTCCCGCATCACCGCGAACAGCCTCGATGCCGTCAGCGACCGCGATTTTGCGCTCGATTATCTTTTTGCGCTCACCGGTATCGCCACGCATCTTTCGCGCCTTGCCGAGGACTTTGTCATTTTCGCGTCGCAGGAATTGGCATATGTGATTCTGCCCGACGAATACTCGACCGGTAGCAGCCTCATGCCGCAGAAAAAAAATCCCGACGCGTGGGAACTCATTCGCGGAAAAACGGGGCGCGTCACCGGCGCGCTTCTTGGTCTGCTCACCACGCTGAAAGGTTTGCCGACGAGTTACCAGCGAGACCTTCAGGAAGACAAGGAGGCGCTCTTCGCGGCGCACGATCAGGTGACGGACATGCTCGCGGTTGCGGCGGGCGCTGTCGCTTCCACGAAATTCAACGCCGACAGATTGAAATCTGCGGCCTCCAATCCCGCTTTGCTTGCCACCGAAGCCGTAGACTATCTCGTACACAAAGGCATTCCTTTCCGCCAGGCGCACGACATCATCGGTAAAGTGCTGCGGGAAGCGGAGAAACAAAATATTTCGTGGACGGCGCTGCCTCTCGAAACCCTGAAAAAGATCTCGCCCGGATTTGAAGCTGATTTCCCGAAGAGCCTCAGCGTAGAGGCAGCGCTTGTCACCAAAAACGTTCCCGGTGGCACCGCCCCGGAAAGCGTGTGTGACGCCATCGCCAATTTGGAAAGACGTCTCAACAAAAAAGCCACCAAAACAGGAGCCAACCCATGAATGCGAGCCAAGCAACGAAACACCAATCCACCCTCGCTGCGGTTGCGGAGGACCGGAGGTCCCTTCCGGGAGCGGCGCGCTAGTCCTACGGATGTTCCGTTGATAAAGCACGCACTTTCGGAAGCCTCTTTGCCGCGCGGGTTTCGCTTCGCCGCTACCGCCTGCGGCTTGAAGAAAACCGGCGCGCTCGATCTCGCGATTCTTTCGAGCGACGTGCTAGCCTCGGCCGCCGCCGTCTTCACTCAGAATCTCGTGGTTGCCGCGCCCGTTCTCATCTCCAAAGAACACCTGCGCGCCTCCAAAGGCCGCATGCGCGCCGTCGTCGTGAATGCTGGCAACGCGAACTGCGCCACCGGCGTGGCAGGCCACGCGGCCGCGGAGCGCACGGTTGCCGAAGCTGCCAAACGCCTCGGCTGCACACCGCAGGAATTGTTTGTCTGCTCCACGGGAGTGATCGGCGTGCCTTTGCCACTGGAAAAGATTCTCCGCGCGCTGCCAGTCATCGCACGCCATCGCCGCCCTTCGGCACGCTCGTTCGCCGAAACTTCTCTAGCGATCTGCACCACTGACACGCGCCCGAAAACGGCGGCGGCTTCTTTCAAGATGGCAGGCAAGAGAGTTCATCTCGTGGGCTGCGCCAAAGGCGCAGGGATGATCCATCCGAACATGGCGACGATGCTCGCGTTCGTCGCGACGGACGCCGCGATCGTTCCTTCCCTCTTGCAAAAAACGCTTCATGACGTCACTGGACGCACGTTCAATGCGATCAGCGTAGATGGCGACACTTCGACGAACGACACTTTGCTGGTTCTCGCCAACGGCGAAGCGGGCGGGCCTTCGATCAAAGCAGGCACGTCGGCGCATCGAGCGTTTACGGCGGCACTCGAAGAAGTTTGTCGGTCGCTCGCGCTGCAGATCGTCGCCGACGGCGAAGGCGCGCAACGCGTCATCGAAATCGAGGTGCGCAACGCAAAGAACGAAGCTGCTGCCCGCCGCATTGCGGAAACGATTGCCACATCGCCGCTCGTGAAAACGGCTTTCGCAGGCGCCGACCCCAACTGGGGCCGCATCTTCGCGGCGGCGGGGCGTTCGGGTGTCTTCTTCGACACGTCGCGCGTGGATATAAAAATGGCGGGCATCCCCGTCCTGCGGCGCGGCCAGCCGCTCGACTTCAACGAACGCGCGGCAAGCAACAAGCTTCTTTCCGAACACGTTCCGCTGGTCGTGGATCTGCACGCGGGCAAAGCCATGGCCCGCTACTGGACCTGTGACTTCACGGCGGAGTACGTACGCATCAACGCAAGTTATCGGACCTAGCGAAAAGCTCACAGTCGACAGTTCACAATTTCGGTACCTCGGTCAAGGATTAAGTGGGGGGACCCGCCCTTTGGAACGGTAACCAAAAGTGTATCGGGAAACGGTGGTTCTATTGCATCCCTTCGGAATGGACCTGTAGGTTGAACAATATTGCGTGCAGACTCCGCCGCGCGGGCGAAAAGAGGTGACCTCATGTGGGATGACTTCATCAGCCGGCAGATCCGGCGCACCAATCGCAACCTTTTTCTATTCGGAGCCGCCATTTTAGTTTTCCTTGGACTGCTCCTGGCAGCGGGCTGGCGGGATACCTACAACTTTATTTTTGGACCGTTCCCGGTGCAAAGTTCCGAGCTGGTTTCCATCTCGAATCCCGACTTGCCCAAACGCTTTTTCTTGAAGGTGGAGGGCGAGGAATCGTTCGCGACGGGGATGCGGGAAGTGGATGCGAGCAACCACGACAAGATTCGCGCGGAGGTCATCGCGCTTGTGGTTGACAAGCGCCTTTTGCTGGTGAAGACCCCCTTGGACAACCATCAGCTGCAATTCACCGGAACACTGATGGCAGTACCGGCGGAGCTCTTCGACGGGGTGGTGCATCAGGGGGACGCGAAGCATGCTGACCTGAAGGGCGCTTATCTTCCGTTTATGCTTGATGCCACGGGCTTCCGTAAGGGAGACAACCTCTGGGTGGCCGCCGCCGGTGCCGGCTTGGGCGTCCTCGGAGTGATACTCATCGGGATCCCTCTCCGCAGGCAGCTCCAACCCGAAAGGCACCCTCTCTTGACGCAGCTGGCGAAATACGGCGGATTGCAGGATGTGCGAATGCGCATTGATTCGGAGGTTCGCAGCGAGGGCGGAGGCGAAAAGTTCGGGGCAATGCAAATCACCACCAACTGGCTGATTCAGGCAGCGGTGTACAAGACGAACGTTATGGCGACGCGGGACGTCGTTTGGACCTATCCCAAAGTGACGAAGCACTATCACAATGGGATTCCTACTGGGAAAACCTACTCCGCGATCATCCGCGACTCCAAGGGCCAGTCCCTGGAAATCAGTGGGAAGAAGGATTCGGTTCCCAAGCTACTGGAGTCCTTGCAGCGGCGCATGCCCTGGGTTCTTGTAGGCTTCAGCAAGGAGCTGGAGGCACTGTGGCTGAAAGAAAAGCCGAAGTTCTTTCAGCTCATCGAGCAGCGCCGGGCGAGCCTGGCCGGAGCGACCCGCTAGGACTCCCACTTCCAGTTGGCGAATCGCTCGCGGAGGGCGAGTTTTTTGAATTTGCCGACGGAGGTGCGGGGAATGGTGTCGAGGAAGACGAAGGCGTCGGGGAGCTGCCATTTGGCGAAGGATTCGGCGAGGAAGGCGCGCAATTCCTGGGGTGTCGCGTTTGCGCCGTCCTTCAGAACGACGGCGGCAAGCGGGCGCTCCTGCCACTTCGGGTGCGGGATGCCGACGACGCAGGCTTCTTTGACGGCGGGGTGACCCATTAATGAGTTTTCCAGATCGACGGAGCTGATCCATTCCCCGCCGGACTTTACGAGGTCTTTGGCGCGGTCAACAATCTTGACGTAGCCTTGGTCGTCCATGGTGGCGACATCGCCGGTGCGAAACCAGCCGTCGGCGGTCCAGCGATGCGCTTGATCGGGAGAATCGTAGTAGCTCGCGGCGACCCACGGCCCGCGGATTTCGATCTCGCCAGAGGTGACGCCATCGCAGGGGGCTTCACCCTCTGGGCGCATCAAACGGATTTCCACGAAGGGGGCGGGCCAACCCTGTTTGGCGCGGACTTCATATCTTTTGTCTTCGGGCCAGTCGCGCATGTGTGGCCGAAGTCCGCCGGAAGTGCCGATGGGAGTCGTCTCGGTCATGCCCCAAAGATGTTTGATCTGCAGACCAAAACGGTCGAGGCGACGGATGAGTTCGAGAGGCGGCGCGGTGCCTCCACAAACGACGCGGATAGGGGCGTCGAATTTCCAGCCGTCGGGGTTTTTCTCCAACACTTCGAGGACAGCGATCCAAACGGTGGGGACACCGCAGGCGATGCTCACGTGCTCGCTGACCATCAGGCCAAGCACGCTTTCCGGATCCACGTTCGGACCGGGGAGAACCAGGCGCGCGCCGAGCATAGTGCACGCAAAAGGCAGGCCCCAGGCGTTGGCATGAAACATGGGAGCGACTGGCAGGACGGTGTCGAAATGGCTCATGCCAAAAACTTCGGCAAGACCACACGCAAAGGAGTGCAACACCAGGGCACGGTGAGAATAGATGACGCCTTTCGAAAAGCCGGTCGTGCCGGAGGTGAAGCACATGGCTGCGCCGTCGTTTTCATCGATCTGCGGGTAGCGAAAGTCGTCGCCAGCTTCGGAGAGCAGGACTTCATAATTCAGGTACCCTTCGCGCACTGCGTCGCAGCCATACGGAACGACAATCACTTTCTCGAAGGGCGCGTCGCTGCGGAACTTTTCGTAAACGGGAAGGAGGACGTCGTCGATCAGGAGGAAGCGGTCTCCGGCATGCTTGGCAATGCCGGCAATTTCATGCGGATGGAGGCGAAGATTTAGAGTGTGGAGGATGCCGCCGGCACAGGGAACGCCGAAAAACGCTTCCAAATGGCCCGCATGGTTCCACATCATGGAGGCTACGCGGTCGCCCCGTTTCAGGCCGAGTTTGGCAAGAGCGACGGCCAATCGGCGCGTCCGGCGGTAAAAATCGCCATAAGAAGTGCGGGCGATGGACTTGTCCGGCTTGCGGGAAACGATTTCAACGCGCGGAAAGATTTTCCCGGCGCGCTCCAGAATGGTTGGTAAGGTCAACGGAAAATCCATCATCGTGCCGCGCATAAGACCCTCTCGGGGGAGGAACCAAATTGGGCGCATGGTATCACCAATCCGTCACAAAGGGGGAAGGCGCGGCAGCGCCGTCACGGGCAATTGGCGTGCCGCTTCGGGACAATTTCAGTTGCAAAAGGGGTTAATTTCCGAGACGATGCAACAGACCGCTGAAGCAACGGTCTCGCGCCTGCGGTGGTCCGACTTCCCGGACTGCCGGTAACGATAGCTGTCTCTTCAGCGCGCTCCGCGACTCGCATTTTAGGTTCCGGACAGAAGGAGCAAGAGGTGAAGAAGCTCTATATCGGTAATCTTCCGTTTTCCGCGACGGAAGACCAGCTCAACGAGTGGTTTTCGCAGATCGGTGTAACTCCCTCAGGCGTCAATCTAATTCGCGATCGCTTTACGGGACAGTCGCGCGGGTTCGCCTTCGTTGAAGTGACCAATGACGAAGACGCGGATCGCGCGGTGAACTCCCTGAACGGTCAGAATTTTGGCGGGCGAAACCTCGTGGTGAATGAAGCACGTCCCCAGGCAGAGCGCGGCGGCGGTGGTGGCGGCGGGCGGGGCGGGTACGGCGGCGGACGCGGCGGCCATGGCGGCGGTGGTGGGCGTGGCGGCGGGCGCGGCGGTGATCGTGGCGACCGCGGTAATCGCTGGTAAGCAAACACTGCAAGTCTGAAAGCGCAGCGCTCCGGCCCCGGCTGGGGCGCTTCAGTCCCTCTCAGAGAATCCTCGGCGGTACCTCTGCGTCAGCATTCGTCGTTGCGGCTCTCACCTCCGCCGGCTCAACTCGTCTAATCATTTCGGGAGAGCTCGCGAAGAATTGCTGCCCCTGGACAAGGCTTGGCGAGCGGGACATCGCGCTGGTCAATATGAATGTGTAGTATCCCGCGGCGGCGTGTAACCGTCTTTGTGGTTCGTCAGCAGTGACACAGCCGGACTGTGGTCTGCGGTGGAGAAGCTCCCGCTCCGTCTCCCACGGCCGGTTTCGCGAAACAATTGGTCCCGTAACGTGTTTGAAACAGCAGGCAAAGAAAATGCGTTGCCGGCTGGTTTATGAAGTATATGAATAGGCCGGCGAACAGGGGTGCTGTTCCTTGGAGAAGAGCTGCACGGCAGGAGAGTGGTGAACCTTATCGGCAGGGCGTGCATCCAAAGGGTGAGGCAAACGCATTACCAAGCAGGTTGACCGGTTCGTGGTCAAGCATAGAATGACGACCTGGCACAAACGCGATTGGGAAAAGTTTTACGAGCTGGCGCGCCGCCCCTGGAGGCATCACCGCCCGCCGCGACCGGTCTACCCGACTGGCTTGAATCGCGTGCTTCCGGCGCAGGGTTTCAGCTTGTCGGAGCTTGACGACGCCGGTGTGGATCTCGACCTTGCCGAGCGCCTCGGTCTGCCGGTGGACGCCGGGCGCATCGGGGCTTACGGTCCCAACGTTACTGTGCTGCGCGATTTCATCCGATCTTCGCGGCAGCCGCTGTAAACTTCTCCAAGTTGTAAATCAAAATTCACTGCAGGTGTGTGGGTTTGTGTGGAACGAAGAAACCACGTAAAATAAGGGTTTCAGGTAAGTCCAATGGTCACGCCCTTCCATATCATCTACAATTCGCCGGCGCCGCTGGTGCCGCCACCGAACGCGCACCCGCGGCCGGATTGGCTGCGCGTCAGATTTTTCGGCGGCGAGCGCTACCAGGACCTGAAACACATCATGCGCACTCTCGACCTTCATACGGTCTGCGAGAGCGCGCGCTGCCCCAACATGGGCGAGTGCTGGGAGCACGGCACCGCAACCTTCATGATTCTGGGAGACATCTGCACACGCGCTTGTGGCTTCTGCGCTGTGCCTTCGGGCAAGCCGGTCGGCCCGCCGGATGAAGAAGAACCGTTTCGTGTGGCAGAAGCTGTGGCAAAGATGGGATTGCGCTACGCGGTTGTGACTTCCGTGAACCGCGACGACCAGCCCGACGGGGGCGCGCACATCTTTGCGCGCACCATCGAAGAGATTCGCCGCCGCGTCCCTGGCTGCAAAGTGGAAGTGCTGATTCCCGATTTTCGTGGGGATTGGAACGCATTAGACGTCGTACTTGCCGTGCGCCCGGATATTCTCAACCACAATACCGAAACCGTGCCGCGCCTGTATCGCCAGGTCCGCAAAGGCGCGGTGTATGAGCGCTCGCTCGAGCTGCTGCGCCGCTCCAAGGAAGCGCATCCTGAAGTTCCGACAAAGACTGGTCTGATGCTCGGCCTCGGTGAAGAAAAAGACGAAGTCCTCGCTACCATGCGGGACCTCGCCGCGCAGGGCACGAACATTCTCACGCTGGGACAGTATCTGCAGCCCACTCGCGATCATTTACCCATCGTTCGCTACGTTCATCCAGACGAATTCGCTGAATACAAGGTGCTCGGCGAAGGCATGGGTTTCAAGCACGTCGAGGCCGGCCCACTGGTGCGCTCCTCTTACCACGCCTTTGACCAGGCAGAATCTGCAGTTGGCTAGCACGAGCAATATCGCGCGTGCTTCTTCGTTGTCATGCCTGTGTGAGTTGCAACGCAGAGGTATGTTCGAGCATTCGAGCATTGCTCCAGAGCGGTGCCACAGCGCAGCGATGACCGATAGGTAAACGGCAGCGCAGATGGTCAATCGGATATCCGATCGAGCGCGTCGATGGCAAAAGCTACTGCTTCATGCGCGGCCCGAGAACAACGAGCCCTATGCCGGCTACCAGGAGGGTTATCGAGACGGCTGCCGGGATTTGCGCGGTTTTCTCTTCCTCCACGGTTGCTTTGATGGCACCGAGCTTCGCTACTTCTTCCTGTTGCTGATAGTTGAAATTAGGGTGGACGAGTCCAATCACACCCAAAACCAGGAGGATGACTCCGAGAACGATGACAAAGCGCCTCATAGGACGGAAATTATCACAACCGCTGCGATTTGCATTGAAAATGCCGGCAGACGCACCCCTGCCCCGGTCCGGCGCGGAGACGTCCTGTTGGAGTTACCAAGTCCTACGAGCGGCTGGCTGCTGCCGCGGCTTTCTTGGCGGCCTTGGCGGCGGTGGAGGCCTTACGGCGACGCTTGGTCTTCGGCGGAGTCGCGGGCGCTTCGCCGATCAATTCGGCCGTCATGATGCTCGTTACGAACAGCTTGGGGCCATGATCGTCAAAATCGACGGCGGTCCGTTCCTGGTCGGAAGCGGTCACGATACCCAGGCCGTACATTTCATGTTTAATGGTCTGACCTTCCTGCATCACTTGCACAACGTCCTCCTTGACCGCCCTCGCTGATAATCTCGATTCGAATCTCTTGGAGAAGAAGCCCCCGAACAGTCGGGGGGCTCTCCTGTCATAGGCTAGAGACTTGTAACGTTCTCAGCCTGAAGGCCCTTGGGACCCTTCTTCACTTCAAACTCCACTGCCTGACCTTCGTTGAGAGACTTGTATCCTTCCATCGCGATCGCGGAGAAATGCACGAAAACATCTTCTCCCGTCTGGCGCTGGATGAACCCGAAGCCCTTTGAAGCATTAAACCACTTCACTGTTCCTTGTTCCTTCACTTGCCAGCCTCACGTGCGCAACTCCGACAGGGTCGGAGTCGACAATATTGGAATTGCGTTGCCTCTCTTGGTCCGTTTCTTGGTGACCGCAAAGGAGGTCCTTGCAGAGCCACAAGTTAAAAGGTAATACAAGAGCAACAACGCTAGCTAAAGAGTACCACAAAAGGGGGCTCTCTGTCCACGGTCCCGAGCAAGGGCTGGAGGCCCCAGCCGATCACCTAAGTATATGAAATTAAACGATTAACTGAACTCTGATACCTGAAGCGACTTCGAGGAGTGGCGGGTGCCGCCTACTCGAGGAATTCGGGCTGAAGGCTCAAATGCCCCTCACCCAAGGCCTTTTTTTCCCAATACTTGGCGACCCAAGCCTCCCAGCTCCTTCCGGCGGCGGTGTCCCGGCCGGTAAAGGCAAGTGCCACTATATCGGCGTACGCAATCTTCAACTTTTGCTTGGAATCTTTGGGTAGAACTCTCACAAAGCTGGTCGCAAGGGATGATCCGGTCATCCGATCAAACAAGTAGCCTTCGATTTTTGAATTATCTTTAAGAGTTAACGTCACATCACCGCGATAGTCGAAAGCTTTTTCCAGTGCAATGCGCAACTCTTCTTCCGTGGCCAACTTGGGCACCCAACCTTGCACGCTTTCATGAATGGTGCCGGGTACTACTTCCAGCGTGTCGGGGTTCAGCGGAGATCCTTCCGTATGACTCGGCCGGTCCGCATGGCGTGGACCGGTCACGCGCGCGTCTCCTCAAGCTGGCTCTTGCCCGATTGGATCTGAACGAGCGGATTGTAGGAGTGCACCGGCATCGCCGGTTCATTCAGCATGGCGAGCGCATCCGAATCGTTGTATTTGGTGGACAACTCCGCCTTTACAGTCGCCCATAGTCCACGCAGGCCGCTGAAGGTGTGATCCACGGCCGAAGCTTCGTAACCGCTGTGCACCATGCAGTTCGCGCACTTCGGATTGCCGGATTCCGTGCCGTAGTTCTGCCACTCGGTGGCGTCGAGCAGTTCCTGGAACGTGTCCACGTATCCGTCCTGCAGCAGATAGCAGGGCTTCTGCCAGCCAAAGACGTTATAGGTCGGCATGCCCCACGGCGTGCAAGCATAGGTTCGCTTGCCCATCAGAAATTCGAGGAACAGCTTCGACTGGTTAAACTGCCAGCTCGCTTTGCGATTCGACAAAATGGCCCGGAACAAGCGCCGCGTGCGAGCACGTCCGAGGAAGTGCTTTTGGTCGGGCGCCTTGTCGTAGGAATAGCCGGGGGAAAGCATCATGCCTTCGACGCCCAGCTTCATCATTTCGTCGAAAAACGCGCGCACGCTCTTGGCATCGGCGCCGTCGAACAACGTTGTGTTCGTTGTGACACGGAAGCCCCGCTTCACCGCCTCCCTGATGCCTTCGATGGCCAGATCGTAGCCACCCTCGCGGCAAACGGAAAAATCGTGATGCTCTTTCTGCCCATCCACGTGCACGGAGAACGTCAGGTATTTGCTGGGTTTGAAAAGATGCAGTTTTTCTTGCAAAAGCAGCGCGTTGGTGCAGAGATAGATGTACTTCTTCCGGGCGACGAGGCCCTCGACGATTTTCTCGATCTGAGGGTGCATCAGCGGCTCGCCGCCGGGAATCGAAACCATTGGCGTGCCACACTCATCCACGGCCTGGAAGCATTCTTCCGGGCTCAAATCCGTTTTTAAAATGTGCGCGGGATATTGGATTTTGCCGCATCCTGCGCACGCCAGGTTGCAGCGGAACAGCGGCTCCAGCATCAGCACGAACGGGTAGCGCTTTCGCCCCTTGAGCTTTTGCTTGAGGACGTACGTTGCGACCGTCCACATCTGTGAAATGGGTACCGGCATGTGCCCCGCTCAAACCAAAATTGCATAGGGGTACACCATCAGCCCCCCAGCGCCTCAGCGAACATCCGAGACGGCAAGCATCCATTGTACCCGAGAACTGGCGAATTGCGCTTGCGTGCCTTTGTTCAGATGCAAAACAGCAGGGTGGGTGGCATGGGATGTGCATTCTGATTGTCGAGGCTTGCACAGGTGCAAACGCAGAGGCTGACGCAGCAGAAAGCCTGCGCCACCGGATCAGGGGTAGAATCGGCTCAGAGTAGCGGCAAAGAAGCCGCTGCGCCTATGCCCCGAAAGAGTTTGCTCAGTCTATTCGCGGATTTCGCCCGTTTCTCTGGCGATGTCGCTGCCATCCAAAGACGCGGCTACCGTCGGGAAAAACTGACGTATACAGAGCTCTACGACTCCGCCCATTTCTGGAGTTATGCGCTTGCGGGGCGGGGCATTCTCCCGGGGGATCGCGTTCTTCTCTGGGGAGCTAATTCCGCCGAATGGGTTGCGTGCTTCTGGGGCATCCTCTTGCGCGGTGCCGTGGTCGTGCCTATGGACTCCGCGGCATCCCCAGAGTTCGTTCAACGCGCGATTAAAGATGCCGGGGTGAAGCTCATCTTGCGTGACCGTCAGCAGATGGAACTGTCCGGTGCGGCACCTTCGATGATCATAAACGATTTGAAGGATGTTGTAGCCAGCCCTGTCCCGAAGCCTGAGGCCGGCGTAGCTCCGGGTGACGCCTCCATACGAAGCACCATTGCCGAAATTCTTTACACTTCGGGCACAACGGCCGAGCCGCGCGGGGTGGTGCTCACCCACGGCAATTTTCTGGCGAACCTTGAGCCTCTGGAGCGCGGCATCGATGCGTATCGCAAATACGAGCGCTGGTTTCACCCGCTGCGCTTTGTCAACCTTGTTCCGTTGAGCCATGTGTTCGGCCAATTCATGGCGCTCTTCGTTCCGCCACTTCTGGGAGCGGCGGTCGTTTTCGAACCATCCAACAATCCCACCGGAATCATTCGCACCATCCAGCAAGAACGCGCCACTGCGCTCATCGGTGTTCCGCGCATACTTGATCTTCTTCATGCGGGAATCGAGAGGGAATTCGAAGGGCCGCGAAAATCTCAATGGCTGAATGGCACTCTTGAAAACGCAAAGGGCAGAAAATTTCTCAGGCGCGTCTGGATGTTCCGCCGAATCCACCGTCGCTTTGGCTGGAGGTTTTGGGCATTTATCTCCGGTGGTGCAGCGCTTTCGAATGAAACCGAGGACTTCTTCAAGCGTATGGGCTATGCCGTTGTTCAAGGCTACGGCATGACGGAGACTGCTTCTTTGATCAGCCTGAATCATCCGTTTCACGCAACGGAAGGCTCAGTCGGCAAGATTCTCCCGGGCCGTGAATTCAAGATCGCTGAAGACGGCGAAATCTTAGTCCGCGGTGAAAATGTTTCCGCTGGCTATTGGGAACAAGGAGCTGTTCGGCCCGCGGATCAACAAGGCTGGCTGCGCACTGGCGACCTTGGCGAACTTGACGCCGGGGGCAACTTGCGTTTTCGAGGGCGCAAAAAGAACGTAATCGTCACGCCCGCCGGTCTCAACGTCTATCCCGAAGACCTCGAAGCTGCTCTTCGCAAACAGCCCTGGGTGAAAGATTGCGTGGTCATTCCGTTTGAACGCGGCGGCAACGCCGAACCTTGCGCTGTTCTTCTGATGAGAGGTGCAGAGAGAACGGCCGCCCGCGCGGCCATCGAAAGCTCCAACTCTTCGCTTACCGAATATCAACACGTTCGATCGTGGATTGTGTGGCCCGAGCTCGATTTTCCGCGTACGCCCACGGGCAAGCCGCGCCTTTCGGTCATTGGCGCCCGCGCAGTGCAAATTCTAGATGGACGGCACGCCAGTGACCCGGAGGGTGAAGGGGCGGACTTCGGTCCGCCCTCTTGTTCTCGCAGTGCGCTCGATCAACTGCTGGAAAGCTTTGGCACATCGAGAGGTGGGGGCCCGCCAGGCGACGTTCACCTTGAGCGGGAACTGAACCTCTCCTCCCTCGACCGCGTGGAGCTGCTGAGCGCCCTGGAGGAAAAGTTTCACGTGGAACTCAACGAGACGGCTTTCGCTGATGCCAAAACCGTTGCCGATGTCGAGCGCGTCCTCGAGCAACCCGTCGCGCACCGCACCGAATACACCTATCCTCTCTGGACGCACCGCGAACCCGTTCGCTGGCTGCGGCTGGCGGTGTACTACGCCCTCGTCTGGCCCGCCACCCAGATTCTTGGCCACCCGCGCAACGTGGGCCGCGAGAATCTTCGCAGCTTGCGCGGGCCGGTACTTGTCGTTTCGAATCACGTTACGCGCCGAGCTGATATCGGCCTGATCCTCGCCGCATTGCCGCCGCGATACCGCCACCGCCTAGCCGCGGCCATGGGCGGCGAATCGCTGCAAAACATGCGCCATCCTCCGCGCGCTTGGTTCTTTGCCAAGCGCTGGGCTTTTCAACTCGGCTATTGGCTCGTCACGGCGCTGTTCAATGTTTTCCCGCTGCCACAAGTTTCGGGCTTTAGAGAGAGCCTGCGCTTCGCCGGCGAATCCGTCGATCGCGGCTACAGCGTGCTGGTTTTCCCCGAAGGCGAAGTGAACAACACCAGCACCGGCGAGATGGCCCCGTTTCAATCTGGCATCGGCCTGCTCGCGGAAAATCTGCGCATCCCCGTAGTTCCCATGCGACTCGACGGCGTCTGGCAGATGAAGCGCGAACATCGCCGCCTCGCGCATTTTGGTGAAGTTGCTGTTCGTATCGGCTCGCCCGTCACTTTTCCGCCCGGGATGTCCCCCAACGAAATCGCCCGCCACCTCGAATCCCTGGTGCGCTCCCTATAGGGTCAGAGCATGCTGCGCCCTTGCGCCGAACTCCCTGCCGAAGAGTTTGCAATTTCTCCGTCTCCCAAACGCATGCAAGAACATTATGTGGACAGACCGTTCGGCACCCCGGCAAGCAACGTGTTGGCTTCTGTGGCAAAATAGAAGGTTCATAGGGCTGGATTTATGGCACACCGTACGACATTGGAAGAAGAGCGGCCCGCAAAAACGCCGAAGGCAGCCAAGAAACCCCTGGCAGGTGGCCTCGCAAAAGCAGTCGGCCATGAAGATCGCGAGCGCGTTTTCGACGCTTTCCGCCGCTGGGGGTATTTGCAGGCGACTCTCGATCCTCTTGGCTTGTTCGAACCCCTGAAGCAACCTGACCTGGATGGGTTAACCGGCGAAGCCGCAGGTGAGGCGCGGCGGATCTACTGTGGAACGCTCGGCGCCGATTTCATGCACTTGCCGGAACCGGAACGGCGGCGCTGGATCGCGGAGCGCCTCGAAGCCCCGGCCGGCGAAGTCGATCGGCACAAAATCCTCGAGCGTCTGATTCGCGCCGATCTTTTCGAGCAGGTTTTGCAGGCTCGCTACCTTGGCACCAAACGATTTTCTTTGGAAGGAGTCACGGCACTAATTCCGCTGCTTGATTCCATCCTGGACACCGCGGGCGAGCATGGCGCAGTCGAATCCGTCATGGCCATGAGTCACCGCGGCCGCCTGAACGTGATGGTCCACGCGGCATGCAAGACGCCCCATGAAGTGGTTGCCGGCTTCGAGGACGTCGATCCTCGCAGCGTCCTCGGCGCGGGCGACGTGAAGTACCACGTGGGCGCGACGGGCACCTACGTCACGAGCGCCGGCAAAGAGATCGGCATCCATCTTGTTTCGAATCCGAGCCATCTGGAGGCTGTCGATCCGGTTGCCGTCGGCAGAGTGCGCGCGAAGCAAACCCGCTACGGTTTGCGCGGTCCCTACGTCGACCGTTCGCCGGAAACACTGAACAAAGTCGTTCCCATCGTGATGCACGGCGATGCGGCTTTCGCGGGTCAAGGCATCTGGGCGGAAACGCTGAATCTCGCGGATCTGAAGGCCTACACCGTCGGCGGCACAATTCACATCATCGTGAACAACCTGATCGGCTTTACGACGCAGCCCGCGCAGGAACATTCTTCGCGCTTCGCTTCCGATATCGCCAAGCGCCAATCCGTGCCGATCTTCCACGTCAACGCCGAAGACCCGGACGCCGTCGTGCGTATTGGAAAACTTGCCACGGAATACCGCGCGATATTCGGCAGCGATGTCGTCGTGGACATCATCGGCTACCGCCGACATGGCCACAGCGAAGTCGACGATCCGACCATCACTCAGCCGCTCCTTTACGAGCGCATCAAGAGTCATGCTCCGCTCTGGAAAATTTACGCCGAGCACACCGGCATGGACTCGTCGCTGATGGTCGACACAGTCCGCAAGGAATACGAAGAAGAGCAGACCAAGGCCCGCGCGCTAAGAAAAATACCGCATCTGCGCAAACTCCCGGACTACTGGGCGCCGTATCAGCATGGCCGCTACAAACCTGAATATGAGGTCGATACCGGGCTCACTCCCGAGAAACTTGCGGAGATCACCGACGGCCTCGTTCGCGTGCCCCAAGGGTTTCACATCCACCCGAAAATCGCGAAGCTTCTCGAACAGCGCACAGAAATGGGCCACGGCAAGCGTGCCGTCGATTATGGCTTTGCCGAAACACTGGCTTTTGGCTCGGTGCTCCTTGAGGGGAATCCCGTGCGCCTCACCGGACAGGACACCCAGCGCGGCACGTTCAACCAGCGCCACGCCGTTTTGATCGACACACAAACGGAACACAACTACCTCACTCTCTCGCATCTTTCCAAGCAGCAGGCTTTTTGCGAGATTCACAACTCTTCTCTTTCAGAGGCAGGTTGCCTCGGGTTCGAATACGGATTCAGCCGCGACTATCCCGAAGCGCTCGTTTTGTGGGAAGCGCAGTTCGGGGATTTCGCCAACGGCGCGCAGGTCATCATCGACCAGTTCATCAGCGCTGGCGAGGACAAATGGAATTTGCCGGCCGGGCTCGTGATGCTTCTACCACACGGCTATGAAGGCCAGGGCCCGGAACATTCCAGCGCGCGGCTGGAGCGCTTCATGCAGCTCGCCGCGGAGGACAACATGCAGATTTGCCAGCCCTCGACCGCGGCCCAGTATTTCCACATGCTGCGGCGGCAGGCACGCCGCCCGTGGCGCAAGCCGCTGATCGTCTTCACGCCCAAAAGCATGCTGCGCCATCCCGACGCTAGCTCGAACATCGAGGAATTCACGAAACCGCGCTTCCTGCCACTGGTTCCCGACGGCGAAGTGCAGGACGCCCGGCGCATCTTGATCGCCAGCGGAAAAGTCGGCCACGAGTTGCGCGCCGAACGCCGCCGCCGTAAGGACACCCATACGGCCATTTTCTTTCTCGACCAGCTCTACCCGCTGCCCCGCATCGAAATTGTCGCTGCCATCGCGGAGCATCCCAACGCGCGGGAGATCATCTGGGTGCAGGAAGAGCCTGGCAACATGGGCGCGGCAGGTTATGTTTTGCCGCGGTTCGAACGCCTCGCGAAAGCCAGGGGGCTCAACTTTCGCTCGGTCAAGCGTTCCGCCAGCGCCAGCCCGGCAACCGGCTCCGCCAAGGCCCATGAATTGGAGCAAAAGACGCTCCTTGCTCTGGCCTTCACAACTTCAAGCACCGACTAGGCTTTCGCCCCTTTAACACGAGATTCACATGGATGTAAACGACGCGTTACCTCGCCGAACCGGGCACCTGCGACAATCAGGCGTGTTACGTCAAATCCCGAGTGATCAAGAACTTCCTAATGCCTACCGCAACTCGCCGTCCTACGGTACACTGCCGCCAAGCCGGCGTGCGGTAGGCTCAAACGGCATGAAACGCATCCTAATCATCGAAGACGACCGCGATATCGTCGAACTGGTCCGCTACAATCTCGCGAACGAAGGTTTTCAGGTCAGTTCTGCCAACGACGGCAGCACCGGCCTGAGCACGCTGAAAAAAACGCCACCTGATCTGCTGCTTCTCGATCTCATGCTCCCCAAGCTTTCTGGCCTGGAAATCTGCCGGGAGATTCGCCGGGATGACTCGCTCAATCGTTTGCCCATTCTCATGCTCACAGCGCGCGGCGAGGAAGCCGACCGCGTCGTCGGGCTGGAGATGGGCGCCGACGATTACGTGACCAAGCCCTTCAGCCCGCGCGAATTGCTGGCGCGCGTCAAGGCGCTGCTCCGCCGTGCGGAGCCGCCCGCCGATGCGCCGCGCACCATTGAGATCGGCAAGCTGGCGATTGATCCGGCGTCCTATCGCGTCAGCCATTCCGGCAAACCCGTACCGCTCAGCACGCTCGAATTCCGGCTGCTCTATTACCTTGCTTCGCGCCCAAACCGCGTCTTTACTCGGGATCAATTGCTCGATGCGGTCTGGGGAACGGATCGATTCGTCACGCCGCGCAGCGTGGACGTTTACGTTCGCCGCTTGCGCGAGAAAATCGAGTCCGATCCTGAAAACCCCATGCATTTGAAAACGGTTCGCGGCGCGGGGTATCTGTTCGAAACCCGTGCGGCTTAATCTTTTCTGGAAACTCGGTTTTGCCTTTTTCGCCCTGCTCATCGCGGTCCTGATCCCTGTCGATTTCTATGCCGAGCGTGCGCTGAGGCGCGACTACGAGCGCGCTGGCTTCGAAGAGCTCGCTGCCATTGCACGCATCGCGCTTGCAAATCCTCCGCAGCCTTCTTCGCTCTCTCCGCCTCATCTCGAAGACTCCGCCGGCCTTCGCGGTTGGGTTGCGAGAATGGCGGCGAGCAACGTCCGCGTCACCGTGATCGCCTCCGATGGCCGGGTGCTGGCGGACTCGCAATCGGATCCGCAAACCATGGAAAACCACGCCGGTCGCCCTGAAATCCGCGATGCTTTTGCAACAGGGGACGGCCAGTCCATACGCCACAGCGTCACGATCAACAACAATCTCCTCTACTATGCCGTGCGCTTGGCGGTGACCGACGGACCTCCCGTGGTTCTGCGTTTTGCATTGCCCTTGCAGACGGTGGACGCAGAGCTTTGGGAGTTCCGTCGTCGGCTTTGGCTGGCCTCCGTGGTCATGCTTCTCGTCACCGGAATCGCTTCATTGCTGATCTCGCGGTCTTTCTCTGGTCGCGTGGAACGTTTGCAGATGTTTACTCGCCGGGTGGCGGAAGGCGATTTTCGTCCGCTGGAAGCGGATCGCACGGGCGATGCGCTGGAAGTTCTGGCGATTTCGCTGAATGAGACGGCCGCGCGGCTCGACCGCACCATTCGAACGCTGACCGAAGAACGGAATCTTTCCTCCGCGATTCTCGGAAGCATGGTGGAGGGTGTGGCCGTCGTGAATGCTTCCGAGCGCCTGCTCTTCGCAAATCGGGGCTTCGCGGAAATCCTGGACCTGGATGTGCCGCCGCAATCCGGGAGCGCGCTCCTTGAAGTGGTACGGCAGACCGAACTGATCGAGGCGGTTCGCGGGGTCTTGAAAGGCGAGTCCCGCGTCGAAACCGAAATCGTCATCGGCACGCTGCGGCAGCACTTTTTTGCCGTCACCGTCGCAGCGGTCCGCGCCGCGGAGACCTCCGGGGCGGTCATCGTGCTGCATGATATCACCGAGCTACGCAAACTGGAGCGCGTGCGCCGCGATTTTGTCGCCAACGTTACCCATGAATTCAAGACGCCGCTCACCGCGATTCATGGTTTTGCGGAAACGCTCCTTGCTGGCGCCATCGAGGACCCGCAAAATCGCATCCACTTCCTCGAGATCATTCTCGAGCACTCGCGGCGTCTCGCGCGGCTCACCGACGATTTGCTCAAGCTTTCGAAAATGGATGCCGACAGGCTCGAACTGGAAATCCGCCGCCTGAGCGTTTCCCAATTCGTCGATAGCTGCATCGAAACCACCCAGCGTCCCGCCGCCGAAAAAGATCTGCGTATCTCTGTCAACCTGCCAGAGCACTTGCCGGACATTGCCGCTGACCGCCGCCGTCTCGCCGAAGTTCTGCAAAATTTGCTGGACAACGCGATGCAATACACTCCGGCCGGCGGCCAGATCAAGGTCAGCGCTTCAGCGAACGGCGCCGAAGTAACCTTCACGGTTTCCGACACCGGCATCGGCATCCCGCAGGCGGACCAACCCCGCATCTTCGAGCGCTTCTACCGCGTCGACGTCGCGCGTTCGCGGGAAGTCGGCGGAACCGGGCTGGGACTCTCCATCGCCAAACACCTTGTCGAAGTTCACGGTGGCCGCATCTGGGTCGAGAGCGAGGTGGGCCAAGGTTCACGGTTTCATTTCACCGTTCCCCTCTTCGACCCGGAGCGCGCTACCCTGCGCCCCGCGCGCTGACTAAAACTGGGTCCACGCCGCTGCTCTGGGAGGCTTCCCGGGGCCAGGCCCTGGTCTACACTACAGCGTTTATCGCGGGTAACGCCGGCCGTCACGCGCCTGCGTCTTCGCAGGTCGCGTGGATGGCCTTGTTAGGCATTCTTGGCGCGTTTTGGCGTCGCAAAGTCATAGAAGACACGGAACAGATTGCCATCTGGATCTGCCGCGGTAAACTCGTGCAAACCCCAAGGCTTTGACTCTGGTGCGGAGATCAATTTCGCTTTGCTATCGCTCCATAGTCGGTACAGATCATCAACTTCCTCTTTGCTTTCCAGATTCAGCCAAGTCAACACCGGCCCAATGTTGCCGTATTCCTTTCGATAGTCCGAGTTCGCCAAAAACACCCGGCAGTTTCCCTTTGAGATTCCTGCAAGTCCAAGTTCCTCGCCACCCCAATCCACCGTGAATCCGAGATTGCTTTCGTAGTAAGCCGCCGCCTCATTGATATCTCTCACAGGTATCTCAGGAACGGCACCAGGAAACTTCGATTTCATCGCGATTCCTCCTTTGATCTGGATGGCTAACGACCAGGCTTCAGCGGCCAGCGACCGCAAGGACGCTGAAGAAGAGATGATGACCGGCCGCTGGTCCGCTGCAAGCCATTGTTAGGCCGGCAGGATCTCGGAAGACTTCATGCCCAATGCAAGCCCACCAGCAACCCCACGGACGCCGTACCGCAGGATGATCACGCCGCTGTCGAACCGGCGCTCCTCGAGCAGCTCCAGGTCCAGCCGCACGCCGTCAGGAAAGAACCGCTTTCCGCCGCCGACGATCGCTGGGCAGACGATGATCTGGAACTCGTCGACAAGGCCAGCCCTTATCGCCTGAGCGGCGAGTTCAGGGCCGTCAACGGTGATGTCGTGCTTGGCGTCGGCTTTGAGCCGCAGGACCGCGTCGGGATCGAACTCCCGCTCAATGCGCGTCCGGGCGCTACGCGGCCCGGCCAGGGTCCTCGAGTAAACGACCTTGTCGGCCGCCTGCCACTGCCGCGCCCACTCGAGCACGAACTGCGGTTGATCTGGGATCGTGTGCGCGGTCTCCCAGTAAACCATCGTCTCGTACATCCTCCGCCCATAGAGGTAGGTGTCAATCGACGACGCGAGTGCGTTAATGTGCGAATGTACCTCCTCGTCTTCCGGAGCGCCCCAGCCGAAGCGGCCGTGCTCGTCCTCGGTGTAACCGTCCAGTGTGGTGAGCATCGAGTAGATCAGCTTACCCATACATCTCATCTTCCATATGCACCCAAGTCAATAGGCGACGGCCCGATGTCATCCCCCGCGACGTTGCGGCCTAATAGTAGGCTGACCAGTTGTGGCCTGACCAGCATATTGCGGTCGGCCCCTACGGCCCTCGCAGCATAACGCGAGGCCAGCACGCGGCGTAACGCCGTTTTTGGTCCTGTGTCGCGTAGTGTTTTCCTACCGCCGGCTGGAGGACAACCAGATCGACGAACCGCAGCGCGTTGTTCCGGTCGCGGTTTTGTTATAGGCTCTTAGGAGCGAGAGTGTGATTTTCCGTCCTCCGCTCCCAGGGGAGGCCAATGGCAACAACTGCCGGACTTACGGAACCCGTGCTTTACGACACCCTTGTGAACTATCTCGTTTCCATGGCGCCCCGTCGAAGGCGCCATGAACCGCGCTCTCGACGCCATCGTTAGCCTGGAAAATCCCTGAACGTCGGCTCTTCCCGGGGAAGTGTTTCTCCTCGAGCACCGCATCAACGAAATGGAAATTGTCATCGATGAACATGCCATCCGTCTGCTCCGCCGGCGATCGTTTACCGACGATGAGATGCGGCTCATCGTTGCCGCTCTGAAAATC
>Ga0066709_100000481_pt1 | contig 21608 bp, 19 predicted proteins | sample GraSoiAngelo_158_FD_79665 | JGI IMG/M metagenome (GOLD analysis project Ga0066709, IMG submission 79665) | Grasslands soil microbial communities from the Angelo Coastal Reserve, California, USA - 14_1009_16_30cm | ecosystem: Environmental > Terrestrial > Soil > Grasslands | place: USA...
CCGGCTTGTCCTCCACCGCCGGCGACTTGTAGGGCCCCGAGATCTGCGCCTTGAGCACGCGCAGCCTGACATTGTTGGCGACCTCCACCAGCACCAGGTCGCCGGCGACGCGATCCACCTTCCCCACCACGCCGCCCGAAGTGATCACCTCGTCTCCCTTCCCCAGCTTGGCGAGGAACTCCTTGTGGACGTTCTGCTGGCGGGCCTGCGGGCGCATGACGATGAAGTAGAAGATGACGAAGAACAGCGCGGCCGGCACGAGCAAACTGAACCCACCGAAGGGCGACTGCGGCTGATCGGCGGCCTGGGCGAGCAATGCAAACACGGCGGCAAATCTCCTGTTTCGCAGCGGGACACCATTCTATGGTGTCCCCGAAATGGGGCCGGACCTTCTAGCACCCGCGCCGGGCATCGGCAACCCGACCGACGCTTCCGTCCCGCCCCCGGACCAGGAGCAAGCCCGTGCGGCGTCCGTGAGCTAACCTCCGCTGCCTTCGTCTTACTCCCCGGCCGCGAACCTTTCCAACATTCCGGCCACGTACGCGCGCGTCCCTCCGCGCTCGATCGCCTCGCGCAGCCCGCGCATCAGGTCCAGGTAGAAGGTGAGGTTGTGGATGCTGTTCAGCCGGAAAGCGAGCAGCTCCTGGGCGGCGAACAGGTGTCGGAGATAGGCGCGGGAGAACGTCCGGCAGGTGTAGCAGGCACAGTCGGAATCGGCCGGCCGCGCGTCCTTCGCATAGCGGGCTGCCTTGATCTGCAGCCGGCCGCTGCGCGTGAACAAGAGCCCGTTCCGGGCCACGCGGGTGGGGAGGACGCAATCGAAGAGGTCGATGCCTGCCGCCGCGCAGCGGAGGAGGTCTTCCGGCGTGCCCACCCCCATCAGGTAGCGCGGCTTGTGCGCAGCGAGGATCGGGGCGGCCCGGGCGACGCCTTCCCACATCGCCTGCGGCTCCTCCCCCACCGAAAAGCCGCCCAGCGCGGCCCCGGGCAGGTCCAGCTCGGCAATCTCGCTCGCATGGCGCTCGCGCAGGTCCTGGTGGAGCCCGCCCTGCACGATGCCGAAGAGCGCATGCCGGCGCTCCGGATCGTGCCGCAGCCAGGTCTCCTTGCAGCGGCGCGCCCACCGGGTGGTGCGCGCAAGCGACTCCTCATGGTAGGCGCGCGGGCTCTGCGAGGGCGGGCATTCGTCGAACGCCATCAGCACGTCGCCACCGAGCTGGAGCTGGATCTCCGTCGCGCGCTCGGGCGTCAGCTCCTGCCGGCTGCCGTCGAGGTGGCTGCGGAAGACCGCGCCCTCCTCGCTGATCTTGCGCTGCTCCGCCAGCGAGTAGACCTGGAACCCGCCGGAGTCGGTGAGGATGTTCCGATCCCAGGACATGAAGCGGTGCAGGCCTCCCAGCTCCGCCACCAGCCCAGGACCCGGGCGCAGGAGCAGGTGGTAGGTGTTCCCCAGCACGATCTGCGCCCCGATGCGCTGCAGGTCGTCCGGCGCGATCGCCTTCACCGACGCCGCCGTGCCCACCGGCATGAACTGGGGCGTGTCCACCTCGCCGTGGGGGAGCACCAGCTTGCCGCGCCGGGCGGCACTGTCGATGTGCGTGACGGTGAAGTTCATACGATCAGCATCGCGTCGCCGTAGGAGAAGAACCGGTAGCGGCGCGCCACCGCCTCGCCGTACGCGGCCTTCGTCCGGTCCAGGCCGGCAAAGGCGGCCACCAGCATCATGAGCGTGCTCCGGGGGAGGTGGAAGTTGGTGAAGAGCCCGTGGACGGAGCGGAACTGGTATCCCGGCGTGATGAACAGATCGGTCGTGCCCGGGCCCGGCCGTCCCCGCGAGGCCTCCAGCGTGCGCAGCGCCGTGGTCCCCACCGCGATCACGCGCCCTGCCCGCTCGATGGCCCGGGCCGATTCCTCCGACACGAAGTAGCGCTCGCGATGCATGCGGTGGTCCTCGATCCGCTGCGCGCGCACGGGGAGGAAGGTCCCGGGCCCGACGTGCAGCGTGATCGGCGCGAGCGCGACCCCCCGGGCGCGAAGCCGCTCGATCAGCCCGGGAGTGAAGTGCAGGCCCGCGGTGGGCGCCGCGATTGCGCCCCGCTCGCGGGCGAAGATGGTCTGGTACCGGTCGCGATCCGCCGGCCCCGGCGCATGGCGGATGTACGGCGGGAGCGGCAGCTCCCCCGCCTCGTCGAGGAACCTCCAGAGCGCGTCGCCCTCCAGCGGGAGCCGCACCACGAGCTCTCCGCCTTCGCGCACCTGGGCGATCTCGATCCGGCCGCCCAGGACCTCGACTCGGGCCCCTTCACGCAGCGGCTTCGACGCTTGCCCGAGCGCCAGCCAATCCGCGCCCCCCAGCGGCTCGACCAGGAGCAGCTCCACTTTCCCTCCCGTGCCTTGCTTGCGCCCGTGCAGCCGCGCCGGGATGACCCGCGCGTCGTTCACGACCATCACGTCTCCGGGAGCCAGCAGCCCGGGCAGCTCGCGCACCAGCCGGTGATCCAGGGGCCCGGAGCGCCGCGACAACACCAACAGCCGCGACGCGTCGCGCTCGGGCAACGGGGCCTGCGCGATCAGGTCCTCGGGCAGCTCGTAGTCGAACTCGGCCAGATCCACGGGGGCGCTTCTATACCGGGCACCGCTCCCGCGCGAGGAAAGTCAGGCGTTCTCCACCTGGTCGGCGATCTCGTAGAGGCCCATTTGCGGCAGGCACATGCCCGCCTCCGCCGCGCTGGCCAAAACGCCGTCCTCGACCCATTGGAGCAGCCAGTCGCCAGCGACCGCCGGGTTGTGCTGCGGGAGCGCGGCGCCGCGATCGGTGGCCCAGCGCAGGTTGCACGCCTCGTGGACGCCCACCGCCGGCGCGGCGATGAAGGGAAGCCCCAGGCCGGCGAAGAAGGTCAGCTCCGAGGGCTTGCTCCAGAGCACGTCGGCGCGCGCGAGCAGCTCGTTGAAGCGCCGGAAATAGGAGAAGACGTCGCGGTCGTAGAGTAGCTCCGCTCCCGCATGCCCGATCAGGCCATGCGTGGAAAGCGCGTTGCTGAGCGCCGAGGCGACGTCCGGCCGCCGGCCGGCCACCACCGCCAGCCGCAGCGAGCCGTCGAGGACCTGTTTCTTCATCCCCCTGATCACCGCCTTGGCCAGCGGCACCTGGGCGCCGGCGCCCCCCACCGCGAAGACGACCAGCGGCGGTTTCCCCTGCCTGCCGATCCGCTCCATCCGGGCGCGGAAGTTTCGCTTCAGCGCGGCTCGATCGTGGCCGACCAGCTCGCCCGGGAGCGGGTATCCGGTGACGCGGATGCGCGAGCGCGGGACGCCGTAGGACTCCATGCGCCGGCGCGCCGAGTCCGTCGGAGCGAAGTAGGTGATGTTCGTTCTCTTCGAATCGGGCGGGGCCCAGACGCGGTTCACCTCGCTGTCCGTCACCACGCAGTGAAGCCGCTCGGCGCCGTGCAGCTCGGCGAGGATGGGAGCGGCGTAGAAGGTGGCGAGCAGCGGCGCCGAGGTCTCGCGCAGGTGCTCGGCCAGTCTCCGCCCGACTCCGATCTTCGCTGCTTTCCGCATCCACCGGGTGCCCTGGCTCGGGCCCGACAGATCGCGGGAGGGCCAGAGCGGCGGGATCGCCGTGATCGTGTTCAGCAGCGTACGCAAGGGCAGGCCGACCGCGGGCATCTGGGAGAGCCGGGTCAGGGGCTCATAGAGGGTCCGGACCGGGTTCCAGAAGGCGCGATCCCGGGCATGGCCCAGGGGCGGCCGGTCCATCTGCAGCACTTCCGTGCCGAGGAGGTCGGCCAGCGCTGCTGCGGGCCGGAGATGGCCGTATCCCATGTCGATGGCCGCGACGACGGTCTTGCGCATGGCGCGCTGTCGTCTGCGAAACGCTGGTCCGTGTCAAGGGACTCGCGGATGGGAACTGCGATGCACACCCTGCCGGAGCCATGTTCTCGACGGACATTCCGGTGCTGCACCTCGTGAACCGCTTCTGGATCGGAGGCGCCGAGCGCCAGTTCGTCGAGCGCCTGCGCCGGCATCCGGCCGGCTTCCGCGCGGTGGTGGGCTGCCTGGAAGCGTCGGGCCCGCTGCTCGAGGCGGTCCGCGCCCTGGGGCACGAGCCCGAGGTGTTTCCGCTGCACGGCTCGATGATGCAGCCGAACACGGCCGTGCAGATCGCCCGGATGGCTGCGCTGATCCGCGCCGAGGGCATCCGGGTCGTCCACGGGAGCGACTTCAACACCAACCTGCTCGGGCTGGCCGCCGCGCGGCTCGCCGGAGCGAAGGCGGTCATCAGCCGCGTGGACCTCGGACACCTGCGCGCGGGATTCGGAAAGTGGCACCGCCGGGTGGAAAAGCTCGACGCGCGGCTCGCGGACCTGGTGGTCGCGAACGCGGAGGCCGTGCGCGACCTCTGCATCCGCGAGGAGGGCGTGAAGCCGGAGAACTGCGTGCTGGTGCGAAACGGCATCGACCTGGCGCAGTTCGACGGGGCCGCGGCGAAGGGCCTGCAAGCACCGCTCCCGCTGCCCGCGGGCGCGGTCGCTGTCGCGGTGATCGGCAACCTCTGGCCGGTGAAGGGCCACCGCACGCTGGTGGAGGCCGTGTCCCGGCTTCCCGCGGAGCTGCGCCAGGTGCGCTTCCTCTGCGCCGGCGAAGGCCCGGAGCGCGAAGCTCTCACCGCGCGGATCGCGCAGCTCGGACTCGCCGAGCAGGTGCTGCTGCTCGGACATCGGCTCGACGTGCCTGCCTTGCTCTCGCGCGCGCAGGCAGCTTGCCTCTGCTCCAGCGCGGAGGGGCTCTCGAACGGCCTGATGGAAGCGATGGCCGCGCGCCTGCCTCTCGTGGCCACGCGGGTGGGCGGAAACCCGGAGCTGGTCCGCGAGGGCGAGAACGGGTACCTGGTGCCATACGGCGACGCGGAAGCCCTGGCCGGAAGGCTCACCGCGCTTCTGTCGGCGCCGGAGCAGGCGCGCGAGATGGGAGCGCGCGGTCGCCGCCGGGTGGAGGCGGAGCTGTCGGTGGAGCGGATGGCGGAGGGGCACGGCAGGCTGTACCGGCGCGCGCTGGGCTGCGCGCCGCTGGTCCCAGAGCCGCGGCTCCGGACCGCGTAGACCGTGATCGCGCAATCCCTCTCGCTGTATCGCAAGCACTTCGGCACCCTGGTCTTCACCTGCGCCGTGGCCCTGCTCCCCGCGAACCTGCTCGCGGCGGGCGCGGTGGTCTTCGGATTGGCTTCCCTGAGCCGCGGCGGCGGGCTGGCAGAAACGCGCACGCGCACCGAGCAAGTGCAGGAGAAACAGCGCGACCTGCGCGAGAGCCCTCCCGCGACGGCCGAGGCGCGCGACGAGCGCGCGCGCCAGCTCGGACGCGAGGCGCTGGAGGGCAACGCCGGCAGCACCTTCGACCCGCTCCATTTCCTGCAAGGGCTCGTCCCGGTCGCGTACGCCACGGCGATCGCCGCTGCCCTCCTTCTCGCCGGGCTTTTTCTCGCCCATGCCGCGCTGGTGCCGCTGGTGCTGGAGCTGATGCAGGGCAGGCCGGCAGGACCGGCGCAAGCCTGGGCCGCGGCCGGCTCGCGCATCGGCCCGCTGCTCGTGACGGGGCTCCTGGCGGCGCTGCTCGTCGCGCTGGGAGCTCTGTTCTTCATCGTGCCTGGCCTGGTGCTCGCGGCGGGATTCTCGCTCGCCCCGCCCATCGTCGTCCTGGAAGGCCCGTACGGACGCGCCGCTCTGGAGCAATCCTGGCGGCGGCTGCGCTGCCACTGGGGCGCCGCCCTCTCGCTCTGGGCGCTGATCGCCATCTTCACGGTGCTCGCGTCGGCATTGGCCGCGCTGGCGCCGCCGGGACCCTGGCGGCCCGTCGCGGCCTCCGTGGTGCGGATGCTCCTCTACCCGTTTCCGCTGGTGGGCCTCGCGCTGCTCTACCGGAAAGTCACCTAATACATGCGGCGGATCTCCGCTCCCGGATAGTAGTGCGCGAGGATCTCCCGGTAGCTCGCCCCTCCCAGCGCCCTGCCCCGCGCGCCCCATTGGCACAGCCCGACGCCGTGGCCGCTGCCTTTGCCGCGAAAGACGGCGAGCCCCCTCTCCAGGGTCACGTCGAACCGGAGCGAGGGCAGCCGGGTGTAGCCGACAATCTGCCGCAGCTCCACCGCGAGCAGGGGTCTCTTGCCGGAGGAGGTCGCGAGCTCCAGCATCTGCGCGCGGCCGCCTTGGGTGCGGGACTGGACGGCAACTCCCTGGATCTCCGCCTGCATGCGGCCGGCCTTCCGCAGCGCAGCGGTGATCTCGGCCAGCGGGATCCGCGCCGTCCACTCGCGGACGTCGGCGTCGTCCTCTCCGCCCCGGATGTAAGGCGTGGTTCCCGGCGCGAGGTTGAACGCCGCCTCTGCGCTCTCGCTGCTCCCCCCGCAGCTGGCGGTGAAGTACGCAGCGATCGGCGCGGCGCCCCAGGTGAGCACTTCGCCGGAGGTGGCGCGCGCTGCCTCCACCGCCGGTTGCGCCGGGTGTGCCGCGTTCTTGTAGACCTGGTCCAGCACCGAGGCCCCGAGATGCGCGCGGGCGCCCGGACCCTGCGCGACCTTCTGCGCGACCGCGAATGTTCGCGCCGCGACCGCTTGCGCCAGGAGCGCTTCCCGCGGCCAGCTCGGCGGAACTTCGCTCGCGACCACGGCCGCGACGTAATGCTCCAGGTCGACCGAGTTGACCGCGACCAGCATCCCGCGGTCTGCGAAGACGTGCAGGCGTCCGGGCAGCTCGCGCCCGTCGAGCCGCAGCGGCCCTTCGAACTCGGCGGACGCCGTCGGCTTTCCGTCCACCGACAGCCCGGAAGCCCCCAGCGCGATCGCGTGGGACCGGCCCTGCGCGTCGACGCGCGCGGCGCGGGAGCCCCGCGCGACCTCGATCCGGATCTCCTCGGCGTGGGCGGCCGCGCAGAGGAGAAGGAGGGCCGCGGCCGCACGCCAAACGACCGCGTCGCTCGCGGCGCGGAACGGACTTCGCGGTCTGCCTGTAGCGTGCGCCCTCACTTACCCCTGAGCCGCGTGAAACCGGCCGGGCTAATGTACCGCGGCGCCCTCCTCTTTCACCTTCTGCACCGTCTCGCCCACCTCCCGCTCATCCTCCGACTTGGCCAGGTCCTGGAGGCTGATCACGCCGACGGGCTTCTTCTGGTCGTCGCAGACCAGGATCCGCTGGACCTTGTGCTGCTGCATCAGCTCGCGGGCGCGCGAGACGTCGTCGTCGGGCCGCACGAAGACCACTTCGTTGCCGCCGAAGTCGCGCAGTTTCGCGGTCTTCGGGTCGAGTCCTTTCGCGACGACGCGAACCGCGATGTCCCGGTCGGTCACCGTCCCGACCGCGCGACCCTGGCCGTCCACGATCGGAACGAAGCCGACATCTTTCTCCGCCATCAGCCGGGCAACGTCCTGGACCGACGCATCCATCGAGACAGTGGCCGGATTCTTCGTCATCACTTCTTTGGCGTGCATGAGGCCTCCTTGGAGATCCTGAATGTGGGTTCCAAACCCACCCGCAGCCAGTGCGGCACAGAGGCGCTACAATCGCCCGGCTGTGCTCTCGCGCATCCGCCGATCGCTCGCCCTCAAGCTGATCCTGGCGTCTGCCATTCCCTCGGCGGTCGTCCTGGTGACCGGTCTCGGCGCCTTGGTGGCGCACAGCCACCGGCTCGCTGCGCGGGACCCGGCCCTCGCCTTCGACGAGCTGCGCACCGGCGCGATCCTCGGCACGCTGCTCGCCCTCACTTTCGCCGGGATGACCATCGCGCTCGCCGCCCGGCACTTCCTCGTCAAGCCCATCCTCGCCCTGTCGCGCGTGATGGCTCGCGCGGAGCTGGGCGAGTTCCTGGTCCGCGCCCGCGTCCAGAGCGAGGACGAGCTGGGCAAGCTCTCGCGCAGCTTCAACACCATGCTGTCGCGCATCACCGACATGGCGGTTGCCGACATCGAGGCCAAGGAATCGTTGGCCAAGCTGGCGCTCGATCTGTCGCTCCAGCAGGAGCTGCAGGCGATGAACGCCCGGCTCGAGGCCCACGTCGGAGAGATGGAGCTGCTGCTGGAGGTCTCGAAGGCGGTCTCCGGTACGCTCGACCTTCCCGAGCAGCTCGAGACGCTGGGCCACCACGTCTGCACCCGGTTCGGCATCACCGAGTTCTCGGTCATGCTCGTCGACGAGGTCACCCACCAGCTGGTGATCGAGGCGGTGGCGGGGACCGCGCCACGAAACGCGCGAGGAATGCGTTTCCACCTGGGCGAGGGCGTTTCCGGCGACGTCGCTGCGCGCGGAGAGACCTTCTACGTGCCGGACGTGGCGAAGGAGGCGCGCTACCTCCACTACAAGGCGCAGGCTCGGACCGTCGGATCCTTTCTCTCCGTCCCCCTGCGCACCAAGGGGCGGATCCTGGGCGTGATGAACTTCAACCGGCCGCAGGTGGACTCCTTCAGCCCCCAGGAGATCCGGTTGGCGGAAGCGATCGCCGCGCAGGCGGCGCTGGCCATCGCCAACGCCCGTCTGTACCAGCAGACGTTGGAGCTCTCGTTCACCGATGCGCTCACCGGGGTGCCCAACCGGCGACAGCTCTTCCTCCGCCTGGAGAACGAGCTGTCGCGCTCGCTCCGCTTCGGGGACCCGGTCTCGGTGCTGATGATCGACCTCGACCTCTTCAAGCGGATCAACGATGCGCACGGCCACACGGTCGGAGACGGCGTCCTGCGCGGGGTCGCGCTCGCTTTGCGCCGGACCATCCGGAAGATCGACATCGTCGCGCGCTACGGCGGCGAGGAGTTCTGCGTCGTGCTGCCGCGGGTGGGAAAGCCGGAGGCCCTGGAGGTCGCGGAAAAGCTGCGGCGCGCCGTGGCGGCCGCTTCGATGCCGGGCCCGGACCCGCGCGCGCCGTTGTCGGTCACCATCTCCCTTGGCGTCGCGACGCTCGGCCTGGACGCCGAGGACGTGGGAACCTTGATCGAGAAGGCGGACAGCGCCCTCTACGAGGCGAAGCGCCTCGGGCGGGACCGCGTCGCCATGGCCGTGCCACTCCAGCGCGCCAGCGCTTGACGCAGTGCGGCCCCTTGCGAGGCAGGCACGCGATGTGCACCCTCCGCCCGGATGCAGGCCCGGACGCACAGGGCCTGCGGTGTTGGATGGTGGACGGGTCCTTGGGGGAGGGAAACCCGAATGCTTGCGGCACTTTTGCTTCTCAGCGCGGCGGCGAGCCCGGCTTCGAAGGCCGAGCCGGCGCCGGATACCAGCCTGCAATCGATGCTGGACGAGGAATCGGCGGATGTCTTCCTCGCCAAGGCGACGCTGCAACAGTACCTGTCGCGCGTGGTCCGCAGGGATTGGGACGCGGCGCGCCGGCTGACGCACCCGAAGACGATGGGTGTGATCGCGCAGATGAAGAGGCGCTCCGGCGTCGAGCGGCACAACCTCGCGCCCTGGGCGATCCGGGGTTCCGAGCTCAAGACGTTCCAATTCGCGGGGTCCCGCCAGGTGGCGCCGGGCGTGGTTCTCATCGAGGTCGGCGAAGACACCTACCGCTCCGAGGAGCAGGGCATGTCGGTGGACGATCCGGCGGTGTATCTGCTCATCAAGTCGCGCGGCGGGTTCCTGGTGGCGGACAAGAAGGGCGGCCTCTCGCTCGCCGAGGTGACCGATCAGTCGGTGCGCATCGGGTATCCCGGCTACGTCGACCAGCAGGTCCAGGCGCAGGCGCGGCGGGAGTCAGCGCTCTTCGACGGGCGGCACCGGTAGGCGCGGCTCACCTGATCTCGGCGCCCGCGATGTAGCCGAGGTGCTCCTTGGCCTTGGCGATGTCCGCCTCGTACTTGAGGATGGTGGACAGCGTGTCGGCGACGAGCTGCGGCTCCAGCGTGGAGGCGTTCAGCAAGGTGAGCGCGCGCACCCAGTCGAGCGTCTCGCTGATCGAGGGAGGCTTCTTCAGATCGAGCTTGCGCACCGCCTGGACCGCCGCCACCACCTTGCGCGCCAGCTGCTCGGAGACACCCGGCACACGCGAGCGCACGATCTCCAGCTCGCGCTGGGGCGTGGGAAAGTCGATGTAGAGGTGCAGGCACCTGCGCTTGAGCGCATCCGACAGCTCGCGCGCGGCGTTCGAGGTCAGCACGACGCGAGGGATGTGGATCGCCCGCACCGTCCCCAGCTCCGGCACCGTCACCGCGCTGTCCGCGAGAACCTCGAGCAGGAAGGCCTCGAACTCGGGGTCGGCCTTGTCGATCTCGTCCACCAGCAACAGCGCGGGTTCCTTCGAGCGGATGGCGGCGAGGATCGGGCGCGGCAGGAGGAAGCGCTCGCTGAAGAAGAGATCCTCCGACCCGGCGATCCGCTCCGCCGCCTCGGAGAGCGTGCCGGCGCCGGCGATGGTCTCGGCGATCTTGTCCTTGAGCAGCTGCGTATAGAGCAGCTGTTTGGCGTACTCCCATTCGTAGAGCGCCTTGGCCTCGTCGAGCCCTTCGTAGCACTGCAGCCGGAGGAGCGTACGCCCGGTCGCCTGCGCAAGCGCCTTCGCCAGCTCGGTCTTGCCGACGCCGGCGGGGCCCTCGACGAGGATCGGCTTTTCCAGCCGATCGGCCAGGAACGCGCTGGACGCGATCTCGGGCGAAGGCAGGTAGCCCGCCGCCCGCAGCCGGTCTCCCGCGTCCTGGACGCTCTCCAGAGCGTGCGCCATGGGGCGCTGTGTAACACGCCGCGCACCGCGCAGGGAGTTTCGCACTGGCACCGGACGTGCAATTCCAGATGGAGGTGAACCGCAAACTCGCTCTCATCGTCGCCGCGATCGTCCTTCCCGGCGGGTTCGTGATCCTGCTCGGGGCCGTGCTGCTGAAAGCGCTGAAGCAGACCGCGCCGGGACGCAAGATGTTCGAGCTGGCGCGAAAGCGCGTCCCCACCCTGCAGGCCTTGCGGGATTCGGTGTTCGGGCAGGGGCAGGCAGCGTAGGAAAACGGTTCCCCAGGAAAGGCGCTTCCTATGCCTCGTGGGTCTGGGCGCCCACCTCGATCCGGATCGCCAGCGGGTCGCCTTGCATCTCGCGAACGGCGGCGAAGCAGCCGTCGCCGCTGCGCGTGAACTGGAGGGTCAAGAGCGTGTCGCCGATCCGCAGCCGCTCCAGCGTCAGGCGTTGCAGCATGCCGGGGAGATGCGGGTTGACGATCTTCAGCGTCTTGCGCGGGGCGTCCGGGTAGAGGCCCAGGCAGGCGCGCAGCATGAGGAAGAACGCGCCGGAGGCCCAGGCTTGCGGCGAGCACGAGACCGGGTAGCTGACGACCAGGTCGCCCTCGTTGCGCCCCATGCCGCAGTACAGCTCGGGGAGCCGGTAATGCCGAAACTGGCGGGACGCGTCGTACTCGCCCGACAACACCTGGGCGGCGAGCTTCTGCATCCCGTAGTTCGAAAATCCCATGGCGATGAGGGAGTTGTCGTGCGGCCAGACGGTGCCGTTGTGGTAGCTGAGCGGGTTGTACGGGCGCTGCCCCTTCGCGAGCGTACGGATGCCGAATCCCGAGAAACTCTCCGGGGACATCAAGGTACGCGCCACGCGGCGGGCGCGCTCCTCGGGAATGACCCGCGAGAACAGGAGGTGTCCGGGGTTGGAGGCGATCGTCTGCACCTGCCGCTTGCTGGCGTCGAGCGCCAGGGCGTAGGTGCCCGCTTTCTCCATCCAGAACGCGTCGTCGAGCCTCCGGCTGAGCAGTTGCGCGGCCAGCGTGCACCGGGCGGCGTCCTCGCGCCGGCCGAGCTGGCGGTAGAGCCGCGCCATCCGCCTGCGCGCGTCGATGCAGTACCCCTGGACCTCGACCAGCGCGATGGGCGGCTCCGCCGGCGTGCCGTCGAGGTGCGGGACGCCGTCCCAGGAATCCTTCCACCCCTGGTTGCGCAGGCCGCGATCGCTCCTGCGCAGGTACTCGACGAAGCCGTCGCCGTCCTTGTCGCCCGAGTTCTCGATCCAGCGGAGCGCGTCCTCCGCCGCCGGCAGGAGTGCCACGCCGGAGGCGCGGTCGTTGGTCCAGCGGAGATATTCGGTATACAGGATGATGAAGAGGGGAGTGGCGTCGATGCTGCCGTAGTACGGGGTGTGCGGCACCTCGCCGGTGCGGGCCAGCTCCCCGCGGCGGATCTCGTGCAGGATCTTTCCGGGCTCTTCTTCCCGGAAGTCGTCCACCCTCCGGCCCTGGTGCGCGGCGAGGAACAAGAGAGCGTCGCGCGCGATGTCCGGATTGACGAGCAGCGCTTGGAACCCGGTAATCAGCGAGTCGCGCCCGAACGGCGAGGCGTACCAGGGAACCCCGGCGGAGATGACGCGGCGGTCCTCCCAGAAGATGGTGAGCGCCTTGAGGTCCGCGACCGCCTGCGACAGCGCCCCGTTGAAGGCTTCCTCCTCCGTCTCCGTGCGCGCGCTGGCCTCCGCCCAGTGGCGGTAGTCGGCGCGAGCGCGTGCGATCCGCTCGTCGAATCGCCTGGGCGCGGGAGGCTGGGAGGCCGGATGCGAGCCGGGATACAGCCAGCCCGAGTCGGGTTCCTCCGTCACGATGGGCGGGGAGCGGAACCCGGGTTGCCGGGCAGCGTCCGCGGCCTCGCGCACCGAGGTCCCGGAGCGGACGGCATGCAGGGAAGGGAGCGCGTGCAGCTCCAGCGAGGCGCTCTCGTTGGGCCCGAGATGGAAGCTGAAGCGCGCGCGTCCGCCGTCGATCTCGTCCGGCGCCCGCGTGGGGAAGAACACCTCGGCCCGGTAGAGGACGCCGTCGCGGCCCTGGTAGCAGAAGACGACCCGGTCGTCGTGCACCACCGGCCGGAAATAGGTCCCCCGCTCGCGCCGCTTCGCGCCGCGCACCTCGAACTGATCGGCGAAGTCCGCGGCGAACTCGTACTCCAACCAGTAGTCGATGTCGCGGACCAGGTAGTTCGTCAGCGTGAGCCGTTCGGCGAAGCGATCGTCGACGATCTGCTCGCGGCGGATGTGGAGGAAGTTCACCGGGTCCTGGAACACGCCGCCGAACATCCTGCTGGTGACCGTGAGATCCACTTGCGAGGTGTATTCGGGCCGCGTCTGCGTCGAGAGCACCACCGGCGGCCCTCCCGCCACGGTCAGCTTCAGCTTGCTGATGAAGCGGGTGTCCTCGAAGTAACCGCCCTGGTCGCGCGCTCCCGGCGGCCAGATGTCCCCGACCCGTCCGGCAACGGCGAACAGGTTGCCGCGCTTCAGGACCAGCTTGTCCGTCCCCGTCGATTCGGGCAGCGAGGTGAGGTCGTCATACCCCAGCAACTCCGCAGCCGGGATGGTGACCAGAACGCGGCCCCCCACGCTATCCCTCCGCGGCGGTGTCCGCCTGATCTTCCTCCGCCGCGCTCTCTTCGAGGTGCGCCGTGCGGTACAGGCGCAAATAGTCGTCCGCCATCCGCGAGGCGGACCACCGCCGCACCGCTTCCTTGCGGATCCGCTCGCGGTCGAACAGCTTGTCCGCGATCCGGGCCGCGGCCACCATCTCGGTCGCGTCGTCGCAGATCACGCCGGTGATTCCGTCGTCCACCACCTCGGGAACGGCGCCCCGAGCGGTGCCCAGCACGGGCACGCCGCTCAGCATGGCCTCGATCATCACCAACCCGAACGGCTCCTCCCACTCGATGGGAAAGAGCAGCGCCCGGGCCCGCGCGATCAGCGCCGCCTTGCGCTCTCCACCGACGGGCCCCACCTCGAGCACCCCATGCTTCGCGATCAGCGGCGCGACCTCTTCTTGGTAGTACTCGCGCTCGTGGGGCGCCCCCGCCATCACCAACGGCACTCCCGCCCGCACCGCCACCTCGATCGCCTCGGTGACGCCCTTCACCCGATCGTAGCGGCCGAGGAAGAGCAGGTAGCCCTGCTCCGGCAGGGAACGGAAGCGCGACGGATCGAGGCCATGGTGCACCACCGCCGACACCTTGGCGGGCTCGCGCCGCGCCTGGGACCGGCTGATGGCGATCAGCTTGACTTGAGGCACGCGCCGGTACAGGTCGGTCAGCTCGGCGTCGTAATCGTGGTGGAGCGTGCACAGCACCGGACAGGGCGACAGCCGCGCCATCTCCACCGCGCAGGGAGCATGGACGTGGATGACGTCGAACCCGCGCGGGTCCCGCGCCGCATCCCGGAGCGACCAGGTGGCGTGCACCCGCTCGATGTCCCGGTCGGGCGGCCACTGAGCGGCCGGAAAGTAGGAGCGGACCTCGATGCCGGGCAGCTCCGAGTCACCGGTCGCATAGACGACCACCTCAATGCCTCGCGCGGTCAGCGCCTTGGCCAACTCCGCGACCACCAGCTCGGTCCCTCCGTAGCCCCTGGGGGGGACGGACACGAAAGGTGTCGATACCAGCGCCACCCGCAAGGTCATCCCTCCTCCGTCGAGGATCGAACGGAGGAAGGATGTGCATTGCGTTATCGCCGGGCACAGCAAGCGCCCGGCCCTCTCGCCTCCCAGCTGTTCAGGCGGTGCCACGCGTCCCTGGTGGAGGCTCAACCGCCTGTGAGGCGAACGACGGAACGAGCCTTTGCCGTGGCGGATGGCGGGGTCGTGCGTTCCGCGATCAGGCGGGCCTGTAGACCCGGTAGTCGATCTCCGGGAACAGGTTGTCGCGCGATTCGACGTTGGAGAGCCACCCTTCGTCGATTCCGTTCGCCTTCACCTGCTCATACAATCTCGAGAACCGCAGCAAGTGCTCGCGCGTTCGCCGGACGGCGTAGTCGACCATGGTGCCCGTCTTGATGATGAATGCCCAGTCAGAAGATTGAGCCAGCAGCAGCTCGCGGGCCGCCTGGTTGAGCGCGCGGCGCGTGACCCCGCTGGCGTCGTGATGGGCGCGTGCCATCTCGATCATCCGCTCGGAAGCCTTGTGCAGGTACCGGTAGATCCAGTCGTTGCCTTCGTCGAGCCAGACCCCCGCGTACCCGCCGGCGCCCCACGACGACATGGGGGGCTGGGCGAGTTGCTGTTCCGGATTCTCGGCCAGGTAATCGATGGGCGACTGCAGCCGCAGCGCGTCCTGGTTGGCCGCCGCCTTGCGGATCAGGTGGTCGAGGAAAATCGGGCCCTCGTACCACCAGTGTCCGTACAGCTCGGCGTCGTAGGGCGAGATCACGATCGGGGGTGGCCCCTCGCGAAAGGAAGCCCTGAGAAATTCGAGCTGCTTGGCGCGATTGAAGAGGAAGTTGCCCGCGTGCGTTTCCGCGCGCTCCCGCGCCGCGGCCGGGTCGTACGGCTCCTTCGCGCCCAGCGGGACCTTGCCGGTGATCCGGTAGTACTTGATCCCGGTGTTCTTGCGGTCTCCGGTCGCCTGGATGTACGGGCGGATGTAGTCGTAATCCAGGTCCCACCCGATGTCCCGGTAGAACTCGCGGTAGATCGAGTCGCCGGGATACCCATACTCCGCGCTCCAGACCTGCATCGAGCTCTCCGGATCGCGGGCGAAGGCGGCCACCCCACTGGGCGTGTAGACCGGGGCATAGACGGCCCGGCGGGGCCGGGGAATGGCGTTGGCCAGCGCGTGCGAGTCGACGAAGAAGAAGCGGATGTTCTCCGCCGCCAGGTACCGGTCGATGCCGGGCGCATACCCGCATTCGGGGAGCCAGATTCCCCGCGGGTCGCGGCCGAAATGCATCCGGTAGTGCATGCAGGCGACCTGGACCTGCGCGCGGATCGCCTCCTGGTGGACCATCAGGGGCAAGAAGCCGTGCGTGGCGCCGCAGGTGATGATCTCCAGGGCGCCGGCGTCCTGCAGCCGCTTGAAGGCGGCGACCAGGTCCCGCCGGTAGCGATCGTGGAACAGGCGCCGCAGGTGGTAGAGGTGATCGCGGTAATGCCGGGCCAGGGGAGCGAACTGCGGATCGTTCCCGGTGCGATGCACTTCCTTGTCGCAGAGCTCGCAGAGCGAGTCGAGCCGCCGGGCGTAACGCGACATCAGGAGCTCGTCGCGCAACATGCCGACCAGGGGCGGCGTCAGGGTCATCGTGATCCGGAAGGGCACGCCTTCGTCGACGCAGCGGTCGAAGACCTCGAGCAGGGGCAGGTAGGTCTCGGTGATGGCCTCGTAGAGCCAGTCCTCCTCGAGGAACTCCGGGTATTCCGGATGGCGCACGTACGGGAGGTGCGCGTGCAGGACGATGGAGAGCGTGCCGTGGCTCATTCGCCGTCCTCGACGTCCGGAAGGTGCGTCATGCTCCAGGGAAGCTTGTTGCCGGGGCTGGAGCCGAAGGGCCCGCCCACGCTCGAGCCGCTGAACATGCGCGGCTGCAAGCGGCGCTCCCAGCCCGCAGGCGCGGCGCCGCCGTAGTTGAGCGGGCGTCCGGTAGGAATGCCGCCCGCGATGGGCTGATCGAGCGTCAACCTCAGATAGAAGGCCTCGAGCTGGTCGGAGGGCAAGTCCGGAGGGAGCCGGACCGGCCGCGCCGCGCGCATCAGGCGGGCGCCGTTCGCTCCCACGGCCCAGAGCTCGGCGCGGATCTCCGTGCCTGGGGGCAGCTCGCGGACGTACCAGCCGCGGGCCTCCAGTTGAACGTCCGTTTCCCGCACCAGCTCCCCGCCCGCGTTCCGCGCGTTCCACAGCTTGAGGACGGCGCGCGCCGGCCCGAGACCCGCGAATGCCTGCTCGATCTGCTGCTGGGCGAAGTCCCAATACACGAAGAGGGTGGAAGGGTCGCGCACCAGGCCCACCAGGCGCGCATCGCCGTACGCCCAGGGCAGCTCGCCCAGGCCCTCGTTGACGAGGCCGTGTTCCGGCGGCGGAACCGCCGCGGCAGGCGTGTGCACGCGTACGTCCGACTCAGGAACGATGCCCGGTGGTGACAGCGGGACCCCCGGATGCACGGGCCCGCCCGGGTGCTGATCCTGCGAACGGCCCGTGCCCTGGGCGTCTTTCGGCGGGGGGGCCTTTGGCGCGGGCTCCCGCGCCTGGGACGTCCCACCAGGCTCAGGGGAGCCACCAGCGCCGGATTTCTCTTTGTTTGGCATTGGGTGTGGTTCAGGGCTGCGCGCCGAGACATAGACCCTGCCCCGCCCCGGCGCAACGCTTCCGTCGCGGTACGGGTGTTCGGCGACAGGTTTCGGGAAAATTAAGGACTTGCGAGCGCCTGCGCATTGCGCGCCGCATACTCGCGCAGCTCCGGCTGCACGTCCGGCGCGGTGCTCGCGGCGTAGTCCCGGTAGAACTCGGCGGCCTTGGCCGATTGGCCGAGCGCCCGATATGCTTCGGCAAGTCCGAAGAGCGGCGAGGCGAGCGACGGATCCCCGGCGCGCGCAGCCGTGTAGTCCGAGGCGGCAGCGTCGTACTGCAGCAGCCCCATGTGGGCGGAGCCCCGCGCGACGAGCGCAACGCCGTACCCCGGCTTCTTCTGCAGGGCCTCATCGAGGATGGGGAGCGACTCGGCGTACTTCCGATCGTTGATCATCTTCACCGCCGTCGTGTAGCGCTCGCGCGCGCCCGCCTCGTCGACGACCTTCGGCGGCGGCTCGGCGGGCTTCGGCGGCGAGAGGATGGCGAGCCGCTCCCGCGAGGCGGCCAGCCCCTGCAGCGCGGCGGAGTTGCCCGGATCCCGCTTGAGAGCGCGATGGAATTGCTCAATCGCCTCCGGATCGTGTCCCATGCGCGCGTACGTCTCGCCCAGCTTGACCAGCACGATGGCGCTGGTGGGATCTTCCCGGGTCGCGTCCTGATAGGCGAAGAGGGCGGTGCGAAAGTCCTTGGCGGCATAGGCCTTGTCGCCGGCAGCCATCAGCGAAGCGGCGTCGGCGAGAAGGACCAGGAGCGCAAGCATCATCCGGGCAGTTTACGATCAATCCACCTTGCGATCGATGATTGTGGCGATGCCCATCCCGTACCCGATGCAGAGGGTGATCAGGGCGCGCCTGTGCCCGGTCCGCTCCAGCTCGTGGAGGGCGGTGGCGAGCAGCATCGCTCCCGTGGCCCCCAGCGGGTGCCCGAGCGCGATCGCGCCGCCATTCGGGTTCACCTTCTCCATCGGGATGCCGACCTCCTGGGCCACCACCAGCGGGACCGGCGCGAAGGCCTCGTTGATTTCGAAGAGATCGATGTCGCTCAGCTTCAGCTCCGCCTGCGCCAGCGCCTTTCGCACGGCCGGGATGGGGCCGGTGAGCATCAGCACCGGATCGCTGCCCGCCACGGCCATGGAAACGATCCGGGCCCGCGGCTTGAGGCCCAGCGAGCGCGCCCGCCCCTTCGAGGCGATCACCACGGCGGCCGCGCCGTCCACGATCCCGGAGGAGTTGCCGGCGTGCAGCACCCCGTCCTCCTTGAACGACGGCTTCAATCCGGCCAGCGTGTCCACCGTGGTGCCCGGGCGCGGATGCTCGTCGCGCTCGAACAGGCGCTCGCCCAGCTTCAGCGGGAGGATCTCGCGGGAGAAATAGCCGCGCTCGATCGCATTGGTCGCCTTCTCCTGTGAGGACACCGCGAACTCGTCGAGCTGGCGCCGCGAGTACCCCCATTTCGCCGCGATCATCTCCGCCGAGAGCCCCTGCGGGACCAGGTTCGGCCAGTGCTCCATCAGCCCGGGCGAGGCGGGTCCCTCGCCGCCAACGGCGTCCGAGCCCATCGGCACCCGGGTCATGTGCTCGACGCCACCGGCGACGACCAGCTGGGCGGCGCCGCTCATCACCGCCTGCGCGCCGGAGTTCACCGCCTGCAGCCCCGAGCCGCAGAACCGGTTGACGGTGGTGCCGGGGATCTCGATGGGCAGATCCGCCGCGAGCACCGCGCCGCGCGCGATGTTCATCCCCTGCTCGCCGACCTGGCTGACGCAACCGACGATCACGTCGTCCACGTCGTGCGGCTTCACGTTCGCGCGCTCGAGAGTGCCGATGAGCGTGCGCGCGAGCAGGTCCACCGGGTGCAACGCCGAGAGCGCGCCCTTGCGCTTGCCGCGCGCGGTCCGGAACGCATCGACGATGATCGCTTCTGTCATGGGTGCCTCCTCCTGCTCTCGCCCACTGCCCTGCTCCCCACCCTTCCACGTGGTCCTGGGGCTCAGGCAATCCTCAAGGGTGCCGAAATGGGTTCTTGCGAACGATGGTCTGCGCCCTCTCGGCGCCGAGCGAGACCGCGATGGTCTCCACGCCGACCAGCTGCTCGACCCGCTCGATGTAACGGCGCGTGTTCTCCGGCAGCTCCTGGTACTCCCGCTGGTCTCCCAGCGGCTCCTTCCAGCCGGGCAGCTCCTCGTAGACAGGCTTGGCCTGCTCGAGCAGCTCGGGGTCCGAGGGAAACTCCGCGACCGTCTTTCCGTTGGGAAGCTTGTAGGCGGTGGCGACGAGGATCTTCTCGAACCCGGTGAGCACGTCGAGCTTGGTCATCGCCAGCCCGGAGAGCCCGTTCACCCGCGCCGCGTACCGGAGCACCAGGGCGTCCAGCCAGCCGCAGCGGCGCGGCCGGCCGGTGGTCGCGCCGTACTCCGCCCCGACCGCGCGCAGCTTTTCGCCGGTGGCATCGTTGAGCTCGGTCGGCAGCGGGCCGTTGCCCACCCGCGTCGTATACGCCTTGGTGATGCCGATGACGGAGTTGATCGCCGTCGGCCCCAGGCCCGCCCCCACCGCGGCGTTGCCGGCCACCGTGTTCGAGGAGGTGACGTAGGGGTAGGTGCCGTGATCGATGTCCAGGAGCGTGCCCTGCGCCCCCTCGAAGAGCACCGCGCGCCCCTTGGCCACCTCGTGCGAGAGCACCTCGCTCGCGTCGCCGACGTACGGCCGCATCCGCTCGCCGAGCTTGAGCGCCCAGTCCATCAGCGGCTCCAGCTCGCACTTTTCTCCGCCCAACGCCTTGATCTGCGCGTTCGCCTCTCTCAGCCGCTCTTCCAGCTTGGTCCGGAGCGCGCCTTCCTTGAGCACGTCCCGCACGCGGATCCCGCGCCGCGCAACCTTGTCCTCGTAGCAGGGCCCGATGCCGCGGCCGGTGGTGCCAATCGCCTTCTGCTTCTCGCGCCCCGCGTCGATCCGCTTGTGGTACGGCAGGATCACGTGCGCGTTCTCGCTCACCACCAGCTGCGTCGGGTCGGCGAGCAGGCCGCGGCTGCGCAGCAGGTCGATCTCCTCCAGCAGCGCTTCCGGATCGACCACCACCCCGTTGCCGATGATGCACTTCTTGCCGGGGTGCAGGATGCCGCTCGGCACCAGGTGCAGCACCGTCTTCGTCCCGCCCACCACCAGCGTATGCCCGGCGTTCGCGCCGCCCTGGTACCGCACCACCACGTCGGCCCAGGAGGTGAAGAGGTCGACGACCTTTCCCTTCCCCTCGTCGCCCCACTGCGCGCCGACGATCACCACGTTGGACATGCGACTTCCCTATCACGGCGGCGCGCCACGGCGGTACGTGGCAGGCGGATTGCTGCTCTCGGTCAGCTCCGAAAAGTCGGCCGAGGCTTCGAAAAGGCGCTCGAGGGTCGTGCCGCCGGTGCCGCGGAAGAACAGGGAGATGTACTTTCCGTTGGGGACGAACTCCCCCCGCCCGCTGAGCACCGGCGGATTGCCGGAGATCACGCCGACTTCCTTCGGGGCATTGAACAGCAGCCATTCCTTGGGAGCGGACTGCCGCTCCCAGGTGCCCACGAGCCAGGAGATGTCGGCGCCGTAGGTCGTGAGCGCTGGTTTCGCCGCGGGACCGGCCGCCGGCTGGGCGGGGCGTGGCGCCAAAGCGTGCTGGTCCTGCTTGCCTCTCGAGCAGGCGAGTAGCCCGATCAGGAACAGCCCCCCCGCCGCTTTCACAGAGTGACCTGGTGCACGCTGCGCACGTTCGGCAGCTTGCGGAGGCGGTCGAGCACCTCGGCCGGCGCCGCCGTGTCCACGTTCACCAGCGCCAGCGCCTCGCCGCTCTTGCGGTCCCGGGAGAGCGCGAACTGCGCGATGTTCACCTGGGCCTCGCCGAGGGTGCGTCCGACGTTGCCGATCACGCCCGGCTTGTCGTCGTTGTGCATGACCAGGACGGCCCCTTCGGGCAGGGCCTCCAGCTCGAACTTGTCGACGCGCACCACCCGCGGCTCGCGCTTGCCCACGATGGTGCCGGCCACTTCGGTAGCCAGATCCTTGCCGCAGCGCAAGCGGCCGGAGACCAGGCTGGCGAAGTCCGGGGTCTGGCTGGTCTTCACCTCCGTCACCGCGAGGCCGCGCTCCCGCGCCAGGGCAGGGGCCGACACCTCGTTGACGGGCTCGGCGAGGAAGTTGCCCAGGACGCCCTTCAGCACGGCGGCGGTGAGAGGCGCGGTGGGTTGCTGCGCCACCTCGCCCGCGTAGGCGATCTCGATCTGCTCGGGAGCGACAGAGGCCCCCTGCATGGCGAGCTGTCCGGCGAAGGTGCCGAGCTTCTCGGCGAGCTTGAGGAAAGGCCCCAGCCGCTCCATCACTTCGCCGCTCACCGACGGCACGTTGACGGCGTTGCGGACGGTGCCGGTCGTGAGGTACTCGACCATCGCCTCGCAGACGATCACGGCTACGTTCTGTTGCGCGTCTTCCGTGCTGCCGCCCAGGTGCGGGGTGGCGATGACGTTCTCGCAGGAGAACAGCGGGTGGTCGGCCGCCGGGGGCTCGGTCTCGAACACGTCGAGCGCCGCCCCTC
>Ga0066709_100000482_pt1 | contig 21597 bp, 21 predicted proteins | sample GraSoiAngelo_158_FD_79665 | JGI IMG/M metagenome (GOLD analysis project Ga0066709, IMG submission 79665) | Grasslands soil microbial communities from the Angelo Coastal Reserve, California, USA - 14_1009_16_30cm | ecosystem: Environmental > Terrestrial > Soil > Grasslands | place: USA...
CCGCCGCGACGCCGTAGGTATCCCCGATCGCCTGAAATCCATCGAGGGCTTCCAGGAACAACATTGCGGCCGGCTCGTCCTCGAGGCGGAGCCGAACCTCACCGGGCCGGAGCAACGACAGTGGTACGACCGGCTGGCGGGCGACCACGACAACGTGCGCGAGGCGCTGGCTTACGCGTGTGAACGCGGCGACGGCGAACGCGCGCTGATGTTGGCCGGGACGATCTGGCGCTTCTGGTGGAACCGCGGCTACACAAGCGAGGCGGGGCACTGGTACGAGCGCGCGCTCGCCCTCGCCGGCGGCGCGAGCACCACGGCGCGAGCGCGGGGGGAATTCGGTGCGGCACACGTCGCTGAGTCTCTCGGGGACACGGAAGAAACGAGGACTCGGTTCGAACGCGCGGCGGAGCTTCTACGCGAGGCGGGCGAAACACGGTGGCTGATCCTCGCGCTCACGCATCTCGCGGGCGCGTACCGCGATCTCGGCGACCCGCGTAGGGGAGAAAGCCTGAACGCAGAGGCATTGACGCTCGCGGAAGAGAGCCGGGACGCAAGAGCCGTTTCCATCGTCAAGTCCAACATGGCAGGCGCGCTCCTCGAAGACGGCGAGGACGAGCCGGCCGCAATGTTGTTCCTGGAAGCCCTCGATGGATTTCAGGCGATCGGGGATACCTACGGCGTCGCGGCGGTCCGCCAGAACCAAGCGGTGGTCGGCCTGCGTCGAAACGACCCGGAGGGCGCAGCTACGAATCTGCGAGAAGCCCTGCGCCTGAGTAGCTCGATCGGTGACACACACTCGGTCGCGCACACATTGGCCCTTGTCGTTGCCGCGGTATACGTACGCGGCGATCCGTACGCAGCTGCAATGCTCGCTGCTGCGGACGATGCCCTCTGCTCAGCTCACCGCTTCGAGCTCTACTCGCTCGAGCGAAAGCTGGTCGACGAGTCGACACTGGCGGCACGTCGAGCGCTCGGAGACACGTTCGAGCAAGCGTGGCAGGCGGGTGCCGAGCTCGACGTCGGCGCGGCGGTCGAGCTAGCGCTAACGACACTCGGCTCCTAGGCCCCCCTCGTCCCCGCGAGTCTGACCGGCGCTTCGCCGTCCATGGTGACTCGCGAGGACTTTGGTTTCGGTCCGAGGCTGCGGCTAGCCGATTGCCGCTCTCGGTGTGTCCACCTTGCGGTAGCTGTAGCCGCCCTGCTTCGTCGTGAGACCGAGGAAGACGGCCGCGAGGCCGACGATCAGATGCGGGAGCCAGACGTTCGCTGTCTCATCGGCGAAGCCGAAGATCCAGGGCGAGGCCGCGAGTAGCGCCCCGGCCGCAACGTCGATCAGATTGTGCACGGCCATCGGGGCGACCTTCCAGACGCCGAGCTCGTAGTTCGTAAACAGGCTGTAAGCAATCAGCCCGATCCCGAGCACGACCGGAACGACCGTCGCGGCGGTGTGCTCCGAGAACCGAAGGATCCACGGAGCGGCGATGAGCGCGACGCCGACGATGTAGTCGAGCGGCGCATGGAACCTCGTCGGGATAAAGCGCATCGAGAACTCCTTTCGAGAGGTGGTCGATATCCGACCTAATTCGCACGGAGCGGCCCTCCGGTTCGGTCCCATCCATGCCCAATCCGCTTCCGTCGTCCTTCCGTAGAACCCAAAGAACAGAGCAGGCAGATGGGAGGACAAAACAGATGCAACATCGGAGAACCGGAGAAGCCAACATCGTCAGTCGCGAGGACGCGATGACGCTCGTGGTCGTGCTGATGCTGACGGCCTTACTCGGAGTGATTGGATTTCTCGCTGCAAGCTCGGTCGCTCGCAGTGCCACTCGGACGGCCGCGACCCTCTCGCTCCGCAAGACGGGCCTCGGGTCGGTCCTCGTGAACGCGAAGGGCCACACCGTCTACCTCTTCGCCAAGGACAAGAACGGCAAGAGTGCCTGCGACGGAAGCTGCGCGAAGTTCTGGCCGGCCCTGCTCAGTCACGGCAAGCCGAGCGTCGGGGCGGGCTTGAAGGCGTCTCTGGTCGGGACCACCAAGCGAAGCAACGGAACCCGGCAGGTGACGTACAACCGGCATCCGCTCTACACCTACGTGCTCGACAAGGGGGCCGGTCAGACGAAGGGCGAAGGCATCTTCGCATTCGGCGCCAAGTGGTACGCCGTCTCCGCCAAAGGAAAGGCGGTCGTGAGAACGTCCACAACGCCGACCTCCCCGGGCACGACGACGACTAGCCCCTACCCCTACCCGTGAAAGCGCGCTCGAGCTCCACGCGTGCCACGTAGACCAGGCGTCCGGGCCGCTTGTCGTAAGACTCGTTGAAGGAATAGAAGGGGCCGCTCGCGGCGAATCGCGCGAAAACCGGTTCGGTCGCATTCGGGTTGTCGATGACGATCTCGCGGCCGTCGGAGAGACGAAGGATGTGGACGGTGGCGCCGACGACGTAGGCGAGGAGGTCCCCGGCCGCATCCTCGATCTCCGGGGCCGGTCCGAATCCTCGCCGGACCGGCCAAGAGGCCGTGCGTCGGCCACTCCTGAGGTCGAGAACCGTGAGCCGCGCGCTCCGGAGGACGATGAGACGCGGGCCGTCGAGTACCACGCCGACGACTCCGGGACCGCCGAATCGGAAGGTCCGAACGCCGCCGCCCGGTAAAAGGACGGCGACCGCCTTCCCGCTGTCGCGCAGGACGGCTATCCGCCCCGCATCGAGTGACGCGACAGTCGCTGCGCCAGTGAACGTCCGAACGACCTTCGCTCGAGTGCCTGTCAGTCTCCAGACACGAGTCCGATGTATGCGGAATTCGGCACGTGTCCTGTTGCCCGCAGACTCCACATCGAATGCAATCGTGCCCCTGTCTGCGACGAGCCCGCCGAGAAACAAACCGGTGAATTCCCCTCCGCGCGTGCGGACTATCTGTGTCGACCCACGTCTGCCCGGCCGCACGAGCCTGAGCGCGTCATCGATGTAATAACCCTCCCCAGGGTTGCCGCAGACATAGCCGACGCGACCCGCGGCGAGCAGCACGTCATCTGCGGTGCCGCATCCGCGGACCGGTATCTGCACCCTGGACTCCCGACCCTGACTCCAAACGACGATCGGCCCCAGCGGGCCACGCAGGCCAGGCAGGCCCCCGAAGCCTTGGGCAACTGCGGCCCGGTTGCCCTCGGCCGCCAGCGCGACGATCGGCAGGCTGGTGGTGATCGAGCGCGCTGCGGGTATGGCGACGACCGGGAGCCTCGGCGCCGGCGTCCCCTTCAACTCGGCGTCGACCCAGGCGACCGAGGTTCCAAGGTCCGGGGCAAAGTCGCGAGTCTGTGGATGACGGTCGGTCCCGTCGACCTTCATCGTCCAGAGCTGCATGTGGTAGCCCGGCACCGCGCCGTAGCCGAGATCGTTGCGCCTGTAGAGGATTCTCCGACCGTCGGGTGACCAGGTCGGGCCTTCATTCGCCGGATCGTCGAGATGATCGTTGGTCAACCGCCGGCGGCGTCCGTTCGCAACGTCGATCAGGCTGACCCCCCGGTGACCGGCGAACGCGAGGCGTTCGCCGGTTGGTGACCAGGCGAACGACTGCGCATCACGAGCGATCAAGTGGAGCTCTGCTCCGTCCGAGCGAACGGCGTACAGCCCGACAAACTGGTTTACGCCGTCGGCGACGAACGCGATCCACTTTCCGTCCGACGATGACTGCGGGTCGAACAGTCCGACAACCTCAGGTCGGGCGAGTCGCGAGATGAGCCACGCCGGCCGGCCGTCGACCGGAGCGGCATAGACATCACGGTCGACGGTGAAGAAAAGACGTTTGCCGTCGACCGACCACGCGAGGGGCGCATCCTCCTCCGTTGCGTCGATCCGCTGCCGTAAGCCGGTCGCCACATCCAGGACGACAACGTCTCCCTTGTTTGTCGCCAGCACCAGCCGCTTGCCATCGGGCGACCAGGGCATGACGCTGACTCCGTAAGACCCGGCAAGGGGGATTTTTCGCCGAGTGCCGCTCATCGGTTCGTACACGTAGGCGACGAAGGCGTCGGCGTACATCACGAGCGCCGTCCTTCCGTCCCGCGTCCAGGAGATGTCTGCGCCGTCTGACGGAATATCCAGAGGGAGCTTCGTCATTTCGCTCCCATCGGGGTGAACCGCGTAGATCGCCTCCCGACCGCTGTGGCGGCTCTCGAAGACGATCGTTCCCGAGGCTCGTGCGTGCCCGCCGCATCCCGCTGCGAAGAACGCGAGGAATGCACCCAATAGGGCTCGGCGTAGCACAGCCGATGAACTCTACGAGCGATTCCGGGGGCCCCCCAGGCGCATGCGGAACCGCTGCCGGACCGCCGGTGTACGTGTGCTGGATGAAGGCTCTGCACCGCACGGCGATGACAGGTACCGCGATCGCGGCCGTGGCAGTCGCTGCGTCAGGAGTCGCCGGCCAACGTCCGCGTGGCGTCGTCGCGGACTGCGCGTCCCGATCGGAGGCAAGCTTCCCGGGCGCCTTCAAGAACCGCCGGAACCTGGTCGTCGGGCCGCTGGCCCTGATCGGGGCGGGCGGCACGGCGTCGTGGGATCGCGTAGCCGGCGGGAACAAATTTCCGCTGCTCCTGAGGGCCGGCCACCGCGTGACGTTGGAGCTGTCTGCGCGGACGCGGACGTTCGCCGGGCTCGCCTACGGACCGCTGCCACAAGGTCAAACGAGCCTGCGCGACGCGCATCGAGTCGTGACCTTCATCGCCTGCCGGCGCGGTGGCCCGTCGGGGAGCACCGCCGACGGGCGACCCGTCACGTTCTGGTCGGGAGGTATGCTGGCCCGCTCACCGCGATGCGTGCCTCTCCGTGTCTGGGTCGACGCTGCACGCACACCGCGACATGCGGTCATCCGGCTCGGTATGCGTAGTTGCGGGTAGCGCGGCAACGACCCGCGTTAGATCAGGCCTGCCTCTCGCGCCTTTGCCACCGCTTCGACGCGCGAGCGAGCGCCGAGACTGCGCAGAAGTCCTTTCACGTGGTTCCGCACGGTCTCCTTGGAGATGCTCATCTTCTGAGCCATCTGCCCCGTCGAGTAACCGGCGGCGAGGAGCGTCAGCGTCTCCCGCTCTCGTGGGCTGAGCGGCGGCGCTCTTTTCAATGCCGGCTCGATCTCTCCCAGAACCTGGACGAGCCCGAAGCTCCCGATCACCACACCCTCAGCGTCCTTGAGCGGAACGGAATTGACGGCGACGCGCACGCGCGTCCCGTCTCGGCGTGCAACGGACACCTCCAATTTCGTATGAGCCGCGCCGTTCAATTTCTGCGCGAAGGCTTCTCGCGCGCGCACTAGATCCTCGGGACCGAGGCCCACGCTGGCGTCGAGTCGGCCGCGCAGATCTCCCACGAGCTCGATTGATGCTGTGTTCTGCCACCGAACCCGGCGGTGGCAATCCACGATGTAGGCGGGCACGCCGACCGTCTCGAGCATCGGCAAAGCACCGGCAGAGAGCGCTTCGAGCAGATCCGTTTCGGGGACAGACACAGACACAAACACCGCCACTTCGCTACGCTACGGACAGGTCTGTAGCTCCCTTACCCTACCAACCACACGCAGTCTGGGGGTGGGCCATGTCGAACCAGAACGACGCGAGCCAGAGCCCGGCAAAAGCGAGTACCGCCCGTGAACGTGTCGTCCACACCGCTTACACGCTCTTTCAGCGCAACAACCTGAACACCGTGGGCGTCGACCGAATCGTCGCGGAGGCCGAGGTCGCGAAGACCACCCTGTACCGCCACTTTCCGTCGAAGGACGACCTGACCGTCTCGGTCCTGCGACATCACGAGGACGTGTGGATGCGAGGCTGGCTCGAGCAGGCGATCGAGCGCTACGGCAACGATCCCGGGGCTCGGCTACTCGGGATCTTCGACGCCTTCGACGATTGGTTCCGGCGTGACGACTACGAGGGCTGCCTGTTCGTTCGAGCACTGCTCGAGACGAGGAATCCAGCGAATCCGGTTTATACGGCCGCAGCAGGGGGTCTCGAGAATGTCCGGGCGTTGATACGTGGCCTTGCGGAGGACGCGGGTGTTCACGACCCGAACGTCTTCGCTCACCAGATCCAGATTCTGCTGCTCGGCGCCACGGTCGCCGCCGTGTACGGCGACCTCGATGCGGCGCAGCAGGCTCGGGACATTGCGAGGCTCGTCCTGGAGCGCGAGGGCATCCGCACGGAGTCATAGCCTCCGCCCGCAGGGGTCCACCACAGGTCACCGGTCCGCCCGAGAATCCAACGCGGCGGCAGCCGCCTGGCGGAGGTCGTCCAGTGAGAACGGACTGGACAGCTTCGCGGTGGGATCGATTCCTTCGAGGTCGCCGTCCACGTCGGAGATGCTGACGATGGGGAGTCCACCCTGGATCGTGCGGAGCTCTTCGACGAGCGACTGCCCTCGCTCCTCCGGCAGGTCGCCGACAACCACGATGTCGATGCGAACTCGGTGGAGGAGCTCGAGCGCCTCGAGTGCATTGTTGGTGGTCAGGACGCGATGGCCGGACTCGCGCAGCGCTTGATCGATCAACTCCTGCACGGCGGCGTTCTGCTCGAGAACAAGGAAGGTCGCGGGGCGGCCAGAACCCACGCGGCCACGTTGACTAGCGGTTCAGGACGGCGCCAGACCCAGATGGGTCGGTCTGGTCGTCCCGAGTCCGAGCTCGGAACCGTGAGCCGATGCGGTGCGTAGAGTCGGCGCCGTGACCTTCGGCGAATGCTTCGAGACGAAATGCTCCAGCGCCAGCTTCCCGGTCTGCGTCGGTCTGGATCCGCGGCTGGACGAGATCCCCACGGTGACGAGCGAGCGGGCGCTCGCCGCTTCCTCGAGCCGAGAGGACGCTGTCAGGAACGCGATCGCGCGCTTCCACGAGCTGGTGATCTCCGCCGTCGCCGATCTCGTCCCGGCCGTAAAGCTGCAGCTGGCGTTCTACGAGCAGTACGGAATCGCCGGCCTGCTCGCGCTCCGCGACACCATCGCCGCGGCGAAGCGAGCGGACCTCCTTGTGATCGCCGACGGCAAGCGGAACGACATCCCCTCGACCGCGGAGGCGTATGCCCGCGCGTTCCTCGGTCGAGCTTCTGTCTTCGGCGAGTCTGTGCCTGCCTTCGACGCCGACGCATTGACCGTGAACCCGTACCTCGGCTGGGACAGCCTCGTGCCGTTTGCCGAAACGGCCCAGCAACACGACAAGGGATTCTTCGTGCTCCTGCACACGTCGAACCCCTCGTCGCGCGATCTCCAGGAGGCCGTCGTGGACGACCAGCCCGTCTACCTGCGCGTCGCCGGTCCCGTTTCGGCTCTCGAGGAGGAGTTCTTCCCAGAGGGTCGCTTCTCGTCCGCCGGTGCGATTGTCGGTTGCACGTTTCCGGCAGCAGCGGCCGCGATCAGGCGGGCTCTTCCTCGCTCGCCGATCGTGGTCGTCGGCTACGGCGCGCAGGCCGGAAACCTCTCCGGCTGCGCCGCGTGCTTCAGCGACGCGGATGACGGCGCGATCGTCAATGCCTCACGCAGCCTGACCTACGCCTGGCCCGAGCAGCCCGGATCGGAGGACGACGTCGTGGCGACGATCCGCGCCAACACGGAACGGATGGGCAGCGACCTCGTCGCCGCGCTGATGAGCCGACAAGGGGTGGCAGAGCCGCTCTCTCGCTGAACGCCCGTTCGTGCTTTAGGTTCACGGGCGACACCAGCCTCGTCAGAGGTCACCACGTTGCAAGCGACTGGAGGTGGCAGGTATGGACTCAAGCAGCCAGACGACGGGCGGCGGGCCGGCGTATCCGGTGCAGTTCTCGGTCGCCTACCCGGACCGCGACCTGAACAGGCTCACGACGGCATTCAGGTTGTTCGTCGCGATTCCGATTTTGATCGTCGCGACCAGCATCGGCGGCCATGAAGCCACCTTTGCGTCGGGCGAGCACGGTTGGACGATCGCCGGCGGGACCAGCGGACTGTTGTTCCTTCCACCGTTACTGATGATCCTGTTCCGGCAGAAGTACCCGCGCTGGTGGTTCGATTGGAATCTCGAGCTGCTGCGTTTTTCGAACAGGATCGGTGTTTACCTCGCGTTGATGGACGACCGCTACCCCTCCACCGATGACCAGCAGGCAGTCGTGCTCGACTTCCCCTACCCGGACGCGAAGCAGGGGCTCAACCGCTGGCTGCCGCTCGTCAAATGGCTGCTGGCGATCCCTCACTACATCGTGCTCATCTTCCTCTGGCTCGCGGCCCTGGTCTCCGTGATCATCGCCTGGTTCGCGATCCTGTTCACGGGCCGGTATCCGAGGGGCCTCTTCGACTTCCTCCTGGGAGTGGGCCGTTGGACGAACCGTGTCGTCGGTTACGCGTTCATCCTCGTCACCGACGAGTACCCACCGTTCCGCCTCGACCCGTGAGGGACTAGATGTCGACGTAGGGAGCGACGCTCATGTACTTGAAACCGGTGTCGACCGCCAGCGTCACGATCACGGCTTCGGGTCCGAGGCGATTGGCCAGCCGGTGGGCGCCGACGACGTTGGCACCGGTCGAGATGCCCGCGAAGATGCCTTCTTCGCTCGCCAGGCGACGCGTCATCTCCAAGGCTTCCTCGTCGCCGATGGGCTCGAGGTGATCGACCTTCTCGGGGGACCAGTGCGGCATCACCCCGCCTGTCCAGCCCTGAATCAAGAAAGGACCGCGGTCGCCGCCGCTGATCGCGGGTGAGCTGGCCGGCTCGTGCGCCTGGATGAAGACGCCGTGCGGCTTGAGCGCGTCCGACACGCCCATGAGCGAGCTCGCCGTCCCCATCCCCTGGCAGAAGCCCGTGACGCGTCCCACGGTCTGCTCCCAGATCTCGCGGCCGAGCTTGCCGCGGTGATCCGGGATGATGTACGGATTGTTGAACTGGTCCGTCGCGTAGTGGCCGGGCAGCGCGGCGAGCTCGGTGGCGCGCGCGACCATGTTGTCGATGTCCTGCGAGGTCACCTTGGGCCGGCCTTCGACCGAAGGAATGACGTCGAGCTCGGCGCCGAGTGCACGCATCAGCTGGAAGCGCTCCTCCGTGAAGCAGTCGGCGATCACGATCAGCGTTCGATAGCCCTTTGCACGGCAGACGAGCGCGAGCGCGGGACCCGTGCTACCGCCGGTGTACTCGACGATCGTGTCTCCAGGCGAGATCAGGCCGTCTCGCTCCGCACCCTCGATCATCGCGAGCGCCATCCGGTCTTTCATCGACCCCGTCGGATTGGTGTACTCGAGCTTCAGCCAGAGCTCGGCGCCGTTCGCGGGGGCGCAGCGGTGGACACGCACGAGCGGCGTGTTTCCGATCGCCTCGAGGATCGACTCCACGGAGCGATGATCTCTCATCGCCGCACCGATGCGGGTAGCTATAAGAGGTGCTCGTGGCCACCGTGCGCTATCTCGTAACGGACGTCGATGCGGCGATCGCGTTCTACACCGAACGCCTCGGCTTCACCCTCCAGCAACAGATGGGTCCCGCTTTCGCGATCGTGGCGCACGACGGCCTCTCGCTGTGGCTGGCCGGACCGAAGAGCTCTGCCGCACGTGCGATGCCGGACGGCCGCAAGCCGGAACCGGGCGGCTGGAATCGCCTCGTCCTCGAGCTGGACGATCTCGAAGCAGAGGTCGCCGCGTTGAGAGAGGCAGGGGCGACGTTCCGGAACGAGATCGTCACGGGCCCCGGCGGCAAGCAGATCCTGCTCGAAGACCCTGACGGGAACCCGATCGAGCTCTTTCAGCCGGGGTGATCTACCAGACGCGACGAGCCCGCACCAGCTCGGTCGCGTAGCCCGACACCGAGATGGGCGACATCACGAGCTGGTAGGCGAGCACGTAGAGAACGAAGCCGAGAATGTTGCGCCGGACACGCAACCCGAGCAGCCGGAACACGGCACGCTGGCGCCGGTACATCGTCAACGCAATGAGCAGGCTGATCGGCAGCACGGCCGCCGTCATCGGCCCCACGATCAGGAAGTTTCCCGTCAACGCGAGCACGATCCCGACGGGGATCGCGACTGTGTACACCGAGTCCAGATAGGGGAAGAGGCAGTTCGCGGCAACCGCATGCACGTGTAACCGTCGGCCTCGCAGCAGCGAGCCGCCGTGCTCGCGCAGGCCCTCGATCATCCCCCGCGCCCACCGTCTGCGCTGACGTACGAAATGGCCGAAGCGAACCGGCGCGTCCGTGAAGGCGATCGCGGTCGGCTCGAAGATCGTGCGCCCGCCTGCACGGATCAGCGACCAGGTGAGGACAATGTCTTCGCCGATCTTGTCCGGCCACCCCCCGACGGCACGCACTGCATCGGTGCGGTACACGCTGAACGCGCCCTGGGCGACCAACGTCCCCTGGAAGAGCGCCTGTTGCCGCTTGACCGAAGCAATGGCCAGGAAGTAGTCCCACTCCTGAACGCGGGCCAGCGCACCCGCCCGAGAATTGCGGACGAGCACCGACCCCGCGACGGCGACGGTGTCGGGCAAGGACGAAAGCATTCGCGCGACCACGCGCTGTAGGGCGGACGGCATCAGCAGCGTGTCGGCATCGATGGTCGCGATGAGCGGGGTATCCACCGTCGTAAGGGCCGCATTGAGGGCTTCGGACTTGCCTGCGTGATTGCTGGTGACCACACGCACGCGTGGATCGTTGCCGCCCACAAGTGCGGCGACCTCACGAGTGCGATCGGTGGAGCCGTCGTCCGCGACGACCACGTGGAGCGTCCCCGGATAGTCCTGCCGGAGCGCGTACTCGAGCGTCTCGCGGATGCGGTCCTCTTCGTTGTACGCGGCGATGAGGAGCGTCACGTCCGGATAGTCCTGGTCGAACTCGATCGGCCGCGGGCGATCGAGGATGAGGGACGACACGAGCTGCACGTTGAGATAACCGGGGATGATCGCGATGCCGCCGATGATCAGGATTGCGACGGGCAGCGTCACGACCCGGCCGAGCGACTCCGTCCAGCCGGTGGCAATCCACGCCGAGAGCCCCGCCCAGAGGAGTCCGGCGGCGATGCTGAGGAGGAACCGCGTCCTTACACGCAGGTAGAAGCGGAAGCGGCCGACGCCCCACGGCAACTCGCGCGGCGGCACGACGAGAGCGAGCTCGAACGCAGGCGAGCTCGTTTCGCGAGGTGATTCGTGCCGCAGTTCCATTGTCGTTCAGACGTCCCGTAGGACGCCGGCCGCAGAGATGCCACCTCGCACGGTAGGCGCCGATTCTGGAAGCGCCTCCCCCGGGAGGGGGTTCTCCCGGATCAGGGCAGCGCGTCGGCGCCGGCGACCAGCACGCGTACGATCTCGAGCCGATCGTCGAGCACGATGACGTCGGCCGTCGAGCTCGGCGCGATCGTCCCGAGCTCGGTCCGGCCTGCGATCCGGGCCGGCACCTCGCTCGCCGCGCCGAGTGCGGCCTCCAGGGGAGCACCGAGTGCGACGAGGTTCCTGACGGCGCCGATCATCGAGACCGTGCTGCCCGCGAGGACGCTGTCGGCCCGTCGCGCAATACCGTCCTCGACCTCGAAGTCGATGCCGGCGAGCGTGTAGCTGCCGTCGCCGGCGCCGGCCGCCGCGATCGCGTCGCTCACCACCGCGACTCGACCTGCGGCCGCCTGCCAGACGAGCCGCGCAGTGTCGTCGGCGAGGTGCACTCCGTCGAGGATCACCTGGATCACGACGTCGGACGAGACCAGAGCCGCGCCGGCCAAGCCGGGCTCGCGGGCAGAGAAGGGCCTCATCGCGTTGAAGATGTGCGTCACCGTCTTGACGCCGTGCGTGAACGCGTCACGGGCTTCCGCGGCCGTCGCGTCCGTGTGTCCATACGAGACCGTGACGCCTCGCGCCTGCAGGAGGTCGACCAGGTCGTAGGCGCCCGGAAGCTCGGGGGCGAGGGTGACATGGCTCACCGGGCCCGCCTCCAGCAGCCGTTGCAGGAGCGCACAGTCGGGATCGCGCCTCGCGTCGGCGGGATGCGTGCCCAAGCGCTCCGGCGCGATGAACGGCCCCTCGAGGTGGGCGCCGAGAATGCGCGGAGCGGCGCCGTTTCGCGGGACCTCATGTAACGCTGCGGTGAGCTCTTCCTCGTGTGAGGTGATGAACGTCGGCTGGTAGGCAGTGACGCCGCACTCGAGCAGTGCCTCGCCGGCGCGGCGATAGCCGTCGGCGTCGGCGGAGAAGAAATCCACTCCGGCGAATCCGTTGACCTGGAGATCGACGAATCCGGGCGCCGCAATTCCCCTGCCGTTCGTCGAGTTGAGGCCGACCTCGACGACGCGACCGTCTGCGATCTCCACGTCGCCGGGGACAAGGCTGTCGCCGACGAGCGCGGCCTCGACCCCGAGTCGCCCCGAGAACGCCATCGCTACCCTGCTACGCCCGCCGGGACGGGTGTGTCGACGGCCGATGGAATCGCGAGGCCCGTCTCGAGATCGAAGAAGTGGAGGAGCCTGGGGTCGATCGCCACCTCGACCGCTTCGCCCGGCGTGAGGAGGAGATGCCGGTCGAAGCGGCCGAGCAGCGTCACCGCCTGCTCGAGCTCGCCGACACCCAGGGAGGGGCCTGGGGGCTGGGCCGCGGTGTCGACGAGGTCGGAGCGCTCGAGCGGTGCAGCGGCGAACTCGATGTGAACGAGTTGTTCGGAGCCCAGGGACTCGACGAGCAGAATCCGGCCGCGGAGCCGCGCGCCGTCCCAGCCCGAGGCCTCGCGCACGTCCTCGGGCCGGATGCCGATCGCCAGAGAACGGCCGACGTACGCGCCCAGCGCGGGCCGGCCGGCCTCGAGATCGGCAGGGAGCTCGAACTCGCTGTCGCCGACCTTGCAGAGAAGGCGTCCGTTGTCGCGCCGCACGGACGCCTCGAAGAGGTTCATGGGCGGCGATCCGACGAAGCTTGCGACGAAGAGGTTGGCCGGCGCGTCGTACAGCCGCTGCGGCGTGTCCACTTGCTGCAGCTCGCCGTCGCGCATCACGGCGACCCGATCACCCATCGTCATCGCCTCGACCTGATCGTGCGTGACGTAGACGGTCGTGACCTTCAGCGCCTGCTGGATGCGAGCGATCTCGGCGCGCATCTGGACGCGGAGCTTCGCATCCAGATTGGAGAGCGGCTCGTCCATCAGGAAAGCCTTCGGCTCCCGGACGATCGCCCGGCCCATGGCGACACGCTGCCGCTGGCCGCCCGAGAGCTGCGCCGGCCGCCGGTTCAGCATGTCGCCGAGGCCGAGCACGCGGGCGATCTCCTCGACGCGGCGCCGCTGCTCATCCCTCGGCACCTTGCGCATGCGGAGCCCGAAGGCGAGGTTCTCGTAGACGCTCTTGTGCGGGTAGAGGGCGTAGTTCTGGAAGACCATGGCGATGTCGCGCTCCCGCGGCGGAAGGTCGTTCACGACGCGATCTGCGATGCGGATCTCGCCCGCGGTGATCTCCTCGAGACCCGCAAGCATGCGGAGGGCGGTCGTCTTGCCGCAGCCGGAAGGTCCGACGAGAACGACGAACTCACCCTCGGCGATCTGCAAGTTCAGGTCGCGGACGGCCGTGACATCGCCGCCGTAGACCTTGCTGACGTGGACGAACTGGATCTCAGCCACGCACGGCTCCCGCGGTGAGACCGAAGGCGATCCGGCGCTGGACGAGCAAGAAGAAACCGACGACCGGCAGCGCGGTCAAGGTCGCACCCGCCATGAGCGGGCCCCAGGCGGTACCACGGTTCGTCGTAAACGACGCGAGCCAGACGGTTAGCGTCTGTTTCTCGGGGCTGCTGAGCAGGACGTAGGCCATGATGTACTCGTTCCACGCCTGGATGAATGCGAAGATTGACGTCGCGACGAGTCCGGGAGCGACGAGTGGAAGCAGAACGCGCACGAAGGCTCCGAAGCGTGTGGTCCCGTCGACCATCGCAGCTTCCTCGAGCTCTCGCGGAACGCCGAGGATGAAACCGCGGAGCGTCCAGATCGTGAACGGCAGGACGAACGTCATGTACGTGATGATCACGCCGCTGAGCTTGTTCACCTGATGCGCCCGGCTGAGCGTGATGTAGAGGGGAATGATCAACGCGTTGAGCGGGACCATCTGCACCGCGATGATCAGGACGATGAATGCCCTGCGTCCGTAGAACTTGAATTTCGCGAGGGCCAGTGCGGCGAGGAAGGCAAGCGTCAGCGAGAGTACGACCACGACACCGACGACGATCAGGCTGTTGCGGACGTTCTGCCAGAAGTACTGCCGATGAATCGCATCGCCGAAGTTCGCCAGGGTTGCCGGAACGGGAAGCCATTTCGGTGAGTAGCTGAAGATGTTGGGCCCGGTCTTGAAGGCCGTCGAGACCATCCAGTAGACGGGGAAGACCATTACGACGAACACAGCGATGCCCGCAGCGTTCCAGCCGAGCAGACCAAGCCGGCGGCGGGCGCTCGGGCCTTGCCGCACCACGGCTGCGACAGGTGTTGGTGCGATCGGCGTGGCAGAGCTCACCGAACCTCACCTGCCTTCACCATCTGCCTGACGTACACGAAGGTGAAACCGAACATGATCAGCACCATGACGACCGCGATCGCAGAGCCCAGGCCGTACTCACTGATGCGGAACGACTCGACGAACGAGTAGACGCTCATCAAGTAGTAGTCGGCCGACGGACGCTGGTCGAGCATGATCCAAATCTGATTGAAGACCTGGAAGTCCCAGATGATCGAGAGGCTCACCAAGATGACGAAGATCGGCTTCAGCAGGGGCAACGTCACCTCGCGGAAGACGTTCCAGGCCCGGGCGCCGTCGATCTGAGCCGCCTCGATCAGCTCTGCTGGGACCTGCGATAGACCCGCGAAGACGGTGATCGCAACGAATGGGATCGCGCCCCAGACGACGACGGCAGTGATCACACCGAAGCCGCTCCAGGGGTTCACGAACCAGTCGTGGTGCACGAAGTTGCCGACGTGGAGCTTCGTCAGCAGCCAGTTCGCGAGGCCGAATTGGGGGTCGACGAGCCAACGCCAGACGTCGACTGCGACCACAACCGGGGTCGCCCAGACGAAGACGAGCGCGGCGGTGAGCATGTAGCGGACGACGGTGCTCACCCGGACGAGCAACAGTGCGATCGCCGTGCCGAGCACCATCGTGAGCGAGACGTTGACGGCCGTGAACCCAACGGTTCGCAGCAGCACATGCCAGAACTGCGAGTCGTGGATGATCGCCGTGTAGTTATCGAGCCCGATCCACCTGCCCTTGTGGCGGATCAGCTCGAATAGCCCGTACTTCTCGAACGACAGGCGTGCGATGAGGTACAGCGGATAGCCGAGCACCACGCCCAGTACGACCAGGGCCGGAGCAAGCAGTCCGTACGGTGACGCCGCTGATGCGACCCGGTGCCGTGACCATCGCGGCCGCCGCCGAGAGGCGAGAGAGAAATCGCTCTCGGCGACGGCCACGTAGTCGCTCCTTCGGCTAGGTCCGGCCTACGAGCCGGTGTTGAGGATCCTCGTGATCGCGTTGCTTGCCGTCGTGGTCGCAGCCGTCACGGACTTCCTGCCGCTGAGGATCTGCGAGCACATGTCCTGAAGCACGTTGGCATTCTCCACGTTTGCCCAGTTCGGTGACTTCGGGATGAACCAGCTGTACTTCGCCGCCTTGGCGAACGGCTCAACCTTGGGATTCCCCTTCGTGAAGCCCACCAGGTTCGTCGCGTTCGGGATGTTGCCCGCCTTGGCGATCGAGCGCATGTTCGCCGAGGCCGTAAACGCGGCGATCCAGTCGACGGCGAGGCTCTTCTTGCTACTCGTGACGGGAACGGCCAGATCGGAGCCACCGAGGAACGTCGGCATGTACCGGCCCTTGATGTGGCTCGGCATCGGGTACGCGGCCATGACCGGCGCAAGGTCCGGGTTCCCGACCTTCGGGTCGAGCGTGTATGGCCACTCCCAGCCGTTGCCGACGAACGACGCCACGCTTCCCTTTGCGAAGGGGATGCTCGGATACGGATGAGCCTCGTCCACCGTCAGGGGAGCCCGGGACAACGAATGCACGACGCTCTTCAGCTTCGTGAGCGCGCGAATCGCCTGCGGGGAGTTGAGGGTGCCCTTCCACTTCCCGCCCTTCTTGACGGCGATCTGCCCGCCATAGTCGTACACGAACGCCATGGACGCGTACCAGTTCTTGCCGGGGAAGTAGAAGGCCGAGAAGTTCCGGTCCTTGCCGTACTTCTTCATCAGCTTCTTTCCGTCGGCGACGAACTTGTCCAGAGTCGTCGGCGTTCCCTTGATGCCGGCGGCGCTGTAGTAGTCCTTGCGGTAGATGACTGCACGCGCACCGGTGTAGTAGGGGACACAGAGGAGCTTGCCGCCAAAGGTGCACGACGACTTCAGCCCGCTGAGCCAGTTCTTGGAGTTCGGGAAGCTCTTCGCCTGCAGCGGGGCGAAGGCTCCTGCGGCCATGTACTTCGTCGTCTCGGTATTGCCCATCTCAACGACGTCGGGAGCGTTGTTCCCGGCGATGGCCGCATCCAGTTTCGTCAGATGCGTCGTCCACTGCTGATACTGCACGTCGACGTCGACGCCCGGATGCTTGGCCTGGAACGACTTGGTTGCCGCAGCGACGGCATCCGGCCAACCGTTCTTCGCGTCATCCTGGAGCCAGACCACGATCTTGTCGGCCTGAGCCCTCTTCGTCCCGCCGCTCGCAGTGGTCGCTGCGACGGCGAGTGCGGCGGCGAAGATCGCCACCACGAGGAATCGAACTTTCATGTTGCCTCCCGGAGCTCCGGCGAGCCACCCCGGCCCACCGATTGGTTTAGACCACCAACCACAGGCGGGAGATTGGCATAGACCAATCCGCGTGTCAAGAGGGTGAATTCTCCGCTGGTTGCAGTAGAGTGGTCTTGACCATGAGCCGATCCCTGTGCTTGCATAGGAGAACGTGAGCAAACAGGTCTTGACCAGGCAGCGCGTGCTCGAGCTGATCGATCAGCTGCAGGTCGGCGAGGCCATTCCCTCCGAGCGCCGCCTCAGCAGCGACCTAGGGGTCTCACGTCTCACTCTGCGCGCAGCCCTCGACGACCTCGTCCGGGACGGCTACCTGGAGCGGCGCCACGGCAGCGGCACCTTCGTCAGCGAGCCCAAGATCGCACAGCAGCTGACCCTGACCTCGTTCAGCGAGGACATGCGTCGGCGAGGGATGACCGCGGGCAGCCGGACGATCGAGCTCCGCGAGACGCACGCCGGGGTGGCGGTGGGCCGGGCCCTGAAGGTCTCACCCGACGCGCGCGTCGTGCTCATCCGAAGGCTGCGTCTGGCCGACGGGGAGCCGATGGCGCTCGAGACCCTGCACGTTCCCGCGGCGCTCGTCCCGGACCTCACGCGTGACATGCTCGAGGACGCATCGTTCTACGAGCTGTTCGAGCGGCGCTACGGCGTCGTGATCGCGAGCGGCATGCAGTCCAGCGAGCCCACCGTGACGAACGAGGAAGAGTCCGAGCTGCTCGGCGTGCCGTTACACTCACCGGCGTTCCTGTTCGAACGCACGAGCCGGACTGCCGCCGGCGAGACGGTGGAGTTCGTGCGCTCGCTCTACCGCGGCGATCGCTACCGCCTGGTCGCCGAGCTGTCGCAGCGCCGCGACCGGCCGGCATCGGTCACGCCGATTCTCGCGGCGGCGGTTGATCGCGAGCCATGACGCGGACCGGCGTTTCGTACTTCGGCGTCCGCATCCCCCGTCACGTCCGTCGCGATCTCGAGGACATCGCCGCGCGGGGTTACACGGCCGTCCTGCATACCTTCTCGGAGAACGACCTCGCCTACTACCGGGGCACAATGGCCGAAATCGTCGCGGCGTCCCACGAGCTCGGCCTCGAGGTGCAGATGTGTCCCTGGGGTGTCGGGCGCACGTTCGGCGGCGAGGCCGAGAGCCGTTGGGTCACGTTCAATCCCGAGGCCTGCCAGGTGCTGGACGACGGTCGCCGCGTCGCAACGGGCTGCCTCAACAACCCCGTGTACCGCTCGTTCTGCAAGGAGTGGGCCGACGCGGCGCTCGAGTGCGGAACGGATTACGTCTTCTGGGACGAGCCACACTGGACCGTTCCCGCGCACGTCGGAGTCGACGACCCAGAGCGCTGGGCCTGTTGCTGCGACCTCTGCCGGGAGCTGGCCGGCGGGATGCCGACTCAGGAGTTCCGCGAGGCCTCACTCGTGGACTTCTTGGGGGACATGTGCGCCCACGACGCGGCTCACAGCGGCAAGAACACCATCTGCCTGCTCCCGCTGACCGAGGGCTCGCACGGCATCAAGGATTGGAACTCGGTCGCAGCACTGCCGGGATTGGAAGTCTTCGCGACCGATCCGTACTGGAAGAACTTCGACGAGCCGGCGGGTTCGTTCGTCGGACGCTTTGCGACCTTGCTCGCAGAGACCGCGGCCCGTCACGGCGTGCGAGCTCAGCTGTGGCTGCCGAGCTTCGGTCTGACCCGCGACGACATTCCCGATCTCGAGGCAGCGATCGCGGCCACACACGCAGCCGGGATCGACGACATCTGGACCTGGGGTTACGAGGCCTGCGGACACATGACCCATCTGGCGACTCCAGATTCGCCGCTCGTGTGGGAGGCGGTGACGCGCGCACTCACGGGAGGCGCGCCGACGACGGAGCGGCAGCGGGTCGACCTGCGCGACCTCGACCTGCGGCCGACCAGAGAGCTCGTTGGTCTGATCAACGCGGAGGATCGGACGGTGGCCGAGGCAGTCGACGCAGCCGCCGACTCGATCGCCGCGGCGGTCGACGCGATCGTCGAGCGGCTCGACCGCGGTGGAAGGCTCGTCTACGTCGGCGCGGGCTCGTCCGGACGCGCGGCCGCAGGCGACGCTGCGGAGTGCGGTCCAACCTTCTCGACTGATCAGATCATCGCCGTCACCAACGAAGAAGAGGCGGCAGAGGACGACCAAGATGTGGGCGGGAACGACCTGCTCGCCGCGGCGGTCGGGCCGAACGACGTCGTCCTCGGAGTCAGCGCGAGCGGCGCCACTCCGTACACGCTCGGGTCGATCGACCAGGCGAAGGCTGCGGGCTCCTTGACGATCGGCCTCGCCTGCGTTGCCGGCTCGGAGCTCATGCAGCGCGCCGACCTCGGGATCGAGGTCGAGGTCGGACCCGAAGTGATCGCCGGCTCCACGCGCATGAAGGCCGGGACGGCGCAGAAGCTGGTGCTCAACACCATCTCGACGATCGTCATGGTGCAGCTCGGCAAGACGTTCGGGAACCTGATGGTCGACGTTCAGGCATCGAACGAGAAGCTGCGTGCGCGTGCTCGCCGCGCGGTCGCTCTCGCGACCGCGGCGAACGAGGAGGACGTCGCCGCCGCGATCGCCGCCGCCGAAGGCGATCCCAAGGTGGCGATCGTCTCCCTGCTCGCAGGCGTGGACGCCGAGGCCGCCCGCTCGCGGCTCTTGGCGGCGCACGGCGTGATCCGCGAGGCCGTCGCAGATGTCGTGGGTTGAAGCAGAGCTGCGCGAGCAGCCTGCAGCGTTGGAGCGGTTCCTCGCAGCGGAATCGGCGCACGTCGAGGAGATCGCGCGTGGACTCGTGCGCGACGACGTGCGCTATCTCTTGATCGTCTCGCGGGGGAGCTCGAGCAACGTCGCTCGCTATATGCAGTACCTGTTCGGAACGGTGAACCGGCTGCCCGTGTCGTTCGCGACACCCTCTCTCTACACGGTGTACGACGCACCGCCCGCGCTCGGACCGGCTGCTGCGATCGGCATATCGCAGTCGGGGGCGTCGCCTGATGTCGTCGCCGTACTCAACGAAGCGCGCCGTCAGCATCGACCGACGCTCGCAATCACGAACGACACGAGCTCTCCGCTCGCCCGAGTGGCCGACTACGTCCTTCCGCTGCACGCAGGCGAGGAACGCGCCGTCGCGGCGACCAAGACCTACCTCAACTCGATCGGAGCGGTGGCACTGCTGTCGGCGGCGCAGGACGGCGCGCGGTTGCATGATTTGCAGGCCATGCCGGACCGGATCTCGGAACAGATCGACCGGTCGCTCGCCTTGGCTGACTCGCTCGACGGCTACCGGGAGGTCGAAGGCGGCAGCGTGGTCGCGCGCGGCGTGAATTACGGCACGGCGTTCGAGATCGCGTTGAAGATCCGCGAGCTATCGGGGGCACAGTTCGAGGCCTTCTCGTCCGCAGACCTGCTGCACGGGCCGATCGCGGCCGTGAAGTCGGGCCGTCCCGCGATCGTGATCGCCCCGTCGGGCCGCACGCTGGCGAGCATGAGCGCGGCGGTCGAGAATGTTCGTGCGCGAGGATCCGAAGTCATCGCGATCAGCGACGATCGCGAGTTTCTCGCGGCGGCCGAGACGGCCTTCCCTCTCGTCCCGAACGTGCCGGAATGGCTGAGCCCCCTCCTCACGGTCGTGCCGGGTCAGATCGCAGCCCTGCGGCTGGCGACCCTGCGAGGCGAGAACGTGGACAGCCCCACAGGGCTGACGAAGATCACGTTGACTCGTTGATCACCCGAGGGAGCTCGTGCGCACGAGCTCCCTCGAGTGTGCCGCGCCCTAGGAGGACTTCATCGGGTCGAGATACACGTCGTCGATCGACGCAGCGGCGCCCACCGCGGTGAAGCGGAAGGACACAGACGCCGTCAGGAGAGGAAGTGTCCCGCCCAGCATTCCGATCGCCGGCGATGCGTTCCAGGATCCACTCGGCGAGATCGTGCCGCCGTCGAAGATCCCGAGGATGCTCGAAAGCAGACCCCGATAGATGATCTGAACCTTGATCTTGGATCCGGCGTTTCCCTTCGTGACGAAGCGCATCTTGCTGGAGAACAATGAGATGCACATCGGCGGAGTCGTCGCAGTCGCGCCGGCGGGCAGCGACAGAGAGAGCTTGTCCGCCGAGCTGTGGACGTAGAAGGGTTCGTTCCCGGAGACCACTCGCGCGCCTCCGCTCAGGCTCCAGCCGCTCCCGCCTCCTTCGAAGCCGCCGTCTGGCGAGAACGCGTAGTTCGCATAGTCCTTCCAGCCCACGAAGGGCATCGAGGTCGCAGACGGGCACGCCAGGCCTAGACCGGCGGAAGCCGGAGCGGCGCCTACCGCCAGCGCAATCGCACCGCCGACGAGGCCGAGAACGACGACCGCTCTCACGCGCCGGACGAAAGAATTCGTTGCCACAGATTTCACTCCTTGGATCGCCGCAGTCACCTTCGCCTTCCCCGCTTCCCACTTTGTTCAGTGTTGGGCTGCCAACCTCCCCCGTTGGGGTGATTTAGCCGCCGGTCAAGGAATCCCCCGGGAGAGCCGATACCGCGGAACATGGCGGCGTCGGCCGTGACTGGACCCCCCGTGCCCGAGGGCAGCGTTGCTCTGCGCAACTCGGAGGTCGATGCGGATGCTTTGATCGAGCGGTCGCGGGAGCTCGCTGCGAGGCCCCTCGGCGATCGCGATCGCCTCGCCTCAGTTCTGCTGGGTGGCTCGTTCCTGGCGGCCTCGGTCGCGCTCGCGGCGCTTGCCCACTCCTCCCGCGCGGCCGGGCTTGCGACTGTGGTTGTCTTCGTCGCGTCCTACGCGCTGGCGTCGCGGATCGACTTCGAGATCGCCACCGGTTCGGCGGTGCCCACGCAGCTCGTA
>Ga0066709_100000483_pt1 | contig 21584 bp, 19 predicted proteins | sample GraSoiAngelo_158_FD_79665 | JGI IMG/M metagenome (GOLD analysis project Ga0066709, IMG submission 79665) | Grasslands soil microbial communities from the Angelo Coastal Reserve, California, USA - 14_1009_16_30cm | ecosystem: Environmental > Terrestrial > Soil > Grasslands | place: USA...
CAGCAAAACCAACTGCGGACAAAACTGGCGACACTAAACCCGCGGCGCCCCCGATGGAAGACTGGTGGCTTATTCGCGACCAGCAGGGACATGACGGCTGGATTCTGGCACGCATGGTCGATATCGATGTGCCGCTCGAGATTGCGCAATATGCCGAAGGCCAGCGCATTGTGGCTTCGTTCGTGCTCAACCAGGTGAACGATGGCGAAAAGAACGTGCTGCAATATCTTGTGCTGCTCACCGAAAACAAAGACGGTCTGCCTTTCGACTATAACCAGATTCGAGTCTTTACCTGGAACGTGCGTCGCCACCGCTACGAAACCGCTTATCGCGAGCGCAACCTGGATGGCGTGCTCCCGGTGACCGTCTCGCAAGCGAATTTCGACAAAGAGGGTACGCTTCCAGTTTTTGTATTGCAGGTAAAGGATGAAAATGGAAATGCCCTCGAGCGCAAGTACAAGCTGGACACCCCGTTGGTGAAGCGAGTGTACGCGCCGGGAGAGGAGCCGGCGACTCCAAGGCAACAGTCGTCGAGGCGGCACAGGGCGCGATAAGCGCTGTCGCTTCTCAGAGCACGTATACTGAATGACCAGTTGGTATGTCCGAAGGAGTCCTTCCAATGAGACTTGATGCGGCCAAACTGAGGCTGGGGTTCCTGGTGCTAGCGCTGGCACATGTAACTGAAGCAGCCGACATGAAACCCGATGAGCTAGTGGCGAAGCATCTGGATTCTCTAGGCCCGGCAACGGCGCGTGCCGCGGTCAAATCGCGTGTGGTGCAGGGCACGGCACGTTTCAGAATCGTCGTTGGGGGAGGCAGCAACGATTTAGACGGCAAAGGTGCGGTGGTCTCGGAGCAGCGCAAGATCAACCTGATGATGAAATTCGTTAAAGACTACAAAGGCGAGCAATTCATTTCGGATGGAGACAAATCGTACGTTGCCGCCACCACGGCAGATCATCGCAGAACCTCATTCGGCGAGTTCGTGCATACCCAAAGCTTTCTCCTGCAGGAAGGCTTACTGGGAGGCACGTTGTCCACAGCCTGGGCCCTGCTAAACGTCGACCACAACCATCCGCACCTTAACCTTGGCGGGCTGAAAAAGATTGATGGTCGGCAAGCGATTGATCTTCACTATGAGCCTAAAGAGAGCAATCAGGTGAATATCCATCTTTATTTCGACCCGGAAAGCTATCGCCATGTCATGACCGTCTACTCCATCACATTGGCAGCCGGGTTGGGTACGTCAGTGCCAAGCCTCACGGACCAGCTTGGCATGACCACGCCATCCAATTTTCCCGGAGGAGATCCCACGCGAAGTTCCAAACAGCAGGAAGTTCGCTATCAGTTGGAAGAGCGTTTCAGTGATTTCAATACCTCCAACGGATTGACCCTGCCAATTCACTACAACATCCACTTCACCCAGGAACTGCAAAACGGCGACACACGCGTGTTTGAGTGGGACATGAAGGCCAACGAAGTGTCAGATAATTTATCGCTCGATCCACGCAATTTTCAGGTGAAGTGACCCCCTTCGGTAATTGCAGCTAACCACGGAAACCGGTCTGGCGGAACAAGGCACTAAATCTGTGTGCCGGAATTACGAACTTTCGGCAATGGAGGGGCCGCAGAGCCGTTGGTCAGATAACATTGCCACTCTGATAATTCACATAACAGTTCCGCAATGTTGAAGCCGGCGTGGGTATCGGCATAAGCGCCGAGATTTCGCGCCGCGCGCTCCAGCACGGAGCGTGCTCCGACGAGATTCCCTTGCGAGTGATGATGCAGCGCCACCGCAACTTGAATCAGCCCTTGCAGAAATTTCTTCTCCGAGGCAGGAGCGGCGCGCCAAACGTCCTCCAACACTTCATGCGCCTCGAAGAACTCACCTTTGTTGAAGAGCCTGATGCCGGGAATCAAAGCGACTGGATCCACAACAAATTCTCCCACGTCCGTAACCATTCTGGTTACAGCGTGATTGCTACATCAGCCACGAGTCCTCACAATCTATGAAATTTAGTATGGGCGCTATTCACATCTGTATACAATACCGGGGGTGTCCTACTCCCAAATCAATAAATGTCAGTGAATCAATGACTTCACATTGACATTCGAACTGGTAAGCCAATTGCGGGGAGAGCACGTACTGGCTGTTCGAGTCGTGCACAAATCCTGTTTCCAGAAAATCTGAGAAAAAGAAGTTAGGGTCGGTATAGTGCGTCAGGTGCTTCGGGGATTTCAGCGAGGAGGAGCAATGCAAAGAGCAAAATTCATTTTTGGATGGACTTTCCTGATTCTTACATTTGCCGTGCTGTCGATGGCGCAAACAGGTTCGATCGGTGGCACAGTGACCGATCAGGGCGGCGCCGTCGTACAGGAAGCTGAGGTCACTGTTGTAAATCTGCAGTCGAATGCCACGCGCACGGTGACGAGCAGCACGAACGGCGCATACAGCATTCCTAACCTTGCCGTAGGTACGTATTCGATCACCGTCAAGAAGGCTAGCTTTAAGACCTTCCATGCAGATGCTGTGCCGCTAACCGTGGCCCAGACCCTGACCGTCAATGCCACGCTCGAGCCCGGTGCAGTGACCGAGGAAGTGCAAGTTCGCGCCGACCAGATTCCGGACGTAGACTTGGAAACGGCGCAGATTAGTAATCTCGTCGATCAGAGACAAATTCAAAACCTACCGTTGGTTACACGCAACCCCTATGAGCTCGTACTGCTCTCTCCGGGCACAGCACAAACGAACGCTCTAGGAGGCGCGACCGTTAATGGTTCCCGCGAGCGCAATAATAATTTCTTGCTCGACGGCGTGGATAACAATGACACATCAGTTCCCGGATTCGAACTGCAAGGAGGCACGGCACTTGGTGCGAACCCGGATTCGACGCAGGAGTTCCGCATCATTACTAATAACTTCAACGCCGAATTCGGACGCAACACCGGCGCTATCATTGACGTAGTAACTAAGAGCGGAACGAACACTTTTCATGGTACGGCTTACGAATACGGGCGCTGGAATTCGTTTGGAGGAGCGCGCGACTGGTTTAATCCACGGGTGGATGCCAGCGGACAGCTTTCCAAAATGAATCCTTATGTGCGGAATCAGTTTGGCTATTCGTTCGGCGGCCCAATCGTTAAGAATAAGACGTTCTTCTTCTTTAACCACGAATTGCAGCGTTTCCGAACGACTCTGTCGAACACGGCAGTTGTTCCCACAGCAGCTTTCAAGACTGGAGTTTTCACTTATTTCGGTGAGCCTGTAGACCTCACTCAGAACGGTGCCAACAATGGCACAGAAGCACAATTAGGCGCATCGGCACCCCCTGATCCGACGATGCAGAAAGTCTTCGCGTTGTACCCGAATCCGACCTCTGACAATGGCGACGGACTAACGGGAACCTTGTTCTTCCCCAGCAGCTCGGCGCAGAACAGCTACCAAGCAGTTGCAAAGGTTGATCATCACATAACTGACCGCCACACGGTCAGCGTACGTTATGGTTACAATCACTTCTTTGACCCGAACCCTTTCCATGCAGATGTTCTCCCCGGCAACCTCGGAGGCATCAACGAGAAGGCCATCAGTCAAGGAGCATCTGCGAGCCTGAATTCCACATTCAGCAATAGCTTGATCAATTCGTTTACTTTTGGATGGAATCGCATTTATGCGAACTTCGGATGCACTGGAACGAGCGTTCTAGACAGTGCGATTCCGGCGGTTGATCGTTTTGGGAACGGTTGGGACATCAACATGAGTCCTTTTACGAGTTTTGGGTGCCTGTCTCTCGTCTCCGACGGTCAGTGGCGTAAGACTGGAACAACTAGCTACGGCGATGGCATTAGCTGGGTCCACGGTTCGCATACATTGAAGTTTGGCGGGGACTTCCGGAACATAGCCGAGCAGGGGCCAAACGGCTTCTTTTCCCGCCGCCAGGTGACAGTCAATGGCTTGCTGAGCGGTTTTGGTATTCCCGTTGTGCAAGGAGTCGCGACCGACGACCCGACACTCGAGCAGGCTGCGCAAGCTTTTTACGGTATCGTCGACAATGATTTTTATGCCGAATTCTTCAACAAAGCCGGGACGCGTCAAGGTACGGACAATAAGCACTTTCGCCAGCATGAGTACGACTGGTACGTACAGGACACATGGAAAGTGCGACGCAACCTCACGCTCACCCTGGGCGTGCGCTATCAACTCGATGGTGTCCCCTACGAAGAGGGCGCGAACTTTTCCAACCTACTGGGTGATGCTACAGCAGCCCCGATTACAATGTCCGTCGTCGGCCCAGGGACCGGAAAACAGCTTTATGCGACAGACTACTCCAATGTCGAGCCGCGTGTAGGATTCTCCTGGGATCCGAAGGGCGACGGGAAGATGGCTGTGCGAGGTGCATTCGGCATCTTCCATGATCGTGTGTTCGGTAACCTATTCGGAAATGCGCGTGGCAATCCGCCCTTCGAACAGGACTACCAAGCCTTCCCCGTCGACACGATCAATGGTTTCTACGGCGGCGCATTGATTGGGCCATTTGTCCTGCCTGCCCCACCTGAGACCGTCCCCTCTCCTGTGATCGAAGACGGAGCTGGGCTCGCACCTGTGCTATTTGACCCGCATTTTCGCAACGCTGTCAGTAATAACTGGAGTTTTGGAGTGCAGCGGGAACTCCCGGGTAACAATGCTATCGACGTCACCTACGTCGGATCAGAGGGGCACCACATTTATCGCGAGATAGACGCGAACTCTCCGGATCCTGCTCGGGTTCAACAGCTTCTATCAATCTGCAGCAATCCTAGCGATCCGCTAAACACGACCGGCTGTACACCAGACGACGTCAGAAGTATCTTCCTGTACTTCGGGCAGGAATTTGGTGTTCTACCGTTTAATGCAGTAGCTCACAATGCGCTCTTCCAACCCTTCTTCCAAAATTCGGTTGGCAACTCCCTTTACAACTCTCTGCAGGCTAAGCTCACGCACCGCTTAAGCCACGGGCTTGAGCTGCAAGGCTCCTATACCTGGTCACATGCAATCGACGATTCCAACGACCCACTAGCACCGGCCCAGGGGAATCGTGGTTTCCCGCGCAACTCGCGCAAACTCTTTGAGGAACGCGGTAACTCCGATAACGACGTCCGCCACATTGCGGCGATCAGCTATCTTTGGGAGGTGCCTTTAGGAAAAGGCAAATCCTTCCTGAACAGCGGCGCTATGGGAAGAATCTTCGAGGGGTGGCAGCTTGCCGGTATAACGAAAATACAGACCGGGCACCCGTTTGACATTTTCAGTTCTACCGACATGGAACGGACTGGCCTCAGTGGTCGTGCTGACCTCGTGGGTGATCCCTATGCTCCAGGGAGCAATACACAAGCCACTGCGGGTGGGAATAAAGTCTGGTTCACCAACCCGGCTGCTTTCTCCGGCCGGGCAGACGCTAATGGTGGACCCCTATTTACTGGTCCAGGTTCGGTTGGCCGAAACAATTTTTACGGGCCAAATTTCGTGAGCTTTGACCTTGCATTCACTAAGAGGATGAAATTCACCGAACGCTTCGGAACAGAACTGCGGGTGGAGGGGTTCAACATCTTCAACCATCCAGAGTTCCAGAATCCGGCAAACGGGATCACTGGCGCTAATTTCGGTTTGATCTCTTCCACGATAATCCGGCCTGACCAGACTACTTCGGCCAGGCAGATACAAGTGGCCCTGCGACTGAATTTCTAGTACTTACTACCGAGGTTTTGAAAAGCCTGTCGCAACGGCGACAGGCTTTTTTGTGGTGTGCCGAACATGTTCGACAGCTTGGGGGTGGAAGTCCCCTGTCCAACCTGGTGGAGGTAAAGGGCTAGAGAAGCGCAAGGGCGTCGTCGCGAGGCGAGGTCTGAAAGAAGCGTGGATCAAAAGCGCGAGCCGATGAACAAGAACCGGATCAAAGCAAAGAGGCCTACGGAGCTGGACGAGCGAGCTACTGATCGCGAAGTCCATATTCACCAAGAGCCCCGTTGGTAGCTCCGGCGGTTGTGCGCCGAAGGCGGTCGAACCTACTTCGGGAGACCCGCAGCATGTCATGGAATCGTGACTGAGGGCCGAGTCAAGCTCAAGGTGAACGAGGCGAAGAGCGCGGTGGCGCGGCCGCAGGAGCGGAAGTTTCTGGGCTTTTAGCTTTACGGGAGGAGCGGTACCGAAACGGCGCAGTGCGCTCAAGGCTCTGCTCCGCTGTAAGCAACGAGTGCGGGAACTCACGCGACGGACGCAGGTATTAGTCTGCAGCAGATGACGAAGGAACTGGCCAGCTACTTACGGGGCTGGAAAGGGTACTTCGGCTACTGTCAGACACCCTCGCTGCTGCAACGGCTGGAGGAATGGATCCGGCGCAGGCTGCGGTCCGGGATCTGGAAGCAATGGAAGCGAGGCCCAGTGCGACTCTCTCGGCTGCGCCAACGGAACGTTGGACATGACCTTGCGGCGCAAACCGCTGGCAGTCCCCACGGACCTTGGCGACTGGCGAATAGTCCCGCCCTGCAAGCCGCTCTTTCCATCGCTTACTTCGACGCGCTCGGTCTTCCGCGATTGCTGGATGTTGTCTAGCTCAACCAAACTGACTGTGCGCTCTAGCGACAGGGGCAAGGACAAGAAGAAATTCGTCCGTGCGACCAGAAATGCCTGCCTCGCCACCACCGCCACATTCTCCAGAGGCGTGCCAGCGAGAGTGCCTTGAATAATGCCTTTGTTATTCCGCCAGATAATGTCCCAGACGTTCATCATCATGATCCAATCGCGGACTTTCTCCTGTATTAACAGTTCAGTTCTGCACACAGAAATTGATGGGGCATACTGCCACCCAAGGTGAACTGACCGAGACTTGCGATTCTCGTCGCAGTCGAGGGGGGTTGCGCCTGCAGGTTGCCTTGCAAATGCTTTACGCAGGATAGGGTTGATGAGGGGTTCCTTTTAACAGATGTTGTGCCCTTCATGTTGCGGCGCAAAAACGCTTGGACCCGCTCTTACATAACTCGATTGGCCCCAAGATGGATCATTCCGTGACATGCAGCGCAAACAGTCATCAAGTTTTGTTCTGAATCATCTCCTGAGCGGCTGCGAAATTTCTTATGGTGAACCTGGAGATTCGACATCGCACCACACATTTGACATTTCCAGCCATCCCGGCACAAGACCTGCCGGCGCAGTCGTTCGTATAACTCGGGAGCAAGCCGTAGGCGTGGACTCTTCGGCAGAGTTCTGCTCACGCCGTCTCAGAAATCTGCTCGACCAAGAGCTGCCGCTGTCCGCTAGGCAAGAACTTAAATAGGTGCGAGATGGACTTCAGCAGTAGGTCTGGACTTCCGCTGTCTAGATTTGCGCCGGCAAGAAAGTCTGCGCAGATCATTTCTAGACAGTAGCCACGCGATTTGTCGCTGCCCAGCATCAAGGCTGCGGTCTCGATCGCGCGCTCAACGACTGGTATTTGGCTCTCGTAAAACTTGAAACAGACAATCTCCCACGGTTCGGTCTCGCGCCCGTTCAATGCCTTTTCCACTTCTCTCTGGAATTCCTCCCTGGGCAGGATGCGAGCCTTGTGCACCCATGGTGCACAATCAAAGTGCTGACCCTTCGCTCGCGCTAATTTCGCCAGTTCTCTCGCTTTCGTCCACCCTATTTCCTTCAGCTCACGCCTGACTTGCGGCCCCAACACTTCATGAATGCTCATCAGGTAAAAAGCCTTCCGCCTGCTTCCTGGGAACCGTCGCTCCAGAAACTCATCGAAACTGTGCAGGTTCTGCAGCCGCCAATACTGACCCGCACGCACCTCGCACAGATATCTACCCAGGTCCACCCAACGCGTGTCGCGCTCAATCTCTTTCGTCTGTTCCCAGGCCAGAATCTCATCGATCTTCGTCAGAACGAACTCCGCGCGCCTGGCGTTCAATTTTGGCGGCATAGGCGGTGCGCTAGTACGCAACCTGGTCAAGCCAATCAAGATCTTCCGCTCCTGGTCGCCGCGTCAGGGCGGCATCAGCCAGATCATGTCGCCCCAGGCAAAGCCCAATGTAGGCACAAGTACTGCATGGACTCTGTGGGAAACGAATACCACTATGCGGTAGAAACTGTGACGCCTCGATGCGTTGGATGGTATCGGCAACCAAACTCGCAAATTCTCGACGTTGTTCCTCTGTGATCCTGGTTTTCAAATACTGGATTTGGACCAGTCGCCGGCGAACGAAAATGATTTGGGCAACTTCGGCAATGCCTGTGATCCAGGAATAACAAACCAATTGCGGATCAAGGCCTAAGAGTCCCTCTGGCACTTCCGTATAGCGGCGGGAAGTCGTTTTCCATTCGAGAATACAGCGCGATCCATCCAGCTGCCCAATGGCATCGATGTAAGCGACGAACTCATCGCTTTGCGAGATGGGCCTTGAGAACTTGATTTGCAAGTTCCGTTCCGGCTGGCGAATGCGCACACGCCCGTCCTGAGAGAAACGGTCGAGCAGCTGGATGCCCTGCTGCAGCATGCGATCCCAGGTGTCCCCTTTCGAGTACAGCATGGTCTGATCTCGATAGGCCGACCACTCACGGAATAGGACAGCGGCAGAGTCTTCTCGTCGGAAATAGGAAGCAAGGGCATTTTCGAAAGCGCGTCCAAACAGCATGGCCGAGCGCACGTCCTTCTCGCGCCAGCCATCGAGATAACGGTAGCGATAACGCCTCGGGCACGCTAAATACTGGCTGATCTGCGTGTAGCTGTAGATCATTACGCGACCTCAGATCCTTGAAGAGGATCAGTAATGTTTGTCGGCGAGAGCTCTTCCCACCGCGCCGCTGGTGCGAAACCATCCAGATTAAGGACAGAGAGGCCGTGCACGATGGCATGGCTGATTTTCACGATTCCCTGTAGGCCGACCAGTGCTTTGTCGTCGATCTCATCTTTCGCTAGGAGTTCGGTGTCATAGCCGAAATCGCGCAGAAACCAGCTCAGCTTCCACATAGCCCTGGCGGTGCAGTAGAGGCGGCCGGTGATCAAGCATCCGGCAAGGTGCTTTGGCTCGAGAACGGCGAAGCGAAGGGCATAATAAGGTTTTTGGGGATGCCAGCGATATTGCACCCGGTCTACCCGGACCAGGAACAATCCATCCGGGACGGAGTTGATGGCGGATCGATCTGACGGATGGAGACTTTCAAAATACCGTCTCATGCCGCACCTCCTTTTGCGGGCAAGTAAGTATTGAGTTGGCAAAGCAAAGCAGTGCGATCCTTTTCCGCCCAGTCGCCTAGATGCCCGACGAAACTTTCGACCTGTTCTCGTGTAGCTTCGCGCAGCGTCTTGGTGCCGCAAAAATCGATGGCGTAAGCTTTGACGAGGTTGGGATCTAGCTGATACTGACGAATAAGCTGGCAGAGGCGGTCGCGGACCTTGGGACCGCCATGGTGTCCATTTACTGGTTGCGGTGGCTTCTTCGGTTGCAGCGCTGATATTCTTGAATCAGCAGCGGCGCCCAGTTCCTCGACCGAGCAGATGCCAATGCCGTAGGCCTTTCGCAAAGCGCGATTGACTGCGCGAGTCTCAGCAATGCGCATTTCGGCGCCATGGACCAGGGGAGAAACATTGGATGGATCGGCGTCACCATAGCCAACAAAACCGCGACAGCTCCCCGATTTGAAGACAGTCGCTTCAAAAGCCCAACGCTGCCGAGAAGGATTGCAGAAAGCGAGTACTGGTTGAACGGTGATACCTGCACAGTGCCTTCGCCGCGCAAGCCCGAGCAAACCTGTGTGCGACACATACCATCGACCTTCAAGGAGGAGCAAATCTCCTAAAGCAATGGAGAACTGATGTTCCGCGGTAAGCTGTCTTAGAGCGCCTGAGTTAACCGGCGAAATACGATGCCATAATCGCGTGGCGATCCTTCGATTTGCTTCAAACGTGACAAGTCTTTTCTCCATCAAGTCCTCCAGTACGACCCGCCGCTCCACCCGAGTTCTTGGTCTCACATTAGTGGAAGCCTTATTTCTATGCGTGTGAGCGCCTCTTGTCCCTGGTACCGCCGACGACATTACTTCTGACCATCCTTATCAGGTATAAGAAGCACAGCATCCAGACCAGTTAATGCTAATGCGCATACTAATTATATATGCATATATGCATTTCGCCAAGTAGTAAAAATGTCACTGGCGCGGAAATTTGAGATCGATTGGAAGGCTGTTGGCCGCCGCATACGTGAACTGCGCGGATTCGACATCAGCCAAACGGAGTTTGCGATCGAACTTGGGATCAGCCAAGGGCAGCTTTCAAGATACGAACAGGGGAGCAGCGAAATCGGTGCAGAGGTGCTCCTGCGATTAGCACATAAATCAGGAAAAACAGTTGAGTGGGTATTAACCGGAAAGGACAAGCTTTAAGCGAAATATCGCGGCATATAAGCACTTGCATGCAATGAGCGTCTACGGTTCAATTATTAGAAATAACTCTAACGACCTGCATTGTCCGTCAAAACGTTCATCAGTTGCTAAAACGCTGAAAGACGAGCTGAAGGTATCCACGCACCAACGTTGAGCGCCTGAAAAGGCTGGCGACGGCGGTTCAACTCCGTCCCTGGCCACCACTTTTTCTCCGCTTGTAATCAATAGCTTAGCGGCAATCGCGGGTTCGGACGACCTCGGGTTCGCCGTTACCTTGCGTCGAACACTCCACCTTTCATTCTGAGATTAAGGATGAATTCAGCAACAGTGCTTCTGTTGCCAATTGCCTCCTTCGGAACGCTGTGCGATAAGTCAAAAAACATGTTTTTCTTCCAGCATCGGGGGGGTCGGCGGCAAGCTTCTGTCCGCTTCAGCAATATAGATGAGATTACTTTACTATGTCAAGCAATCTTAAGTTGCCAAAAAGCGGGCTCAAACCTGCGGAGTGGGTTTCCCAGGTTGAGGCCGCCAAACTGCGGAGCGTGAGCCGTCAAGCAATAGCCGACTTGGTGAAAAAGGGGCGGTTTACCACGTTGTCGATAGGGGGAAAAACCCTGCTGAAGCGCTCGGAGGTGGAGAAATTCGAACCGAAGTCTCCCGGTCCCTTGCCAAAAACGAAACGCGCGAAGGCAGATGCGGGGAAGACTAGAAGATCGAGTTGATGTGTAATACCCCAGCCTGTGTGGCAATCGGCATGCCTCGCTGCTGTTCGAAAGTAGCCTTGCAGATGGCAGTGGCGTAAATCGCAACCTGGCGACGGTACTGTTACGCTCAGCTTTCTGGCGGCAAAGATTAGCAATCATGCTTTCGCTCGTGAAATCATTCTCGGCTGCTGAGCGGTCGAATCTCGCTAGTCGTTTTGTTCGCTCGTTTCCCGCCGGTACCGAGCTCTTCCTGGTTGGCGCTTCCCGCGATGCCGTGGACGATCTCGTCCGCGGTCTGGCGCGCTCGGTCGCGGCCACCTTTGGGCTGCATCGTTTCAGCCTCACGCAGTTCGCAGCCCGGCTGGCCATCGGGAAGCTGGCGGCGGCGGGAGTCACCCCCAGCTCCGCTGTCGGTGCGGCGCCGTCGCGCGGGCGAAACCCGGAAACTTAGTAACCGGCCCGAAATAGGGTAACTCGATCCGCATCGCCGCCTCGTAAGCGGCCCCGTTGCAGATCGCGGTCGGTGCCGCGAGCCGGCGTTTGTATCTTTCTTATCCTCGTCTTGAGGTTTCGGAGGCTCGGGCCAGGGTGCCTTCCTTCTATGCGCTGGATGTGGCGCGCTCGATCACCGGGCACGTGCCAGATTACGAGGTGCTCGCCAGAGATGCCGAACTGGCCGGCGCCAGCCGGCTGGCGTGGCCAGCACCACGCAACTCGTCCGAGGCAATCGACGATGCCGAATACGATCTGGCCACGGTATGGCCGCACCTGAATACGAACCAGCCGGGCCGGACGCATTCATTACTTTTACGTTGTTCCACAGCACATGACAGAACTCAAAGAGGTCTGGGCAAAATTGGCGAAATCACAGCTTCTCGTTGAAGATCTCGGATCGGGAACATCAACCGATCGTGTGATTTGACTTCGAGAGACTAAGCGCATAAATCCCCCGTAATATGAATAGAACGCCCAGCTTGTCACCATGGTGATTACAGCGGTGATCGTCGCGCTCAACACGAGCTAATGCTGCCAACAGGGGTATCTTTGTGTGCTCTTGGCCACCCCCCCGTAGTCTGCTATTTTAATTGGCCCTACGAGACCCGTGTCCAAGAACACACTTGGTATCAAACTCGCTTACCGCACACCCCGCGGCAAAATGTACTGTTGTCCTGCGGAAAATTTCCTGCGTTCTCCTCAGGGCAGCAGACTGCGAGAAAAGGTTCAACTACTGTTCACATCTCCTCCGTTTCCGCTGAACAACAAGAAAGCATACGGTAATCTCCTGGGGGACAGATATCTAAAGTGGTTAGCCGAGTTCGCACCGTTATTTAAGGAATTACTAACCCCAACGGGTTCCATCGTGATTGAAATCGGGAACGCATGGGAGCCTGGCAAGCCGATCATGTCCACTCTTGCACTTGAGGCGTTGCTGGAATTTAGAAAGAAAGGGGAATTGAAGCTGGCACAACAGTTCATTTGTCATAATCCTGCTCGACTTCCTACCCCAGCTCAATGGGTCAACGTCGAGCGAATTCGTGTGAAGGACTCTTACACGCATCTTTGGTGGATGTCCGTTTCGGAGCGACCATTTGCCGACAATATGAATGTCTTGGTCCCGTATAGCGTGGCGATGCTTAAGCTTCTCAAGACCCAAAAGTACAATGCGGGAAGCAGACCATCACAGCATCACATCGGGGCAAAGTCATTTCTGAAGAACAACGGCGGTGCTATACCATCCAATGTCTTACATCTCTCAAATACAGCAAACGGCGACCAATACTACCGATATTGTCTATCGCATTCTTTCAAGCTTCATCCCGCCCGTATGCAGATTGGACTTCCCGAGTTTTTCATAAAGTTTCTGACCAAACCAGGCGATCTCGTTCTCGATCCATTCGCAGGTAGCAATACAACTGGTGCTGCAGCGGACAGTCTCGGCCGAGAATGGGTGTCAATTGAAGCTAACAGGCACTACGTCGCTGGCTCAGCAGGACGGTTCAAGTCAGTGACTCGATAACGTTCCAAGGCCACATCGTGTCCAAAGTCACTTGCCTGGAGAGAAAAAGGGTGTACTATCGCCCTGCACGCCGCTCGATACATAAGGAATAGATCTTTCCTGTGAGCTTGGTGTTACCTCCCCCAACGCATTCGGCATCGCGACGCGAAGCTCTAAGTACCGTTCGGAATGGGAGGTACGCCCGCAATGGGAATTGCCGCTGAAGTAGCAAAAATCGCCACAATTGACTTATTTAAGCGCGACGGGAAGCGCGAACTTCAAACAGGTACTTTTGTAGGGCGCCCCTTTCACCTAGACTATGGTTCCGCGCTCATTCTGGTGGCAGATGCGTGGAAGCAAAAAGCAGCCGGGCTTCCGCACGGCTCGTTCTTGCTGGCATATTATGAGAATGAGGAAGAAGTGGCTGAAGCCCTTCTTCTTCGTGTCCTCAATCCAACCAAGTTGCCAACCGATGCTGATGTAATCAGCTCGATGGTCGAGTACTACAAAGATAATTTAAAAACGGCAGGAAAAGGCAACCAACTCGACACATTCACCAAGTACGAATTCAGTTTTTCTGGTTTGCAGTGTCGGGTACTTGGAACTTTCTATCGAGAAAATGACCTTTTGGCGTTCGGGGCGGATGTAGAAAACTTCTATAGCGCCCACAATTACGTCGCTGTGAAGCCCAGCCCCAAAGTGCTGGAGGCTATTGTTAATTTTCGGGAAGGTGAGCCAACGGGAAATCCGTCGGACATACAAATCGGAGTCGTCCGCTACAGCTCCACTCGGAGGTTCCAGAACACTGAAGCCCAAGTGCCTGTTTACGTGTCGCCCAAAGACTTCCTAGGAAAACGGACAGCCCTCTTCGGCATGACCCGCACAGGAAAGTCAAATACTGTAAAGAAGATCATTCAATCAAGCGTTGAAATGGGAACAAAGGCTCCGTACTCACTCTCAAGCCCTAAGAAGGAAAAGCCTGAGGACGTATTGAAGACCTTCACCGATGCTGGCGTTCCGAAGTATCCGGTCGGGCAGATCATATTCGACATCAATGGCGAGTACGCAAATGCCAATATGCAGGACGAAGGTACAGCGATATTCGAGTTGTACAAGGACCAAACCATTCGCTATAGCACTATTGATAAACCTGGATTCAAGGTCATGAAGGTAAATTTCTATAACGACATCGTTTCTGGCTTCGAGTTGATCCGCTCTCACTTGGAGAAGAGTACTGGTGATTACATCAATAGTTTCCGAGTTATCGAGATGCAAAAACCGGACGATTACGTCACTGACAAAAGAGCTAAAGTCCTACACGATCGAAAGGTAGCCGCTTACCTGTGCTGCCTTCACAAAGCTGGCTTTGCAGCACCTCCAAAGTTCAAAATCAAATTCGAAGGCCGGGCAGAGTTAAACGAGATGGTCAAATCAGATGGGTCTCTCGATCCATCCAAGGGAATCACCCTTGAGGAGGCCAGTAACTGGTTTGCCACCATTTGGGATAACTACAACACCAAATTCTTCACCGACTACAAGAATAAAAAGGGACACGAATGGGCAACCGAGGAACAAAAAGCGATATTGGTATTTCTCACTCGAAAAAGGAAACCGGCAGGGAGTGCCGACGTCAGCGGTTTCATCAAGTTGCGAGGCATCATCGATTTGCACACGGAGACGGTGGATAAACCATTCGAGACAGGAATAATGGATCAATTACGACACGGTCGAATTGTGATTATTGACCTTTCGCAAGGCAACCCTGAGATCCAAACGCTTTATTCAGAACGTATCTGCCGTCACATATTCAGCGAAGCGATGGTCAGCTTCATTAATAACTCTCCAAACAATTTCATTCAGTTCTATTTCGAAGAAGCGCACAATCTTTTCCCAAAGCGTGAGGATAAAGACCTCAGCCAAATCTACAATCGAATTGCGAAAGAAGGCGCTAAACTAAACATTGGACTGATTTACGCCACACAGGAGGTGAGTTCCATCAGTTCCAACATTCTAAAAAACACTCAAAACTGGTTCATTGCCCACCTGAACAATGAAGACGAAACAAAGGAAATTAAGAAATACTACGACTTCGGTGATTTTACGGAGGATCTAGTCCGCTTTAGTGCAAACAGCGACAAGGGATTTGTGCGGATGAAAACGTATTCCAACCCATTTGTCGTTCCCGTGCAGATCGACCGTTTTCTGGGTAAGGGGTGAGGTGTGGGGTACAGGAGCCGGACGGGTCGCAGACCGGATGAATATGCCAGTAAATCCGCGCACGCTTATGTAATCAAGGACCTGAGCGTACAAGAATTCTTGAAGCACTGCGAATTGCCGGAATCGGCCGAGTCCCTTGACCTAGCTGCTCACACCCCTGTCTTCGCGGATGACGAGGTATCGAATCCCATTCGTTACGTCATCGCTATCGACGGCGGTTATAGTGAAGTCATAGTCAAGCCACAGTTTCCTTCTGCGACTATCTGCTTCTTCCAATTTGGTGCGCTGATTTTCAGCATTGATGATCTCGAATCTTTAGAGCAAGCCCATTTCATTGATCCAGATGATATTCAGAAATTAAAGCAGATTCAACGTATCAAGCTGACGTTACCCATCAAGAACGTGGCTCTGAAGGGCGCAGGTACTGTGACCATATCAGTCCGCCAGGCCGTTTACAATTTCTTCAAGCAAGAAATGGATGATGGCCAGCTGCTTGATACTTTGCGATGGTTCATCTTCGAAGAATATACGAAGCCAGCTGATGTGTGGACGTTAGCAAGTTGTCCGTCATGCAAAAAAGCTGACATCCCGCTCTCCCGCGCAGAGATGAGTACCGACGGCCGTTTTAGCTGCCCCGCTTGCAGCAAAGAGATCTACTTGACTGATGTTTTCCGCCTGCATGAAGCGGTAGATGACGAACTCGGAGCAGGTGGGATTTTGGGCTACGTCACAACAACGCTAGAGCAGCTCATATTAGTGCATTTTCTTCGTCTCATTCTGAAGACAAAACCAACTCTGATGGAAGAAATCATCTTTATCAAAGACGGACCGCTGGCCTTTTTCGGCCAAACCGCCAACATGCACAAGCCTATGAGAAAACTTGTTGCATTTCTCTTTGCCAATCACAATTTGTTCCTTGCTGGACTGGAGAAAAGTGGCGCATTTGTTGAGCACGCACACGAACTCGCACCGCTCTTACACGCAGGCCAAGCATTGATCCTCGATAATGACTACATCTATCGCTACATCATTCCCGGTACCGCAGACCCCCTCAATCCGTATGGCCGCACGACCTACTACGGAAACAAGCTGATCTTCAAGGCGCGAAGCGAGAGTCTTCACGTCATTACTCTTCCAACTGAAGATGTACTGCCTCATCCAAAGTCATCCGATTTCCACAATCTCGACGTCATGTTGCTCAATATCGGAAAACTGCGATGCGACATGTACGATAACTCCCTTATACCTGTCGCTCTGGTCAACAAATTAGTCTCCCTTGCAAATCACCCCAGTGCTCGTCTCTTACAGAAGTTCGCAGTAAAGACAATGGCTGGAGCATAATCCTGACTAGCAGTTCGATTGTTCCGCATACCGAACGCCGGGCAAAATGCACTCGTATCGTTCCCGAGTACATCGAAGCGCGTATCAGGACGAAGCCGCCTAGACAGGTCAGAATACTCCCTTGCTCTACTCCAGTTGTAGCCTTCGGCGACGTACGAAGGGCAAAGGTCGCTACACTCGGCTGGAACCCCAGCCAGAGGGAATTCTTGGACGACACTCGCAATGAGCTGGTAGGTGCTGCACGACGACTGGAAACGTTATCCTCGCTGGGCAACAGTAATTTATCAAAAGCACCGTCTGCTGTCGTTCAACGAGTTTTTGATGCATGCAACCAGTATTTCCACCGACACCCATATCGGCTCTGGTTTAATAAACTCGAAAAGGTCCTCAACTGTTTGAAGTCGAGCTACTTCGACGGTTCGGCGTGCCATGTGGACCTCGTACAGTGGGCTACCGATCCGGCGTGGCGTGACCTCACGCAATCGGAACAAAGCACATTACTACGGTCCGACATTCCGTTTCTTCAACGTCAGCTGTGCAACGAGCAGATCGAAGTTCTGCTGCTGAACGGCAACGGAATTGTCCGCGCCTTTCAGGACAATTTTGGTTGCACGCTAACAAGAGTTCCCGGCCATCGGGCACTCGGAAGGATACAGCTGTGGAGGGGTCGATTGCCTTCGGGTCTGGTTGCGATCGGGTGGAATATTAACCTGCAAAGCTCATTCGGCGTGAAGAATAGCGAGATTGACTCAATCGGTAAGGTGGTATGTTATGCGGCCGCTCAGGCGAGAGGGTCAACTTGAGGGGTTTTGGGCAATCCGCTGTGTAGGAAGTAGCGATGGAGCTTTATTCCGGCATTACAAGATCTCTGATTGAAGACTGCAAGCAGGACCGGATCGCACTGAAGCTGCAGGATGCTTTCCGTCGTCATTTTCGGTTCGGTCCGTCTCCTGCTGAAGTTGGGTCCTGGCGCAATTCATTAAATGCCTTTTGTGAGATCGTGCAATCTGCAAGTCTGTTAAATCACGGGGTAGTGCTTGAATACCAGTTGCCGCTGACGTCGAAACGTCTCGACTGCGTTCTGACTGACCGGAACGCACTGCATTGTGACAATGCTGTTATCGTCGAGTTAAAGCAATGGGATCACTGTCGAGACCGATCCGGCACAAATGAAATAACGACATGGGTAGGAGGAACTCTTCGCGACGTACTGCACCCTTCCGCGCAAGTCGGACAGTACAAAATGTACTTGGAGGATTCTCATACAGCATTCCACGGCGAGAATGCCATTGATCTACATGCGTGCTCGTACCTACACAACTATACCTTCAATGCCTCTGACGTCATATTCTCTCCGAAATTTAGTTCTCTGCTCCTCAGGGGTCACGCAAAAGCGGCCAATGAGGGTCACCTGAAAACCGGCCAACGAGAGTAGGAGTCTGGGACGTTTGATTCCGACATGAGGGGTTGTAGCTTCTGTCGGCATGAGCAACGTCTTGAGCGAAGCGAAACGACAACAAGTAATAGCCCTGGGGCGACTGGGATGGCCGTTGCGGCGCATCGAGCAGGAGACCGGGGTGCGGCGAGAAACGGCTAGCGCCTATCTGAAGGCAGACGGTGTCGGCGTGCGTCCGCCGGGTGCGTGGGGACGGCGGGGGCCGGCAAAACCGGCCAACGAGGTGACCACCGGGTCCGACGCAGGCCAAGTGGAGAGAACGGCCAACCCCAGCACCAACCCCAAAAGCCTTTCTACTAAGGAAAAAGCAAAAGCGAAAAGCGCAAAACCGGCCAACGAAGTGACCACCGGGTTTGGCGTGGAGTTGGAAGCAGAAAATGCTAAACGGAGTGTCTGCGAGCCATTTCGTGAAGCTATCGAGTTAGGTCTGAGCCGGGGCCGTGATGCCACCGCAATCTGGCAAGACCTGGTATCGGAGAGCGGGTTCGTCGGTGGCTATCAGACGGTCAAGCGCTACGTGCGCAAGTTGCGTGGAAAGCAGCCACTGCAGCCACGGGCGGTGATTCGGACCGGACCAGGAGAAGAATCCCAAGTGGACTACGGCACGGGCGCAATGGTCCGTGATCCGCAGACAAGAAAATATCGACGTACCCGACTGTTCGTGATGGTGCTCGGCTGTAGCCGCAAGGCGGCACGCTTTCTGACGTTTCGCTCCAGTTCGCGCATCTGGGCCGAGTTACATGAGAAAGCATTCCGTCGACTGGGTGGCGCTACGCGTGTGGTTGTGCTCGATAATTTGCGCGAAGGAGTGCAAGCGTCTGAGCAACACACCTGTTCTAGGGAAAGGGTTTGTGTTGAAGTTTTCGGATGAGCGGCGGACAGAAGGTTTCAGCACACAAACGACGTACACGCGCGGAAGTTCGGGAGTTGGTGGCGGAATTCATGAGCAGCGGCATGCAGCGAAGCGAGTTTTGCAGGAGTCGAGATTTGAGCTTCGGTACGCTGAATCGCCACGTGAACAAGCGGCGCTGGAAGAGAAGCCGTAGACCAGTTTCTTCGGCTGGCCGGTTTGTGCCGGTGGAGCCGGCCGCCAGGAAATCGCCGACGCAGCACGAACCGAGTTGCGGGCTGGCCGTGTTACTGCCGGGCGGCCGCCGCATCGAGGTACATCCTGATTTTGATGCCGATACTTTCGAGCGTCAGTTTGCTGGAGCAGGTGTAATCCGTGTTTGGCTTGGGGATCCTCGTTACCAGCAACACCGATAACAGGTCGTAAAAGGGCTCTCGGCGGGTTGCAGACGATTACTTGACCAAACCTTTCTATCGGGGTGAACTCGTTGCGCGTCGCGGTGGGATGCGCTAATACAATGAGAGTCGCCCTCACCGATCTTCGGAGAACGGACTCCGAGTGAGTTCGCTGTTCGTCTCGGCATCGTTGACAGCGTCTTCTGGGACTTCAGATAGGATCTCGTCGACCGAGAGCAGGTCCCTCAAATAATTCAGAAAGTGATGCGCGCCGCTAGTTGGAATGCACGAGGACCACCCGAACCAAACACCTGGCTCACTCGGCTGGTTGGCTGCCCGAACCCGGCACTGAACAGATGGCCACTGCGGCCCGAGAGGTTGGCGGTGTTGAACACATTGAAGACCTCTCCAAGCAGCGTCATTCGCCAGCGTTCGCGCAAAGCGAAATCGCGGCTCAAACGGAGATCCTGCGTCAGGAATGAATCGCCGAATTCAAATTTCGAGGGCAATGTGATCGGCGGAATATCGGCGCCGTGTGGGTCCTGTTTGCCCGCGTAGGTCCGATTGAACTCGTCCACCAAGCGCCGCAGATCGCCCTTTCCCAAACTACGATTGAATTGGTTTACTTTAGTGCTCGGAAGCAGATCGTCTGTGGTGCCGTCGCCGTTCAGGTCCAAGCCACCAACGTAGGCGGTAAAGGGCGGCTTGCTGATGTAGCTGACGAAAAGTCCCATCCGGAGGCCCTTGGGCAATTGCGCGAGTCCGGAAAGACTTAGAATGTGCCGAACATCGCGATCGAGCGGACCCTTGTTCTCCAGCGGATGATCATTGTTGAAGCCATTGGCGAAATTATTGCCCACATTGCTCGAATACGCGTACGAAGCCAGAAACTGCAATCCGTGGGAAAAGCGCTTCTCGGCCCGCACTCGCAGACCCTGGTACTTCGCGCTGAAAATTGGGGACGTTAGTGAGATGGGTCCGAGTGAACAGAGTGCCTTGGGATCGCTCTGCTGCGTTTCGGAACAGATCGGCAGCACTGGACCGCGAACACTGGAGAAGTGATTGGCATCGATCAACTCGGGAATGTAAGTGTTACTGAACCGTCGAAGGACAAAATCCGTGCTCACGACCAGATCGCGAGCGATCTCCCGCTGCACTCCGAAGCTTACGTGTGTAGCGGACGGGTTTGGGAAGTTGCTGGCATTAATTGCGCCCTGCTTATCCTCTTCGATGTTGGTTACTGAAAAGTCGCGGTTGTTCGGATCGCCGCGAAGCTGCGCCAGATTCGCCCGTAGGGTAGGCAAAACCTGGAGTGCCGTGGCGCCCGTGAATAGGGTTGGGTTGAAGAACTCAAGCAAAGTTCCCTGGGCCACCCCTGGAACATCGGTGAGCGGATTGCCGATGCCGCCGCTGAAGTAGGAGCTGCGTCCTACTCCCCGCGGGCCTAGCGAAACCCTCTCTTCATCTGAGATCTCGACAGCTGTTTGGAAGTCGTAATAGATGCCCACGCCGCCACGGATGACGGTTTTGCCGTTATCCCTCAGGTTCCAGGCAAAGCCAAAGGATGGCGAGAACTGCTTCCAGTTCTTGCGGGTTGGAGCGAGGTCTGACGCGCGAAGCACCGCCGCCAGGTAAGCCGGCTTGCGAAGGTCATAGTTCAGAGGAGCGTCATACGTCCAGCCGAGGCCGTAATCAACGACGAATCGTGGGTGTAGGCGCCAAGTATCCTGGTAAAACAGGTGAACGAGTGGTGAAACACGAGCCTCGCCAAATCCTGCCTGAGGCACGAAAGGATCACCGATGCCAACCGTGAAACTCTGAAGAGGCAACTGCAGAATCTCCTGCAGGGCAAGGAATGTTGCAGGCATCCGAATCTGGAGATCAGGGGACTGCAGGGTATTAAAGTCTCTTACCTCCTGGGGAGAGAACAAATTCATGGTAACCGGTTCGTCACCGAGGTTGGTGCGGCCGCCTCTCGACGTCTCCCAATCACCACCAAACCGGATGTGATGTAGGCCCTTCTGCCAGCTTACAACATCATTCAGGTGATAGCGCCGGCCAAGGACGGCAGTAGTACTGGAAACGCCAATCGAAAGCTCGTCACCAACCGAAATCGAGGGCGCGCCCATTCCCAGGCACGTAGGACAATCCGCCGCCTCCGGCGGGTGCTGGGCGAAACTGACAAAAAAATAGGAGAAGCGCACGTCGTTTACTAGGCGAGCGCCCAGC
>Ga0066709_100000485_pt1 | contig 21495 bp, 19 predicted proteins | sample GraSoiAngelo_158_FD_79665 | JGI IMG/M metagenome (GOLD analysis project Ga0066709, IMG submission 79665) | Grasslands soil microbial communities from the Angelo Coastal Reserve, California, USA - 14_1009_16_30cm | ecosystem: Environmental > Terrestrial > Soil > Grasslands | place: USA...
CACGGGCGAATGTCGCGGTCGAACACTCGACGCCCGACACCGCAGTAGGACGGGGCATCGCGATAGCGGATCACACGCGGTTGTATTACGACGGCCATGGCGCCTCGACGGTGATTTCAAAAATCAAAAGCGGGCAGGGTTGTTCATGAGCGGGCGAACGGCGACGCGCACGTTCTGTTTCGAATCAAAAGATTGATGAGAGGAATTACGGCGCACCCCGGATTCGGTTCGCGAGAACAAGACGAAGGGACTCAGCAGCCGACGCAACCTTGAGAGCAGCGCCAACTGATTCGGAGTGCGAGGTCAAGGACGAACAACGAATCGGGAATGTTGGCGACGTCACCTGCGAACACGTGCGCCGTCGGCGCGCAAGAACGCCGCCGCCGATGTGTTTAGGGCGAGGCCTGGGTTTCGCATCCCTAGGCACAAAAGAAAAGGCCCCCGATCCTTGCGAACTGAGGGCCTTACTGCGTGACGAACCGTCGTGCCATGCGAGAGGCATGGCCGAAGGCGATCACATGGCTACCGCCGGACCTTGCGATCCGACAACGCCAGCTATGCTCGGCGCTTAAGCCAAACGCAAACCTAAGTCGCTTCTCGCGACGAGATCGGAATCGCTTCCGATCACTTCAAGGGCGGGTAACGACCGCAACGCCAGTCCCGGGGAACTGGACTTCATGCATGGCTGGAAGACCCGCCGGCGTGAAGGCTGTGTGAGGACGATCCTCACCGAAAACGGCTTCAGTATTGCATCGCCGATGCGCGACTTCAACGATTTGGTGTCCCAAAATCGCGGCGCAAGCCGACAAGGACGCCGTGCGCGAGGCTTTTCGTCTTGACGTCGCGAGGGGTAGGGTTGTCTAAGTGCGAAGAGGCGGGTAGCGCGAAGCGTCATCGAGCATCGCCTTCACGCCGTCGGAACGGCAGCAAGCCGACTGTAGAAAAAACTAGAGCCGCGAGAACGGGAAGCTCACGCTCGTTGGACTAGCAACAAGACGCCAACAATGATGAGTATGAGCGGCCACCATTTATGGAGGAGAGGACCCAGCTGCGGAATCCAGCCAAGATTCGAGAGAAGAAAGAGCGTGCCCAAAACGATCAAGATGAGAGCACCGATGCGCGATCTGAACATCATGAATGCGTCTCCGTGCATGCGCCGGTCCAGAACGAGACCACGCCACAGCCTATCGTCAATGCGCTGTGCGCGAGCACCATGCACGCTCGATTGTCCACAAATTCTGTGGATATGTTAGTGCATGTCCGGCGTTTTAGCGCGCATGGGTGCTGGCGCGGCGTCGGACGCACACTTTTGCACCATCTGCGACGCTTCGCTGCGTGGGTATTCGATATCGGACTTACCGCGGCGTCGACTCCGGTGTAATCCTCACCGACTTGCCGACGGACCGCGCACACATTTAAAGTGACGATAAGTTGCCGCCGGATTGATGAGATCAATAAGATTTGCTGCTGAGTGCAATGTCGGCGACGGTTCGGCGCCAAGTGCAGTACTTTAGCGTGCGAGGAGAGAAAATGTTGAGCAATATCGTTCGTCATCAATCCGATTCACGGCTATCTCGGATAGTCACTCATAACGGTACCGTGTATTTCGCAGGTCTGACGGCGGATGACCGCAGTGCCACCATGAAGGCGCAAACTGAGGAAGTATTGAAGAAAATTGACGACTTGTTGAAGATCGCCGGTACTAACAAATCGCGTCTGTTGTCGGCAATGGTGTATGTCTCCGACATGCGTCTGAAGCCTCAAATGGACGAAGCTTGGGTTGCATGGCTCGATTCGGGTAATACGCCGGTGCGCGCTTGTGTCGAGACCAGACTCGGCACCGCAGATACGCTCGTCGAGATAGTGGTCGTTGCTGCTCAATAATCAAATGTGATTCACCACTGTCGAAGTGGACAAACTTCTCAGAGTCTGAGAAGAGGGATCGCTTCGACGGCGGAAACTATTGGCGCCGGAGGCGCGTGACATAGACGAAACGCTCGCCGGGATGGACCGCAATGGCGAGCTCGACGAGTCGGTTGGTTGCGTCGTAGTAGCGGCGGACCGCCTGCAGCGCCGGCGAACCGGGATCAACTCGCAACCGGTTGGCACCGGTCGCATTGAGCGAAACGGCCTGCATGCTCTGTTCGATCTCCGTGATGCGCACCCCATAAGCATTTTCAATCATCGCGGAGATAGGACCGGCAAGCGCTGCGACACGAGCGTCGATGTCGTCGAGCTCGGCATTGAGATAGACGGTCGTGTGACAGATCGGACGCGGATCGCCGGGTCTTGTACGGATCGTTTCGACGCACAACCATTCGCGGCCTTTCTCGCAGCCAAGCATCTTGGCGAGCGCGGCATTGCACTTGACGCGGGCCTTGCGGCGCACCCTGACCTCCGTTGCCTCGCCGTATTGCAGAAGATCGTCGATCGAGTTGATCGGCTGCCGATAACTCGCGGCGGGCGCGACCGCGAGAACCTCGGTTCCGGCGCGACGACGGCGCGACACAAGACCCGCTTCGTCAAGCCGCCGCAATGCCTCGCGCATCGTGTGGCGGCTGATCCCATATTCGACGGAAAGGTCCACCTCCTTGGGTAGAAGCGAGCCAATGGGGTACTCGCCTGCGGCGATTCGCTCCATGAGATCGTTTGCGACCCGGGCGTACCGCGGCAATCCCGCCGCAGCTTCGCCCCTCGAGTGCGCGACCCCGTTTTCCCTCAGTTCGGACACCTTTCGCAATGAGCGTGCGCCTATTCGCCCTCCGTTCGGCAGCAACCGCCAAGCCGCTAAGCCGACGTCGCGTGACCGCTAATATTTTCACACACATCGAGCGCGAAAAAATTGACGCGACGTTTCACGGCGCCTAATATGTACGGACCTAATGCCCTGAGGAGCGGTCGAGATGAAGCAGGTATCCCTAGCACGTCGTGCAGCTCGTCTAGCGCCGACGATGCCAGCGTCGAGTCATGAGCACGCCATTCCCTTCGACTCCGGTCATGGCTTCCCGGCCCTCTTTCCCGATCTCACTGCAGCGGCAGAGAAGGCGCTCACGACTTATCGTCACGAGACGTTGCAATATGGAATCCGGCCCGGTCTTCCCGACCTTCGTGAATGGATTGCCGGGGCAATGAACATGGACGGCGCCAACGTGACGCCGGACGAGATCTTCGTCACCAATGGGGCCAAGCAAGGCATCGAGCTCGTCTGCCGCTTGTTGCTCGACGAGGGCGATTCCATCGTCGTGACCGCGCCTACCTACTTCACGTCCATTCCGATCTTTCGGAGCTTCGAGGCCGACTTCATCGAGGTTGGGCAGGACAAGGAAGGTCTCGACACTAACGAGCTCGCAGCAACGCTGGACAGGCTGAAGCGGGACGGCCGGAAGATGCCGAAATTCGTCTATAACGTTCCGGATTTCCACAATCCGACGGGTGTCACCATGTCGCGCCGTCGGCGCAAAGCATTGCTCGAACTTGCGTCGCGACACGGTATGTATGTCGTCGAGGACAGTCCCTATCGGAAAGTCCGTTTTGAGGGCACGTCCGAACCCAGCTTAAAGGCTCTCGACCACAGCAAGAACGTACTGCACCTCGGTACGTTTTCGAAGTTGATCGCGCCCGGGCTCAGGATCGGTTGGGTTGCCGGAGCGCAGGATCTTCTTGCCCGCATGATCCAACTCAAGGCGGACGGCGGCAGTTCGCCGCTCGTCCAGCGGATCATTGTCGAATGGTGCAAGGCTGGGAATCTCGCCGCTCACACGGAAAAGGTCCAGCGTACTTACCGGCTTCATCGCGACCACATGGTGGCGGCGCTGCAGCGTGAACTGCCAGAGATCTCATTGCTGGTGCCCGAAGGTGGTTACTATTTGTGGCTCACGCTACCTCACGGGGTAGATGCCGATGAACTTGCTAAGCACGCAGCCGAGGCGGGAGTAACTGTCCTCGCAGGAAGTAAGTTCTACGCCAGAGTTGACCGCGGCAACGACGTCACGCCGAAGAAACACATGCGACTCGCGTACACGCATTCTTCGCCGGAGCAAATTGACGACGGGATCGGTCGCCTGGCCGGCGCGCTGCGCCGATGTGGCGTCAGTTCGGGTGGCGCAGTGACCGAGCGGGCCGTGGCGCATTCGCATCCCACAATCGCATAGGCCGGAGAGCACGGCGTGATGCGGGCCGCTGTGCTGACTGAGGGCGTTTCCAGCAGCCTGCCGACTCGCCGTCTTCAGCCCGCACAATCCATTCCCGTCGAGGGCCACGCCGTGGCTCGCAAGGATCCGGATCCGGCGTCGGCATTTGTCGAATTCGAGAACGTTCAGAAGACCTACGACGGCGAGTCCCTCGCTCTCGCGGATCTCAACCTCTCGATCTTCCAGGGCGAATTCCTGACGCTCCTCGGACCGTCTGGATCGGGGAAGACAACTGCGCTCATGATGCTCGCGGGATTCGAAGCTCCGACTGCGGGAGAGATTCGTCTGCGCGGAAAATCGCTCCTGCGCGTGCCGCACTATCGCCGTAACATCGGCGTGGTGTTTCAGAACTACGCGCTCTTCCCGCACATGAGCGTGGCGGAGAATTTGTCCTTCCCGCTCTCGGTCCGAAAGACGAGCCAAGCGGAGTTGAAGGACCGCGTCGCACGCGCACTCGAACTGGTTCAACTCCAAGGATTCGATAATCGCCGCCCCGCGGAGCTGTCGGGCGGACAGCAGCAACGTATCGCGCTCGCGCGGGCGCTCATTTTCGACCCGGTTCTTGTATTGATGGACGAGCCGCTGGGCGCACTCGACAAGCAACTGCGCGAACAGCTGCAAATCGAGATCAAGCACATCCAAAGGCATCTCGGGCTCACGGTCGTCTATGTCACCCACGACCAGACCGAAGCACTGACCATGTCGGATCGGATCGCCGTGTTGAAGAACGGCTCGATCCAGCAGCTGGCAACGCCCGCTGATCTCTACGATCGACCGCAGAATGCCTTCGTCGCGCAGTTCATCGGTGAGAGCAACCGCCTAAGCGGTGTGCTCCGAGCGATCAATAGCGAAGGACGCTGCACGGTGGAGATCGCGGACAGCCTCCTCCTGGAGGCGATGGCGATCAATATCGGCCCGGTGGGGTCGCGCACCACGCTCTCCATTCGACCCGAGCGGGTGATCGTTCATCCCGCCGAAGGCGAATGCAACAACATCCTCGCGGCGCGCGTCGAGGAGTTGATCTACCACGGCGATCACACCCGGGCTCGTTTGCGCGTGCCCGGCAGCAGCGATTTTCTCATTAAGGTTTCTAACACCGCCGGTAAGCTCAGCATCGCTCCCGGGGACATGATTGAGATCGGCTGGCGTAGCGGCGATTGTCGCGCGCTTGATGCGTCAGCGAATTAACGAGCGGAGGGCAGCCATGACACGCGAAACACCAGTCCGCAGCATCACCATGATTGGAATCGTTGCGCTGATCGCGCTGATCGGCTCGTGCGTCGAAGCGCGTGATCTGACGGTTACCGCTTGGGGAGGCGCCAGCCAGGCGGCAGCGCAGAAAGTCTACTTCAAGCCGTTCGTCGAGAAGACGGGGATCAAGCTGCAGGAGGATTCCTGGTCGGGCGGCATCGGCGTGCTGCGGACGAAGGTGCAGGGCGGCAATGCAAGTTGGGACGTTGTCCAGGTCGAAGTCGACGAGCTTATTCTCGGCTGCGAGGAGGGATTGTTCGAGAAGCTTGATTGGGGTCGCCTCGGCGGCAAGGACAAGTTCATCGCGCCAGCGGTAAACGAATGCGGTGTCGGCGCGGTCGTCTGGGCAAACGCGCTCGGCTATGACGGCGACCGGTTGAAGGATGGTCCGAAGAACTGGAGGGATTTCTGGGACGTGAAGAAATTCCCGGGCAAGCGCGGCATGCGCAAGGGCGCCAAATATACGCTCGAGATCGCGCTGCTGGCGGACGGCGTCAAGCCGCAGGACGTCTACAAGGTGCTCGGCACGCCGGAAGGTGTCGACCGCGCGTTCAAGAAGCTCGACGAACTGAAGCCGTCGATTATCTGGTGGACCAACGTCTCGCAAGTCCCCGACATGTTGGCCTCGGGCGAACTCACCATGTCGGTGATTACACCTGCACGCCTGCTCGCCGCGAACAAGAATGACAAGAGAAACTTCAAACTCGCTTGGGACGGCAATCTCTATTCGATCGATTACTGGGTGATCCTCAAGGGCAGCCCCAATAAAGAGCAAGCGATGCAGCTAGTCAGTTTCATGACCCGGCCGGAGAACCAGAAGCAGCTGCCTTCGGTCATTCCGCTCGGAGTCACCAATAAGGAAGCCATCGCGCAGGCGGATCCCGACGCGCTCGCCAACACGCCAGCCAATCCTGACAACATTAAGAACGCCGTCAACATCAACGCACCATTCTGGGTCGAGAACTCCGATCAGTTGAATCAGCGTTTCAACGCCTGGGCCACCAAGTAAACTGAAAAGAGGCGCCCGCTTGAGCAACGGTGCGACACTCCGCGCGGCGCCCGTCGTCGCTTTCGACTCGGCGGCGCTCAAGGCAGGACTTCGGCGGGCCGAGCGCTCGCAAAAATTCCATGCGCTCGTGTTGGTCGCGCCACTCTTGCTGTTCCTCGCGCTGAATTTCGTCCTGCCCATCGGATCGATGCTATTGCGCAGCATCCAGGATCCGGAAATGAGCGCTGCAATGCCCGCGACGGCTGCGCTGCTGCGAGCGCTGCCCAACGGCGCGCTACCGGACGACCGTCTCGTGGGCGTTCTCGTTACCGAGCTGCGGCAAACAAGCGAGCGTGGTGCGTTGAGCGGAATCGCCAATCGCCTCAACTACGACATCAACGGTTTCCGAGCACTGCTGTTTCGCACCGCTCTACAGATAGGTCCTGAAACAAGTCGCGCGACGCTCGACGACCTGGTCAGCATTGATCCGCGCTGGGGACTGCGTGAAACCTGGGCGGCGCTGAAGCACGCGTCCGGGCCATATACGAGCTTCTACCTCTTGGCGGCGGTCGATCGTCGCGTGACCGCCGACGGTGGCATCGCCAAAACGCCGGCACAACAGGCAATTTTCGTCGACGTTTTCGAACGGACCTTCGGAGTTAGCGCGGTCGTGACCGTGCTCTGCCTTGTGCTTGCTTATCCAGTCGCCTACTTACTCGCGACCGTGCCGGCTCGACTCGCTAACCTGCTCCTGATTCTCGTGCTGCTCCCGTTTTGGACTTCAGTGCTGGTCCGTACCGCAGCCTGGATGGTGCTTTTGCAACGCGAGGGGATCATCAATAGCATCGGCCGCCGAACGGGCCTCATCTCAGATCCAGTGCAGCTCATCCATAATCGGATTGGCGTTTATATCGCCATGACGTACGTGCTGCTGCCGTTCATGGTGCTGCCACTGTACGGTGTCATGAAAGGTGTATCGCGACTCGGGGTTCGAGCGGCGCTGTCGCTGGGTGCCTCGCCCTTTGCGGCGTTCCGCAGAGTCTATATTCCGCAAACACTGCCGGGAATCACCGCCGGCTGCGTTCTCGTTTTCATCCTCGCCATCGGTTACTACATCACGCCGGCGCTCGTGGGCGGTGCCGACGATCAGCTGATCAGCTATTTCATTGCCTTTTACACGAACCAGACCCTTAACTGGGGCATGGCTGCGGCCTTGGGCCTTGTGTTGCTGGCCGCGACGCTGATGCTTTACGGCGTTTATACGATGCTGGCCGGAACGAGCGGCTTGAAGTGGCGCTGACGTGTTTTTGCCACCATATCCGTCCCCACTGCAGCGAGCGCTTCGCTTCGGGTATTTCGGTTTTTGTGCGCTCGTCTTCATCTTTCTCGTCGTGCCGATCGTCGCCGTGGTGCCGTTGTCGTTCAACAGCGGCACGTTCCTGACGTATCCGCTGGAAGGTTTCTCGCTCCGCTGGTACGACGACTTCTTTACCTCGCCGCGGTGGCTTCCTTCGCTTCGAAATAGCGTTGTCGTCGGGATCGCTACAACGGCAATCGCGACACCGCTCGGGACGCTCGCCGCACTGGGCCTCGTGCGTGTCGACTTCAGGCTGAAGCCGGTCGTTGTCGGCCTACTCATCTCGCCGCTGATCGTGCCGGTCATCATCACTGCAATCGGCATTTACTTCGTCTACTCGCCGTTGGGCTTGACGAGCAGCCGCCTCGGACTTGTGCTCGCGCACACGGTGCTGGCGACTCCGTTTGTCGTCGTGGTCGTGCACGCCACGCTCCAAGGATTCGATCCCGCGCTGTGGCGTGCCGGCTTGAGCCTCGGTGCACCGCCATTCGTCGTGTTCCGTCAGATCGTGTTGCCGCTTATCGCACCGGGTGTGATTGCCGGTGCAATCTTCGCTTTCACGACGTCGTTCGACGAGATCGTCACGACCATCTTCATCGCCGGCCCGGAGCAGCGGACCTTGCCGTTGCAGATGTTCGAGGGCGTTCGCGAACAAATCAGCCCGACGATCACGGCCGCCGCGACGTTGCTGATTGTCGTTTCGGTTGTAATGCTGGGCGCGATCGAAGCCTTGCGCCGTCGCAGCGCACGCGTCTACGGACGGCGATGATAGGCGCCGATCTTCAAGTGAGGAGAAGCAGATTGAGCATGCACGGCACTTTTCGGATCCGAGATCTTACTGCCGAGAAGGGACAGAAGACGAAAGGCTTTCTGCAGCTCGGGGAAACGGTTACCGGCCCGATTCAGCTCCCCATCGTAATCATCAATGGCCGTAGTGATGGACCCGTACTCTGCCTGACCGCCGGCGTGCATGCGACGGAATATCCGTCCATCGACGCGCTGATGCGGCTGACGCGCGAACTCATGCCCGAGACTCTCCGCGGGACGGTCATGGCCGTTCCGGTGGTCAACATGCATATGTTCGCGAGCCGACTGGGCTTCGTATCACCGATCGACGGCCAGAATCTAAACAAGATTGCGCCCGGCGCGAAGTGTGGCTCAATCTCGGAAATTTGCGCCGACGTTCTTCTCAACGAGGTGATTGCCAAAGCGGAATATCACGTCGACATGCACGCCGGCGACTTGGGCGAGATCCTCTATGCGTTCGGCGGTTATCCGATCACCGGCGATGCAGACCGCGACCGCCGAGGCGAAGCGCTGGCGCGACTCTACACGCCACGCCTGATTGCACTCTATCGCGAAGGCAGCAAGCTGCCGCCTGCCGCGGGCTCGATCGTGCTCGAGGCAACACGGCGCGGCGTGGTGTCCATCCTCGCCGAGTCAGGAGGAAACGGCACGCTCGAAGAGGCGGACGTCGAAGTCCATCTCGCCGGTGTGCGCAACATCATGCGCTATTTGAAGATGATCGATGGCGATCCGCAGATCCATGGTGAGCAACTCATCGCGACCGAGCGCTACGTCACTCGCGCCACGCGGGCAGGGCTCTTGCGTTTGAAGGTGGCAATCGGCGCAGCGGTCAGTGAACGGCAAGAGGCTGCCGAAATTTGCGACATCTGGGGCGAGACCGTGGAGCGCGTAAAGTTCGCGCGGCCCGGCATCACCGGTCTCATCTGGTCGCATAAGGCAGTCAATACCGGTGATCCCATCGTTCGCTGCTGGATCGCAGGGCCGGCACCACGCTTTCCGGAAACCGACCGCTTCATATGCACGAGCTGATCTTTGGAGCGACATGTCGTCAGCCCTTGGGAAGATCAACAGGTGCAATCTTGGAGAAGATTAAATGAGGTCGCCAAAGACTTTGTTAGCACTGACGTTGGGCTGCATGCTTGCGCTGATGGTTGGCGGGCCGGCAGGCGCCGAGGTTGATAAGGTCCGGGTCGGTGTGCAACCCGGGTTGACCCACCTTCCCTGGGCTGTCATCGAGCGCGAGCGGCTGATCGAGAAGCAGGCGAAAGCGTCCGGACTAGGCGAGCTAAAGGTGGAATGGTTCCGCTTCGCGGGTGGCGCTGCCTTGAATGACGGCATGCTATCCGGCAGCCTCGATTTCGCGGAGACGGGTCCGCCCTCACTCATCATCTTATGGGCCAAGACCAGGGGCGGGTTCAAGGGGTTGGGAGCCAGTGGCGCCAGTCCAATGGTATTGGTGACTCGAAACCCGGCGGTGCATTCGATCAAGGATTTGACTGAAAGAGATCGAATCGCGGTTCCTGCGGTCAAGACCTCGACCCAGGCTATCGTTCTCGCGATGGCCGCGGAAAAGACATTCGGAATCGGCAATCACGCCAAATTCGATGCCTTGACCGTAACGCGTTCGCATCCCGATGCCATGGCGGCGCTGCTCGACACGCGAAGCGAGATCAATAGCCACTTCAGCTTACCGCCCTACCTTTATAAGGAGCTGGAGACGCCTGGTGTTCACGTTGTACTGAGTGCCGAGGACGTTCTGGGCGCGCCGCTTTCGAACGGTATCCTCTTCACCTCGCAATCGTTTCACGATATGAATCCAAAGATCGTTCGCGCGACGATTGCTGCCCTCGATGACGCGCTTGCGTTTATCGAGCGCGACCCGCGGTCAGCAGCGAAGATCTATCTCGAGGTGTCGGGAGAGAAGAGCGCCGTCGATGCGATTGCTGCACTTATCACCAAGCCAGGGACTTCCTACGACAGAACGCCGCGCGGCATGTTGCGCGCCGCGCAGTTCATGCACCGAATCGGCATCACTAATGCCGAGCCAACCACTTGGAAGGATCTCTTCTTCGAAGAGGCACACGATCTAGCAGGCAATTGATCGCTACGATCGCATCACAGTGCGCATGAGCCGGAAACAGCGAGGCGCGCAATCATGAGCGGCACTCTGTGCATCGGAATCGATGTCGGCGGCACGTTCACCGACCTGTTCATGGTCGATGACCACAGTGGCGAAACCTTCCGCCACAAGCTCTCTTCGACGCCGGACGATCCGCATCAGGCGCCAGTGCGCGGCATTCGCGAGATCTTGGATAAGGCCGGGCGCAAGCCCGGGGACGTGCGGTTCGTCGGACTCGGCACGACCGTGGCTACCAATGCGCTGCTCGAAAGAAAGGGCGCAACGACCGGATTGATCACCACCCGCGGGTTTCGCGATCTTCTCGAGATCTGTCGCCAGACGCGTCCGCATGTCTACGATCTCACTCAACATCGACCGCAGCCCCTGGTGCCCAGACGATTACGACTCGAGATTGACGAGCGCGTCGCCGGAGATGGATCGGTCGTGCGTCCAATCGATCTCGCCGACGTGAACCGCGCAGCCGCCCGGTTTCAGCCGGAGGGTGTGACGTCCGTCGCAGTCTGCTTCTTGAATGCCTATGCCAATCCCGAGCACGAACGTCAAGCGGTCGCGCGACTGCGCGAGATCTGGCCTGAGGTGACGGTGAGCGCGTCGGGGGACCTTCTTCCCGAGTTTCGCGAGTACGAGCGCCTGAGCTCGACCGTCATCAATGCCTACCTGATGCCGGTCATGCGAGGTTATCTGCTCAAGTTTCAGAAAGAAGTTCAAGCGCTCGGCCTGCCGGCCGAGCCGGTCGTGATGAGTTCCGGCGGCGGCGTTTTTAGCCCCGAGCTCGCGTCGGAACGGCCGATCGACACGCTGTTGTCGGGTCCGAGCGGCGGTATCAGCGGCGCCGTCTACATCACGCGGATGATCGATCGGCACAACATCATCACCTTCGACATGGGCGGCACGTCGACGGATGTGAGCCTTGTCGCCGATGGCAAGGTGGAGATCAGCAACTGCCGGATCATCGACGGATTGCCAATCAAATCGACCGCTGTTGATGTGCATACGGTCGGCGCCGGAGGCAGCAGCCTGGCGTGGCTCGATGGCGGCGGCATGCTGCGGGTCGGCCCCCAGAGCGCAGGGGCCAAGCCGGGGCCTGCGTGTTACGGCAGCGGCGGAGTTCACGCGACGGTCACTGACGCTAACGTTCTGCTCGAACGGCTGAGCCAGGATTATCTCCTTGGCGGCGCCCTTCGCATCGACGCCCGGCGCTCCGCAGAAGCGATCGAGCGTGATATCGCTGCGCCGAAGGGAATCAGCGTGACAGAAGCCGCAACTGCGATCCTTGCAATCTCGAATACAAACATCGCTCAGGCGATCCGCTTCGTTTCGGTTCAGCGCGGGCTCGATCCGGCGGATTTTCTCCTCGTCGCATTTGGGGGAGCTGGGCCGTTGCATGCGGCAGATATCGCACGCGAGCTCGGTATGGATGTGCTCGTGCCTATGAGCCCCGGTGTGCTCTGCGCAATGGGCGTTCTGACCAAAGACGCACAGATCGATGTCAGCCAAACCCGCATCCTTCGCCAATCCGCTCCCGGCTTCGACGAGACGGCAGCCGACCTCTTCGCTGAACTCGAGCGCCGTGCGCTGAAGATCATTCAACGCAGCCGACTGTCATCGGCGTGCGTCACTTTCGACCGCGCAGTCGAGGCGCGCTACGTCGGCCAGAATTTCGAGCTGACCATCCCGGTCGCGCTGGATGCACAGGGTCAGGTCGCAGTGGACGAGTTACGGGCTTGTTTCGACGCCGCGCACCGTCGTTTCTACGGATACGACCAGACCTCGAAAGAGATGGAGATCGTGACATTCCGGTTGAGAGCTTCGATGCCGGGACCTAAGGTTGACCTCGCTACGCGTTCAAGCGGCAGGCGGCGCGGACTTCTCAAGCCGATTGGGCGGCGTCGCGTCGCATTTGAGGCCTCGGAAACACGCATCGACTGCTCGATCTTCGATCGCGCTCATCTCGTGCCAGGCGATAAGATCGACGGCCCCGCGATCATCGACCAGATGGACACGACAACGCTGCTGCCGCCCGATTACCATGCCGTGGTCGATCCCGTCGGAAATCTCCTGCTCACCCGCCTATGACGCTGCGCGTTGGGCTGACCGAGATCATCGCCAGCGGACTCGAAGCCGCGGCTTCGGAAATGTGCGCGAGTCTGATCCGTACCGCATATTCACCCAATATCAAGGAACGTGGCGATTGCTCGGCGGCGATTTGCGACGTGGCAGGGCACACGATCGCACTTGCGACCAACGCCCCCGCGCATCTCGGTTCGACGCTGCTTCTCGTGCCGGCGATCCTGGAGCGATTCCCGCGCGAGACGCTCCGATCCGGCGACGTGTTCTTCGCCAACGACCCCTATATCGCCGGCGTTACGCATCTCAATGATTGCACCGTCTGCGCACCGGTTTTCGTAGACGGTCGAGTGATCGGCTTCACGGCGGCGGTGGCGCATCACTCCGATGTCGGTGGCCGCGTCCCCGGCAGTGAATCCGGTGATTCGACCAGCATCTATCAGGAGGGGATTCGCTTCCCTCCCGTCAAACTCGTCGACGCGGGCGAGCGGCGGCGGGACGTGTGGGAAACATTTTTGCTGAATTCGCGTATACCGCATTTCAGCGACGGCGACCTCTATGCGCAGATCGCCGCGAACACACGCGGCGCCGAACGACTGCAGGCGCTTTTCAGGCGTTACCCAGATGACATGGAAGAGGCGCTTGCCGCGATGCGCGATGCGACCGAGCGCCGCGCGCGTGCCGCAATCCGCTCAGGTCTGCGGCCTGGCCGATATCACGCGGTCGATTGGCTGGACGAAAACGGCGTCGACGACGAGCCCGTACGGCTCGCGGTGACGTTGACGGTCAGCGAAAGCGGTCTCGAATTCGATTTCAGCGATTGCGGACCGCAACTGCCGACCGGGAAAAATGTTCCGTACACCCATCTGATGGCGACGATCTATTTCTGTGTCAAGGCTACGCTCGACCCCAATCTTCCTGTGAACGAGGGTCTCTATCGCGTCGTCCGTGTGACTGCACCGGAGGGATCGGTGGTGAATCCGCGGCCACCCGCTGGGGTAAGCGCGCGCAATCACACGTCGATGATCCTCGCCGACGCGATTCTCAGCGCGTTCGGGCAGGCATCACCCGAACGGGCGATGGCGGCCGGCGGTCCATGCCAGGGCATCATTCTCAGTGGTCAGGATCCGATGCGGCGGCGTTACTTTGTCGACTATGAAAACTTCGCGGGAGGCCAAGGCGGTAGCACGGTGAACGACGGGCCCGATGTCGTTCAACTGCACATGACCAATACCTCCAACTTGCCGATCGAGGTCATGGAGAACGAGTTTCCGGTGCGTGTCGAGCGCTACGAGATGATCCCCGATTCAGGCGGAGCGGGGCGACATCGGGGCGGACTCGGTGTCCGGCGCGAGCTTCGCATTGTCGCGCCGGGCGTCAGACTGGCGACCCGTTGCGCACGGCAGAAATTCGCCGCGAAAGGAATGGCCGGTGGCGAAGCAGGCGGTCTCGGTGCTTACATCATCAACCCCGGCACGCCGAACGAACGCCGCCTCCGTCCAACGGTTTCCGAGTTCGCGCTGGACGAGGGCGATCTGCTCTGCATTACAACGCCCGGCGGCGGCGGCTTCGGTGACCCGCACGCTCGCGACCGCGAACTTGTCGAGCGTGACCTGCTTGACGGTAAGATCACCATTGCCGCTGCGCGTGCTAGCTATGGATACGAACCGGTGACCGGCCACGGGGACATGGCTGAGAATGTGCTCCCAAAAGAGCGAGCGAGCCAAGCGCTTGCTAACAATCGATCAACCATCGGAACCACTACACCCATCCAGAGTTCAGCGAGCACCCACGCTGCGAGATCAAGTCTCCGCGTTGTCGTAACCGCCGATAGCCTAGCGCCGGAGGCGGTTGAGTTACTGACCAACCGGGGTGCGCACGTGCGCTATGTGGCGAGCAACTCGTCAATAGGAGTCCTGAAGGACGCGGTTGCCGAAGCGCCGACTGATGCGATTGTCTCCCGAGCGATGCCGCTTACTGCCGAAGTGATGGACGCAGCCGGCACGCTCCGCGTGATCTCGAAATACGGCGTCGGAGTCGACAACATCGACCTTGGTGCCGCTGCCGAGCGTGGCATCGTGGTGATGCGCGCCTACGGAACAAATGCGCGCTCGGTTGCGGAACTCGCGCTGACGATGATGCTTCTTCTCTTGAAGAGAGTTTTTGCACTCGACGCATCCCTTCGCGCCGGCCGCTGGGAAAAATCACGTACGCTCGGGCTAGAGCTCACCGGCAAGCATCTCGGAATCGTAGGATGTGGTGCCATCGGCGGCGACCTCGCGGCGTTGAGCCGGAGCTTTGCGATGCCGCTGACGATCTATGATCCATATATCGAGTCGGCTTCCGTCCCTCTCGGAGCCGAGCGCGTCGATAAGCTCGAGGCGTTGCTCGAACGTGCCGACATTGTCAGCCTTCATTGCCCGTTGACCGCCGAGACGCGCGGCATGATCGGCGCGGCAGAGTTTGCGCGAATGAAGGCCACTGCATTGCTCGTGAATGCGACGCGCGGACCCGTTGTCGATGAAAGCGCGCTGATAGTAGCGCTGCAGACCGGGCGCATTGCCGGGGCAGGGCTCGATGCATTCACAAAGGAGCCACCGGATCCGAGTAGCCCGCTTTGGCACTTGCAGAACGTCGTCGTCACTCCGCATGTCGGCGGCTCGACACTCGAGGCGATGACCCGCGTGGCGGTGCAAGCAGTCAAGAATATATTTACGATTCTGGACGGAGAAACGCCCGATCCACGCTTCGTCGTGACGGAATTAAAGTTCTAATCTCGCGCATGCCTGATCTCCGCGAAGGAGAAGCGTTGCTATAAGGGCGGCGTAGCGTCGATGCGTGTCGTCCACCGTTAGGTCGACGGTTTACGATCCTTCGCTCGCTCCCCGAAACTCGATGCGTCTGGCGATGCCGTGTCAAATGTATGGAAGCGAGCGTCGTCCGTCGACAAGCCGAAAATCTGCGGACGCGAGATTGCTATCGCAGCGGGGAGGTTCACTTCGCGTCACACTGGCCGACAATGCAGCGCGCTCTCTAGCGCTGTCTGCTGCGACGACGATCGCAAGTTCTGGCGCGCACGCCCTGTCATCGCGGCTTGACGAAAGGTCCGACCATGCAACGATGCCATTACGCCCGCGGGATTGGTAATGGCACCGGGCAAGGGGAGGTGGTAGCGCACCAGTGACCATAGAGGTGACTGGCAACACTTTGAGCGTTTGGTTGCGAGTTGATGACGTGCTAAAACTCGGTTTTCCAGGAGAACGCGTGCGCGATGGTGACGATCCTCGACACAGCGGCCGGCCGACGATCGCTAAAGGGCTGGACTTGCAGAGGAGGGCGTTCGTGCTAGGTTGTCTTGACGCGAAAGGTCGGCGCAGAATATACGACCCGCAGAATATACGACCGCGCTGACAACGCGGTTCAGTTGCGACCGCGTCAATGTGACCGCCTTGATCGTTGCGTAACAGTCCCGCCCATGCGCTCGCAACTGTTGGGTACGGTCAATGGATCCCACGGAGTATCGTGGTTCTAACGTCGAAGATCGCAGATTCAAATCCTGTCGTCGCAACTAAATTCCACGGAAGGCTACTGACGTCCACGGCGTTCCAGTCGGATTCGCAGCGCCCAAGCAATGCTTTATCCAGCATGGTCGCTCTGCGAATGTGCACGGGAAAAATCGCAGGGCTCAAAGAATTCGGCGTTAGCCTCAGATCGTGGGCCAAGGAACTGGGACATCGGCAAGCATCAGCGAGTTTTTCATTGCCAAAAGTCAAGTTAGTTCTGATCCTTGAGACTCTTTGCATACACAATGTTTGCGTGCCCTTTCGGCTGGCCCTGGATGACAGCTTGTTTTTTATAGTCCAACTGCTCGTAGAACGCATGCGATTGGAAGCTATGCGTTGAGAGGACAACTTGTTCGCAGCTCCTGCGCATAGCCTCCAGTTCAGCAGCCCGCATCAGCGCGTGGCCGAGGCCCCGACCACGGTGCGACGCACGCACCCATAAATGAGAGATTTCGCAGCAACCTCCCCAGGTATATCCACTAAAAGCAGCAATAATTTCTCCAGACTCACTTCGCATGCAGCCGCCCAACGCCCTGCCGTCGAAATAGCCGGTAGTTTGCGAGTTGAACTCATAGATGCGCTGCTTCAATAACGCCTCCAGGTTCTCGCACTCATGATCGTGATAAAGATCGACGCGCTGGGCATTCATGAACAACTCCAGGGAACCGCGTTACGTTGGTCGCGAAAAGGCTTACTGATCGTTTCGCGAAATGCCTGTGGTGTTGCCAGAAGATCGCGTAGCACCCCGCACCGGGCGGCACGCTCAGCGATCCATGGATATGGGTGGGTATTCTCTGATCGAATCTACGCCCCAGCAGTCTAATCACTTCTCGTTTGCGGCCTTGGCCGCCAGGCGTACCTGCTCCTCCGCCCCCAAGAGGGACGTACGAGAGCGAGGCCCCAATTCCGAAGCCGGGCCCCCGGCAACCCGCGGATTCAAACGACGGCTCGTTGAAAAGTAGGCCTTTTTGTTAGGGCAACTTCGCAACCATATGCGAGCGAACCACTCCGAGTCGTTGCAGTTCATCGTCATCTCGGGATGTCAGTGCGTCGCGTGCAAGAGCGGCGAACGCTGTAACAGGCCACGAGCGCGCGCGAGCCGCGACATGACCGTGCCGATCGGTATATCGGCGATGCGCGCGATCTCCTTATACGAAAGCTCTTCAAGTTCGCGCAAAACCAGCACCTCGCGATAGGCCAGCGGCAGCGCGGTGATCGCCTCGGCCAGCGCCTTCGACTCGGCGTTGCACAGAAGCGCCTGCTCCGGATCGACGGCGGCAGGATCGATGGCCATATCGATCGCGGTGCCGTCGTCCCGCGCGAGCTCCGTCGGACGGTTGCGCTTGCACCAGTCGTAAAATGCGTGGCGAACGATGGTTAGGAACCACGCGCGGGCGCTGTCGCCGTTCAGCGAGCCGATATACTTGAGCGCACGCACGCATGCGTCCTGCACGACATCATCCGCATCGTTGACGTTGCGCGTCAGCCACCGTGCCAGGTTGTAGGCGGCATCCAAGTGCGGCAAGACAAGCTCCTCGAAACGGGTGTGATCGGACAAGTCTGTGCTCCACGCTTTGCTATCTGACGCTACGATGGTCAGCTTAGAGACCGAGATCGCTCAAAGAAGGGTGCTCGTCCGGGCGGCGGCCCAGCGGCCAGTGGTACTTGCGATAGCCATCCTCAAGCGGAGCATCGTTGATGCTGGCGATACGCACGCGCATGAGGCCGTTTTCGTCGAACTCCCAGTTCTCGTTGCCGTAGCTGCGGTACCAGTGGCCGCTGTCGTCGTGCCACTCGTATGCGAAACGCACGGCGATCCGGTTTTCGCGGAACGTCCAAAGTTCCTTGATGAGACGGTAGTCGAGCTCACGGCTCCATTTGCGCGTCAGGAATGCTTCGATGGCCACGCGCCCCTTCAGGAATTCGGCGCGATTGCGCCAGTGGCTGTCGCTCGTGTACGCGAGCGCGACGCGAGCCGGATCGCGCGTATTCCACGCATCTTCGGCGAGGCGCACCTTTTGCGCGGCGGTCTCCGCTGTGAAGGGTGGAAATGGTGGACGGCTCATGAGGGTCAATTGAACTTGCCGGCGGTGACGACAGGAAAATCGATGTCGGTTGCGCCAACTGCATTGATGAAGTTCGTCCAGGTATTGAGCGCGACGTGAAGCACGATCTCGATCAGCTGTGCATCGTCGTAGCCGGCAGCCTTCACGGCATGGACGTCACCTTCGCTGACGTGGCCCCGTTCCTGCACGAGCTTGACCGCGAAGCGCACCGCCGCATCCGCTTTGGGATCGTTGGACACGCCGTGGCGGTTGGCTGTGATTTCCGCGTCGCCGAGCTTGGCGACGTTCTTGCCCAAGTACGTGTGCGCCGACAAACAGTAACTGCAGGCGTTCTCTTCGGCCACTGCAAGCGCAATACGCTCGCGCGTCGCAGCTGGCAACCGTCCTTTGCTCAGCGCGGCGGACAGGTCAAGATAGCCCTCGAGCGCAGCGGGGCTGTTAGAGATCAGACGAAACATATTCGGCACGATGCCGAGTTGCTTCTTCACGCCTTCGAGCAACGGTTGCGACCCGGGTGGAGCGGCGTCGATTGATTGGGGAGTCGGAATGCGAGACATCGGGTTCTCCTTTACGGTTAGCGGCCGTCATCGGCCGGGGGAATCGAAAAATAGAACCTTCCGCAAATAATGAGAAGACGGTATAAATGAGAATTAGTCTTCCGATATTTGGATGAACGATGGATCGCCTTGAATCGATGCTGGTCCTGATCACGGCCGCCGAAGCGGGGAGCCTCTCCGCCGCTGGCCGGCGTCTCGCGATACCGCTCGCGACCGTGAGCCGCAAGGTTTCCGAGCTGGAGTCGCACCTGCGGACGCGGCTTCTAGTCCGCACACGGCGCGGACTCACGCTGACCGATGCGGGCCGGTCTTATGTCGCAGCCTGCAAGCGGATCCTCGAAGACGTCGGAGAAGCCGAGCGCGCCGCATCAGGCGAATACAGCGCCCCAAAAGGCGACCTGATCATCACAGCACCGGTTGTCTTCGGCCGCCTGCATGTCCTGCCGATCGTGATTGAATTCCTCAAGACGTATTCGGACATCGACATCCGGATGGTGCTGGCCGACCGCGTAACCAACTTGTTGGAAGAGCAGGTGGATGTCGCCGTCCGCATTGGCGAGTTGCCCGACAGCAGCCTCATCGCGACCCGCGTCGGCTCGATCCGCCGAGTTGTATGCGGAAGCCCGGCCTATTTCGCCGCACGAGGCATTCCCAAGCGTCTCGCCGAACTCTGCGCACACGACTGCATCACGTTCGATGGCCGAGCCTCGCCAGAGAGTTGGACGTTCAAGGTGCGAAAGGCAGATGCGTCAGTCGAGATCCACTCGCGCCTGATCGTCAATACCGCCGAAGCCGCGATCGATGCAGCGATCGCAGGGCTAGGGATTACACGGGTGCTCTCGTATCAAGTCGCAACCGCGATTCAGGTGGGCGCGCTTGCCATCGCGCTGCCAGAATTCGAGCCGGCGCCTTGGCCCATCAGTCTCGTTTACGCGGGTCAAGGGCTGCTTCCTTTGAAACTGCGCGCGTTCCTTGATTTCGCGGCACCACGGCTGAGGGATGGACTGTGCGAGCGCGCGGCGCACAAGACGGCTGCTAGAAGAGCAGTGGACTTCGCTTGATCACGTCGCCGCATCGCTGAAGGATTAATAGGGATGACACAGCTCGAACATCAAACCGCCTTGATCGTCGGCGCCGGGCAGGGACTCAGCGCAGCGCTTGCGCGACTGTTTTCCAAGCAGGGATTTCAAATGGCGCTGGCTTCCCGGGACACCGTCAAGCTGCAACCCTTGTGCAAAGAGACCGGCGCGATTGCGATCGATTGTGACGTCGCCGACGCGAATCAAGTCGCCCATCTGTTCGAGCAAGTCGACAAACGGCTTCCGCCGCTCGACGTTGTCGTCTATAACCCCAGCGCGAGAAGCCGCGGCCCATTCGTCGACGTGATGCCTGCCGACGTGCAGCGCGCTCTCATGGTCACCGCCATGGGCGGTTTCTTGGTCGGTCAGCAAGCGGCTCGGCGGATGCTGCCGCGAAGATTCGGGGCGATTCTTTATACAGGCGCGTCGGCAAGCATGAAAGGTTATCCGCAATCTGCGCCGTTTGCGATGGCGAAGTTCGCTCTGCGCGGCTTGGTCCAGAGCATGGCGCGAGAGCTTGCACCGCAGGGAATCCACGTAGCGCATTTCGTCATCGATGGCGCAATTCGTCCTCCGGGGCAAGGTGAATCGACCGAGCGTGCCGACGCGATGCTAGATCCGGATGCCATCGCGGCCTCGTATTTGCACGTGCTGAAACAACCGCGCAGTGCCTGGACCTGGGAGATCGAGCTCAGGCCATGGACCGAGAAGTTCTGAAGCAGTCAGCCTCGATAGCCCGATACGAATGGATCACGATCGAATTCGGTTTTGAAAAATTCGACGAAGGCATTCACCTTCGCTGAGTAACGCCGATTCGCGGGTGACACCGCATGAATAGGCAACGGCTTCGGCTGATAATCGGTGAGGACGACCTTTAGACGCTTGGCCCGGATGTCGTCACCAAACAACCAGATCGGGGAAAGCGCGACTCCAATCCCCGACAGCGTTGCCGCGCGGACGGCTTCCGAACTGTTGGACTGAAAATTTCCAGCGACTCGAACCGAGCGGTCGCGTCCGCCACGCGAATAGGGCCAGTCGTTCGCAGTGGCTAGGCCCGTGTAGAGGATGCAGTTGTGCGCGCTAAGGTCCTCGGGAGTGCTGGGTTCTCCATTGAGTCTGAAATAGGCGGCTGCGCCGGCCGTCACCCGGAAGGTCGTGCCGATGCGGCGGGCAATGAGACCGCTCTCTTTCAACTCGCCAATGCGGAAGGCGACGTCGACGCCTTCTTCCACCAGATCGACAAAACGATCATTCAATAGCAGGTCGATGCGCAGTAACGGGTAACGCCGCATGAACGCGCGCATGCGGCTCATCACTTGCGTTCGCCCGAAGCCCACCGACGTCGCTACGCGGAGTATTCCGGCGATCTCTTCGCGGCCCGTCTTGAACGACGCTTCCGCATTGTCGACGGCATCGATGATCGTTCGGCA
>Ga0066709_100000486_pt1 | contig 21489 bp, 19 predicted proteins | sample GraSoiAngelo_158_FD_79665 | JGI IMG/M metagenome (GOLD analysis project Ga0066709, IMG submission 79665) | Grasslands soil microbial communities from the Angelo Coastal Reserve, California, USA - 14_1009_16_30cm | ecosystem: Environmental > Terrestrial > Soil > Grasslands | place: USA...
GGCGTCCCTACCTTAGGTAACTCAAAACTCCGCGCTTCCGGGAGTGCGCGCGAAGGGAATCACGTCACGAATGTTCGAAATGCCGGTGATGAACATTAGCATGCGTTCGAAGCCGAGGCCGAAGCCGGAGTGTGGCACAGTTCCATAGCGACGCAGATCAAGGTACCATTTGTAATCGGCAGGATCCATGTTGTGACGCTGCATGTTGTCCTCGAGCATTTCCAGTCGTTCTTCACGCTGGCTGCCGCCGACGATCTCGCCGATGCCTGGCACCAGCAAATCTATGGCCGCCACCGTCTTTCCGTCGTCGTTCACCCGCATGTAAAACGGTTTGATCTCCTTTGGAAAATCAAAAACCGTCACCGGACATTTGAAATGTTTCTCGGTCAACCAGCGTTCGTGCTCTGATTGCAGGTTCAAGCCGTAATCAGCCGGAAACTCAAATTTCACGCCGCTCTTTTTTAGCAGATCGACAGCGTCAGTGTAGGTGATGCGCTGAAACGGCCGCTCCATGACGAAATCGAGTCGTGAGAGCAACTCCCTATCCACGAACCTGGCGAAGAGTTCCATCTCCTCGGGGCAATGTTCGCGCGCGTCCGCGATCAAATACTTAACGAATTCTTCGGCGAGATCCATGTTGCCGTTCAAATCGCAAAACGCTATCTCCGGTTCAATCATCCAGAATTCGCTGGCGTGGCGCGAGGTGTTGGAGTTCTCCGCTCGAAATGTTGGACCAAACGTGTAAACCTTCGACAACGCGAGCGCGAACGCTTCCGCTTCCAACTGGCCGCTGACGGTCAGATAAGTCGGCCGGGCGAAGAAATCCTGCGCGAAATCGATCTCCCCGTTTTTCAGCCGCGGATCTTTGATGTCGATCGTGGAGACGCGAAATAATTCTCCGGCTCCCTCGCAATCGCTGCCGGTGATAATTGGGGTATGGACATAAACGAAACCGCGCTCCTGGAAAAACTGATGAACGGCAAAGGCCAGCCGGCTGCGCGCGCGAAAAATGCTACTAAAAAGATTTGAGCGAGGGCGCAGATGAGCGATTTCGCGGAGAAACTCAGGCGTGTGCCCCTTTTTCTGGAGCGGGTAGGAATCGTCGGCTGTTCCCACAATGTCGATGTTGTCCGCGACCAGTTCCCATTTTTGTCCTTTGCCCTGCGAAGCGACGAGCGCGCCAGTGACAGTGATTGATGCGCCGGTGCTTAGCCGTTGCACCGCCGCGTAATTCGGCAACGTATTTTTCGCGACGATCTGAAGATTGCGCAGGGACGAGCCATCATTCAGCTCGATAAAGGAAAAATCTTTCGAATCGCGCCGGGTCCGCACCCAACCCTGGACCTGAATTGCGCCGATGGGCGCAACGCTTTGCAAGGCATCCTTGATCGAAGTCGGAGAAAGAGGCTTATCCATACGTCGAAGCAAACGTTCAACGCTCAACACTCAACGTTCAACTGTGGTCGTTTCGCTTTGCGAAATGCGCCGTTGGAGTGTTTGACACGCGCGCCACCGCGCCCGCCCAAGAGGCCGGCGGCTAAAAGAGTCAGCTCAGTGGCACTCAATTGCGCGTCGATTTCGCGAAGAAGTCTTGCGATCTCACGGTTTCGCTTCTTTGATTAGTTTCTGAAATAACGGGTCGTCGCGCAGTGGATCCCAGACGGGGTCGATGCGCAACAGTGCTGGGGTCAATGGAGCGAACGACAGCCAGCTAAAGCAATGGGCATCGAGAAGTTTGGGCAGTCGGGCTACTGCGCTCGCTGTTTCACCGGTTAGAACTTCGATGATCGCGAGCCCTTCCCCGGCGGCAGGAGCGTAGTAGGTGTCATCACCTTCTAATTCGACCGCACGCTTCGCTTCGCGGAGCGCGTTTGGTTTGTCGCCGACTCCGGCATACATCTCTGCAATCGTGGCGTGGATAGCACCCTGCGGCCCGCCGCTTCTCTCAATGGTCGCTAGTAAGAAATCGCGTCCCTGCGCAAAAGTAGACCGGGCTCCCTTCAACTCACCTGTGAGCTTCTGAGCCATTCCGAGTAGCCAGTAGTAGCCGTCCTGGTTTATCGCGGTTGGTGGAGCGCGCTCGGCCAGAAGCGGCCGCAGCCTCGAGATCATGTCGGCATAATTGCGTTCCAACATCAGTTGGCGTAGCTGCAAAGGATAAGCGCGGGCGGTCCAGGGCTGCGAAGAATTCTCCCCAAATGTTTGATGGGCGCGATCCAAATCGCCTTCCGCCTGGTAGGTGATAGCTTTGAACGCCTTCAACTCCTGGTCGTTGGGAGTGATCAGGAGCGCGTTATCCGCCGCTAGACGCTCTTCGTCAAACCGGCGCAACGCAGCCAAGGTTTCCCCTTGCTGGAAGAACAAGCTGGCGTTCCGCGGATCGAGTCGAAGGGCTTCGGTTTGCAAGGCCAGCGCCTTGTCTGGTTGTCCCTGACTACGATCTACGATGCTGAGCGCGAAAAGGACATCCGAGTTGTTAGGCAGACGTTGCCGGGCCTTCTCGAAGGTGGCACGTGCCAGCTTACGATTGCGCTCGCAATATAAATGATAATAACCCGAGGCCAGCCAACTCTCGCCCAAATCGGGCTGTAGACGGATGGCTGTTTCGACGGCATTGCGCGCCGCGTCGAGGCGCGCCGGATGAATGTCAATATCCTGGAAGTAAAAACTAGCCTCCACTCTTCCCAGCCGGGCCCAAGCCAGCGCAAAGGTAGGATCAAGCTTCACTGCCAATTCGAGGCATCTTTTCGCCTGCAGTAAATCAGCCGGCAACTCAGTTCGGCGATCGAACTCTATACCGTGAAGATAAGCATCATAGGCGTCCAAGTTAACGGTCGGTTTGCTCGCCAGCGCTCGTTGTTCGCTCCCGGTCAAGGCGGCTTGCAATTTATCTGCAATTGCGGTCGCAACTTCACTTTCGGCCGCAAATATATCGGTTAGCTTGCGATCATAGGTGTCTGCCCAGAGATGTGAATCGTCAGCCGCTCGGATCAATTGCACATTGACCCGCACTTGATCATTCGTTTTCTGGACACTGCCCTCCAGGAGATTGGCAACACCGAGTTGTTTCGCAAACTCAGCGAGACGTAGAGATGTGCTCTTATAACGCTAGGTTGACGTGCGCGAGATGACCTTCAGATCTCCAATCTTGGAAAGGCGAGTCAGAATCTCATCCTGTACACCGTCCGCAAAATAGGCGTTGGATTTATCTTCGCTGCGATTCTCAAAGGGCAGAACCGCAATCGATTTGTCCGGAATCAATGCCGTTCCCGCCAGAAGCACGTTTGACGGCAGGATTCGACTGACGAGCTTTTCGAAGCGTGGATCCCCGTGGAGCAGAGCCATGCGCCGGTCTAGTCTGATCCCCTGAAGGTCGATGCCGGCGCCGTCCTGATAACTTTTCTCCAGCCAACGCATCGCCTCATCCTTGTTACCCAGCGCGAGATAAAGCATGGAGAATATGGCAGCGGGAACGTACTGATATTTTGAGCGCTTCTGCAGCTGATCGAGTATTTTCGCCGCGTCCTTCTTGTTACCCAAGGCGGCGTAAGCCCACGCGAGCCCTGCCGGAATGCCCGGATCATCGCTTAATTTTTCTGCTTTCTGGTATTCAGCGATCGCAGCTACCAGGTCGCCGTGGACTGCCAGCGCGTTTCCGAGCCACAGATGCGCTTTATAAAAGCCCGGCTCCAATTCAATCGTTCTATGAAACTGCTCGATCGCTTCGTCGTATTGATCGACAGCCTCATAAGCTACCGCTAGATCTGCGTTAATGATCGGTGAGAGAGGGTCGACTTCGAGTGCGCGCTTCATCTCCGCGAGAGCCTCTTGCAATCGTTCGGTCGGAGAAAGCACGGAGTCTGAGTACCACTGATGCGCGGTCGCGTAATTCGGATTCAATTCAATGGCGCGTTTGAATTCCTTCTCTGCTTCAGCGAACTCGAAGCGCTGCACCAGCCCGTAGGCGAGTGAGTTATGCGCCTCTGCCAGTGTGTTGTCTAACTCCAGCGCTTTCTTTGCCGCTATCTCCGCCTTTGGAAGGCAATCCTTCGGCGCGACGGCGCTGTAGTTCGGCAGTAATTGGTAAACGTCCGATATTCCGGCATACGGCAGCGCGTACTTCGGATCGGCCGCCACGGTTTGATTGAAATAATCGAGCGCCTTCTTGAGGTCGTCTCCTGTGCGCTTGTTCCAGAAAAATCTCCCTTTCAGATAAGGCTGGTAACCTGCTGCGCTTTGCGTCGGTCGCGCAGCGATCGCGTGTTGCTCGGCGCTGGTCAGTTTCGCCTGCAAACTGTCGGCGATTTTTCCTGCGATTTCGCTTTCGACTGCAAAAACGTCAGTCAGCTTACGATCATATTTGTTGGCCCAAAGATGCGAATCGTTTTGTGCATTGATCAACTGAACGTTGACGCGCACTTGATCGGCCGATTTCTGAATGGTCCCTTCCACAATGTGGGCCACGCCAAGTCGCTTCGCAATTTCGGGGAGATTGTCCGGCGCGCTCTTGTAATGTCGTGTCGACGTTCGCGAAATGACTTTCAGGTCCGCAATTTTCGCCAGGCGCGTGAGGATTTCTTCCTGAATGCCATCGGCGAAATACGCGGTGTCGGGTTCTCTGCTGAGATTTTCGAAGGGCAAAACGGCAATCGATTTGCTCTCTATCGGCTGAGCTGGTGACTTGTTCTCTGTGCTGCCAAAGACCTTCGCGACCAGACGCTCAAATTGCGGATGACCACGCAAGGGATCGAGCATCGGATCGAGTTTGATAAACATGATATCGGGACCGGCGCGGTGCTCATAAGCACGTTCGAGCCATGCGATCGCTTTTTCGTTTTCGCCCAAAGCCAAGTTCACGAGCGCGAAGGTGTAGTCGGAGACGTAACGTTGCGGCGCCAGTTGTTGCAGTTGGGCGAGAATCTTAAGCGCTTCATCGCGCCGGCCCATTTTCGCACTGACCTCCGCGATGAATCCGAGCATAGCCGGGTCGTCACAGGGACTCTTCCGGCCGGGAATCCGAAAGGATTCACGATCAGGGCGAGCGTCTCCCGAGCCTACTCCAGCGCGTAAAGAAATCCATCTGCGCTGCCGAAGTAAACGACGCCATTTACGACGAGCGGCGATGAGAAAACTCCGCCGATGCGAATTTGTTGATCGTTGGCCACAAGCGGTGATTCACGCCAGTTGGAATGATAAAGAAAGGGCACATTGAACTTTCGATCGCCGGTAAGCACCCAACCGTTGTTTTGCTTGGACTTCTCGACCTGAAAATCCCACAGCAGATCGCCCGTTTTCGCGACGCGCGTTTCCAACGTCCCGTTCAGCACGCCGATGAAAACAACATCGCTACCGACTGCCGGCGACGAAAACATGTACGCTTTTCCCTGCTGGCGCACGATGGGCTTGCCGCTGTTTGCGTCAACAACGTGGTACAAACTGGAGTCCGATGTAGCAAAAAACACTTTCCCGTCGGCAACTGCCGGGATGTAATCACCCAGCTCAGGTCATTGAAAAATCTCCATTTCTACAGCCGGTGTAAACGATTCCATTCGCGATCGCTGGCGACGATTGGAACCCGACCTGATTGTGGATCAGCGGGTCTTCGCCTCCGTGGAAACGCCATTTCTCTTTTCCTGTCGCAGCGTCCACCGCGTAGAAATAGCTGTCCCAGCTTCCAAAGAACAAAACGCCGTCCGCGAGTGCGGGCGAGGCGTGGACGACGTCACCGGTTTTGAATTTCCAGCGCAGATCGCCCGTGGCCGAATTCAGCGCGTAAAGATTGCTGTCCCCGCTGCCGAAATAAACCACGCCATTCGCCACGATTGGACTTGAAAGAGAAATATCGAACGGGTCGGCAATCGTCTGGCCATTCGGTTGCAGCCCGTGTAAGCCTTTTGCTTCGAATCGGCGCCCGCCGTCAGTGGTGAACTTCCATTTCGCAGCCGGCCTTCGAAGCTGAAACCGATCTCCTGCGAATCGACCGTCACCAGATCGCCTTCCTGCGTGACAAGATCTACTGGCAGAACGTTGTGCTTCCGGCCGACGACCACAAAGTCCGCCGTCGCGCCATCTGGGTGATTCGCAAACTTGATCGACACCTGACGGGTGTAACCGAGCATTTCGTAGTCACCTTTCCATTCGCCTTCGAGTTCCTTTGCCACTGGCGTGTTCCGCGGCGGATATTCAACCTGCGGCGGTCCCGTTTTCTGTAGCGTTGCCGGTGCGCGATTTCCGGCCTGCTCAAAATTGCCGGCCATCTTGTTGTTCGCATCGATCCGTAACTTTAGTTGAATCCCTAGCGGTCCTTTGACTGCGAAACTTACATGGGGCGGTTGCACTTTGATGTCTGTGAGCGGCACGCCTTTCAATCCGAGCCCGGGGATGATGATCGACCCGACCCACGCGCCGTTATCCTGCGCAAGATCGACAATAACGGTTAATTCGTCGTCAGGAATCTGCGCAGTGCCCTCCCACCGGCCGCTGATTACATCTTCTGCTCGACAGGGCAACGCCGCAGCGACGATCAGGATCGTGATCAACCGCACCAGCGCGCCGGCAGCTGTCATCAGCTGAGCGGCAGCCAACTGCCCGGTTGCGGCGGCGCCTTCACGCCATTGAAACTGAGGTAGGTATATTCCTGCAGGAACCGCTCGTAATCATCGAGCAGTCGCATCGCGTCGTTAGGCTTGAGGCGATCGGTTTTGATCGCCTCATCTACTTGCGCCTTGAGCCGGCGCATCAACTCGAGTTTATCCCACTGCGTCATTGCGAGCACTTCCCCGATTGTGCTGCCCTCGATCACTTCCTCAATGTACCAGCCCGATTCTTCATCTGGATCGAGGAAAACGTGAACCTCCGTGACGCGGCCAAACAGGTTGTGCAGATCACCCATGATGTCCTGGTAAGCGCCCACCATGAACAGGCCGAGGTAATAAATTTCGCCGGGATGAATCCGATGCAGCGGCAGCGTTTCTTTCACGTCCTGCAAATCGACAAACTTGCAAACTCTTCCGTCTGAATCGCAGGTGATATCCACGATGGTGCCGTGGCGATCAGGCGGCGCGGTGAGCCGATGGATCGGCATGATCGGGAACAGTTGCCCGAGTGCCCAATGATCGAGCAGCGACTGGAACACAGAGAAATTGCAGATGTACTGATCGCCGAGCGTCGTTTCCAGCTGCTTTACTTCCTCCGGCACGTAGCGTAACCCGCGGTGCATATTAACGATTTGATGCGCGACCTGCCAGTAAACCGTGTCGATCTTCGCTTTCGATTCGAGATCGAGCAGACCGAGATCGAATGTTTGCTGCGATTCCTCTTTGATTTGCTGGATGTCGTGCAAACTCTCAAGACGATTTCCGCGTTTCAACCGCTGTTTCACGTCAAGGATGTCGGCTACCAGTTTGTGGTCCCTTTCGCTCGCTTCGACTTTGAGCTTTGGTGCAGTTTTTTCGATCGAACTAAACGCTTCGACCACCAGCACGGAATGATGCGCGACAGTGGCGCGCCCGCTCTCGCTCACAATCGCCGGATGTGCGACGCCTTCGGAGTCGCAAACGTCTATGATGTTCCACACGACGTCGTTCGCGTATTCCTGGAGCGAATAATTGGTCGAACTGTCGAAGTCACTGCGAGACCCATCGTAATCGACGCCGAGCCCGCCGCCCACGTCGAGATAACCAAGTTCGTGCCCAAGTTTCGACAGCTTTGCGTAATATCGCGCGCCTTCGCGCACTGCGCGCTTGATTGTCGAAATGTCAGGCACCTGCGATCCGACGTGGAAATGGACAAGTTTTAGGCAATGCGTCAGCCCGGCATCCTTTAACATCTGACTCGCAGCGACCAGATTCGTCGTGTCCAGGCCGAACTTGGCGTTCTCGCCGCCGCTCGGTGACCATTTACCAGAGCCTTTGCTGTGTAAACGAGCACGAATTCCAATCCGAGGCTCGACGCCAACCTCCTTCGACGCACGGATAATTTGCTCAACCTCTTCCAGCTTTTCTGCGACGATTACGACTGGTTTGCCTAGTTTGCGACCGAGTAACGCGATGCGAATGAAAGCAGGATCTTTGTAGCCGTTGCAGATGATCAAAGTCTCGGGACCTTTCTGCATCGCAAGGGCGGCGACGAGCTCTGGCTTGCTGCCCGCCTCGAGTCCAAAATGAAATTGTTCGCCTGCATCGACGATCTCTTCGACGACTTCGCGCAGCTGGTTGACCTTGATCGGGAAAACGCCGCGATAGTGATTTTGATAGCCAAACTCAGAGATCGCGCTTTGAAATGCGCGATTAATTGATTCAACACGGTGACGGAGCAAATCCTGGAATCGAATCAATAACGGAAAACTGAGGTTTCTTGCACGCGCCTCATTGACGACTTCCAGCAGATCAATGGAACCGCCATCGTTCTTCAACGGACGCGCTTCGACATTGCCGGAGCTGTTGACCGTAAAATAGCCCTCGCCCCATCCCTCAACGTTGTATGTGGCGATGGCGGATTCGATATCCCATTCGGTTTTCATTGAGTTTGCGCCGCGCGTGTGAGCAGCAATGCGCATATTAGTCAGCGTGCAGAACATTCAAGCCCGTAGCGCGAAAATCTTGGTCTGACGCGTAAGAGGCAGATGATGGATGAGGAGCGTCGTGTGCACAGCTTGTTTTTCCTGTTCGCCCACGTACTGTTTGCGCGATGAACAAGACGGTGATCGAGGTGCAGGTGCGGGCAGTTTTACCGACGAGCGGTGGATGCGCGGTTTTCCTTGGCAACAATGAGAAGGTTTTCATCATCTACGTCGATCAAACCGTCGGAAGCGCCATCACCATGTTCATGCGTCACATCACCAAAGAGCGCCCTCTCACTCATGATTTGATGGCCCATTTGCTCGCGGCGCTCGGCGCAAAAGTCGAGCGCGTGATCATCAACGACCTGAAGAACGCCACTTACTACGCGCGCGTCATCATTCAGGCCGAAAACGAGTTGCAGCAAAAAAAGATCATCGAGTTGGATGGACGACCGAGCGATTGCATCGCGATGGCCACCCAACAGAAGGCGCCCATTTACGTGAGCCAGGATGTGTGGGACGAAGTGGACGATATGAGCGATGTCCTGCGCAAAATGGAGGAAGAAGGACTAAAGACTGATCCCGAAGGCGAAGAGTAGCACGATGCGCAGTCGCGCCCGTTAAATTGTTAAAAGGATTACATCGTTACAACGGTGGATTCTTGGTGTTGTAACTTTTAAACTCTTTGATGTGCTCGGTCTTAACCTAGCAGGTCGCCATAGCGACTGTCTGCCAGTTGTAGGCAACGCTCTAGAATTTCCGATGCAGTGTCGAGCTTCAGTGTCTCCTCGACTAGTTCGCGGCATTCAGGAATCGTCAAGCTTTGCACGGCGCGCTTGACTCGCGGGACCAGGGTCGCCGCCGCGCTGAGTTCATCCATTCCTAGGCCTAACAAAAGCGGCACCAGCGCGACATCACCCGCCATCTCACCGCAAACGCCCACCCAGATGTGGTTCGCGTGCGCCGCGTCAGCAACCATCTTGAGCAAACGCAGTATTGCCGGATGCGTCGGCTCGTACAGATACGCGACCTTTTCATTTACCCGGTCTATTGCAAGCGCATACTGAATTAGGTCGTTTGTTCCGATACTTAAGAAATCGACCTCCCGTGCAAGCGCGCTTGCACAGATGGCAGCGCTTGGGATCTCGACCATCGTGCCAACTTCGACTCTTTCAGCCATCTCGATTTTTGAGCTGCGCAACTGTTGTTTACATTCCTCGAGCACGGACATCGCGCTGCGCAATTCATCCAAGCCAGAGATCATGGGAAACATGACCTTTACATTGCCCACAGTGCTGGCGCGGAGAATAGCGCGCAGCTGCGTTTTAAAAATGTCCTGATTCTCAAGACAAAACCGGATTGCGCGCCAGCCAAGGAAAGGGTTCAACTCATCGCCGATGTCCACCGCACCGGCAGCCAGTTTATCGCCGCCCAAATCAAACGTTCGAATGATCAGCGGATTCGGCCGTACGCGCTCGGCAACCTTTCGGTAGGTTTCGTATTGCTCGTCCTCGCTTGGCAAGCTTTCGCGGTTCAAATAAAGAAACTCGGTGCGATAAAGTCCGATTCCCTCCGCGCCATTGGCTGCAACCGCATCGACATCCGTCGGAAGCTCGATATTTGCCGAAAGAACAATGTGACGTCCATCGCGCGTGATGGAGGTGGTCTCGCGCAGTTGCTTCAGTTGCACCGCGACTTTGGCCCTTCGTGATTCAATTTGTTTGTAGTACTCCAGCGTTTCCGGCGTCGGATTGACGATCAACCAGCCATTGCTCCCATCGACAAGAACGTGCTGACCGGTTGCGATTTTTGCAGTGATATCGTGCAAGCCTAGTACGGCCGGAATATTGAGCGAACGCGCCAGGATCGCGGCGTGCGAAGTGCGACTACCCAAGTCCGTGGCGATTCCAAGCACGTTGTCGCGGTTCATGCTTGCGGTGTCCGATGGAGTAAGATTATGGGCAACCAGAATGTGTGGCTGACTCAGGGAAAGAAATGCCTTGGGAGCCTTGCCCTGTAGATTGCGAATTACTCGCTTTGTAACATCCTGAATGTCGAGTGCACGTTCGCGCAGATACGGGTCATCGATTTTGCTTAGCGTCTCGGCATAGCGCGTGGCCACTTCCTGGAACGCCCACTCCACGTTGCAAAGATCGCCCTTAAGCTTTCGCAGAACTTCATCGATCAACGTACGGTCCTCGACCACGAGCAGGTGCGCGTCGAAAATCGCCGCGTCTTTGGCGCCGATCGATTCGGCAATCCGCTGCTGCATCTCAAGGATCTGCATCCGGGTTTGGATGAGCCCGGCCTCGAACCGCCCGATTTCATCGGCAACCTGCGATGGCGCAATCTGGTAATGCACCACGTCATCCGGGTCTTCGCGGACGACATGGATCCTCCCGAAGGCGATTCCGGGTGAAACGCCAATTCCTTCAAACCGGATTTCCGCGTTGTCGCTCATCCGGTTCCGAGAGTAAGGCCAATGTCAAACTCACGAAAGTCTTTCGCTGTGTCAGTTGTGTGACACCGCGCGTCGCGCGAATCAGTCTTCGTTGAATCCCGCCTTAATAAGTTCCTGCAGCTCCTCCATCGCCTTGTCGGCGTCTGGTCCGTCGCAGCGGATACGCAGTTTCGAGCCCTGCCCGGCGGCAAGCATCATCAGCCCCATGATGCTTTTGCCGTTTACTTCTTCGCCTTCCTTAGAAACCCAAATTTCCGCGCGATGCCGGCTGGCAATCCGCACAAACATCGCAGCCGGGCGCGCATGCAGCCCAAGCCGGTTCACGATTGTCAGCTCTTTTTCGATCTTCTGCGCCGCTGCAGCGCGGCTGCCTTTTCGATACAACAATCCCATTACGTCGCCCTCTTCTGCTCCATCAACCGAAGCAACCTTGTGTTGAAGTCAACGGCCGCGTTCTGTCCCAAACCTTTCAATTTTTCGTCCATCGCGGCGACCTCGATCAACCGCGCCATATCGCGCCCGGGTCGCACCGGAATGGTTACGTGCGGTACTTTGAGTCCGAGAATTTCATAGAATTCCCGGTCAAGTCCGATTCGGTCGACCTCTTCCACGTCTCCCCACTCCTTTAACGTGACAACGAGGTCGAGGCGTTTTTCTACTCGAATACTTCCGATGCCGAAGACCTTTGCCACATCGATGATACCAATCCCGCGCACCTCCATGTGATTGCGCGTCATTTCGGGCGCTGTCGCCATGAGCTCACGTCCCTCCAGCATCGTGATGCGCGTCACATCGTCAGCCACAAGACTGTAGCCGCGCTCAATCAAGCCCAACACACATTCGCTTTTCCCGATGCCGCTTACGCCGCGGATCAACACGCCGACACCCAAAATATCCACCATGCTTCCGAATTCCGTCACCGTCGGCGAGAAATCCATCTCAAGTGCGATCGTTGCGGCGTTGATGAATTTCATCGTGATCATCGGGGTTCGAAACACCGCGATTTTTGCTTCGCCGGTGACACTCAGCAACTCCGGCGCGAGATGAAACCCGCGCGAGATCACGAGGCACGGAATTTTGTGTTCGCATAAATTGCGAAACCGCTCGACGCGAACTCTGGCAGGTAAACTTTTTAGATACGAATGTTCTGCTGCGCCCAACACCTGCACACGTTTCTCGGCGAAATACGTGTAGAACCCCGACAGGGCGAGTCCCGGCCTGTTGATAGTCGGCTCGCGAATTTTTCGATGAAACCCCACACGCGGGCCCTCGAGTTTCATCTGCAGCTTTTCGGCGTGCGAATTGTAAAAGGTTTCAACGGTGACAATTGGAACGCTCTTCTGCTGATCGCTTGAGGATGTAATCGTTTGCGTCCCGGGTTCTTCCGCCATCAGACGTAACTTCTAGCGTGAATACCGCGCAATTCCAATTCACAACAACAAGCGACGCGCAGGCGAGTTAAATGTTGCTAATCACAGTCGGCTTGTCGGCCCTGTCCCATTCGCGCAAAATCCGAAGATCGCCTTTGACGGCTGACGCATCGGCCGTCTCCCCAACGGCTGGCGCAGCTTCGAAGTGCGCACGGTGCATATCCGCAAATGCCGCAAACGCGTTGCGCATCGCGTTAATACTTTGCTCCATCCAGCGGCGGAGACGATTGGCGTACAGACTCAGAAACTCCAGCAATGTGCGATCGTAATCCGTCTCCAGCTTTCGCCGAACGTGTGACGCCAACACGCTCTTACCGAGCAGCGAAAGCATGCGCGGCTTTTCTACCGCAACGATTTGCGAAATCTCGTTCACGTCCAGCATGGGCATTCCAGTCGCCTTCGGTAATGCTTCGGGAGCATCGCGACCGGAAGCTGACGCGACAACGTCCATCGCGTCTGTCAGAGCGTCGCGCGTCTGCTCAAGAGAACGCAAGGTGGCAGCGACAGGCTCGGCAATCATTTGGTTGAGCGTCTGAGACAAAATCGCGCCCGCATCGGGCGCGTCTGAGTTGTCTGACTCAACCAGCGCCGTAGCGATTCGCTCAGCGGCCACATCGATAATTGCGCGCTGCATCTTCGAGATTTTTTTGGTCAGAAAAAAGGACTCGCCTTGCGCGCGCTCCAACATGCGGTCGCTGTTGCGGAGTGCTTCGGTCGCTTGTTCCGAGATGTCAGGTCGCTGTCGTTTATCACGGTCCGGCGCAGCTTGCAGCCTCCGCTCCAACGCGCCGATGACGGTTTCCCGGAGTCCGCCGATCTTACGCTTCTGCGAGAGAATGGCCATCTCGTGATGCCAGAAAGGGGCGCAATTCGTTTTCAAACCAGCGACCGCATAATGCGGCTTCCGCGGCAAAAACACTGACTGCGTGCACGGGCGGTTCTACACGAAGTTGTTCGCGCAGGTTTGTTTTCACGTACGAAATCATTTGGTCGCGGTCTTCAGGGCTAAAGAGATCCGCTTTGCTGATGAGCAACATCGCGCTCGCTCCCGCTTGATAAAGCGCCTGCACCACGACGAGATCATCCTGGGTAAGGCCCGCGCTGGCGTCGATTAGAACAATGCCAACATCGCATCGCGGTAAGTACGCCACCGTTTCTTCAGCGCCGGCCACAGCGAGCGAGCCAAGCCCCGGCGTATCCACGAAGGTCACACCTTCCGCGAGACGATTCGACGGCAGTTTAACAAAAATGCGCGTGACGTGTTTTTTGTTGCCGGGATTTTCTTGTTCGGTTGCAAATTCCGGTAACGCGGACAATGGAATGATTTGCGGTTGCGCTTCGGCGAATTCAATTCCCGCCTCTGCCACTGACCCATGGCTGATGCGTGTCGGAATAGACGTAACTGGTGTGACACCAACCGGCAGCACGTCCGTCTGCAAAATGTAATTCAGCAGCGACGACTTACCGGAACTAACTCGGCCAAAAACTCCGATCTCAAACGCGGCCGATTCCATTCGGTCGAGCAACATGCTCAGCATGCCCCTAAACTCGACCAGACCATGTGCGGTAATGATCCTTTCAATCTCGCTGAGCAACCGAACCTCGTCACCCGTCTTGCCCAGTTGCTGGAGCCGTTGCTGCAGATCACCACCGGCGCCTTTGCCCAAAAAATTTCGCAGCTTTGCGAGAAGTCCATCAAGTTCAGCGCGGATTCCATCGAGTCTCTGCGCGGCATCGGAAGAGAGCGGCCCGTAGGCGAGCATTCGTTCCGGCGTCAACTCGTTCAGCGAGATTGAGCAGTACATCAGATTAATGGCTGCCGCCCAGACGGCGCCTGAGTGCGGCTCAGGTGGCGGAATATTGAGTTCTTTCATGACGCACCGCATCGCTTCGCGAATCCTGGTGATGTAGTCATGCGTGACCTTGCGCTGGATCGGCGTCGTATCATCGGAGTGCCGCCGGAAGGGCGAAGGCGAACCGGCATCAGCCATCGTGTGCTCAGCCTCTGCCAGCAACTTGTCGATATACTGAAAGGTAGTCCGTACATGCCGCTGATGATGTTCGCTGAAACCGTGGGCATTCGTTTCGTCGGTCATCTTTGTGCCTCCGCGGTCGATTTAATTGACAGATCGATTTGGTGAATGCGCCGATCGATATCGAGCAAATGTAGGCCAAGCGAACTGTCGATCTTGTACTCGCGTGCTGCGAGCTGCATGAGGAGTTTCGTCAGAATTCGCGGCGAACCCCCGCTCATTCGATGCAATTCACCCGCATGCGCCCGCGCGTTGGCCTGAATCTTTCCCTGCGCGACGGCCTCATCGATGAGCATCAGCGTCTCGACTTGGCCCAGTGGGAAGAGTTCGACGCGCGTGAATTTGTAAAGCTCGGGCCAGATGTGTCCGACGTCATCCGGCCTATCCGAGCGGCATGCGATCCAGATTGGAATCGTCTCACTGAGATGCCCGATGAAGCGCGCCACACGCGGCGCAGCGTGAACCACATGATCAAAAACCACCGGCTCGCCCCGGCGTTCCAAATCAATTAGCAACCGATTCTTGCGCTCGATGACATTCAGCCCGTAATGCCCGCATCCGAGTTGCTGTTCCAAGCTATCGCAAATCCGACGCAAACTCGAGTTGTCATCGCAAATCAAGATCGAGGAGAATTCTCGAACGTGGTGCAATAGCGCGGTTTTGCCGATTCCTTCCCCGCCAACAATGAGCACGTGCCGTCGCATCGCGTGCAAAGCTCGCAGTTGCTCCAGTTCCTTTTGACGTCCTAAAAACACGGAGCTCTTGTTCATGGAGCGGAATACTCCTTCGCACTGCCAAGGTGAATTAATGCGCGGAGATAAGCGTCTTCTTCGTCCGCGCTGATCAGGTCGCGTCGGAGAGCGTCGCGCTTTGCCGCATAACCACGCATATCTCGCGCGATCTGTTCAAAACGATGAGACGCGACAGCTAAAAGGAATCGACGAATTTCGCGCGAAGTGACCGCGAGTAATCGTCCAAGGTGGCGAAGACAGACCCCTTGTGAACGTTCGTAAAGTTGCCGGCCATTCTCGTCGCCGAGGAAAAGGCCTAACTGTTTGATGTACGCGGCCTGCGCCGATTCAAGCAATTGACAAAAATGGCAGTTCCCGGACGTGCGGAGAATCTCTTGCACGTTCGCCTCGGCCGCGTCGCAATCCACTTTTGCGAGCAACTGCGAAATCTTTTCTGTAAACACCGCGAAACCAATGGAGCCGCCCCAAGGCGAAGACATGCTATGCAGTTGCCACAAATGCAGCGAACAAAAGCCAAACTCGCGGGCAAAACTTCGCTGTGCTTGTTCGTCCGATGAAAGGGCGTATTGCCATTGAGCAAAAAAATCACGCGACGTCTTGATAACGTGATTGCAAACAGCGCAGCCACGCGTTCGCAGATCGGCGGCCGGATCGATCTTTCGTTTTTCTGCACCTGGTCTCGAAGTCGCCGGCTTCACGAGAATGATCTGTGCGGGCTTTCCACACGCGCGACGAGCAGCGTACCAGCAATGGAAAGAATGGCGCTGTAGCCAAAAGCGATCGTCGTCCCAAATGCGGTCCACAAAAGGCCGACAGTTACGCTGGAAAGAAAATCGCCGACGCCGTTAACCGTTGCGAGCATTCCGAAGGCCATGCCGTGGTGCTCCTCGCGCACCAGCTCGGCGCAGAATGAATCTTCCGCGGTTTCCTCCAGTGCAACGTTGGTTCCGCCCAAAATGAAAATCAGCACGAACGTCCAAATGCTCATCGGCAGAGCGCTGATTGCGATCGCCATCAGCGCCGCCATTGAGTAGCCGACAGCCAAGACAATGTTCTTTTTGATGCGATCAGCGATCCAACCACCGATAAGGGCGAACGAGGCATAGAAGACATTGTGCAATAAATAAAGCGCGACCGCTGCACTGGCGGCACCGGTCGCTCCGAGCTGGGGTGTGAGTTTCTGCGTGGCCAGCAAAATGAGCAGGGTGTGGGCGAACGCGCCCGCACCGAAGAGTCCGACCGCCACCAGAAATTGGCGATATGCGCCGGGAAGCGCTCGCAGTCGCGAACCGAACGAGATGTGTGGAACCGGAGCGCGTTCCTTTTCCTTCACCACAAATGCGATCACCGAGACCGCTAGAACACCGGGAATCAATGTGAGCGCAAAGAGTTTTGCATAATGATGGTGAAGTGCGGGCAACAGGAACCAGACGAACGCCGGGGCAATGATCGCACCCAGGGTGTCCATCATTCGCTCAAAACCAAACGCGCGCCCGTAACCTTCGCGATCAACAGCCGCGGCAAGGAGTGCCTTGCGAACGGGCGTACGTACTCCACGCCCGAACCAAGCGGTGGCGCGCAAAACCAAGACCTGCCATGCGGCCGTCGCCAGGCCGAAAGCCGCGACACTGAGTGTCGTCAAAGCATAGCCGAGAATCGCGATGGGTTTTCGCCGTTGCAGGTCATCGGTGTAATAGCCAGAAGCTAATTTCGCGAAGCTCGACAGCCCATCGCTCACGCCTTCGATTAATCCGAGCCACGCTGCCGCCACGCCCATCGTCGCCAGAAACGCCGGCATAATCGTGGTCGCGATTTCGTGCGACGTATCACTGAAGAGCGACGCCAGCCCAATGCCAAGAACGGTCCGATTAAGCCAGCGGACCTTTCGTTGCGGCATTAGTCTTAACGGAGCGTCAGCTTCGGCGAAATTGATTTTCATGACTCTCTACCGGCCAAATTTCTGGTTCGATAGGAGTCATTAGCCTCTTGGCAATTTACTCCGAATTCTTTCGAAGCCCGGCAAACTCCATTGCCGCTTGGAACTAGCCGCTGTTCCAAAATAAAATCAAGCTCCTGGGGACTACGTTTAAGCTAAGCCCGCTAGAGGGTTAAGATGACTCAGACTTGGACAAACGAAAAAGACGGCTCGCCAATGCGACTGATTCCAGCGGGCGAATTCATAATGGGCTCGACACGTGAGCAAACCGAAGATGCGAAAAGGATGGACAAAGCTGGACCGCAGTTTCCCCTATTGCACGAGACGCCGCAGTTCCGCGCGAACACCGAGAATTTCTACGTGAGCGTTTTCGCGGTGACGAACGAGCAGTTCGCGCGCTTTGTCTCAGAAGCAAGGCCTTCGGCGCAACACCTTCAACATTGGATATCATGGCTGGATCGCATCATCGTCGCGCCTAACGAATCGGAGCCGTATCGCGCGTCTCCCAAATTCAAGACGCATCCCGTAATTAACGTGACCTGGTTTGGCGTGGAAGCCTATTGCCAGTGGGCAGGGTTGCGTTTGCCCACCGAGATCGAATGGGAGAAAGCTGCGCGTGGTAGTTATGGGCGCATTTTCCCATGGGGCAATGAGTGGACCCCGATCGCCTGTGCTGGCGGGGCAGCCATGATGAAAAAGAAACGACCGTGCCAGTCGATGCTTTTAAAAATGGCTGCTCACCCTACGGTATTTTCCAAATGGCAGGCAACGTCGAAGAATGGTGCGCCGATTGGTATCAGCCGGACGTTTATCAGCGTTACGCTGCCGGAAATCTGGCGCCGCCGCGTGCGGGAATGGGCCGAGTCATTCGGGGCGGCAATTGTCTGCGCAAAAACAAACTCGAATTCCGTTGCGCTATTCGTCGCGCCAACACGCCTTCATTCACAAACATTCTCCTTACCGGAATCCGCTGCACTGCAGATCGCGCGATCTAGCTGCGGAAAGAACCTGCAATGCCCGTTGATCGAAGCAGAATCAACTGGCAGCAGCGGTCGCGTGTTCCTGACGGGCCGTATGCCAGACCTTACGCGCTGCGTCGGCATTGATCGTCAAAATTCCGAGACCAACGACCAAGTCCGGCCAAGCAGACGTGGTGAGCGCCGTAACAAATCCAGCCACAACGATTGCGACATTCGCGAAAGCATCATTTCGTGCCGATAGAAACGCCGCGCGTGTCAGGCTTCCGCTGTGCGTCCGGAAGCGCGCCAAAAGAAGCGCGCACGAAAGATTCACAACAAGAGCACCCAATCCACCAACGTTAGTGGAACAGCTGCTGGCGGCACTGGCAGCAGGAACTTCTGCCAGGCCGTCCAGACAGTGCTCAGGCCAGGGATAAGCAGGATTACACCGAGCGCCATTCCCAAACGGGCGCGATTAGTCGCGCTCCAGCCAAGCGCAACTGCAATCACCAGATTAATAGAAGTGTCCTCCAGAAAATCAACGCTGTCGGCTAGAAGCGAAACTGAACCGATTACCATCGCAACACCGAATTCGACCCCGAAGTAGGCAAGATTCAGTAACGCCACAATGATCACCACTCTGCGCAGACTCGACATCATCGCGGTATTTTACCCTCCGTTGGACAATAAAATGTGGTCATTGTTCCAGAGCAGGCATTGGCGTCTTCTCTATTGCTGGAGGTGAAGCCAACTGCGCGGTCTCGTGCCGCGCCAGAGTCTCTCGCAGATGACCTAATTGCGACAGAGCTGTTTGCTTTGCGTCGATTTCAGCATCAATCCGCTCAGCATGTGTTTTGCGTTGCTCGAGCGCTTTGCGCATCGCACCGCGTGTAGCATCCAAACTCGTGGCGAGTCGCTCATCCAGTTCGGAGCCGAACCGTCGAAATGTGTCTTCCATGTTTTGCCGAGTCGCCCAGCGAAGATTTTCTACGTTGCGGATCACAACCGCGTCGATTTCGTCAAGAAGACGGCTTCGAATTGCTCTTGTGCGCATCGGCGCAGGTAAAAATCGGTCGAACGCGGCCGGTGGAATCGGATTCAGTTCGGCGGTGCGCCCCGCGGTTACCCAGAATGGCTCGCGCCTGGCTTCGAACGCTTCGCTGCTTTCCGGTGCGCGAAATGGAATGTCCAACAAATTGGCAGCCGTTTGCCTGACCAATGTAATCAATTCGTCAGCCGCCGTTGATGAACGCGCAGCACTTCTCCCACCCGCGCTCCGACATTGTGAATCACATCTTTCAACGCGTGCTCGAAAAATTCGACCACTGCTGAGGAGAGACGTTTTCGTGTGCCCTCAGAGACTTCGCCCGCATTCAACGCCTGATCGAGTTCAGCCTGGAGAACATCGCGGGCTTGCGTTCGAAGTCGTTCCGCCTCCGATTCGAGTTCCTGGAGAGCGCGCAGACGATCGCCGGCCATAAGGTCATTCGCAGTGCGTCGTTCGACGTCAAACTGTCCGACTGCGTCATCGAACGCGGCCATTCGGCACTCGAGATCTTCTAGCGGTAAACGCAGCGACTTGAGCGCGATCTCACTCTCCAACTCCAGTTGCGCCACCAAAACGGCAGCCTTTCGAGCAACCGCAGCGTTGAGGATCTGGCGTTTTTCAGTGGCGAGAAATTCAAGTACGGAGTTTTCCAGTTCGTCGAAACCACTGGCTGAGAGCGCCTCCGCGTTGCCGGATTCTTTCGCGCGAAGAGCATCGCGCGCCGATAAACTGAATATCGGCGTGAACGGATCGAGCCCGGCGTGATCGACGAGCGCATCCCGCAGGAACGCTACGACTTTCTGTCGCTCGTGCGGCTCGATGATGTCGATCTTATTTAACACGACTATGAGCCGGGCCATGGTTTGCCGGATGCGCGCGAGATACGCGATCTCGATTTCGGTAATCGGCGGACCCGCGGAGACGACCAACAGTGCTGCGTCGCACTCCGGCAGTACTGCGTCTGCCGCGGCGGTCTGATGGCGATGTGTTGAGCCAACGCCGGGAGTATCGATAAGCACCACTCCGCGTTCGAGCAATTCAGCAGCAAGAGATACGTCCCCGCGCGCGACGTTCAAAACGTTACGCGGGTTTGCTTCCTCTGTAACGAACCTGGCCAGCTCTTTGCGGAACTCTTCTACGCTTTTCGGTGTGGTTTCCTCTGTTTCGCCCGAAACGTACGTGACTCGAATCGCAAAGTTCAAAGCGGATTCGATGAACGTTGGAATCGCCGTGACAGGCACGACGCCAATCGGCAACACGGATTTCCCAAGCAGCGCGTTAAGCACAGTGCTCTTGCCGCGCTTGAATTGGCCGAGCACGGCAAGTTGAAACCGTTCGATCGCCAGCGTTCACGGAGAGCCCCTAATCGCTCCAGAATTTTCGCCTGCCCTGCGGAAGGTCTCTCGATACAAGTTGCAGGTTGCGTCAGTAGTCGCTCTAAATCACCACTGTCCGCTGTACCAGCAAGCGCGTGGGTTTCCGAAGTCGTGCCGATGGCAATCGGTTCGGTTGCATTCACAAGCCTGAAACTGTTCAGGTTCGAGTGGCGGGGTGTTTTGCAGGGGGTGCCGCGGTTTCGCCATCGCGGTCGGCAATGTCCTCCACTGAGAGAGTTCCAAGCCGCCGCCGGTAAACATGACCCCAAGCGTGCATCATTTCGACCGTCGGTTGGAAAAACTTTTGCGCGATCAACGTTGGCACAAACGCGCTTAAGATGACGACGCTGACAAGAATTGTGTATTGATTCTGGTTGATGATCCCGTTCTGCAAGCCATACAGAGAGGAAATGGTTCCAAAAGTCAGTCCGGTGGCCATCAGTAGCGTGGTGTAGCTCGCTTCCTTGACTTTCATGTAATGCAAACGGGCAAGCGGAAAAACGCCGACAATTTTGGTGGCCATCTTCAGGGCTAGCAACACGCTGATCACCAGGAGCGACGTCCATAGCGCCGGCAGCGACACGTACAAGCCGGCCTTGATAAAGTAAAACGGTGTAAAGACAGCAAACGCGATGCTGCGCATGCGACGGACAAGCGTTTTGTCGCGGAGAAATACACCTGCAACGACAAGACCAAGGAGATACGCGGGCAGGACCGCTTCGCTTTTAGCGGCCGTAGCGAGCCCGCCGAGAAGGAACAGGATGAAGAAGACAAACTTTACTTCGGGTTCGCTCACCTGCGTCGCGCCCAGGCGTGTGATGATTGCTTGGGTCCAGCGCGGCATGAACCATAGAACGATCAACGTCACGATCACAAACAACAGCAACCAAAGATTGTAATTAGCGAACAACGTCCCCAGCGCGAGCACCGTCCC
>Ga0066709_100000488_pt1 | contig 21482 bp, 28 predicted proteins | sample GraSoiAngelo_158_FD_79665 | JGI IMG/M metagenome (GOLD analysis project Ga0066709, IMG submission 79665) | Grasslands soil microbial communities from the Angelo Coastal Reserve, California, USA - 14_1009_16_30cm | ecosystem: Environmental > Terrestrial > Soil > Grasslands | place: USA...
ATCTCTAAGCGTAGGACACACGCTGATGGCTGCCCACCTGGTTTTCAGGACCTCGTCCTATGAGTGGCTGAGTGAAGTGATGGTGGCGCGCAACGGCCTCGGCAACACGGGCCTGATCTATCATACCCCTGGTCTTTACGTCCAGGGAGCCAAGCGGTTCGATCTAGTGTGGCCTTATTTCCGTTATCAGTATGTGAATGCACCCAGTGGCGATGCGGTCTTCGGCAGCCTGGGCCGTCGCCAAGGTCCCTCGTTCGGTGTGCGCTTCGACATCGATGAATTTGCTGCTTTCAAGCTGCAGTATGACCGGCTGGAAAGACGCCAACTCGACGCCATTAACTCAATCTCTGCGCAGCTCGCATTCACTTTCTAGGAGGAAAGGCCATGATCAGAACAACCTTCAGTCTTTCCACGGTCGCCCTGCTTCTTGCCAGTTGGCTGGTGGTTGCGAATGGCCGCGCCCAAGGTTCCGAGGCATCGGTCGCATCCCATAAACCGAATCCCAAAGACCCGCTATTGGCAATCATCGTTAACAAGTCCAATCCAGTGGACGGTCTCTCCTCTGCGGCCCTGCGCCAGATATTCCTGGGACAGCGGAGCTACTGGCCTCATGGCAGAAAGATTACCATCGTGATGCGCGAGCCTGGACAAGCCGAACGCGAGGCCGTGCTCCGAGCCATCTATGGAATGGGTGAGCGCGACTTCAACCGCCACTTTTTGCAGGCGAAGTTCACGGGCGAGGTGCTGGCCGGTCCCAAGCTGCTATCGACAGCGGAGGGCGTCAAGAAGTTTGTTCTGAACGTCCCGGGGGCCATTGCCTATGTTCGCTTCAGCGAGCTGGACGATTCTGTGAAACCGATTCACATTGACAACCAAGCTCCAGGCGATCCCGGCTACAAGCTCAGAGTACTGTTGCCGTAGGTTGGATTTGAAGAAGTGTGCTCCCTATGCGCCACCCCAATAAAACCATCACCAAACTAGTCCGGGGCTGCCAGCAACACAGTTTCAAGCTGGCGTTCTGTGTCATCGCTTTTTGCCTGACCGTAGTGGGTGGGCTCGTCGTTCGGGTCTTGAGGCAAGCCAACGAAGAAGCCCAGCGGATGTACTCCGAGTCGGTGCACGGGCTGGCCCTCATTGGAGAACTGCAGTACCAGACCCAGGAAGCACGCCGCAGCATGCTCTATTCGCTAACAACCAAGGACAGCAATCTGCAAGTGGAGTACGCCACCCAGTCACGGGCAGCGGACGAACTGGTCGCCGGGATGATTCGGGAATACCTGGAAATGGTTCGGGATCCTCGCCAACGGGAGGTGGGCCGGCGGTTGGAGCAAGACTGGCGGTCGTTTCTGCAGGTGCGGGATGAGGTGGTTGCGTCGATTCTGGAAGGCAGCATCAAAGGCGCCGTCAGGCGAGACCTGCAGGAAGGCATTCCCAGCTTCAACCATGTACGGAATGACCTTCAAGAAATAAAACATCTTTTCAAACATCAAGCGGGACTCAGGCTGACGGAAGTCCAGACGGCCTCGAGCCGAACGACCTGGAAGGTAGTCATCATTTTGGGTCTAACCCTGCTGTTCACCGTTCTGACCGTAAGAGCAGTGCAAAAAGGAAAAATGCGAGCTCTCCAGCAGTCGGAGAAAGAGCTGAAGACGCTCAACGAAACTCTAGAAGAACGTGTGGCCGAGCGCAGCGCGGCCGCCGAACAGCGGGCCCACGAATTGGCTCGTTCCGAGGAATCGTTGCGGCGCCAGACACGGATTTTGCAGTCCATCCTCCACAGCATGGGTGATGGCGTAGTCGTCGCTGACGAAAACGGCAGGTTCTTGCTCGTCAACCCGGCCGCAGAACAAATCCTCCGCCATAACCTGTCAGACACGACGACTGAGAACTGGGCCGAGCGGTCCGGATTTTACCTGCCCGACACAGTAACCCCCTATCCGGCCAATGAAATTCCCCTGGCTCGGGCCATGCTGGGTGAAGCTATGGACGCGACAGAGATATTCATTCGGCATTCCAAAGCACCGGAGGGAATCTGGTTGAGTTTTAACGCCAGACCGCTAAAGAGTCACGGGAGCGTGCTGCATAGCGGCGTCGTGGTTTTCCGGGATATCACGGAACTCAAGAGGGCCGAGAAGGAACTGCGGAAGGCAAAAAGTGATGCCGAGGAAGCCAGCCTGGCCAAGAGCGGGTTTCTAGCCAATATGAGTCACGAGCTTCGTACGCCGCTAAACGCCATCATTGGCTATAGCGAAATGCTGCAGGAACTGGCAGAAGAGCAGGCTCAAACTGAGTATATTCCAGACCTGCAGAAGATTTACTCAGCGGGCAAGCACCTGTTGTCAGTAATCAGCGACATTTTGGATCTTTCCAAAATTGAAGCCGGCAAAATGGAGCTCTTCTTGGAGTGTTTCGATGTATCCACCATGGTCGAAGAAGTGGCTACGACTGTTGAAGCTCTGGCGGCCAAAAATGATAATCGACTCGAGGTGGAGTGCCTTGGTCAACTGGGTTCTGTGAGGGCGGATACGACCAGGGTTCGGCAGGTGCTCCTAAACCTGCTGAGCAACGCGTGCAAGTTCACAAAGAAAGGGACTGTACGTCTCAAGGTTTCCCGGAACTCGGAGGTTGAACGGGAATGGATACACTTCTGTATAAGTGACACAGGAATCGGAATGACTCCGGAACAAGTGACCAAACTCTTCCGCGAATTTACCCAGGCGGACTTTTCGACAACGCGTAAGTACGGAGGGACTGGACTGGGATTAGCCATCAGCGGTAGATTCTGTCAAATGATGGGAGGAGAAATCCTGGTGGAAAGCACCTTGGGTAAGGGCTCAAGCTTCACGTTCCGGCTTCCAGCCGACGTAGCGGCAGCTCCAGCCCAAGGAATAGTTGATGAGAACGAGCCGGCATTGTCGGTCGAGACACCTAGGTTGACTCCTGGTAGCTCGAACACGCTTCTGGTGATTGATGACGACCCGGCAGTACAGAATCTCTTGTCCCGTTTTTTGAGCAGGCAAGGATTTGAGGTGGTGACGGCAGCCAGCGGGATAGATGGCCTGCGGCTCGCCAAGCAGTTGCGTCCAGCGGTTATCACGCTGGACGTGCTTATGCCAAGCATGGACGGCTGGCAGGTTTTAACTGCTTTGAAGGCCGATCCGGAACTTGCCGAGATACCTGTTGTTATGGTCACCATCGTCGACGAAAAAAACCTGGGCTATGCGTTGGGGGCCTCCGATTATATTAACAAGCCGATTGACCGTGACCGCCTGGTAGCGCTGCTCAATAAACACCACGGCGAGCGACTGCCAGGCCCAGTGCTCATCGTCGAGGATGACGCTCCCAGTCGCGAGGCGCTGAGGCGCTTAATGCAAAAGGAGGGCTGCTCAGTGTACGAAGCCGAGAACGGGCGCGTGGGGTTGGAACGTCTTGCGCAGACCCGCCCGGCACTGATCCTGCTCGATTTGATGATGCCCGAGATGGACGGATTCGAATTTGTTCGGCAACTTCGCCAGGAGGATGCTTGGCGGTCGATTCCTGTCGTGGTGGTCACCGCCCGGGAAATTACTCAAGAAGAGCGGATGCGGCTGAATGGCGGAGTCACTAAGGTTCTGCAGAAGAGTTCCTCCAACTTTGCGAAGCTGCTGCCCGAAGTCGGCGAGCTGGTCAGGGCCTCTCTGAATGGAAAAGGTGGTCGCCCGATCAAGGTTACAAAGGATGCAAAAGATCCTCTGGGAGGAGGGTAAAGAAATGAATAGGGAAATGCGTTCCGCCTCATAATGCAACCGCATCCAATATCCCGGCAGGATCGACCATACCTTACTAAATATTACAGAAAGAATATCCGCTAGCCGATGACAGTAGGCAAGGAGAAAAAAGAGGCCTATGGGGGCTGAAAATCTGGAAAGAGATGGGTTCCAAGTTACGAAAAAAGTCTTCATTAGTCCAAAAGACACCGCCCTCTTGGATCCGGTCAGGAAGCGAAAAATAACCATCTGTAATCTCTTTGCTAATGACGGACTGCCGATGTGCGATATCGTTCGGGTGCTGGATGAGAAATACGAACATGTGGTCATGGTGCTTCTTGAACAGGGCTTGATTCGTGAGCGCCGCAAGAATCCTCGACCAGTCAGAGAAGAGCGCAGGCGCTCTCTATTCAGAAAGTTCTAATTTGAGCAAACTCTCAAAATTCGGACGGTTGCGTCGTCAGCGTCACACGCTAGGCGGATTAGGGATGAGTTTGTTCGTTCTTTGTGGCTGCCGTTGTCAGTGCCTTTCTTCTGAAAAGTGAGTCTGAGACAGGCGGGCTTGGCTGAGGAAGCAGGTAAACAGTAATGGTTGTCCTTCCGATAACGAGGTTAAACGCGAATCCTTCATCATGGGGATACGTGGGAACAGACCTTCTAAACTAAGTCATCTGTTCTGTGATCGCGGCAAGAAGATCATTCTGTATTTAGTAATTCAACCGGCAGAGTACCGCTTGGCATCGAGGGAGTTTTTATGTGGAAAACCAAGAAACCTGAGGGAGAAAAAGAATCATCTGTGACAACGAGTCTATTTGAGGAGAGAAAAACTATGGAAACACGGTTGGAACCCAAAGTTACCCCGGCGGAAGAGGAAATCATCAACATCGGCAAGTCCGTTTCTATTAAGGGTGAGCTCACTGGAGACGAGGACCTTACCATCGAAGGACAGGTGGAAGGAAAGATCGAACTTCAGAATCACAATCTCGTGATCGGCCCTCATGGGCGGATCAAGGGCCAAATCAATGCAAAAAATGTTGTGGTCATAGGGAAGGTGGTGGGCAACGTTTCTGCGGCAGACTTAGTGGACATCAAAAGGTTAGGATCTGTCGATGGCGATATCAAATCTTCCCGAATATCGATCGCAGAGAGCGCTTATTTTAAGGGAAGCGTCGATCTGCGGAAAAGCGGTGATACAAGAGAGAAATTCCGTTCGTCCGAGCTAGAACCTGCCAAAGTAAACATTAAACAGCCTGTTGTGGCGCAGCTCGCAGGCCACCTAGATATTGCAACCAGACTAAAGTAGAAACTGCCTGACTAGCAGGTGGCACAAGCTTCTACCCATCCAAAGCGCTCCAATCGATCTTCGTGCCGCCGGAGGAGATAGCAAATCCATTCGGCAAGTCAGCTATGGAGAAGCGAAGAAACGTGCGTAGTTTCGAGCCACCGCAGCTGAACGGCAAACCTCCGAGGTAGTGGCCGCCATTACAGTGGCGAATTCGCGATTGCGACTGTAGTGATCTGATCACCTGTTCCGAAGTGCCACCCTGGGTTCCAGCATGGCAGGTTGATGAGCTGGCAGGTGCTAGAAGCTAGGGCTACGACGGCCAAAAGGGCCCTTGCCGATATCATCGCCGCGGGGTCATTTGACTGCAGGCCGAACAAGAGTGTGGCCGCGCTACGTCCTGCCCAGAGAGCAAGTACCATACCGACCCAAAGTCCCACTACCAAGGGCGCAAACGTGCCGGTCCTGTACAAGGGCAGGTGCTAAACGAACCCGGATAATACTCGCTGAAGCGCCACCCAAGAGTTCTCAAATTCCCGGGAACCATTTCACTGCATTTTCATAGTAGATCTTCTTGAGCACTGGCGCTGGAAGGGCCAGCCCGCGCACCTTGAAGTTGGCTCGGATTTCAGGGAGTTCAATCTCCTGGTCAGTGGCGAAATAGCGATAATCCCTACGGTACACCTCCTCGCAGCCTTTCAGGTCGTCGGCCAGATCAGTTCCGCCTCTTCCGACGTCGTTGTCGGTCCCATAAAGCAGTCGGTCTTGATATTTCAAGATGAAGTTTCGAACCTTTTCCCGATCTTGCACCTGAAAGTGGACAATTCGGGCCGCCGTGTCCACGGCAAAATGAGGATAGAGATCCAGACGTTTGGCCAATTCATCGACGCTGAATTCCAGGCTCCCCAAGTGACAGCCAACGACCCGGAGGCCGGGATGTTTGGCGAGAACGTTGTCCCGCGCCTTGATTTGCTCCCAGTAACCCGGAATTTCGGGGTGCAAATATCCGTGATACTGGGGGTGTTCCTTGAAATAGCGACGGTCGCCGTCGACGGTCATCGCGTCCAAGGGAAGCCAGCAATTGTAAGGTTCCCCGATGTGAGCCACCGCCGTCTTGCCGTTCTTTTGAATCAAATCGAAGAGGGGATCAAACCGCGGGTCATCAATCATCACATAACTGCCATTGGGATCCTTGAGCACCATGCCAATCTCCTTCCAAAATTTCACGGCAACGGCGCCCCGTGCAAATCCTTGCCCAATCATGGCCAGAGCCGATTTTTCCCACGCGGGGTTCCCCCAGTTGGTCAAATTAAAAGAAGTCGCCCAGGCAATACGGAGGGGATAGGTTCGATGGAACATCTCGGCTAAAGTCACTTTTCTTTGCAACTTCTCCCATTCTGTTCCGACTACGCAAATGTCCAACCATTTGAAATTGTGTTTTTCCAATAACGCAATGAACTGCTCTTCGCCTGTGTTGCCAAAATCCGAAATGTGGGCATGGACGTCAATCTTCAGCATTTGCTGCAGTTCTTCCAATGACATTCCCCTAGGTTCGGGCGACTTAGATGCCTGTCGTGAACAACTGATCAGGCTGAATGCCAGCAACACCAAGGCTACCAAGCTGTCGACACGCTCGCAGCAAAGCAATCTGCCCTTCTTCAGCTCCATAGCTACCTCCTCTAGATGGCGCACCTCGTCGCTTAAAGATCAATGCTCACGTCGGTTGAAGTGTCATTCCCGAATGGTGGGTCGAATAGCTTCCGTAGGTTCCTAGGGACTCCCAGGTCTTCATTCGGTTCAACTGTACACGAATCGTGAACAAAACAAAATGATGAACATCTCTCGGGAACTTCTCAAGGAGGCCGGAAGATTCATTCCAATAAACACCGCCCACGTGGAACCAGTCCCCACCACGTACTGGAGTGTTGCGAGGAGTCTGACCTGCCATTGCGGTCCCAACGAGGATCACTTGTTGCCAAAAAGTTCAGAATCGGTCAATTTTGTCCACAGACGAACGCTGCGTCTTCGAGAACTTTCTGATAGTGGATGCAATCAATCCTCGAGTGGAAGTATCGACTTCGACTCTAGACACACTGCACGGTCGTTTTCGCGAGGTTACCTTGAATAATTAACCCACCCTGGCAAAAATTTCCCAGAGCCCCCTTTTTTACTTTTCTATAGCAACGTCCTCAATTCTCTCGAATGGGTTGCGATATAAGGTAAGATAAATCTGGACGGAAGTGTGGAAGAAGAATTGCACCTGCCAATTATCGTGGTAGGACAACTTGGTTTTGTCCATTCAGTCGCCCTGAATTGCGTAAGCCACAACCCTCGGGCGCTCCCAAAACAGTCGCGCCCAATTAATTCGGTAAAAGACTTGCCGCGCCTGCGGGAACTGAATAAAGCCGGCACGTTTCGTAGGAGGCAAGTAGAGCGCGAGAAAGCGAGCGCTTGAAAAGGAGGCATTCATGCGTCTAACTAACGTGCGACTCGATATTGTGTTGACAGGTGTACTTCCATTGCTGTTTTTTATCTTTTTCATCTTGATGAACGTGTACGGCGATGAGCGTCCACTGAGGCATATCCCTTCCAAGAATGAAGTCCTGGATGATCCAGATGTGAGGGCCAGCTTGGCGCGGTTGAACAAAGCCTGCCCTAATTGTGAGGTTTATATGACCGTTGGCGTGCAACTCGCCCCGGGTGATCCTCCCGAAGAAGTTCCTACAGCCTTTCTCTTTGTCAAGGATTATGGCTACAAGGTCAGGATTTGCCAGATAGAGACCGGCAAGAAACTGCGGCTCATCGCTGTGCTGCTGCCGGGGAAAGTTCTGGACTTGGACTTTAGGAAGTTTGCTAAGAAATTAGTCGAGTAATTTACCCCGTGGTTCTGTCTCTTCTGGGCAGGTGGACACAAAAATTTTATCAAATAGGCGCCTCTCTTTCTCTCTTTGCTGTGGACAAACCGATGTCAATCTGACGTCCATTGCAGATGATTCTCTTCAAAACGTCTCGAACGGAAAAAAGACAGCCTTAAAATCCGCCCAGAGATTCTTGCTTGGTGTTCCGGCGTCACAGCGTGTCTACCCGCGTGCCAGGCTATTTGTCCTCATACTGGCCGCAAAACCTACCCCGGTTTTGGCCTCTAGAGCGGCGTCAATTTGATCTTGATCTCGCCAGCGACCGTTCTCGCCACCTCACTCTGCAAGGCCAGGATATCTTGCAGGTCGCGCTCATAACTGTCAGCCCAAAGTTTGGTATCGGTGCTCGCATTCATCAGATGCGCGATGATCCGTACCTTCTTTCCAGAAAATGTCACCGAACCTGTCACCACCGTCTTCACGTTTAACTCGCGCACAATCTCCGGCAGTGACTTCCGTGTTCCCTTATAGTGCATGGTTGAAGTCCGAGAGATCACCCGGAGCCCCTTGATCTTGGACAGTTCGGTAATTAAGGCCTCGGTGATTCCGTCGGCGAAGTGTTCCTGCTCTCGATCATCGGAGAGGTTTTCAAAAGGCAGTACCGCAATAGTGGAAACCGGCCTGCTTCCTTCCTGCTGTCCTTGCGGAGAAAGATTAAGCCAATAGGTTACACAGAAAATGACGGATGCGGTAAGTACCAGTGTCACTGCCAGCGCCATCGCTTTCCACTTCCTTGAAAGGCTCAGAGATTGGCTCCCCACCGGGGCTGTAGCCAGAGGCTCGCGTCTTTGGAAAGCTGGGATATAGCTACCCTTGCGGTAGGTGATCAACACAGGATCATCGCGCCCTTCGGTCTCATAATACTCTTTCAGCTTGGTGCGCAGTCGTCCTGCTTCCACCCGCACAATAGGATCAGTGCGGGGATCATAGGATTGCTTTCTGTCAAAAACCTCAAGGCCGACTAGATACTCCTTGATCTGCTCTCCCCGTCCCTGGACGGTTTGCGCGACGGTGAAACGCAAGAAACGACTCGAGCGCTCAGCGCCTGCAAAAGCACTACTTGCCAAGATCTTTTCTAGCTGAGCCTGAATCGATTCAATTGAGACCCCATTCAGGAATCTCGCACCCTGCTCTCTGTCAGGCCCGTTGCCTTTGTTTGAAGAGGAGACGAGGTCCATTTGCTTTTCCGCCGGATATTCCGACTCTTGTATAAACTAACCAGAAGTTCTTTGCCCATCATACCCCATAATTCGCATGGGAGTTCAGCGGATTCCTGACGACTAGCCGGTTTTTGGAGGAATCTACGGTAACAAACCGTTACATTACTGAACCGTACTTGCAGACGCTCCAACCCAGCGGTTAGACTCTGGGCAAATTCAATAACAGGAGGAAATACACATGCACACCACAGCATTTCATCGGTTGGGGTTTCGCTTGGTACTTTTAGCAACACTCTTCACATTTGCAAGCACGGCGGAGGCCGGCCCGCCACTCCTCTGTCACCCATTTGAGATTGGTAATGCTAAGTCGTTGCCCTGGGTGCAGAGTCAAGATTGGAACTCACCCAAGATCGGTTATGATATCGCAAAACTCAATGAGGAAACGATCGCATTGCTTTCCCCGGACGTGCCGGTCATCGTGCGGATGGAAACCCTCCGTCGGGCGGTCATTTATAGTGAGAAGGATGAACGCGTCGCCTATGGACTGCTGTCCCGACTGATGGCTCGAGCACTTGACGCTGGGTCCAGCGGAAGGGCCGACGCCCTTGCGTGGTTTGATGCCGGATATCTGGTGGAGACGTACAAGCAAGCCAGGTGGATGTACGAAAAGCAGTCAAGCTGGCTGTCCAAACAAAACTTGATCCAAGGGATGAACGGCTATGCCTGGGTGACGAAAGCGCTCCAACTGGGCGGCGACGCGGCAGCCATGGAATTTGCGGCGTCCCTAATGAAGGAAGGCGCATGGCCAAACGAGCACTTTCAAAAGGCATTAGCTGGGGCAGCCGATGGTTCACTGCTGGCTCGGAACCTTGTGGCACAATTTGGGAATCAAGCCAAGAGTGTTGCCGAACTGCGTGCAAAATTCGGAAAGGGAAAGAACTAAGCCGGACGCCGCCAAACAGACATGCGATAAGGATCCTGGCTGCGATGCCCAGAGTCAGGATCCTTCATATTAATGCCCCTGAGTTCTTTGATTCTTATCGTTCTGCTTTTCTAGTTCCACGACACTGTAAATTTTGTCTTTCCGACAAATCTTGCGGAAGAAGAAGACCCCCTCTGTATCAAGCCCCCCAAGCCAGGGAATTGCGAAAAAATTGAAATCGCTGACCCTCTCCTCCTACGGCCGGGCCACTCCCAGGCACTCCAAAACCAATACCGCGATAGTCAGGGAGAGGCCAGCTATAGAACCGGCACCAATTTTTTCACGGCTCCAGGGGGCAAGCGAGACAAAACGGCGCCTTTTCTTTGCGCACGTCACAGAGCCGTAAACGCAAGAAACATCGTCTTCCCTAAAACATTATGGACTCCTACCGAACTGTATAGGTCTTTTCGTGTCGATGAGGCGGTAAGCTCACCCTCCTCTTACCCTGAAGCAGTCACCAAATCCGGTCGTAGTGACTGACGGCCCTTGATAACCGAAGCCCATCTGAAGCCAATTCCAGGCAGGACTCAAACAATGCCGCTACACTTTGTCAAGCTTCTCCCCAGGGAAGTGAGGGAATTGGTATTTTTCAAGCGACATGTACAAAATCAACTAAGCAAACAACCATTAATGTCTTGACAAATTTTTTTGACTTGCCGATGATACGTTCCTGATTTGGTGGAATTCTATATTTATAGAATTACAAAATCGTCGACTGGACGACGCCTCTTTCAAAACTCCAATGGGAAATCAACTTACATAAAGGTTGATTCTTGAAAGTGCATGATCACGTCACTCATCTCTATGAAGGGTGGCACTGCCAAGACCACCACAGCGGTCAATTTGGCTGCATATCTTGCTCTGACCGGGCTCAGGGTTTTGCTAATTGATTTGGATCCGCAAAATTTTGCCACGGTATGTTTAGGAGTGGAAACAGAGAAGGTCAAGGTTTCCATTTCGGATGTTTTGTTGGATCAACATAATCTCTCCGACACGATCTACCGGACGAATGTTCCCCATTTGGATCTGATCCCTGCCGACCGGCGACTGGCGAGCAGCGATGTCTTGCTGGCCGATGCCCCCGGCAGGGAAAAAATCCTGAAAGAAAAATTGGAGAGGCTGCGAGGGCGATATGACCACATCTTGATCGACAACCCTCCGTCGTTGAGCCTGCTCTCCATTAATTCTCTGGTAGCTTCCGAGAATTTCGTTATCACGGTCTCACCTGCTTTTCTTTCCCTGGTGGGTCTCCAATCTCTGCTGGAGACGGTCGAAGTCATCAAGAGAAACATGCATCTGGACATCGAATTGTTAGGGATCTTGCCGACCATGGTCGACCTGCGAATGAGGGTAACCACGGAAATCCTCGATTTGCTCAGGGAGCATTTCAAAGAGAAAGTTTTCAACACCGTCATCCGCCAGAATGTCAAATTGCTGGAAGCCCCCTCCCACGGGAAGACTATTTTCGAGTACGACAGTGGAAGCGTGGGTGCGTTGTGCTATATGTATTTTGGAAAGGAATTTCTCGCTCGTTGCCAAAATTAGGTAAGAAAGATCTCTTCAGCCCGACGTTAGAAAGCAAAGGCCCTTCCGCTACAGATCTTCATGTGTCTGCCCCACAGGGAGAGGCCGAAAAGGTCATGGTGATGTTGACCCCTCGCCAGGTGCATGAGTTGGACAAAGTCTGTCTGCAGATCCGGCAAACGACGGGGATAAAAGTCAAGAGATCAATGCTGCTCCGTGCCCTGATCGATGGTTTTTTGGAAACGTCGATTAACTACAGGGATGCAAGGTCCCTCGCCGATATCACCCAGAAGCTGATCCAAGCCTTTAACCCACGACCCTAATCTTGCCTGGTTCTCTTTCACGGCCACAACTGACGCGGCTTTCAAAGGATGGTGGTCGACTCCAGCGCCGATTTTTCCATGGATTTTGCCCAAAGCTTCATGCTATAAGTTGGGGTCTCTGTGTGACATTGGTCCAAAGGCAATGCCACCAGAGGAGTTCTTTCCATCCAAAAGAGAGGCCTTCATTCAATCTGTATGAGGTCGCCGGGAAAGGGCCTTCTATAGTAAGCCATTTCCCTTAAGGAGAGGTGCCGGAGTGGCCGAACGGGGCTGCCTGCTAAGCAGTTGTACGGGCTAAAACCTGTACCGAGGGTTCGAATCCCTCCCTCTCCGCCAGTTCCAACCTGCCCTCCACTTGGTGTCGCTATCCCCTTCGCGTGTCCTCCCAGTGACATATTTGAGTAGGGCGAGGGGAGAGTCAATCTAATTTCCTTGTTCCCTCTCCTCGTGGGAGAGGGTGCCCAAAGGGCGGGTGAGGGTGGCTCATCGGCAGCGCGTGACATGCTTTTCATGCCCATAACTTCTGAATTCGGGTTTATCAACGCCAGGCAGACGGCTTGCGTCAACCTTCCTAAGAGGAACCTTTACTCAGCCTGCTGTTTCTGGACTCTTTCTAACGCTCCCACGGTAAATATCAAGGGATAGAGTTTTTCGAAGTACCAGAGCTTGGCAAAATAGAGGCCAATGGGTGAAGGGGTGATTTGATTGGGGTCCCGAGTGTGCTCAATCAACCGGGAAGTGCCCTTGGAAATCGCGGATTCCAGCCCTTCCACACTGATTGAAGACCGATGACGGTTAGAGACTTGGACCGAAGCGCCGCGGCACCGCCCGCTCAGAGAATCCCAGGTTGCAGCCAAGGCATCGAGAGCAAGAGCGGTCTCTTCGATAGACGAAGGCAGCAGATGGGCACCACCCCAGCCTCCGTCCGCGTTTTGAGCCGAGAGAAGCCAATTAAGCCCCCGTTCGACTATGTGAGAAATGCCGGGGACCGGATGCCATGCAATGCCTGCAAGGCCCGCAACACCCGCGCGTAACCAAGCTATTTCTTCCCCATCAAGACCCAATCAATCGTTTTGGCAGAAGTTTCCTGAAGGCGAATCAATACCTCCACGGCTCGGACCGCTGGCCTTCTTGAAAACTTGGGGTGCGCCTATTTGCTGACCGGATTGGTATCTTCGACGATGAAGTCGAAGGGACCGTCCGTATAGAACAGCAGTTCCGTCTCTTCCATGGCCGTGAAAGGACCATGCCGCTCGTTTATGGCCGAATAGATGAACATGCCAGGCGTTAAATCACCCTCGGGCGAATGTAGGCGGCCTTTCAGGATATAGAGCGAATGCCCGCAGGTCGTGTGATAGTGTCGCGGCTCGCGGTAACCCTTGGGAAATTTGACAATCGCGGATATTAACTTTTTGTCTTTTTGGTCGTGCAGGACCCGCTGCTGGAGTCCCTTGGGTACACCTGGCAGTTCCATGGCCTGCCACGGTAGGCTCGACGAGCGGAGCCGAAACGATTTGGTCTCCTCAGCCCCCGCAAGACGCACTGAGGCGAGCAAGAGGGCAAGCATGATCAATTTCTTCATCGTCATCCTCACTTTTCTTTCCTCCCATTCTTCCCATCTGATTAGAGTTCGTTCTTCCCTTCACCCGTCAACAAGCAGTCCATTGATTCCTCAACAAAATTTCTGCCCCAATTTCCACATCCCCACGCTCCGTTCTTAATCACCCAACATGTTAAAATCTCGGGGGAGAGATTGACAAGCGAATGGAGCACATAATGTATGAATATGACGTTACGGTAACTCGGGGCTCAACTTCCTTAAAAGTGAAAATCGAGACGGACATTTCTCACGAATCGCCGAGGGCGCTCTACCCCCAGGAAATCAGCAGCCGATTCGTTGGGCTGTCAAAAGAGGAACTGACGAAGTTCCTCGGCGGCGGTTGGTCCATGTACTTCGAAACCAAACGATACAAGATTGATCCTGTCGTTCGATCAGGTGGAGAGTTCCGCGCGCTAAGGGATTGGAATTGAAATCTCGTGGCTCCAGATCATCCGCGGCCAAATACTTCTTCCCCATCAAAATCCAATAATCAACCTCCACAAAGCGTGGTTCCAAACATTTTAGAATAATTTTAGAAAATTTTTATCTCCCCAATTTGCCCAAATCCCTCCAGACCTTACAATCAATGCATTCCCGGTAAGTGTGCCACCTCTCGCGGCGCTCCGCAAGAAAAGCAAGGACGTAGTCGCGTCCTAACTAACAGTCGCACCACCCGCAATACCTAAACCCCGACGAAGCCCTGAAAGGCCAGGCCGTGAATCGTCTCACGCTCAAAATCTGAACCGCAGGTGATGCCCCAAATCTTGGAGAAATATTCTCGACCGCGCTTCGCAGTTCTCTTGCCGCCGATCTGACCAACGCGGGCGGAGATCAATTCATCTGGGATAGGCTTGCCGCAATGGGGACATTTTCAGCTTAGACTTATGCTACTATAAGCCCTGCTCAAGATTCAGTACTCAGAAAGGATAGATTCGTCATGAATGAGTCTTTCATGAATGAACTGAAGAAGTACGAGAATGGCCGGGTTCTTCTGGACCCTCCCGTAAGGTCTATATTAAGGGGGGTAACAAATTACGAATGGGTTGTAGTGAGTGTCGATAATAAGATCGTGAAACTTCAAAGCACCCCTGGAGATTACGGACTGGGGTTCTCCCCCTCCTTCATTCTCGAAATCAAAGACCTTCCACAAAAGTCTGATGAAATTAAGCGAGCGACCCTAGTTTTAAAGGACTATATTACATATAGCGGAAAAAGATTCGAGTCTAACCTATTCCCAAACGAAGTGTTTTGAAATTATTCCTATCGAAGCGAACCCGACAAGTGTGGCCACATGAGCGAGCCATTGGTCCAGTTCTCGAACGGTGTCGTTCGTTTACCAAGCACGTTCTGACGACCCAATCTATTGACTCAAGAACCAAGGAAAAATGGGAAAGCCTACTGCTGATCCTGGAGGAAATCATTGTGGTTGCGCCCAGCCAGCCACCTTCAGTTGATCCCCAATGAAAGTGTTTTCTCAACCCCGACGAAGCCCTCAAACGAAAGGCAGTAAACCGCCTTTCGCTCAACATTTGAGACAACCCTCAAACGCCAAGCCATCAACTACCTCTCGCTGCATGGGCGGCCCGATCCGACTGTCTTGATGCATTACGAAAGCAACCTACTCAACCACTCCCGAATCTCCGCCTCAATGCGGCCTTTGAAGAGCATCGCCAGCCACGGCAAATCCGCATCGATCTCAACTTGGAGCAGCTTCACCATCATCACGCCCGATACAGCAAATCCCATGGCCGATCCCTCGAACACATACGTGTAGTTGTCCCAGTTGTCCCGAAGGCCGGTTAGCTTGTTGTCGTGCTGTCCCTTCAAATTCTCAATCTCCCCGCGAATCCGCCTCAGAGCTTCGTCCTGTGGCAGCAAGTGCGGCACAACGATGTTGACCCTCGCCATCTCCCCACTTTCCTAGAGCAAAATCCCTCCAACACAAAACCATCAAAACTCACTTGTAATTAACTGGTGGTCTTGGATTCAGTGCGTTTGAATACCGATTCCATTGTTGGATCGGTTTCTCCGGGAAAACGCAGCTCGTTATCCAACCGATTAAATAATCTCCTAATGACATTTACATCTTCTTCGAGGAGGGAGCTCATGCCATAGTCGGCGCAGGGATGACGCGCGGACACTTCATTGCCGTTAGCGCGTGCACAGATGTACACCCAAAGTACCATTAAGACCAATCGCAATTAAAGATAATCCAATTTCAGAATTCCGCCGATCCAAAATTCGTAGTTCTCCTTTCTTATGTGGGATGGCGGCTTCTGCTATCGGCTTGCCATCCCGTTTTCCACCAAATTGAGGTCAAATTGGTTTCTCTAGCGCTTGCGCCAGTGAAACTCCAGCTCCGCTAAATTTCTCATTATTTCTGGAGACAGCTTCCCTTGCTTCCGTCGTGTCTTCATTCTGCTTTGCCACTCATCTCTTGCCCTGGTACCCAACCGTATCCCATGAGGTTTGTGGGAGAGAGCCCGTTTCTTGCTTTGGCATTCGCTTACCGTGAGGGAATTAAAGAGTTCAAAATGAATTCCTCGGGCTGCTGATAAAGCTTCGGTTTCTGGCGGCGGCTACACTCCTGATGAATGAAATCGCGTTTCCACACATCAATTTTCCAAGGTCCGCCAAGCGACGTTTGGCAGAGAAAAACATAATGCCGGGCCACTCGTGACAGCTCTGCATCATTCATTCCTTCAAGGTACTCTCTGAAAATCTCTTCCTCTACTTTGGCATCTGTCCATCCCGCCATGGTTGCTCCCTTTTTAGTTAGAGCGACCAATACTCCACGCCGCGGCTGAGGAGAGGACGGCATGGCCGCAGGCCATGACTGGGTGGTGTGTCCCGCCGCCCGTTGGCTGCACCAGGTGAAGGTTTCTTGGGCCTTCACCCTCCTGATCTAACCCTTAGCCAAGGAAGGGAATTTTTTTTTTGGAACTCATGTCACCGTGTATAAATGGAACCGTTGGAAATTTGCCCTGACGACACCAAGACGAAAAAAAACAGAGAGCCGCGCTTGATGTCAAAATAGGTCTTGATTTTTGTAGGGCGCCGTATAAAAGAATTATTATGAAAATTAAACTTAACCTGAAATACGAAATTGAATGGAGATATATTCTCGCATTGGCTTCAATCCCTCACCCAGGGAGCTTTCTCAAAGCTCCCATGCCTCTCCCAAAGGGCGAGGGGAGAGTCAATCTAATTTTCTTGTTCCCTCTCCTCGTGGGAGAGAGTGCCCAAAGCGCAAGTGACTGTGGCTCATCCCCAGGGCCTGACATGTTTTTCGTGCCCACAGCTTCGGAATTCGGGCTTAACAGTGTCATGATAGACAACCAAGACAAGGCCCTTAAATTTTACACGCAGGTCTTGGGCTTTGTTAAGAAACAAGACTTCCCCGTCGGAGAATTCAAATGGTTAACCGTTGTCTCGTCTGAAGATCCAGGCGGGACTGAGTTAGCTCTTGAGCCAAACGAAAACTCAGCGACCAAGACATTCCAAAACGCTCTCTTTGAGCAAGGGATACCCTTAACGGCATTTCAAGTTGATGATGTTCAAAAGGACTATGAAAGAATGAAAAGCTGGGTGTCAAGTTTAAGCAGGTCCCAACAAAAATGGGACCGGTAACCCAGGCCGTATTTGATAATACGTGCGGTAATCTCATACAGATTTATCAGGTCTAACGCTCTCACCAAAAAAGCTACTGCAGAAGTATTCCGCCGCTTGCTCACGCGCAGTACTAATCAGCAGGCCGTTACTTCGAAAGATTTTATCCAGCGACACTAACCCGCTACTCCAGGAAATCCAAGGCGGCCTGCAACTCATCGCGTGCATGAGAATTACCCAGCCGAGTAGTAATCTCGATTCCCCTTCGATACATTTTTCGAGCTTCGTCCTTACGGCCCAGCTTTTCAAGAGTCTGGCCAGCGTGAAAATAAGCGGCGGCATAATCCGGATCCAGCGAGAGTAGATGTTGAAATTCAGCCAGCGCCTCCTCCAGGTTCCCTGCTCTAGAATACTCCATGGCCAGGCCATAACGGGCGAAACTGTCCGCAGGATTTTGGCGGAGAAGATTCTTTAAGGCTTCCAAACGGTCCATCACTACGAGGCCTTTGACTTGGTGGACGTCTTAACAGCAACGAGAGCGCAGGATGTGGCCGCCGTCACTTAGAGCCTACCTACACGATACGGGACAAGCCAGGCGGCACAGCGTCTGTTTAGAGTTTAGAGATGAGGATAATGCAGGGGCTGGCCTTTTATTTGCAATTTGGCGTAGGTCAGTGACCAGCCGCCTAAGTTGGCCACGACGAGAGTATCCAGATCAGGTCCGGCAAAAGCCATATTTGCCGGCAGATTTAGCCCTTGACAGGTCCAGTCTTCAAACAGCGTTTCAAGCTCTCCCCCTGGGATGAGGTTGTATATGCAATTCGTCGTACAACAGATGAGCAGGTTGCCGTTGGCATCGAAGGCAAGACCCTCGGGCACAGTACGGTGAAGCCTTAAGACGACTTCGCTTCGACCGGGCTTACCATCAGATCCAATTTCCAGCCTAACAATTTGAGGTGGGATTGTTTCAACAACATAGAGCCACCGGTCATCCACGCTGAGAGCCAGACCGTTGGTGAATCCACACACAGCCCGGCTCCATACCTCGGTCTCGCCTCCCGGCCGGACGAGATAGATCAGCCCGTCGTTCTTATCCCGGTCTCCCGAATCCGAGACATACAGGTTGCCCGCAGCATCGAACAGCAGGTAATTGGGTAGTTTCATAAGCTGGCTTTTGGTGCCTCGGCTATACACGGAGGTTTGTCCATCAGGCTGTACCTTGATCACTGCGCGGCGATTCATGTCGCATACGTACAAATTGCATTCGGCGTCGCTGGCAATGCCCAGAGCCCATCCGCCGGTAGAGCTGAACAGCTCATAGGTCTTCTCTTCCAGTGACACTCGATAAATCTGACCTGCTTCGCCCCCGGTATAGATCTTGCCATCCGGCCCGTAGGCGACCCCTTCCGGGTGGTCCAAAGTATCTACGAGAACCTCCAGCTCCAAAGTGACCTCCTCCGGGGCCCCCGGTCTGTTGTCGAAATCCTGGGAATGCCATCTGCAAGAAATAAGATTCCAAGGCGAGGGCGTGCCCTGACTGGATACATCCTCACTGCATTGCTGCCCCAACTTCTCCCGTGCTCTCTTTTATCTATGCCCTCTTTTACCTACAAGAGAAAGGTTAACACAAATAAAAAATCCCAATGGATCATCCTTATCATCCCAAGTATTCTGGAAGCAGTCCATCATAGATCTTGACATAATCGTGTCCCGGGGCGAATACTAACCAGCTAAGATCAGCATCAGGTGAACCCTAGAGCCCCTGGATCCCGGTTTCCGAGTCCTAGCTGTAAAGAATTCAATGTCATTTTATGAATTGGTTTGAGACCTTGCGGTCACGCATTGCCCGAGCGCGGGAGGAGCATTTGCTACCCCAGCGGTTGAGGCACCTTCAAAAGCAAACTGAGAATGTAGCCTTGCGGATTCGAGAGGCCTTTTTGCGCGGCACTAGCACCACTCAAGAGGCCCCGGGTGATGTGACCAATATTGGCAAGTCCGTCTCCGTCAAAGGAGAACTGGCGAGTGCCGAGGATGTTATTATTGAGGGGCGAATGGAAGGGAAGATCGAACTCAAGGATCACAACCTCGTAGTGGGCCCGAATGCCAGAATCAACGCTCAGATCAACGCAAGAAATGTGATCGTTATGGGAAAAGTCGTTGGCAACATTCAAGCTAGCCGATCGGTGGAAATAAAAGCGCCAGGATCTGTGATGGGAGATATTAACTCTTCACGAATTGCGACCGAGGACGGCGCTCGCTTCAAAGGAAGTGTCGATATACAAAAAAGAAGGGCGGACGCTACCGAACAGCACAATTCGTCCAAGGCAGAAGCTGCCCAATTTATGTCTGATCGATCTTCAGGTAAAAACAGTTAAGAAGGTCCCGGCAAAAGCACCGTGCTTTTCAAACAGCCTTGATCCCGGATGATCAAAGGCCGCTTCATCACCCCGTTAAGATTCGAGATCTCGCGTGCCGAATTTCTTCATTACCAATCCATCCACGGCGAGCAGTTTCCTCCCAGGTAACGTGTAGATCTTACACTTTTACCGACTCCCACCAATGGGCTACTCGGGAGTCTAATCGCCTGGTTATTTTGCACTTAGCTGGGGCCACCCAACTGGCATCTCTCGTGCGAGGCGTTTGCTATTAAGGCAAGAAGGGAGGTACAGATGCTGGAACTAATCAAGACGCGAAAGACCAGCGAAGCAGTTTTGAACTTCCCGGAAGAAGTCCATTGCGTCGATCGAGAGGGGAACCATCATCGCCTGTCTGAAGAAAATGGCATGTTTTTTATGAAGGCAAGATCAACAGGGTCAGGCAGTATCGTTCTGCAGCGTGCCTCCAGCACGTACGGCCCGAGCTTGTTCCGGCCTGAAACCACAGCATGCCCAGGCGTCCTGAAATTGGTATTTCACGGATAAGAATCAAATTAAAGGAGATTGAGAAAATGGATTGCAAACGGCTAGGATACTCTCTTCTAAGTGCAGTACTGGCCTTAACCGCTACCATGATAACTTCGGCTTGCTCCGGGACCAATATGGACGCGAAAGCGATTGAAGAAAAATATGGTCTGAGCGATGCAACGAGTGAAAAAGTTTCAACCTCCGAAGGGGCGATGCAAGCTACCATTGTGCCCGTAACTTTGCCGGACGGCCAGAAAGCACAGTTGGTCATTCCTCAAAAACGCGAGACCCACCCGGTCTATCTGCGCGATCAGGAGGGTTTGCATCCAGTTGCGCTCCAAGACCGTAATGTCAGTCGCGATCAGTTTGTTCGCTCCAATCCAACCATCGTGGAACGGCGAGCCGAACCTCAGCACAAGAACAAGCGTTCCTGGGAAAAAGAGGCGCTAATTATAGGCGGGGGGGCAGCCGGTGGGGCGGGTATTGGAGGAATTGCTGGAGGGAAGAAAGGCGCTGGTATTGGAGCTGCCTCTGGAGGCGTCGCCGCGTTGCTGTATGACTTGGCTACCCGCAACAAATAATCGATCCACATTGTCTGCGGACTAACATGCGGCCGACCCGGGCGGCGGTCCCTTTCTCTTTTCGAATCTAATCCAGAAAATCCAAAAAAATGGGCGAGAGCGGTCGATCAATATCATTACCAAGTTGGTTCAGCTGGCGGAGATCATTTCACGTTACCCAAACCAATACTTTAGCCGAGGCTTGTCATTTCTCCCAAAAATGTCGGTGCCTGTTAACCTATCTCATATTCACTGGTCCCAGGTTAAGACGCCTGATCGAAAGGGAACCTATTCAAAAATTCAAAAAATTCTGGTTGCATTACATTATATTGTAGTGGTACAGTCCAACCATACAATATGTAGGAGGAAGATGTATATGTTAAGCGACTTAGGAGTTCGAAAATTGGCGGCGGCCGTGGTCATGACCGCTATAAAGGATTCCTTCTCAAAGTCCCCTTCGCGTCAGGATCCGGCCAGAGATTGGATCTTAAATGACCAGACGATGTTCCCGTTTTGGTGCAGAGTTTCAGACATTTCGCCCGAAAGAGTCAAAAGGACCATGATGCAAAGATTCAAGCCTGAAAGACAACAGGTAAGAGCTGATCAGCGCAAGAAGAGAGCTTCGGAAATATGACGGAAAAGCGAAAGATGTTTCTTAAACGGTTGGGCAAGGGCGTTTTCTGCATAGCGGCAACGGGTGGTGCCTACATTCTGGCAAAGGGGACTCTGAATCTCATATTGAATCTACTTGAACCCGCGAAAGCAACGTCCCACGACCAGGCAAAAGCCGTGTTTTCACCATCACCCAAAAAGAGGGCCCTTACCTCGCCAAAATCGAAGGCTTCACGTCTTGGATTTTGACCTCATAAGCATCG
>Ga0066709_100000489_pt1 | contig 21474 bp, 19 predicted proteins | sample GraSoiAngelo_158_FD_79665 | JGI IMG/M metagenome (GOLD analysis project Ga0066709, IMG submission 79665) | Grasslands soil microbial communities from the Angelo Coastal Reserve, California, USA - 14_1009_16_30cm | ecosystem: Environmental > Terrestrial > Soil > Grasslands | place: USA...
AGCCGCGAGCGCTTCGCGGAGAGAGCCGGCTCGATGCCCGGCGCCCGAAGCCTCAACGTGTGCTCGATCGCACGGCGGCCCGCTTGGGGCGCGCCGGCGGAATGTCCCGCGCGAACCCCGGGCCGATCGGGACCAGCGTCGACTCGCGACGCGCCTGCGCGCGCACCATCGCGATCGCCCGGAGATGCTCCTCCCAGCTCCGCGAGAAGATGTGGGTCCCGTCGCCCCGGGCGACGAAGTAGAGCTCGGTCGAGTCCGCCAGCGGGAAGAGGATGGCGTGGAACGCGCCGCGCCCGGCGCTGCAGATCGGACCGGGCGGGAGGCCGCGGTTTCGGTAGGTGTTGTAGGGCGATTTCACGTCGAGGTCCCTGTAGTAGATGCGCCCACGCCAGACGCCCATGGCATAGGACACCGTGGGGTCCGATTGGAGCATCATACCGCGCCGCATTCGATTGTAGAAGACGGCCGCGATCCTCGGACGCTCCGACGGCACCTGCGCCTCCGCCTCCACGATCGAGGCGAGCGTCACGATCTGGTGCAGCGTGAGTCCCATCTTCGCGCCCGGCAGGGCCATCTCCTCGCCGAGGACCTTGAGGCTCCGCTCCGCCATGACCCGGAGCACCTCCTGGGGGGTCAGGAGCGGATAGAAGGGGTAGGTCTCAGGGTAGAGGTAGCCCTCCATGCGGCTGGCGGGGATACCGAGGGATCGCACGAACGCGGAGTCCTCCGCGAGCGCGAGGAAGCGGACGGGGTCGATCTTGGCGCCGCGATACAGGATGTCCGCGACCTGCTCGACGCGGAGCCCCTCGGGAACGGTGACCATGTCCTCGGCCGACATTCCCTTGGCGAGCTGGCGGAGGATCCGATAGGTGCTCGAGCCGACCGGGAGCGTGAACCGCCCGGCCTGGAGGTTTCGGTCATAGCCCAAAACCCTCGCGGCGAGGACGAAGAGGCGCGTGTTTCCGACGAGCCCTTCATGCTCGAGGATCGCCGCGATCGCGTCGATGCTCGCGCCCTTAGGGATGATCACCTCGCGCATCTCGAAATGCCGCGTCACGGTGGCCGGGAACATGATGATCCCCAGGAGCACCACGACGCCGACGATTCCTCCGAGGAGGAGGGTTCGCCGGATGCGGTGGCGGCGCCTCACGGCCGCTCCTCGCCCCGTCGCGTGCGGGGCCGATCGAGCCAGCGCTGGAGGATCACGGCCGCGGCGGCGGCATGGACCGCGTCCCCGGACGCCGCGCGCCGCGCGCGCGCGCCACGGTCACCGCGTCCGCTCCGCTCCTCGGCCTCGCGGCTGCTCAGGCTCTCGTCGATCAGGTGCACGGGCAGCCCCGATTCCTTCCTAAGAGCCTTGGCGAACCGCTCGACGCGGCGGACCTCGGGCCTCGACTCCTCCCCCTCCAGTCCGAGCGGAACGCCCACGACCACGGCCGCAGCCTCCACTTCGAGGGCGACCGCCGCGACCGCGGCGGGAGCGTCGCGAACCGTAGAGAGGCGCAGGGATCGGAGGGGCGTGGCGAGAGACCCGTCCGAATCGCTCAAGGCAAGCCCGAGCTGGCGGAGTCCGAAATCCACGCCTAGGACTCGCATCGCAGCGCGTTCAGGATGGCCTCGAAATCGGTCGGCACGGAGCGGGTGAACTCGAGCGGCTCGCGCGTCACCGGATGCGCGAACCCGAGCGTTTCGGCGTGGAGGGCCTGATGGTCGATCTCCGAGAGGTGGAGCGCGGCTTGGGCGCGCCGCGCGGGCGGCAGGCTCACGAGAGGGCCGCGCCGGCCGCCGTACTCGGCATCGCCGAACACCGGATGGCCGAGGTGCGCTAAGTGCACGCGGATCTGGTGGGTCCGCCCCGTTTCGAGCGTGAGGAGAACCTCGGCGAGATAGCCGTAGTCTCGGACGACCCGGTATCGCGTGGCCGCGTGGCGTCCGCCGCGCGTGACGACCGCGATCTTCTTTCGGTCGCGCGCGCTCCGCGCCAGGGAGGCCTCGACCCTCCCCTCCCGCTCCCGCATCCGACCCCAGACGAGGGCCCGGTACACGCGCTTCATTTCCCGGGCTCCGATCTGGCGCGCCAACTCCCGGTGCGCCTCGTCCGTCCGCGCGACGACGAGAAGCCCCGATGTCCCCTTGTCGAGGCGATGGACGATCCCGGCCCGCTCGGCGCCGTGCCCGTCCGGGAGGGAGCTGTACCGGTGGAGGAGCGCGTGCACGAGGGTGCCGGTCCGGTGGCCCACGGCCGGGTGGACGACCATGCCCGCCGGCTTGTCGATGACCGCGAGCGCGTCATCCTCGTAAACGACCTCGAGCGGGATCGCCTCCGGTAAGAGCGCCTGGGGCGCGCGGCGCGGGCGGACGACCTCGATCCGGTCCCCCTCGCGGACGCGCCGGCTTGGCCGCGCGGGCGCGTCGTTCAGCCGCACGTGGCCGTCGTCGATCAGCTGGCGGACCGCCGAGCGGGAAAGCGATCGCTCCGCCTCGGCGAGGAAGCGGTCCAATCGCTCACCGGCCCGCGATGCTGGAACCGTATGAATTTTCGGGATCGGGAGCGGGTCGCCCCGCTCGGGCGAGATTCCAGGCAAGAAAGAGTACCCCCAGCGTGACGGCGCTGTCGGCGACATTGAACACCGGCCACCGGACGGATCCGACGCCGATGTCGATGAAGTCGACGACCCACCCCAGGCGCGCGCGGTCCACCAGGTTGCCGATCGCGCCGCCGAGGATGCACCCGAGCAAGATCCGATTCGCAAGGCTCCGGTAGGTCTCACGAAGAAAGAGGTAGATGACGACCGCGATCGCCAGGACCGAGATCACGATGAACGGGACGCGGCTGCCGGGAAAGAGCCCGAATGCCGCACCCGTGTTGTGGACCAGCGTGAAGCGCGCGAAGTCGTCGAGCACCGGCACCGGCCGGCCCATCAAGAGCCGCGAGGACGCCAGCCACTTGGTGAGCTGGTCGAGCGCGATCACGGCGGCGGCGCACGCGGCGAAAACCCCGGCCCGAAGGGTCATCCGCGGAACGAGTTCGAACCCTTTTCCTGCTTCTCCTGGCACGAGACGCAGAGACCGGCGAACGGGATCGCGTCGAGGCGTGCCTTGCCGATCTCCTTCCCGCACTCCCCGCAGTCGCCATACTCGCTTCGGTAGAGACGCCGCAGCGCCTCATCGACGCTGTACAGGAGGCGCCCCTCGGCCGAAGCGAAGAGAAACGCCTTCTCACGCTCCATCGCGTCGGTGCCCATGTCGGCCATGTGGAACGAGTAGGCCGAGAGGTCCCCGCCGGCGTCCCGTTGGGTCTGGTTCATCGTCTTCTCCAAGTACCCCAATTGGCTCAGAAGCTTCCGCCGCTCGTCCAACAGTCGTTCTTCGAAATGTTTGAGATCCTTCTTGGTGAGCAACGTCTCATCCTCCTTTTCGAACGCGCTCGATGCCGACCCGGGCCCGCTCGCCGTCGAATGTCCATTCCTCGACGGCAACGTCCCCGGAAACACGCGGCACCAGCTCCTCCGCCAGCACCTCTTCCCGAATGTATCCCTCGTACCGCTCGCAGGCCTTGGAGAGGCCGGGCGAGAGATCCCAGAAGAGCCGGATCCGGTCGGTCACGTCGAAATCGGCTCCCTTCCGAAGCGCTTGGATCCGGTGCGCGAACTCGCGGACCAGACCCTCCGTGCGCAGCTCCTCGTCCAGGGTCGTGTCGACCGCGACCGCGATCGTGCCCTCCCCCTGCGCGACCCACGGCGGCCGCGAAACCTCTTGGATGATCACGTCCTCGCTGACGATCCGGAATTGTTGCCCGGCCGCCTCGACTTCCCAGCCTCCGGCGGCGATCGCCCCGCGCAGCTCCTCCGCCGGCGCTTCCTGAATGCGGGACGCGATCTCCTTCATCGCCGGGCCCACCTTCTTGCCCAGGATCGCGAAATTGGGTTTCACGCTCACGGAGAGGAGCGCCCCGCGGTCCGGAAGCAGGACGATCTCCTTCACGTTCAGCTCATCCTTGATCAGATCGGCCAGTGCCGTCAGATCCCGAGCCTCCCGTTCCTTGAGCCCGGCCACTGCGAGCCTCCGGAGGGGCTGCCGGACCCGGAGCGAGGAGGCGCTCCGCGCGGCGCGGGCCATGTTCACGACCCGGAGCGCCAGCTCCATCGAGCGCTCGAGCCCCTCGTCGATCCTCGCGCGTTCGGCTTCCGGGTAGTCGCACCAATGGATGCTCTTGGGTTCTCCGGGGGACGCGGGGAGGACCAGGTGCTGGTGGAGCTCCTCGGAGAGGAACGGGATGTACGGGGCCAGGAGGCGCGAGACGGTGCGCAGGCACTCCCAGAGCGCGTCGTACGCGGCCCGCTTGTCGGCGGGATCGCCCGACTTCCAGAAGCGCCGGCGGGAGCGACGGACGTACCAGTTCGAAAGCTCCTCCAGCACGAATTCCTGGATCAGCCGGGCCGCGCGCGTCAGATCGTAGTCGTCGAGCGAGCCGCGGCAGGCCGCCGTCAGCGTGTGGAGGCGCGAGAGAATCCAGCGGTCGAGCAGCGCGGGCGTCGAGGGCTCCTTCTTCGCCGGGTCGTAGCCGTCGATGTTCGCGTAGAGCGCGAAGAACTGCGCGACGTTTCGCAGCGTGCCGAGGAGCTTCTTCGTCACCTCGGTGACGCCCTCGGGGTCGAAGCGGGTCGGCATCCACGGAGGGCTCACGGAGATCAAGTAGAAGCGGAGGGCGTCGGCCCCGCGTTGGTCCAGGATGGCGTTCGGATCGACCGTGTTCCCGCGCGTCTTGCTCATCTTCTTGCCCTGCTTGTCGAGGATCAGCTCGATCGGGAGCACGTGCTTGTAGGGCGCGCGGCCCGAGACCGCCACCGCGATCGCCATCAGGGTGTAGAACCAGCCCCGCGTCTGGTCCATCCCCTCGGAGATGAAATCGGCCGGGAAGGAGCTCTCGAATTCCTTCTTGTGCTCGAAGGGGTAATGCCACTGCGCGTACGGCATCGAGCCGGAATCGAACCAGACGTCGATCACTTCCGGTACGCGCCGCTGCGACCCGCCGCACTTCTCGCAGGTGAAGACCACCTGGTCCACGAACGGCCGGTGCAGGTCGAGCGGATCGGGTACGCCGTTCCCCTGCCGGAGCTCGGCGATGCTCCCGACACAACGGTCCGCGCCGCACTTCTCGCAGCGCCAGAGGTTGAGGGGCGTTCCCCAGTAGCGGTTTCGCGAGAGGGCCCAATCGACGTTGTTCTCGAGCCAGTTTCCGAATCGATTCGCGCCGATGTCCCCCGGATGCCACTCGACGGTTTTGTGCGCCGCGAGGAGCTGATCGCGGAAGCGCGTCGTCGCGATGTACCAGGTCTTCCACGCGTAGTAGAGAAGGGGCGTGTCGCAGCGCCAGCAGAAGGGATAGCTGTGCGTCGTCATCTCCTCACGGTAGAGCGCGCCGTGGGTTTTGAGCCACTTCCGGATATCGGCCTCGGCGTCCTTCACGAACTTCCCGGCCCACGGCGTGACCTCGGCCGTGAACCTCCCCTGAGGGTCGACCATGTGGTGCTGCGGCAGGTCGAGGCGCTGCCCCAGGACGTAGTCGTCCTCGCCGTACATCACGGCGGTGTGGACGACCCCCGTCCCGTCCTCGGTCGTAACGAAGTCGGCGTCGGTGATGTAGTAGGCCTTCTTGCCGGTCACCTTCTGCAGATCGATGAAATCGAAGAGCGGTCGATAGCCCTTCCCGATCAGCTCCCGCCCCTTGAGCTCGCGCTCGACCACGTGCTCCCCTTCGAGCTGGCTCAGCCGGTCACGGGCGACGTAATAGCGCTCCTCCTTATCGCCCCTCGTCTGGCGGACCCGGACGTAATCGAGGTCCGCGCCGACCGCGAGCGCGACGTTCCCCGGGAGGGTCCAGGGGGTCGTCGTCCACGCGAGCACGAACGCGCCCGGCTCGTCGACGAGCTCGAACTTGACCGTGACGGAGGGCTCGGTCACGTCCTCGTAGCCCAGGCTCACCTCGTGGCTCGAGAGCGGCGTTCCGCAGCGCGGACAGTACGGGACGATCTTGTGGCCCTGATAGAGTAGCCCCTTGTCCCAGATCTGCTTGAGAAGCCACCAGACGCTCTCGATGTACTCGTTCGCGAAGGTGACGTACGGATGATCCATGTCGAGCCAGAATCCGATCCGCTCGGTGTTGCGCCGCCACTCGTTCTCGTACTTGAGGACGCTCGTGCGGCACCGCGCGTTGAACTCGGCGATCCCGAACTTCTCGATCTGGTCCTTGCCGCTGATCTTGAGCTCCCGCTCCACCTCGATCTCGACCGGGAGGCCGTGCGTGTCCCATCCGCCTTTGCGGGGGACGTAGTGGCCGCGCATCGCCTTGTAGCGGCAGACGACGTCCTTGACGGTCCGGGAGATGACGTGGTGGACGCCGGGGAGGCCGTTCGCGGTCGGGGGCCCTTCGTAGAAGATGAACGGCGGAGACCCCTCGCGGCGCTTCAGCCCCTCCTCGAAGGCGCGGATCTCCTTCCATAGCTCGAGGACGGTTCCCTCCGAGGCGGGAAAATCGAGCTTCGTCGAGAAGGGAAGGAACCGGCCGGTCTTCGCGATCATGCGCGGGGGTCCGGCGCGGGAAGCTGGCCGATGAGCTTGGTGACGAGGCGCGTGAGGACCGGCTCCGCCTTCGCGGCGTTGGCCAGAATTCTCGGGATGTCGACCGCCTCGAGGGCGTCCGGGAGACAGAGATCGGTCACCACGGCGAAGGCGACAAGGCGCAGTCCGCCGTGGACGGCCACGATCGCTTCCGGTATCAGGGACATGCTCACGAGGTCGGCGCCCGCCCACCTGAGGAAGCGGTACTCGGCGCGGGTCTCGAGATTCGGCCCGGCCACGCCGGCGAGGACGCCCTCGCGCAGCCGGATCCGCTCCGCCAGCGCCACGTCGCGGGCCAGCGCGATGAGGGAGCGGTCGTACGGCTCCGACATGTCCGGGAACCGGGGTCCGAGCGAATCTTCATTCGGTCCGATGAGCGGGTTGTCGCCCATCAGATTGATATGGTCGACGACGACCGCGATGTCGCCGGCTTCGTAGAGAGGGTTCATCCCTCCCGCCGCGTTCGTCACGATCAGGGTGTGGATGCCGAGCGCCTTGAGAACGCGGACCGGAAACGTCACCTGGCGCATGCTGTAGCCTTCGTAGTAGTGCACGCGGCCGCTCATGATGGCCGCGGCCCTCCCGCCGAGGCTGCCTATGACCAGGTTCCCGGCGTGGCTCTCGACGGACGTGCGCGGGAAGTGCGGGATCAGATCGTAGGGGATGACGGTCGGCTTCTTCGTGGCCGATGCGAACTCGCCCAGTCCCGTGCCCAGGATGATTCCGACCTCGGGCTTGACCGATGTGCGGCCCGCGATGAACGCCCTCGCCTCCTCGATCGTGCGGAGGAGATCCGATGACGAGGCCGTGCCGTCTTTCACGCCTGCGCTTCCAACCTTTGCCACAGATCCTCCTCCCTGATTCCGTCCGCCTCGATCCATTTTCGGCGCGACGCGGCGCCGCCCACGATGCGGAGGGCCCCGGCCCTGAGGCCGAGCCGATCGCGAAGTAGCGCGAGCGTCGCCTCATTCGCGGCCCCGCGGTCCGGCGGGGCGGTCACCCGCACCCGGACGATTCCCTCCGCCCGCGACCCCGCGACCTGGTCCGCGCGTGCTCGAGGCGTGACGTGGACCTGAAATCTCAAGCCCGGCGCCCGTGTGCGCGCCGCGCCGCGCTCATGTGGGCCGCGTGCCCAGAAGCGCCGTCCCGATCCGCACGATCGTGGCGCCTTCCTCGATGGCGATCTCGAAATCGTCCGACATCCCCATCGAGAGCCCGGCCCCCTCTTCCAGGAGTCCCGCTCGCACGGCGCTCTCGCGCAGCTTCGCGAGGGCGCGGAACGCGGCCCTGGCTCCTTCGGCTCCGCCCGTGAGCGGCCCGATCGTCATGAGCCCCGCCGCGCGGAGGGGCGGGAGCTCCTTGAGCCGGCTCAACAGAGCGAGCGCGGCCGAGGGCGCGACCCCGAATTTCTCCACGTCGCCCGAGGTATTCACCTCGACGTAACAGGACGGCGATCTTCCCGCCGCGAGAGCGCGGCGCGCCAGATCCTCGGCCAGCGACGTCGAGTCCACCGAGTGGATCTCGTCGAAGATCTGGACCGCCCGCTTGACCTTGTTGCTTTGAAGATGCCCCACCAGGTGCCAGCGGATGCCCTCACCGACTTCGGCGAGCTTCCCCTCCGCCTCCTGGATGCGGCTCTCTCCGAATTCCCGGAGGCCGAGCGCTTTCGCTTCGCGAATCGTCGCGGTCGGAACGCCCTTGGTGACGGCGAGAAGCCGTACGGATTGGGGAGACCGGCCCATCCGCTCGGCTGCGCGCGCGATCCGATCTCGAACCAGGTCCAGCCGGTCTGAAAGTGAGTTCACGCTTGGCGTTCGGGAGCTAGGAAAAAATTAAGAGCCGGACAGTATAGGCCCCGCGCGCGCCGTGGAACAAGCGGTTTTGGCCGCTCGCGGGCGTACGGGAGGGGTCAGGGCCGAGAGTCGCGGTATGGATCGTCGGTCAGGACGAGCGTCCCGTCGCAACCTTTCTTCCGGCATGGGATGGGCTCCGTGAATTCGGCCGGGGAGGCCTCGGAGCGGGATGCCAGCAGGTGAACCAACGCCTGCACCTGCTGCGGCGTATACATGTAGCCGCAGACTTTGCAGCGATACCAATGCTTCAGGTCCATGGGGCTCTCCCATTGTGTCGAGGAGAGCTCCCCCAGGCGGGAGTTATGGAGAGGCAGATTGTTCGGTGACTCTACGTCTCGACGCGGGCGAACGCGCCGGCCCCCGGACGGGAGCAACTAGAAGGTAGGACGCACGAACGCGGGATGCAAGGGGGAATTTGCCGTGATACGCTCCCCCACATGGCTAAGACACTTCTGCAGTTTGCGCTCGTTGTCGGCACGTTCCTGATTCTGGCCCGCGTCGTTCCCGGCTTCGAGGTGCGCGACTGGGGTGCCGCGGTCATCGCGGCCCTCCTGTTCGGGTTCGTGAATGCGACCCTGGGGCTCATTCTCCGGATCCTGACGTTCCCTTTGATCCTCCTTACCCTGGGCCTCTTCTCCTTTGTGGTGAACGCTCTGATGCTCAAGTTCGTCGCGATCTTGGTGCCGGGCTTCACCATCATCGGCTTCTGGCCCGCGCTCCTCGCGGCGCTGGTCCTCTCCGCGGTCAATATGCTCTTCAAGGCCGCGACCGCGGAGCGCGAGGAGCCGTAGCCGGCCCGTCGCCCGCTCCTCCGCGCAGAACGATCGCTCCATGCTCTCGAGCCGGGTCCCGCGCGACTACACGCCGAACCCGCTCGCGGTCCTTCTGCAAGAAAAGCGCGCGGCCGGGCGACCGATCCTCGACCTCACCGTGACCAACCCGACGTCGGTCGGGCTCCCGACCTTGAGCGTGCGGGCGCTCGCGGCGATCGCCGATCCGGAGGGCGCGAGGTACGAGCCGGATCCCCGCGGACGGCGCGAAGCCCGCGAGGCGATCGCCGCCTACTACGCCGCGCGGGGCACGCCCGCCGGCGGGATCGATCCGGCCAGGATCTTCCTCACCGCGAGCACCAGCGAAGCCTACGCGCATCTCTTTCGACTCCTCTGCGATCCCGAGGACGAGGTCCTCGTGCCGAGACCGAGCTATCCCCTCCTCGCTCCGCTCGCGCGGCTCGAGGGAACGCACCTGCGGCAATACCGCCTTGCGTACGACGGGCGATGGGCGCTCGACCTCGACTCGCTCGAGGCGGCGATCGGACCCAAAACGCGGGCGGTCGTCCTGATCGAGCCGAACAACCCGACCGGGTCGTGCCTCTCGCCCACGGAACGGGCGGCCGTGGAGTCAATCTGCGCCGAGCGGGGTATCACAATCATCTCGGATGAGGTGTTCGGGGATTTTCCCTGGCCCCCACGCCCGGAAGTCCTTCCAAGCTGGAGCGATGAGCGGCGCGTGGCGACCTTCGTCTTGGGCGGAATTTCGAAGCTCTGCGGGCTTCCGCAGATGAAGCTCGGCTGGATCGCCGCGTCCGGTCCGGAGGGGGCCATGCGGGATGCCCTCAGTGGGCTCGAGTGGATCGCCGACCTCTTTCTGTCGGTAGGGACCCCGGTGCAAGTCGCGCTGCCGAGACTCCTCGAGGAACGCGCGGGATTCCAGTCGGCGGTCCGGGAACGGATCGACGCGAACCTCACGATCCTTCGAGGACCCGCGGGGAAGCGCGGCGCGCGATCGCCCGCCGAGGACGATGATCCGCCGTTCTTACTCCTCGAAGGAGAGGGCGGGTGGAGCGCGGTGCTTCGCTTCACGCGGCCCGCGGCCGCCGCGGGGTCGGAGAGCGTCGCCGAGTGGGCACTCCGGAGCCGGGACGTGCTGCTCCATCCCGGTCACTTTTACGATCTGCCTGGAGAGGACGACGTGGTCGTAAGCCTCCTCACCCCGCCGGCCCAGATGGCAGAAGCGGCGCTCCGGATTCGAGATGGCTGGAGGTAGACCCAGGCGGTAGAATCGACAGGAATCATTCCGGTTCCTTCTCGGGGACCGGACCCATCGACCCCGTGGAGACCACCCGATGCGCATCGCCCGCAGTGCCTTCATCTTCTGCTGTTCGTTGCTCTTGACGTCGACGATGGCGTCGCCCGTTTTGGCGGGCCCAGCTCCGGCGAGCCCCGCGCCGAAATCGAGCCCCGCACCGAAGTCGAACCCTGCTCCGATGTCGAAGCGACCCGCTCTCAACGACAATCCCCAGATCCGGCGAAACGACATCGACTCAACCATAGCCTGGACCCAGGCAGCGAAGGAATCGCAGGACCAGGTGAGGAGGGTGCTTGTCAAGGTGCTCCAGGGAACGCCGAAGCCCACCACGCCCTACGAGCTTTCGGCGGACGAGGCGGTCTCGGACGACGTCGGCGCCAAGGCCGGCATGGTCAAAGGCACCCAGCGCTGGGTGCCGATCGCGGCTCGGGCCGATCGGGAGTACCAGGTGGTCGGAGACGAAACGGACGAATCGTCGGTCGAAACGTCGGACGAAGTCGTCTCCAGGGTTTTCGAGATTCAGGTCGCGCTGAACGGCACACTCGGGCTCACGACGGGTCTCGCCACCAAGAGCGACAAGCCCCACATCGTCGAGCTCCAGGGCGCGATGGGCGTGGAGCAGTCCGCGATCCCCGTCGTGGATTCCACCAAGATCGATTCCGGCGATACAGGCCGCGCTCCCGAGCAGCCGATGACGCTCCTCCGGATCTACGTCGTCGATCCAGATCTCGAGACCCAGGTCCGCAAGCTTCACAAGGAGACGGGCGCCTTCCCGGGATTCGGTCCCACGCAGGTGCTCGCGGATCATCCCGACGAGCTCCGCGCGATCGTCATCTCGTATTACGGTCCGAAGAACGACGTGGAAGCGCTCGCGCGAAAGATCGACGTGGCGGCGCTCCGGAGGCTCTTGCCGAGCTGAGGACTCGGGGGCGTACACCAGCTGTATCGCGTTGCATTGCTTCGGGTTCGGCCGGAGACGTCAACGCCCCCTTCACGGGCGGGAGAAAAAGTAGTACAAACGTCGCGTGGCCGGGACGCGCACGCCGGCCTGATTTCTATTCGTAGCCGTCTCCGGGCCCGCCGCGACGGCCCACGCCGGATCTCACCACTTCATTCAAGGGGGTCAGAATGAAATTTCGCTCGATCATTATCGGCATTGGATTCCTGAGCGTATGTACCTGGGCCGCGCTGGCCGCCGACGTCAAGAAGCCAAGCGACGACTGGTCGATGAACGCGACGATCATCGAGGCGTGCTCCTGCCCGATGTTCTGTCAGTGCTACTTCGACACGAAGCCGGCGGCCCACGGAATGGCGATGGAAGGCCACGAAGCCGAGCACTACTGCAAATTCAACAACGCGTTCCAGGTGAACAAGGGCAACTACGGCGCGACGAAGCTCGACGGAGCGAAATTCTGGATCGGCGGAGACCTGGGCGGCGACTTCTCGACTGGCGAGATGAACTGGGCCGTCCTCCATTTCGATCCGTCCGTGACCAAGGAGCAGCGCGACGGGATCGCGGAGATCGTGGGCCACGTCTATCCCGTGAAGTGGAAGGCGTTCGCCGTCGGCGCGGATGCTCCGATGGACTGGAGCTACACGAAGGACTCCGCCACCGCCAAGCTGGACGGCGGGAAGATGGGCGAAGTGATCCTCCATCGGAACCAGGGCATGACCTCCGAGCCGATCGTCATCCAGAACCTCAAGTACTGGGGTGCGCCGCGGAACACCGGCTTCAAGCTCATGCAGAACGAGGTGGAAGCCTACCGGACGGGCGACAAGCCGTTCGAGTACAAGGGGACGAACGGCTTCATGATCACATTCGACATCAACGCGAAGGATATGGCCGCGAAGCCGAAGGGCTGAGCGTCGAGCCGGAAAGGGCACTCACGATGAACAAGGCGGCACTGGACGCATACTGGGATCACTTCCGGACGATCAACGGGATCACGATGCGCGCGATCGCCGCGTTCCCGAAGGACAAGATCGACAGCCGGCCCTGCAAGGACATGCGGACGCCGAAGGAGCTGATCTCGCACATGTACAATTCCATGCGCGCCATCGCGGACGGAGCGGCCAAGGGAGAGATCGAGCTCTCGGAGGAGCTGGACGCGAAGGCGGCGGCGAAGCTGAAGACCCACGACGACCTGACCCAATTCGCCACCGACTCCTGGAAGGCGGCGGACAAGTCGATCCAATCGCTGAGCGACGCGCAGATCTCGGGGCTCGTGAAAACCCCCTGGGGCGTTTCCTTCCCCGGCTTCGTCTGCGCGAACATCATCAACGATGAGCATCTCCACCACCGGGGCCAGCTCTACGCCTATCTGCGCCAGGTGGGCGTGGCTCCGCCCATGATGTGGGATTTCGAGAACAACGCCCCGGAGTTCCAGCCGAAGCAGGCCCAAAAGGTCTGAGCCGGCCGCGGGCGTGACGACAGGGCCCGATCAGGGCCTGAATCAAGCGATGGGGCGGGGACCCAAGGTGCCCGCCCCATTCGCGTTCCTCTGGGCGGCACAATTCCTCTCGCAATTCGGCGATTCGCTCTTCCAGATCGCGTTCGTCTGGCTGATTCTCGACATGACCGGGTCGAAGTCGACGACCGGCCTGGCCGCCACGATCTCCTACCTCCCCGCCCTTCTCTTCGGCCTGGCCGCCGGACTCCTCGTCGACCGATGGAACCGTCGGCTGGTCATGGCCGGAGCCGACGCGGGCCGCGCGCTCCTCCTGGCGCTGGGCGGCATCCTCCTATGGCGGGGGACTCTCACGCCCGCGGCCCTCACCGCGATCGCGTTCGGGATGGCGACGTCGGCGGTCCTCTTCAACCCGGCGCGCGACTCCCTGTTGCCGGAGATCGTGCCGACCGCCGCGCTCACCAGGGCGAATGCCTGGGTTCAGTCGTCGCAGCAGGCGGCGTTTCTCTTCGGGCCCCTCGCCGCCGGGGTGCTGATCCAGCGGGCCGGCGTCAAGTCCACGTTCCCGGCGGGGATGCTGCTCTTCGCGGGCTCCTTTCTCTTCCTGCTCGCGATCAAGCGAGTGGGTCGGGCTCACCGCGCGGGGCGCGAGTCGCTCGCGATCGGCGAGGACTTCCGCCGCGGGCTCCGGGCGATCGCCTCGGATGGGACGCTCGTGCTTCTCTTGGCCCTGACGGCGCTCGACAACATGTTCATCATGGGGCCCGCGATCCTCGGCAACGTGGTCATCGTGCGCGACACACTTCACGGGAGCGCGTCCGATTACGCCCTGGTCGAGGCGATCTACGGCGCGGGGATGATCACTGGGAGCGTCCTCGTCGCCAGGATCGGGAGCCGGGTCCCGAGCGGGTGGCTCGTCCTGATCGGGGTGACGCTCGACGGCATCACCTACGTCCCATTGCTCTGGTGTCGCACGCTGCCCTTTCTTCTGATCGTCTCCCTGTTCCACTCGATGGTGATCCCGTCGATCACGGTCCCGCGCGCCACGATCTTGCAACGGATCGTCCCGCCCGCTCTGGTCGGCCGGGTCTTCGCCCTCCAGAACGTCGTCGTGGTGGGCGTGACGGCGCTCTCCTTCGGCGTGGCCGGGCTGCTTCTCGAGATCCTGAGCGCGCCGGCGCTCTTCGCCATCGGCGGCGCGCTGGGCGCGGCGACGGGATTGGTCGGCGCACTTTCTCCCCGGCTCCGCCGCCTCTAAGCTCCGCCGTTGACCGCGGGGTCCTCCCGCGCCTATTCTTCTGCGTTCATTCCGCGAACTTCACCGGGAGGGATTTCATGTCCCAAGCCCCAGTGAGGCGCCGGCTGCAGGCTCGGCAGAGCAGCTTGATCGACGCAGAGACTCTTCCCGACCTGGCCCGCAGTTACTCCGACGCGAGTGCCCTGCTTGAAATCGCCCGCTCGCTCCTAGGGGCCAGTCGCCCGCCCGAGCTACTCGGGCGCCCCCTGCACGCTTCGCCGGGCCTGACGGGCGCCTGCCACACGGTCGGATACGTCTACGTTCACGCGCGACGGAAGCTCCAGCTGGCCGTCGCCTTCGGCCTGACCCCTCCGGCCAAGAGCGAGCACCTCACGCTTTCGCGGTCGGATTACCAGCTCCTCTCGGAATCGGAGGGAGCCGCGGTCTTCCCGGTGCGGGTCGAGTGCGAGGGCGGGTATGAGCCGCTGCCCAAGGGCACCCTCCGCCGCTGGGCCGAGAGCCTCGAAGCGGCCTTCCTGCTCCCGCTGGTCGTCCATTCCGAGCTGGTCGCGATCGCGGTCGTGGGCCCCCGCATCGGGCGCGAGCCGTACACCGCCGAGACCTTGGAGATCCTCGAGCGCGCCGCGGCGCTGGCGGCGCAAGCCATCTCGTCGGGCGCGGCGCAGTCCGAGAGTCCGTCCGAGCAGCAATACCCGACGGTGCCCGAGATCGACGTACGCGCGCCGTCCCAGGTGCTCCGCCGCCTCCGGGAGCTCCGCTTGAGCCACCCGGTATTGAACCGGATCCTGGGCGAGAGCCCCGCGATGCTTCGCCTCCTCGAGGAGGCGGTCAGCGTCGGGCCGACGCGCTGCCCCGTTCTGATCCAGGGGGAAACCGGCTGCGGCAAGGAGCTCCTGGCGCGAGCCGTCCACGAGATCTCGCCGCGGATCAAGGGCCCATTCGAGGTCGTCGATTGCGGCTCGATCCCCAAGGAGCTGATCGAGAGCGAGCTCTTCGGCCACGAGCGAGGCGCCTTCACGGGGGCCGTGCGCGATCGCCGCGGGATGTTCGAGATGGCCCATCGCGGGACGGTCTTCCTCGATGAGCTGGGCGAGCTTCCCCTTCCCGCCCAGACACGGCTGCTCCGCGTGCTCCAGGAGGGGTACTTCCGGCGCGTCGGTGGCGAGGAGGCGATCCAGGTCGATGTGAGGGTAGTGGCCGCGACGAATCGGGATCTCTGGGACGAGGTCGAGGCGGGGCGCTTCCGCAGGGATCTTTACTACCGTGTGAGCGTCCTCACCCTGCACGTGCCCCCGCTGCGCGAGCGCAAATCCGACATCCCGCTCCTCGCACGCCGATTCGCCCAGACGGCCGCCGAGGAAATGGGCACGCCGGCGCTTCGGATCGACGCGGCACTCGAGGCCCAGCTGCTCGAGCATCACTTTCCGGGGAACATCCGCGAGCTCCAAAATCTGATCACGGCGCTCGCGGTCGGCGGCTCGTCGGGAAACGGCGCCCCCAACCTCGGACGGATGCTCCGCCGGCCCGCGACCCTCGCTCCTGGAACCGAGCCGCCGAAGCGCGGCGATCGGAGCATGGGCAACTGGGTCCTCACCCATCTCCGCCGGCATGGATTCAACGTCGCGGCGGCGGGCCGCATGTTGAAGGTGGCGCAATCGAAGGAAGGGACGCTCGACGCGCCCGTGGCCGATCGGACAACCCTCACCTACTACTTGCAGGGGGAATGTTTGCGGGAATTTTGCGAGGCGGAATTCGACGTGGAGCGCGCCGCGCGCTCACTCGCGGGAGGCCCTTATCTGACCGGCGTCGTCGGGCGCCGGCTGCGATCCCTCCTCAAGGTGCTTGCCTCCTCGGCCGAGGCCGACGGCGGGCTGGTCCAAGCGCGCCGGCTTTGCGAGAAGCGCATGCCGAAGCTCCCTTCCAGCTATCACGCCTATCTCGATCGCGCCCTGCAGAGCTACATCGACCAGCGCTGGAAGCTGGCAGGGTAGCCGGCCGGCTAGCGGCGGCGCACCCCGCGAAGCGCGTCAGGTGTTTCGCACGTAATACTCGTACGCGACGGGGTCGTAGACGAGATCGAGCGTCGGCACGAGCCGCACCTCCCCACCTCCGAACTTCCGCTTGAAGACGCTGATATCCGCCCAGGGGTGGTCGGGCTCCGCCTCCGGCGCGACGCCCCAGAAATCGTACGACTCGTATCCCAGCGCCTTGGCCCGCCGCATGATCTCGAAGTGGAGCAGATAGGGGGCCATGAGGTTGCGGTGCGTCGCGAGCGATCCGCCGAAGAAGTAGGTCGCGCGCGGGCCGAAATAGACGACCAATGCCGCGGCGATGCGCTCTCCTCGATGCTCCGCAAAGAAGATCCCGCCGCGCTGCCGGTCGGTGAGCAGCTCGATCAGGCGCTCAAAGTAATCGTGGGGTTTCGCCCGGAGGCCTTGGCGGTCGGCCATGGCGTCGTAAATGCTCAGAAAATCCGCGAGGCCGTCCCATGAGGTGTCCTCCACCACGCTGACGCCGTGGCGTCGCGCGACGCCGATGTTGTATCTCCCCTTCGGCTTCATCTGGGCCAGGATCGCCGCTTCCGGCGGGCGGAGGTCCACGCAGAGCGTATTTCGCGGCTCCATGTAGCGGTCCTGGAACGATCGGACTTGCTTGAAGCCCTTCATGAATTTCGGGAGGCGCTCCCAGCGGGGCTCGATCCGAAGGTGGCTCACGGGCAGCTCCTCCTGCTGGCGGCGCTGGTCGATCTCAGCGAGGGTGGCGCCCAGGACCTCCTCCGCGGCCCATTCGTCGCCGGGCAGCACCGGTCCCTCGGGGATGTAGTAGAAGCACTGCCCGGCCGGATACCGATAGGACATCACCAAGGCGCCGCCGACGATGAATCCGCGGTTCTTCAGCATGACGCCGAAGTGCCCATAGCCCGCGTCGACCCGGAAATCGGCCCACCACGAGGACTGCATGAACCCGGTCTCCGCGTTCGACTCGAGGAACCTGTCCCATGCCAGCCATCGATCATCGGCCGCAGGCGGCTCCGGCGGCATCGACGGGGCCAGCGGGGCGGTGGAGGCGGATGTGAGCGGGGGGATCGACATCAGAGGGCCGGCAGCTCGGTCTCTTCGACACTGAATTCGACCGTCACCTGGTGGAGGCGGGGCTGAACCTCCATGAATTTGCAGAGGGCCGGGTTGAAATAGTCCCGCAACATCGGGGGACGCGGATGCTTCAGAAAGTGATCCGGATGCCGCTCCAGCTCCGGGGAGCCCACCAGGTCCAGCTCCTCGCGATTTTTCACGTGCTGGATGATGCAGGGCACGTGCCGGAACCCGCGCTTATAGAGCATGTAGGCGCGATGGCTGCCGTTTCGGAGGATCAGGCGCTTCTCCGCGTAGATCGCGTTCAGGAAGTTGGAGCCGAATCCCACCGCGATGCCGACGACCCCAACGAAATTGCCGGGGGGCGGATAGTCGGGGATGTCGCGCGGCTTGAGCGGCATGATGCCGAGGAAGCGAAGGTCATTCGATGGAGAGACGAAGACGTACTTGTCCCGCGGCGCTCGAGACCACTTGACCGGCGGATTGACGCGCTTGCGCGGGAGGCAGAGCTCGAAGATCTGCTCGTTGCTCGGGTCGGAGGGAAGATCCCGTTGCAGCCGGTCGGCATGGGAGATGTCGATGTGCTTCTGATAGACGACGACCCGGTCCAGGTCCACCATGGCGACCTCGGTCGGCACGGTGTTGAATCCGTGGCGAATGAGGGGCTCGCGAAACAGGTTGGCCAGGAGCGGCGAGTATTCGGGACCGAGCTGGACGATCCGCGCGTTGTCCGCGGCGCCGGCCTCGCTCTTCTGCATCCCTCCCACAACGTCGTTGGCGGCGTTCCATTCGTCGATCAGATCCGATTCCCGCTGCGGCTCGGCGGCGTTGTGCCGAACGTGCCGCAGAAACTGCTTCAGGGTGGGCCGACCGATCAGGTAAAGCGCCCGGTTTTCGCTCGGGAACGCGGCGGGCTCGGATTCCACCGGGGATGTCGCGTGCTCCCCGACCCCCCTGGGCGGCGCCAGGGCGCCCGCCTCACGGGGCATGCCGTTCGAGGCGGCCTTCACCATCCGCCTGTTTGACTTCGCCCTTACCACCACGACCATACCTCCACGTTGAGAGTACGGGCCAGCTGCCGCGTCAGCAGGTCGATGACGCTCCGTTTGCCGCACAGGACCTTGGCCTGTCCGGTCATGCCGGGCCGAAGGAATAGCGAACGATTGTCGATGAGGCTCGTGACGATGAAGACCTTGTCCCCGCCCGAATGGGTGACGGGAAGCGGTGAGGCGGCCTCCGTCACGGGAGTCGCGTCCGCCGCCACGGAGATCGACTTCACCCGGCCGTAAAACGTCGTGTTCGGATCGGCACGGGTTCTGAGCTCCACCCGCTGGCCGGCGCGGACTTCGCCGATCGATTTCTCGGGAACACGGATCTGCGCCGCCACGGTCTCGTAGTCGTAGACCTTGGCGATCAGGCCGCCGGTCGAGATGAGCTGCCGCTTCATGGCCTTGAGGTCGCGGGACGGGGTCGCGACGATGCCCGCTACGGGGCTCACGACCTTCAGCTTCGCGTATTGCTGGGATAGGTCGCTCTGCTGGGACTCGAGGCGCTCCAGCCGCGCTCGGGCCGCCTCGATCTCGTCGGGCCGCGTCCCCACCAGCAGGACATTGAGACGGCGCTGTGCCTCGAGCCTTTCACCCTCGGCCTTGGTGACGGCCGCCCTCGCGTCATCAAGCTGGGTTCGCGGCACCGCGCCGAGCTGGAATAGCTGGCTGTCTCGGGCCAATTGCGTGGCGGCATAATCGGCCGCGGCCTCGGTCTTGGCCAGCGTGGCCCGCGCGACCTGGATCTCGGCGTTCGTCGGACCATTCACGAGGCCTTGAACGATCGCGTGGAGCTCCCGAACCTGCGCCTCCGTCGCGTGAAGGTTGGTTTCAAGGTCCACGCTCGACAGCCTCGCGATCGGATCGCCCGCACGCACGCGATCTCCCTCGTCCACGTAGATCTCCTCCACGATCCCCGTGACCGCCGCCCGAATGTCGGCGTTCTCCTGCGGGAGCACGCTCACCGGACCGGACGCCCGAAGCTCCATCCGCCCGAGTAGAAGCACGAGGAGAAGCGCGGCCGCCCCCAGGATCAGGAGACGGCGCCTCGGCGTGCTGGACAAGGCTCCTTTGGAAGAACGATGGGCTCCCCCGTGTCCGTTCGATTCGACGCGAGCGGGGATCGGGGCGCTCTTCGGTTCGACGCGAGCGGGGATCGGAGCGCTCTTCGGTTCGACGCGAGCGGGGATCGGAGCGCTCTTCGATTCGACGCGAGCGGGGATCGCGGCGCCCGCGGAGCTCGGGGCGTCGTCGGGCGGCGAGGAGCCGGGGATATCGTCGTCCGTGTGAGCCGCCCCCGTCCCCATGAGCCGGCGAATCCGTCGACGGAACTTCGCGCCGGCGAGCACTCCGAACATGCCGAGCGCGAGCGGCTGACCGTTGTCGATCAGGAACCCCCCCGTCTTCAACGCCACGAACACCAGGAGCGTCATTGAGTAAACGGTCGCGACCATTCCGTAGATCAGGTACACGCGGCGCTCGTGGGGTGAGGCGGACGACACAGGGGGCTCGCTCCACCCGACAAGCCGCTTGACCAGATCACCGATATGGCGGAATGACTTCTTCCTGAGGTTGGGGATGTCGAGGAAGTCGCTCAGCAAATAGTACCCGTCGAGCTTGATCAGCGGATTGAAGTTGAGGAGGGTCTTCACCCCCGAGACGGCCATGACGATGACCGCCAAGGCGTTGATCCAGGCGTCCCCCGCCGTGACGCGCCAGACCAAGACGGCCAGCGCCCACAGGAACAACTCGAAGTAGGGACCCGCGAACCCGACCCAGAGACGCTTGGAGCGCTCGGGAAAGAGCCAGGCGTCGCTGACGTTGCAATAGAAGGCGGGCTGGAAGTAGACGAACATGAACCCGATCTCGTGGACCTCCCCTCCGAAGTGCCGGCAAGCCATCCCATGCGCGAACTCATGCAACGACACCATGACCAACATGACCACGATGAGCGGACCAAGGGACGAGAGCTGATAGAGCCGCGCGAGATCCTGAACAAACCCGTTCCAATCCGAAGCCAGGGTGACGATGCCCGCGCAAATGACTGCCGCCGACAGCATCACGAACCCCCGCGTGAAGAAGAGCCGCGTCCGCGGCAGAAGCCAATTCATGATTCGCGTGGGATCGTAGAGCGGAAGCCGCGTAAGGAGCGCGTTGCCGTGGAATTTTCCCAGGACAAACGCGGGGCGAGGACGCGACGCCTTTTCGCCCTCCAGGAGGCCACTGCGGTTGAGCCCACCCAGGAAGTGGGTGAGCGTCTCCTGGGACAATTCCGCGCCGAAATGGGACTCGGCGAGACTTCGGACCTCGTCGAGGGATCTCGTGCCGTCGAGTTGCCCCAGAATGAATTGCTCGACCTCGCCGAACCGAAAAAACTGACCGCCGACCGGATCCTTGACGACGACAAAGAGACCGGAATGCGTCCGATGCTGGCTAACGATCAGGTCGCTCCGGAATTTCGGAAGAGTGGAATTCATAGCGCTGTTGGCCAACCGACCGGTACCTCAGTCAGAGGGTATTTCTGCCCCGCCGCTTCCGGTGCGGGATTGAGCTGGGGTTTCACTTGGCACGCGCGGTGCTCCGAGGTCGGGGGGATTGGCCCCGCCTGAAACGCCACCGCTTAGCGCTACATGGACCCGGCACTCATCCCGCACCTTTCGCGCGGGGGTTATCCATGCATGGTAAGTAGTTGCATTCTCACTTCTAGCCGCAGTCGTCGCCCTTAGAGCCTCCGCCCTTCGAGCCACCACCGCCGGAGCCTCCGTTCGAGCCTCCGCTCTTCGAGCCGTGGCCGCCGGACCCTCCGTTCGAGCCGCCGTTCGAGGCATGGCCGCCGGACCCTCCGTTCGAGCCACCGCCCTTCGAGCCGCCGCCGGAGCCGCCGCAGTCACCCTTCGAGCCGCCGCCCTTCGAGCCGCCACCTTCGGCGCTCTTCGAGCCGTGGCCACGGGAGCCTTCGTTGGAGCCTCCGCCCTTCGAGCCTCCGCCCTTCGAGCCGCCACCTTCGGCGCTCTTCGAGCCGTGGCCATGGGAGCCTTCGTTGGAGCCTCCGCCCTTCGAGCCTCCGCCCTTGGAGCCTTCGTGCCCCTTCGAGCCTCCGCCCTTGGA
>Ga0066709_100000490_pt1 | contig 21472 bp, 17 predicted proteins | sample GraSoiAngelo_158_FD_79665 | JGI IMG/M metagenome (GOLD analysis project Ga0066709, IMG submission 79665) | Grasslands soil microbial communities from the Angelo Coastal Reserve, California, USA - 14_1009_16_30cm | ecosystem: Environmental > Terrestrial > Soil > Grasslands | place: USA...
GCGTCGCAGCAGATCTGGACGAAGCGTTTCGTTCCGGGGAGCGGGTGGACGCCGGACGAGCTGCTGGTGTTCAGCACGGCCGCGGCGGCGCAGCCGTCGTTGACGTCGGACTACGAGGGTCATCTGCATTTGGTATGGCGGGACAGCCGGGACGGGGACAACGAGATCTACTACAAGGAGTATCGTCCGGGCACGGGGTGGGACGCAGCGGATACGCGGCTGACGGTGAACGCGGCGACGCAAAGCGAGCCGAACGTGGATGCCGACCCTCAGAGCAACGTCTATGTCGTATGGACGGACCAGCGAAACGGGGCTGCGAATCCGGATATTTTCTACAAGGAGCGGAAGGGCGCTGCGTGGCAGGCGGAGGTGGCGCTCGTTTCGTCCGCGAGCGACACGACCAATTCGGTGCAGCAGTTCCCGGCGATTGCCCACGACGGCCAGGCGACGACCTATGTGGCCTGGACGGATCACCGCCTCCCGGCATCCTCGGGCAAGAATCGAGAGGTTTTTTACAAGGTGGGGACCGGCTTCGTGACGGGGGTGGAGACGGAATCGGCTCCGCCGCTGGCCCGGCTCCTGCGCAATTACCCGAACCCGTTCAATCCGGCGACGAAGATCGTGTTCCGGCTGGAACGGGACGCTCAGGCGACGCTGCGGGTCTTCGACGTCCACGGGCGCCTTGTGCGGACGCTTGTGGACTCGTATTTGGCGGCCGGCCCGCGGACGGTGGAGTGGGACGGTCGGGACGACCGGGGCCATCCCCTAGCGTCAGGGACCTACTACATGAGGCTCCAGGGCGGCGGGACGTACGTCTCACGAGCCGTCAGCCTCCTGAAGTAGCGCGGTTTGCAGGGCTTCTTGGCGGTCGCGGAGGACGCACAATTTGGCCCAGGACAATGCCCGTTGACCCTCGCAACTGAAAGTGCTATAATCTTCCCAGTTCGCAGGCGCGTACCGCGAAGCGGGCGTTGTCTTCGAGGCGGGGGCGTGTCGGCCACACTGGCCGCCAGGATCTCGCCTCGATTCATTTCCGTATAGAGGCCGAGGCGCGCTCCATCCGAGTCCTCACGCAACCTCAGGGTCTACAACCAAGCGAGGTTCCCCCGGTGTTCCGTCCCAATTCGGTGTCCGCGTCACGCCGCTTCGCCTCCGCTCTGCTCCTGACAGCTCTCGTCGCCCTCGTCGTCGCTTCCCCCGCATTGGCGGGGGGGAAGACGGACAGGAGGGACATGTACGACGTCTTCTCCGTGGGCCCGCGGCCCTCGCAGACCCCGGCAGTCTCCGAGACGACGATCAAGCACAAGGCCTACTTCACGGACCTCGAGGGGAGCAACGCCGGTTGGGGTTCCATCGATTATCGCCTGGGCCAACCCAACGCGTGGCATCGGGTCACGGGAATCGAATCGTGCGTCGGGAACGCGTGGTGGTGCGGCGTGACGGGGCTCACGTACGGGGACGGCTACGACAACAATTGGGTGCAGACACTGAAAACTGCCACCCCGATCAATCTCGCCAGCTCGTCCGGAAACGTCCTGACATTCAAGCACCGCTGCATGACGGAGGACGGGTACGATTTCGCCTGGGTTCTGATCCATGACGGCTCGACGGCCTCGACCTGGGACACACTCGCCCAGTACTCGGGATTTCTCGGCACAAGCTGCATCAACGCGTCGCTCCCGATCCCGGATACCTGGACGACGAGACAACAGCCGATTCAGCTCATGTTCCTGTTCGGTTCGGATTTCAGCTACTCCCGGGCCGACTCCAACAATACCTTCACCGGCTGGTCGATCGACGACGTGAAGATCACGGCCACCGGCGGCGCCGTGAAGTTCTTCGACGACATGGAGGCCGGCGGCTCGAACTGGGTCGCCAGCTCGCCCGACCCCGGGCCGATGTGGCACATTGAAAATTCGCCCGGGACTTCGGTGCCGGCGTCCTGCTTCTTCCTCAGCACGAACGTATGGGTTCCATTCCAAGGGTTCGGGTTCGGCCAGGTGCCGGATTTCGTGGATGCGATGCTCACGTCGCCTCCCGTCGACATCACCGGGATCTTTGTGGGCGCGAACACGTCGTTGCGATTGCAGTTCGACAACTGGATCAACCTTCCCTCTGAAAACAACGTGGTCTGGTCCCTCTGGATCCAAGGCTCGAATGACGGCGCTACGTGGACGCCGTGGCACAATGCGCTCTATCCGATCACGTTCACGGGGACAGTCGCGCAGTGCGTGGAGGGGAGCTACATCGAATTCAACCCCTACAACACGCCGCGGACGGGGGTCCAGCCGGGGACCCGATTCGTCCGCCTCGGATTCCGCATCCGCGATGAGAAGCCGACAGACATAGACGCGAGCATTCTTCGATTGGGGAACCGGACCGAAGGAATTTACTTCGACAATATCGGGGTCTACTCGATTTACACGATCACCGGGGTGGAACCGGTAGACGGGGTCCCGGTGAGCACCCGCGCGTCGATCCAGAGGGTCTATCCGAACCCGTTCAACCCGGCCACGACGATCGAGTTCTCGGTGCCCAAGGCGGGAGCGACCACGGTGCGGATCTTCGACCTACAAGGGAAGGCCTTGGCGACGCTCGCGAACAGCAGCATGTCGGCGGGCGTCTATCGGGTTCGTTGGAACGGCAAGACCGAAGACGGTCGCGATCTCTCCTCCGGAGTCTATTTCGTCAGCGTGGAGAACGCGGGCAGCCATAGCCGCGGATCCGCGCGAATCATCATGATGAAGTAGTCGGCCACCGTCGACGAGGGTCCAAATCCGCTGTGGTACATTGCGCGGGTGGATCTCTATCGGGACGGCGGCAAGCGAGTCCTCGACCTCCTTCTCGCATCGATCGCGCTCCTCTTCGCCCTCCCCGTGATCGCGCTCGCGGCCGCCGCGATTCGATTGGATTCGGAGGGGCCGGTATTCCACCGCGCCACCCGCGTCGGCCGTGGCGGGAAAAAATTCACGTTCCTCAAGCTCCGCTCCATGCAGATCGGCGCCGAGGAGCTCCGGGGTCTCCTGCTTCATCTGAACCAGGCGCAGGGAGCTGCCTTCAAGCTGCACAACGATCCTCGGGTCACGCGGGTCGGCCGCTTTCTCCGTAAGACCAGCCTCGACGAGCTCCCTCAGCTCTGGCACGTCCTCGAAGGACACATGAGCCTTGTCGGTCCGCGCCCCCCTTTTCCCGAAGAGGTGGAGAAGTACGAGCCGTGGATGCTGAAGCGCCTCTCGGTGCGCCCGGGCCTCACCTGCCTCTGGCAGATTCAGGGACGGAGCGACCTCCCGTTCGAGGAGTGGATGCGCCTCGACATCGAGTACGTGGATCGGTGCTCTCTCGCTCTCGATCTTCGAATTCTCGCCCTGACGATCCCGGCGGTGCTCTCCGCGCGAGGCGCCTACTGATCGCGGCGGCCGAGGTTCCCGTTGCCGCCCCGCGCGCCGTGTGGTACCGGTTGTAGCCCATGCGCTTCCACCCAGTGATCCTCGCGGGGGGAAGGGGAGAGCGCTTCTGGCCTCTCTCGCGCCGCGCCCGCCCGAAGCAGCTCCTCCCGCTCCTGTCGGATCGGCCGATGGTCGCCGATACGCTCGAGCGGCTGCGCGGCCTCGCGAGCCCGAAGGACGCGTGGATCATCACCTCCCGCGAACTTCGCACCGCGGTCCGCGTCGCCGTGCCGTCGGTGCCGCGCGAGCGGGTCATCGGGGAGCCGGTGGGGAAAAACACGGCCCCGGCCGTCGCGCTCGCGGCCTGGTGGCTCCGCGGCATGGGTGCCGATGCTGTGGCAGTGATTCTGCCGTCCGATCATCGGGTCGAGCCCGCGTCGCGGTTTCGCGAGGACCTGGCCGCGGCGGGGAGGGTCGCGCTCGAGCGCCGCGCGATCGTGGTGCTTGGCATCCCGCCGACCCGCCCGGACACGGGCTACGGATACATCGAGGCGGGAGATCCTGTCGCGGCGGGGTCCGAGTTCCGCGGAGTGGTCGCCTTCCGCGAGAAGCCCGACGCGGAAACGGCGGTTCGATACGTCGAGGACGGGCGGCACCTCTGGAACGCGGGAATCTTCGTGTTCGCGCCCGAGGTCATGCTCGAGGAGATCCGGACTCATGCGCCCGACATCGCGGCGCTGCTTTCGGATCTCCCCGAGCGTCCCGGCCGCGGAACCGACGCCGCCCTGGAGCGGTATTACGCGGCGGCCCCTTGGATCTCGATCGACTACGCCGTGATGGAGCGCACGCGGCGCGCCGTCGTGGCGCGCGCGGGCTTCGCGTGGGATGATCTGGGCTCCTGGGCGGCCCTGGAATCGCAGGGCGCCAAGGACGCGCACGGGAACGTCGTCCACGGACGGGCTCTGCTCGAGGACTCGAGCGGCGTCATCGCGTATTCGGACGGCGGGCTCGTCGCGGGCATCGGGGTGAAGGATCTGGTCATCGTCCATACCGGCGATGTGACGCTTGTCTGTCCTCGCGACCGGGCACAGGAGGTGCGCGCACTCGTGGAACGGATCAAGAAGGAGAAGGATGCCGACGCGCTCCTCTAGGCTCTTCTCCGTCCTCTTCGCCGTGGTCGTGGGATGTGCCCGCACGTCGGCCGCCCCGCCGACCGCGCAGAGCCCCGCGCCGGTCTCCAGAGGATCCGGAGTGTATGGCGGGGTGGCCCCCCGCGCTCCCGCCGCGAGCGCCACTATCCCGTCGTCCATCGCACTTGATCCCACCGAGGCAATCACCCCCCGTGAGCTCGCCTCGATTCCGGATCCGATCGTGGGGGAGGCCGCGCCCGCTCGGGGAGCGCCGGACAAAGCGGCCGCGATCGAGAAGATCGCCGCGGCCGACTCGGAGATCGCGCAGGCACGTTCGGCGGCGCCCTACGCCGCGGACACGCGCGCCGAGCACCCACGAGGCGCCGCAAGCGGTGACGAGCGGCGAGGGGTCTGGCGCGTGCAGGTGTTCGCGTCGCCCGACCTCACGCAGGCGGATCGGATCGCGAAGGAGGCCTCGCTTCGCTTCGGAGAGCCGTCCGTGATCGAGTTCGAGGACTCGCTCTACAAGGTGCGTCTCGGCGCATTCGCGACCGAGGCGCTGGCGCAGTCGCTCCGCGAGCGCGCGGTTCGTGGGGGCTTTCCAGGGGCATTTCGTATGTGGAATACCGAGTCTGCTACTTCATCGTCCAAATGAAGTTACGCAACTTGCTTAAAGTCACTTCGAATTGACCGCCGCCTGATGGCCCAGCGCTATCGCGCCGCGATCCTGAGCGCGGAGTCGGTACCTTTCGCGAAGGTTGGCGGTCTGGGCGACGTCGTCGGCGCTCTGAGCCGCGCCATCGCGGACTTAGGCTGCTCCGTCGCGGTGTTCCTCCCGCGCTACGCCGACATGCAGCTGCCGCCGGACTGCGAGCTCGAGCTGGTGGCGAAGATCGACGTGAGGGTCGGCCCGGACGACCAGCCCGGCCTGATCTACCGTCTGCGGCACCCCGCGCACCCGCCGCACTACCATCACTTCTTTATCGGGAACGAAACGTATTTCGGCCGGCCGGGGATCTACAACGATCCCGCGACCGGAGAGCCGTTCCGCGACAACGCCGAGCGGTTCGTTTTCTTCTCACGCGCGTGCCTCGAGGCGATGCGGGCCACCGCCTTCGTCCCCGACGTGATCCACGCGAACGACCACCAGACCGCGCTCGTTCCCGCCTATCTGAAAACCCTCTATGCCGAGGACGCGTTCTTCCAGATGACCGCGAACATTCTCTCCATCCACAACCTGGGGTACCAGGGCGTCTATCCGCCGGAGACGATGGCGATCGCCGGCTTCCCGGATCGATACTTCTATCCCCTCTCGCCCTTCGAGTTCTGGGGAAACATGAATTTTCTCAAGGCGGGAATCCAATTCGCGGACCGGCTGACGACGGTCAGCGAGCGCTACGCCGAGGAGATCCAGTCGGGGGAGGAGTTCGGCTTCGGTCTCCAGGGCGTCCTGAACGCACGGCGCGCGGATCTCACGGGGATTTTGAACGGCATCGACGTCAACGTCTGGAATCCGAGGACCGACCGCTCGATCGCCGCCCGGTTCGACGCGGAGTCCCTCGAGGGGAAGGCCACGTGCAAGGCGGCGCTCCTCGAGGAGACGGGACTTCCCTCGAAGCCGGACCAGCCGCTTGTCGGGATGATCTCGCGGCTGGTCGACCAGAAGGGCTTCGATCTCATCGAGGCGGCGGTGGGGCAGCTCCTCGCGCTCCCGGCGCGCTGGGTCGTGCTGGGAAGCGGCGCGGCGCGGTACGAGGGATTTCTTCGGGCGACGGCGAAGGAGCATCCCGATCGCTTCGCCTATCGGTCGGGGTACGACGATCCGCTGGCGCACCGGATCGAGGCGGGGGCCGACTTCTTCCTCATGCCCTCCCGATACGAGCCAAGCGGCCTCAATCAAATGATGAGCATGCGGTACGGGACGATCCCCGTGGTCCGCGAGACCGGCGGGCTCGCCGACACCGTCACGCCCTTCGGTCCGGGCGATCGGTCGGGGGGAACGGGGATTCTCTTCGGCCCGTACTTGAGCGACGCGCTCGTCGCCGCGGTGCGCGAGGCCGTGCGCCTCTATGGCGAGCCGGCGAATCTGCTGCGCGCCAGGCGGAATGGAATGGCGCTCGATTTCTCATGGGCGAGCTCCGCGCGAAAATACATCCAACTCTACCGTCAGGCGAATTCCGCGCGGCGGATGGGATCGGGCTTCAATCGGTGGCTCGAAACGGTCGAGCGGGGCGAGTTCCCGGGCCCTCAACAACCGTCGCGGGGCTGGGAGCCGCCCGGGTAGCGGATCGCGGCGCATTGCCGCCGCTCTCTTGACGGCCCCTCCGGCGCGGGGCTAGAATGGCCGTCGCTGCGGTCGCATCGGAGCGAGCGGAAGTAGCTCAGCCCGGTAGAGCCCCACCTTGCCAAGGTGGTTGTCGCGGGTTCAAATCCCGTCTTCCGCTCCAGTTTTTTTTCCCGACACCCACAGATTTCTCCTCTAGATTCTTGCTCCTTCCCAGCACGCGTGGTAGTAATTCAACCCGGTGCCGACGAACTGGGATCGGCACGACGCTCACGAAAGGAGAGGTGCATGCCAGCTAAGAAGCGCGCACGCAAACCCGCGAAGAGGAAAGTCGCCTCCAAAAAGCGGAAGCCGAACGCCGCATTCATGAAGCCGCTCATGCCGTCCGAGGCCCTCTCTGAGGTGATCGGCGCGAGGGCGCTGCCGCGGACCGAGGTCACGAAGAAGCTCTGGGCGTACATCAAGAAGAACAAGCTCCAGGACAAGGTCAAGCGCACGATGATCAACGCGGACGACAAGCTCCGCGTCATATTCGGGGGCAAGCGCCAGGTCAGCATGTTCGAGATGACGAAGCACGTCTCGAAGCACCTGAAGTAAACGCGCCGTCTCCGTCCGGCCGTAAGGCGTCCCGCCGCGCTCCGCGCGACGGGACGTTGCTTTATCTGGCCCGAGCGGCGCTTCCTGAGGGGGTGCAGTGGGCCGCCGCGGCCCCGAGAGGCGTTCAATCCCTGCTATCCGGGCCCTGACATGGGGTGGGCGGAATCAGGGGCTTGGGCGGCCCGCCAAGAGCTACCGAGGTCCTTGGGCGGGTCCGGCGTTCCCTGACCGCGACACCCTCCTGACGTAGCGAACCAAAGCGCCCAGGGCAAACGCGGCACCCACCACCGCCGTCCACGGCACGAACCACTCCGGGCCGCTCAGCCCGGCCAGGGAGCCCGCGGCGGCGATTGTCAGCGCCAGCTCGCCGACCAACAGCGCCCCCCACGCGAGGACGGTCCCAGGCGCCCATCCCGCGCGCTGCCAGAGTCCGATCAACGCGGGCGGGATGCTGATCGGAAGGCCGCTCAGAACCAAGACCGCGAGCCACTCGAACCATGTCTTGGGCCCCGTGCCGGCGATCAGGCGCGGAACGATCGCCGCCCAGCAGGAGATCCCCACGAAGAGCGACGCGAGGATCAAGAGGCTGAGCAGGACGATTCCGCGAGGCTGCCTCACGTCACTTCGCGCGCGCCTTTGCCTGGAGGTGTTCCTCGGTGAGCCAGGGAGCGACGCGGCGGAGCTTCTCCACGAGCAGGGTCCGCTCCTCCCTGCGCGACTTCTCGTATCGTTGCTGGAGCCGTTTCAGCGTCTTGGCGCGCTTGCGCCGCCTCTGGAGCCACGAGCGTCTGTGATCTCTTGCCATGTGCCGTCTCCTTACGTGGCGAGCGGTGGTCGCTCGCGGTGGTGGTTCGTGCGCGTCTGATAGGCCTCGCCGAGGTCCAGTAAGAGTCCTTCCTCGAACGGCGACCCCATGATTTGAAACCCTGCCGGCATGTGTCCTTTGCCGAAACCGCACGGGAGCGCGATCGCCGGAAGGCCGCAGGCGTTCCCGACAGCCCCGACGGGATCGGCGTAGGGAAGCGTCTTGGTGAGATCCTCGTCGACGCGCGGCGCGACCGAGAGGAAGTTCGGCGTCACGATCACGTCGTACTTTGCGTAGAACTCGGCCATCAGTCGCTGGAGCTCCGTCCGCATCCGCGACGCCTTCACGTAGTCGGCTCCGGTCAGAGAGCGGGTGACGTCGTTCTGGTAGGGGGCATAGGCATCGCGGAGCGTCCAGACCGAGCCGTCGCTGAAAAAGTTCTCGAAGGTCGAGAGCGCTTCCGCGTAGAGGATCGTGGTGGCCACCTCGCTGGCCGGGAATTCCGGCAGGGCCGCTTCCTCGATTTGGAGGCCCATCGCCTCGAGGTCGCGGACCGCCCCGTCGAAGGCATCCTTCACCTCGGGCTCGGCGCCTTTCGTTTTCGCGAAATCGATCGGGATCAGAGCGGCCCGGATGCGGCTGAAATCGGGCCTCTCCCGACCGAGCCGCACCGGCTCCGTCGACGCGCTGGGATCGTCCGGGTCGGCCCCCGCGATGGCCTGGAGAATCGTCCGGCAGTCGGACGCCGAGCGCGCGATCGGCCCGATCTTGTCGAGCGACCACGATCCGACCATGCCGCCCGCGCGGCTCACCCGTCCGTACGTGGGACGGAGACCCGTGACGCCACAGAACGCGGAGGGGCAGAGGATCGAGCCCCACGTCTCGGTCCCGATCGCGAAGCCCGTGAGGCCGGCCGATACGGCGGCTCCGGAGCCGCTCGAGGATCCGCCCGTCCAGCGGTCGGGGTTCCACGGGTTTCGCCCCGGCCCTTGGAGCGAAGCGTCCGCGTACCGGTATCCGAGGCAGCCCGCGAACTCCACCATCGCGAGCTTGCCGAGGAGGATGGCGCCCGCGTCCCGGAGCTTCCGGACCACCGTCGCGTCCCGATCGAACATCTGGTCGCGGGTCGGCGTCGCGCCCCAGGTCGTCCGGATCCCCGCGGTCGCGAGGAGATCCTTCGCGCCGTACGGCACGCCGTGGAGCGGTCCGCGGATCCGGCCGCTTCCGATCTCCCGCTCGGCTTCGCGGGCCTGCGTCAAGGCTACCTCCGGCGTCACCGTGGCGAACGCGTTGAGCTTGGGACCGAATCGTTGGATCCGGTCGAGGTAGGCCTCCGTCAATTCGACGGGGGAGAGACGCCTCGAGTGCACCCGCTCGCCCAGCTCCGTGGCCGAGAGATAGAGCACGTCTTCGCCGATCCCGCTCACCGTTCCCTCCTCACGGCCCGGACGGCATGGAAGATCGATGCGGGCGGGCTCCCGGCCGGGAGCTTGAACGCGCGGACCACTTTCACCATGTCCGCGACCGACTTCTTCTGTACCTCGAGCTCCTTCCGGATGGCGGCGGTGAGGGGTCGATGCGCCGGTCCCGTGTCGGGATGCACCGCCGCGCGCGGTTTCGCGGCGCGGGCCGCGCCGAGCGGGGCAGCCGCGGCGGCCGCCGCTCCAGCGGCGAGTAGCCGAACGAATCGACGACGGTCCATTCTGCTCAGCACGTCCATGCTCCAACCTCCTCTGGGTGCGTGGGGACGTGGAACGTAGCACCTTGACCCCGGGGCCGCTAGGGCGAGGCGAGAAGGGCTTCGCCCGCGCGTCCCGCCCGATTATCATCGCGGCGTGAGCACCAATTCCGGGGTCCGGGGGTAGTGAGCGGAACGCGCGTGGCGATCGTCGGCGGGGGAGTGATCGGGCTCTCCTGCGCCTACTACCTCCTCGAGCGTGGCCATCGGGTCACCGTGATCGAGCGGGGAGCCCAGGGCCATGACTGCTGCTCCCTGGGCAACGCGGGATATATCTCGCCCAGTCATTTTCTGCCGCTTGCGGCTCCGGGGATCATGGGTCAGGCGATCCGCTGGATGGGGAATCCCGAGAGCCCGTTCTACGTCCCGCCCCGTCTCGATCCCGGGCTGATCTCCTTCGGCTGGCGATTCTGGCGGGCTTCGACTCCGAAACGCGCCCACGGGGCCGGCCCGCTCTTGCGCGATCTGAACCTCGCGAGCCGGGCGCTCTTTGTCGATCTCGCCGGGCGCACCCAGAACGAATTCGAGCTTGTCCAGGGGGGACTCCTGACGCTCTTCCAGACGGAGCGTGCCTTTGGCGAGGAGGCGCGGCACGCCGAGCGGGCGCGGCGGCTGGGGATGCCGGCCGAGGTGATGGATCCGGCCGGCGTGGCGGCACTCGAGCCCGAACTCACGCTGAACGCGATCGGGGGCGTCTACTATCGCCTCGACTCCCACGTCACGCCGGAGCGGTTCCACGCCGCGCTCTCGCGCCTTGTACGCGAGCGCGGCGGGACGTTCGAGTGGGGCGCCGAGCTCCGCGATTGGAAGCGGCACGGCCGCGTCGTGCGCGCCGCGGTGACGTCGCGGGGAGAAATCGAGGCCGATGAATTCCTCGTCGCTGCCGGGTCGTGGTCGTCCCGGCTGGTCCGCTCCCTCGGGCTCAAGCCGCCGCTCCAGCCGGGGAAGGGTTACAGCCTGACGTTGAGCTCTCCACCAGAGCGCCCGCGCCGCGCGGTGCTGCTGCAAGAGAGCCGCGTCGCTCTCACGCCCATGGGCCGCGCGCTCCGCGTCGGCGGCACGCTGGAGCTGGGCGCGTTCGACGGCCGGATCAGCCCGCCGCGGGTGCGGGGGATTCTGCGCTCACTCTCGCGGCATCTCCCGGCGTTCCAGCCCGAGAATTTCAACGGCACGAACGCTTGGTGCGGGCACCGTCCCTGCACGCCGGACGGGCTCCCCTACGTCGGGCGCTTCGAGCGGTTCGAGAACCTGTCCGTCGCGACCGGGCACGCCATGATGGGGCTGAGCATGGCCCCCATCACCGGGAAGCTGATGGCCGAGCTGCTCTCGGGGGAGCCGCCCTCGATCGACATCTCGGCGCTCCGCCCGGACCGTTACCGCTGATGCCGCGTCGCCTGGCGAGACGCCCAGCGGCGCCGGGCCGCGCCGCGCCGGGCCGCGCCGCGCCGGGGCCACCCGCACCGCCCTGGGCGCTCATCGCGCCAGCGGTCCTCGCGTTGATCCTCGTCCTGCCCACGTTCTCGTTCACGTACCTCTTCGATGACTATGATTTTTTGGGGAGGGCGCAGAGCTTTCAGCTGAGCCAGCTGACCCCGGACCCGGGCACGCTCTTTTACCGGCCGCTCTCTCGCGAGATCTACTTTCGCGTCCTCTACCTGCTCGACCCGAACCAGCCCCTCTGGGGCCACTTGGCGAACGCGATTCTCCTGGTCGCGGCGATCCTCCTCTTGAGCTCCATCACGAGAAAGCTCGCGGGCCCACGCGCTGGGTACGTCGCGGGGACCTCCTTCGCCGCCCTGGGCGCCATCCCGATCCTTGTCGGCTGGGCGAGCGGCAGCCAGGATCTCCTGGCCATCGTCTTCGTCCTGGCGGCTCTCGCAGCGCAGCTCTCGAACCGGCCGGTCGTGGCGATGATTGGAATGGCCTGCGCGCTCCTCTCCAAGGAGACCGCGGTCGCGTTCGTTCCCGCGATCGCGCTCGCGCGCTGGGTCGTGGGCGAGCGGCCCTACAAGCTCGGTACAAGCCTCATCGGATTCGGCCTGCTGGTCGCAGCGTGGGGCGCGGCTCACCCCGGGATCCGGCTCCTCCTGTCGACCGGCATGGAGAGCGGGGGCCCGAGCGCGGCGTACTTGACGTGGAGCGGGGCAGACCGCTGGGCCTCGCTCGTCAAGGGCCTCGCCACGCTCGGGAACCTGCCGATCAGCGGGCCGGGCACGCCCTGGCCCGGCGAGCGGAACCCAACGCTCGCCGTCGCGGCCGCGGTCGTCCTGTTCGGGTTCTGGACGACGTGGCGCTTTCGCGCCGGATCGTTCGACAGGGGAACCGCGCAGGGTGGGATCGCTCCGGCGCCGCGCCTCGTCGCCCTTTCGCTATTCCTCGCGATCCCGCCGCTTCTGCTGGTCAGCTTCCTCGTGCGCTACTGGCAGCCCTACTACCTCTCCCTGGCCGCGATCGGTACGTCGATGCTTTTGGGGATCGGGCTCGCGCGCCTCCCGGCGCTTGTGGCGGCCGCGCTCGCCCTGGGATTTCTCGCGTTGGGGATCTGGTGCCGGGGGATGGATCTCGGGCCGGGGGTTCCGACCGAGCGCACCGTGCGGCCTCCGATGGAGCGGCTCCGTCGTGCGGAGGCCGAATTCCGAAAGCGCTTCCCGCGGATCGACTCGCCCGCTCACGTCTACGTCTCCGTCTACGCGCCGGAGGACAAAGCCGTCTCGATGCACTTGTTCCGATTCCAGGTGCTCCGGATCTGGTACCGGAACCACTCCGTCGACACGATGCACCCGGAGTGGCGCCGTCCGGATCCGCCCGAGGAGCGGCTGGCCTGGGTTGCGCCGGACATGAGCGTCCATGAGATCGATCCCAGGACGCTCGAGACGCGGCCTGCCCTCGCCGATTCCAGCTCGTACGAGTACGGCGCCACACTGCGCGCGTACGCCCAGGGGCTCGCCGCGTCGGGGCACACCGACCGCGCCGTGGAGATTCTTCTCCGGATGCCCGCTCCCGATCCGCTCGTGGCGGCGGTTCACCGCCGGCTCGCCGCGGCCCTTCTCCTCGCGGATGGAAGAGAGGCCGAGGCGGCGAAGCTCCTCCGAGCCACCCCACCGCTCGATCGAGAGGATGCCCTCGACGTGGCGGGGATGTTCCTTTCGAACCCGGCGCGGAGGGACATCGACGCTCCCGTTCTCGCCGCGCTGGGCCTCGCACCCGCGGACACTGCGGCCGTGCGCGGCGTGATGAGAAAGGTCGCGTTGACCGGCCGGCGGGAGGCGACGATCCGCTTCGCCCACCGCCTGCTCGCGATGACGCCGGGGGATTGGGAGGCGGAGGCGCTCCTCCGCTGGCTGCGGCAGGGGGCGGAGTCGAAGCGCGTGACGGTCCCCGTGGTCGCGGATTCCCTCTGGTGACCCGATGACCTTCGGCCGCGCGATGCTCGATCAATGGCTCCTGGATCCCGACGTCATCTACCTGAATCACGGCACGGTGGGCGCGACGCCCAGGCGCGTGCTCGCGAAGCAGCAGGCCATCCGCGACGAGATCGAGCGTCGGCCCTCGCAATTTCTCCTTCGGGAGCTGACGGGCGTCGCGCCCGTTGGGATGCCCCGGAGCGAGCCGCCTCTGCTCCGGGCGGCCGCGGCCGAGGTGGCGCCCTTCGTGGGCGCGAAGGGCGAGGACTTCATGTTCGTGGAGAACGCGACGACCGGGGTCAACGCGGTGCTCCGCTCGCTTGATCTGCGTGAAGGCGACGAGGTGTTGATCACCGACCACGTCTACGGCGCGGTCGCGAAGATCGCCGCGTTCGTCACCCGACCGCGTGGCGCGCGGGTCCGATCGATCGAGCTGCCCTACCCGGTCCCGGGCCCCGACGCCGTCGTCGCGGCCGTCCTCGCCGCGATCGGTCCACGGACGCGGGTCCTCATCGTCGAGCACGTCACGTCGGAGAGCGCGCTCGTGCTCCCGGTGCGGGAGATCGCGTCGGGCTGCCGCGCGAAGGGAGTTCGGGTCCTCGTGGACGGCGCGCACGCGCCCGGCGCTCTGCCGCTCGACGTTTCCTCACTCGGGGTCGACTGGTACTCGGCCAACCTCCACAAGTGGGCCTTCACGCCCCGCGCGTCGGGATTTCTGTGGGTCGCGCCGGAACGGCGCGAGGGGCTCCATCCGACCGTGATCTCGTGGGGACTGGGTCAAGGGTTGAGCGCCGAATTCGATCTGACGGGGACGCGCGATCCGTCGCCGTTTCTCGCGGCTCCCGAGGCGATCGCGTTCTTCCGGAGCCTGGGCGTCGAGGCGGTGCGCGCGTACAACCACGGCCTGGCGTGGGAAGCGGCGCGGCACCTGAGCCGCCGGTGGGGAACGAAGCTGGGGATGGAGGAGCAGATGGTCGGCACCATGGCGACGGTCCAGCTTCCGGATCGCATGGGCTCGACGCCGGAGGACGCCGCGCGCCTCAGGGACGCGCTCCTCTTCGAGGACCGGATCGAGATCCAGCTACACGCCTGGCGCGATCGCCTCTGGGTGCGGGTGTCCGCGCAGGTTTACAACGACGTGAGGGACATCGAGCGGCTGGCCGCCGCCGTCGAGGCTCGCTAGCCGCCCCACGCCCGGCCGGGCGGGGGAGCGATCCGCTCCCCGCGCGTCCGAAACCGCTCGCTCTGTACTATTTCGTATGCCAGGGGAAAACCGAGAGGCCCACGCCCGCCAGCACCCGGTTCGCGCTCGCGTTGAATTCCCCGTCCGCGTTGCTCTCGTGCTGGTACCCCAAGCTCATGTTCACCGAGGCGGTCGATCCGACCAGAACCCGGATGCCGCCCGTGACCATCGGAGCAAGCACCGCGGTTTGGTCGAGCGCGAATCCGCCGTAGAAGAGCGCGCCGAATCCGACGTTCGCGTACGGGATCACGTTGCCGGCCGAATTGAAGTTGTACGTGAGCCCGGCCGAGGCGCCGAGCGCCGTGTCGCTGTTTCCATTCACCGACTGGTGCCGCGTCAAGAGGGCTCCCGTCACCTCGTAGTGCCTCGAGACGCAGAATCCCACCGTGGGCGCGATGTCGAGCCTCGTCGACGTCTCGACGTTCCCGTAGCCCTCGCGCTTAAAGTTCTGATGGCTGAAGGACACCGACGGCGAGAACTCCACCGAGCCCTCGGAGAGTTGATTGCCCGTCGCCGAGGGCGGACTGCCAGCCGCCGAAAGCGGAACCGCGAGCAGCGCCATCACGATCGGCACCGCGAGCCTCAAAGCCTGCGCCAGCGCTTTCATGGGTATCGCTCCTTCCTCGTTGTGTCTGTTTGGATGGATCGAGCCGCGGCCGGGAATGGCGCGGCATCCCCCGCCGGGCAGGACGGAGCAAAATCCGGGCCCGCGATATTGGCCCACCTCTTGCGACGCTGACGCTCGGGTTTCTCCGCATTGCTCGAGGGGGGTGTAATGCCGACGTCGTATTCCTTTCACGACACATTGATTGCGGCCCCATTCCGCGGCCGAGAGGGAGGGCGGGGGCAGAGGCGCGTCTCGGGCGGCGGTCGGGGACAGAGAGGGTGCGACCTCGCCGCCATTGCGATTTGCGTTCTCGCGATCGTCGGCGTGGGCTGCGACAAGCTGCTGACGTCGCCGCCGGCGCTGGGTGAGCGATTCGATCAGCCGATCCAGGGACTGGACAACGGGGAGCTTGGCGATTTCCAGGATGGGCAGGTCCAGTTCCGGCGCGCGTTCACCATCGCCGAAGGGCTGGGCCCGATCTTCAACAACGTCTCCTGCGCGTCGTGCCACAGCGGTGACGGCCGTGGCATCCCCGGGAACATCCTCGTCCGGTTCAGCCGTGGGACGGATCTGGTGATCGGGGAGGGCGGGCCACAGATTCAGGACAAAGCGATTCCTGGCGCGGTCGCCGAGCACCTGCCGGCCGGCGTCGACGTATCGCGGCGCATGCCGCCCGCGGTGTTCGGCGTGGGCCTGATCGAGGCGCTGACCGATTCCGTGATCCTCTCGCACGCCGACCCCGGCGACGCGGATGCCGACGGAATCTCGGGTCGCGCCAACATGGTCACTCCGCCTTCCTACGTCCCGGCCTCCGAGCCGGGCGCCGGACCGGGCCTCCGGGTCGGCCGGTTCGGGCGCAAGGCGGCGGTCACGTCCCTCTTCCAGCAGACGGTCACGGCGTACCACCAGGACATGGGCGTCACGTCTCCGGCTCTGCCCGACGAGAACGTGAACCCGCTCGCGCCGGCGGGGCTCCCGGATCCCGACCGCGCTCCCGATCCCGAAGTGAACGGAGGGCAGGTCAACGACGTCGAGCAGTACATGCGCATGCTCGCGCCCCCGACCCCCGGCGAGTGGACGGACCAGCGCCGCCGTGGGCAGACGCTCTTCGCGTCGGCGCGGTGCTCGGCCTGCCACATCCCGACGATGCGGACCGGAGCGCACGAGATCGAGGCGCTCTCGAATCGAGACGTCACGCTCTACTCCGACCTACTGCTCCACGACCTGGGTCCCGGGCTCGCGGACAATCGCCCTGACGGCGACGCCGACGGCCAGGAATGGCGGACGGCCCCCCTCTGGGGTCTGCGCATCGCGCGGGAGTTCCTGAACGGCCAGCTCTTCCTCCTCCACGACGGGCGCGCCCACAGCGTGGACGAGGCGATCCGCCTTCATGGCGGGGAAGCCGCCTCGGCGCGCGACGCGTTCCTCGCCATGCCGCCGGCGGACCGCGCGGCGGTTCTCGATTTCGTGGAGTCCCGATGAGCGCGCGCGTGTCGATCGCGGCCGCGGGAGCCGCGACGCTTCTGGCGCTGCTCGCGGCGGGCGCGAGCGGGGCGACGGCGGACGTGAGCGGCGCGACGGCGGGCGCGAGCGGCGCGACGCAGCCCGTCCGCATGGCGTCACCGATTCGCACGGCAGCGCCGCCGCGGGAGGAGCCTTCGCCCTGGCCTCTTCACGAGGGTCCTTACCACGGCAGCCTGGATCGGATCGCCTTCGGGGCGTACGGCGAGCTTCGCTTCGCCGAGGACCGGGTTCGCGGCGTCACCGATCCGGAGTGGTTCTCGGTCGGTCGGATCGGCGGCTTCGCGACCGCGCGGCTTCATCCCCGGGTCGAGATCCTGGCCGAGGGAGCCTGGGATCAGGGCACGGACGATTTCTCTCTCGAGCAGGCCGAGCTTCGGTATCGCCTCAAGCGATCGATGCAGCTCCACGCCGGCGTCTTCCTCGTCCCCCTGGGGCGCACCAACCTCCAGCACGACGGTCCCGCGTATGAGTTCGCCGAGCGCTCGCTGCCCGCGACCCAGCTGGTCGGCGTGCCCAACGCACAGATGGGCATCGGCCTTCGCGCGGTTGGCGGAACGTTCTCCGGTTGGCCTCTCTCGTACGAAGTCGCCGTTGTGACCGGGTACGACGACGGCCTCATCATGGACGCCGTCGGCGGCACCCGGGTTCCGAAGGGCCGGAACAATTACGGGGACAATAACGGCATTCCAGCGCTCTCCGTCCGCGTGGCCGCCCGCCCGTCGCGCACGTCGGAAATCGGCCTCGCGGCGCAGAGCGGCCAATACAACAAGACGGTCTTGGGCGGCGTGACCGTCGACCGCGCGCGGTACCTCCACGTTCTGGTCGCCGACGCCACATCCGGGTTCGCCGGGTTCGATCTCTTCGGCGAGGCGGTCGTGGCGTTGATCGACGTGCCGCCCGGCCTCGAGGCCCTCTACGCGCAGCAGCAGTACGGCGCCTCCGTGGAGCTGACGCGAACGCTCCGGGAGCCGATTTTCGGCGGGTGGACCCATTCGAGGCTCTCCGGTGGACTGCGCCTCGACGCGGTCGATCTCGACCCTTCATTGCCCGGAGACTCGAGGAGCCGCCTCTCCACGAGCTTGAACTTCCGTCAAGTCCCGCTCGGCGTCATCCGGCTCGGCTGGTACTACGAGATCGCCCGGGACCGCTTCAACAACAAGACGCCCAAGGCGGGGATCACGGTAACGACCGCCGCGTACTTCTAGCACCCCCCGCTCCCTCCTCCCGCGGCCCGACGCTTGAACCGGAGCCACCGGTGCGTCATGATTGTTGCAATTGTGTGTGAAACTATGACGTTCCTCCGTTATCCCTCCAACCAACGGACCCCCGACGGCGACTGACGGTATCCACCAGCATGCGTGACCCAGCCAGGGACGTGCTTGCCCGCAGACCGCGTCATGGCCTGATCCCCGTTGCCCTTGGGCTGCTTGGCCTCTGCGCGTCTCTCGGATGCGGCGCCAAGAGCGCGCCCAAAAGCGCGCGCGTCCCCATCACGGTCGCGATCGCCGTCGAGCGGCCGGTGCCGTTCGCGATTGCGGCCACAGGAACCGTCGAGGCGATCCGGACCGCGGCCATCGGATCCCAGGTGGGAGGGACGGTGCAGCGGGTCGCGTTCCGGGAGGGGGACTACGTCCGGGCCGGCCAGCTCCTGATCCAGCTGGATCCGCGCCCGTTCGGCGCGGCGCTCGACCAGGCCCTCGCCGCCCTGGCGCGAGATCGGGCACGGGCTGCCACGGCCCGGGTCGAGTCCGAGCGCGCCGAGAAGCTTTTCGCCCAGGACATGCTTTCCCAGTCCGAGTGGGATCAGAAGCGCGCCGACGCCGAGGCGCTCGCCGCCACCGTGCAGGCCGACTCCGCCGCCGCGAGCACCGCAAGATTGAATCTCGAGTTCGCCGCGATCCGCGCGCCGATCTCGGGGCACACCGGCCGCGTGGCCGTCCACGCGGGCGACTACGTGAAGGCCGCCACGAGCGACCCGCTCGTCACCATCATCCAGCCGGATCCGATCCGCGTCCGGTTCGCGATTCCGGAGCGGGAGGTTCCGCTCCTGCAGCGTTACCGGACCGGAAACCCACGCGTGGAGATCCACCCGGACGGGTCGCGGGTGATTCCGGGGAAGCTCGTGTTCGTCGACAACGCGGTCGACCCCGGCAGCGGCACGCTGCTCCTGAAGGGAGAGGTCCCGAACCCGGACGGGCGCCTCGTGCCCGGTCAGTTCGTGGACGTCCGGCTGATTCTCTACGTCGCGCCGAAATCGCTGGTCGTCCCGGCCCGGGCGGTCTCGGTGGGGCAGCAGGGCAGTTACGTCTACGTCGTGAAGCCCGATTCCACGGTCGCCTCACGTCCCGTCGAGGTCGAGCGGACGCGAGACGAGATCTCGGTCATCGCGCGCGGGCTGACCGCCGGCGAGGCGGTCGTGACCGACGGGCAGCTCAAGCTCGCGCCGGGCTCCAAGGTCTCGATCCGGCCCTCGATCGTCGAGGAAGGGCAATGAACCTCTCCGGCATCTTCGTCCGCCGGCCGATCATGACGACGCTCGTGATGGCGGGCGTCCTCATCTTCGGCGTCGTCGGATACCGGCTCCTCCCGGTGAGCGATCTCCCCAACGTGGACTATCCCGTGATCTCCGTCAGCGCGAACCTGCCGGGCGCGAGCCCCGAGACGATGGCCTCGGCCGTGGCGACGCCGCTCGAGAAGCAGTTCTCGACGATATCCGGGCTCGACGCGATGACCTCCTCGAGCAGCCAGGGGAGCACCTCGATCACGCTCCAGTTCGCGCTCGACCGCGACATCGACGCGGCGGCGCAGGACGTCCAGGCGGCGATCACGAAGACCCTCCGCTCGCTTCCGACCGGGATCACGCCGCCCTCCTACCAGAAGGTGAACCCGGCCGATTCGCCGATCCTCTTCCTGGTCCTGACGTCGAAGATGCTCTCGCTCTCCCAGCTCGACGACTATGCCGAGAACGCGCTCGCGCAGCGGATCTCCATGGTGAAGGGCGTGGCGCAGGTGTCCGTCTTCGGGGCGCAGAAATACGCGGTGCGCATCCAGCTCGATCCGAGGGCGCTCTCCTCGCGCGGGATCGCGATCGGGCAGGTCAGCGACGCCATCCAGGCCGCGAACGTAAATCTGCCGACCGGGATCCTCTGGGGGAAAGACCGGTCCTCCACGGTCGTCGCGGGCGGCCAGCTGCGAAACGCGCAGGAGTTCGGGGATCTGGTCGTCGCCATCCGCGAAGGCGCCCCCGTCCGGCTCCGCGATCTGGGCCAGGTGCGCGACGACGTGCAGAACAACCGTGTCGCGAGCTGGTACAGAGATCAGCGAAGCATCACGCTCGCGATCCAGCGGCAGCCGGGGACGAACACGGTCGAGGTCGCGGACGCCGTGCATCGTCTCCTGGAGCGCGTCCGGCCCCAGCTCCCGGCGTCGGTCGAGATCCACACGCTGTACGATCGGTCGGTCACCATCCGGCACTCCGTGCAGGACGTCCAGTTCACGCTCCTCCTGACCTTGGCGCTGGTCGTGATGGTGATCTTCCTCTTCCTGCGCAACATCGCCGCGACCGTGATCCCCAGCCTCTCGCTTCCGCTCTCGGTCGTGGGCACGTTCGCGGTCATGCACTTCCTCGGCTACAGCCTCGACAACCTCTCCCTGATGGCGCTCACGCTCTCGGTGGGCTTCGTCGTGGACGACGCGATCGTCATGCTCGAGAACATCCACCGGCACATGGAGCAGGGGAAGCCGGCGCTTCGCGCGGCGCTCGACGGCTCGCGGGAGATCGGCTTCACGATCATCTCGATGACGCTCTCCCTGGTGGCGGTCTTCATCCCCGTGCTCCTGATGGGCGGGCTCCTGGGCCGGCTCTTCCACGAGTTCGCGATGACCATCAGCGCGGCGATCCTCGTGTCGGGGATCGTCTCGCTGACGCTGACGCCGATGCTTTGCAGCCGGTTTCTCCGGATGGAGCGGGCACGGTCGCACGGAAGCGCCTACCAGGCCATCGAAGGCGCCTACCAGCGGACCCTGGATCTTTACCGCCGGACCTTGGGCTGGGTCATGGGGCACCGGCCTGTCACGATGCTCTTCTCGCTCGGCATTCTGGTCGGGACGGTCCTGCTGTTTCGCGCGATCCCCAAGGGCTTCATCCCGAGCGAGGACACCGGGCGCATCCAGGCGACGACGGAGACCGCGGAGGGCACGTCGTTCGACGCCATGGTCGAGCAGCAGAAACAGGTGGCGGCGATCGTCGGCAAGAATCCAGACGTGGAGTCGTACATGTCGTCGGTCGCTTCGGGGTGCGGCGTCTCCTCCACGAACCAGGGCCGGATCATCATCCGGCTGAAGCCGCGCTCCGAGCGGACGCGCTCCGCCGACCAGGTGATCCGCGACCTCCAGCCGAAAGTTGCCCAGGTGCCCGGCATTCGGGTCTTCCTCCAGAACCCGCCGGTCATCAACGTGGGCGGCCGGATCTCGAAGAGCCAGTACCAGTACTCGCTCCAGGGGTCCGACCTCCAAGGGCTCTACCAAGGCGCGACGGACCTCACCAATCGGCTGAGGGACGTCCCCGAGCTTCAGGACGTCACGAGCGACCTCCAGATATCGAACCCACAGGCGAACGTGACCATCGACCGGGACCGGGCCGCCTCGCTGGGTGTCACCGTCCAGCAGATCGAGGAGGCGCTCTACGACGCCTACGGCTCGAGGCAGGTCTCCACGATCCTCACGCCGACCGATCAGTACTGGGTCGTGATGGA